>Ga0073929_1000724_pt1 | contig 40340 bp, 37 predicted proteins | sample DewCreD2012metaG_3_FD_76966 | JGI IMG/M metagenome (GOLD analysis project Ga0073929, IMG submission 76966) | Hot spring sediment bacterial and archeal communities from British Columbia, Canada, to study Microbial Dark Matter (Phase II) - Dewar... ... | reverse complement strand
CGTCCAGCTCAACGGCCTGGACGGCTTCGCCCTGAACGCCCTCTCGGTCCTGGACCCGCTGCCGGTGGTCAAGATCTGCACCGCCTACCGCTACGGCGACCAGGTGCTGGACCTGCCGCCGGCCAGCCTCTCGGTCCTCAGCCAGTGCGTCCCGGTCTACGAGGAACTGCCGGGCTGGCAGGAGCCGATCGGGCACATCCGGCGCTACGGCGATCTCCCGGCCAACGCCCGGCGGTTTGTCGAGCGCATCGCCGAACTCATCAACTGCCGGCTCGATATGCTGGCGGTCGGGCTCAAGCGCGAGCAGGTCATCACCCTGCACCCGGCCTTCGACTGAGCCCTCCGCCGCTGGTGCGATGAGCGGTGTGGAAGAGGCGGTCTGCCGCCTGGTCCTGCTCGTCCTCAACGAGGATCAGCCGACGACGCTCCAGCGCGGCCAGACCTTCCCCTGGCTGCGCTCCGTCCCCAGCGAGGCCGAGTGCGGCCCTCTCTGGCCGCTGGTCCAGCAGCTCTACACCGCGCTGACCGGCCGCCCCTGGGTGCCGGGGCTGGCTCCGCCCCGGCCGCGGAAGGTGGACGCCTACTATCGGCCCTGGAACTTCATCCTGGAGGTCGACGGCCCCCAGCACTTCACCCAGTACCGCCGGCTGACCCTCGCTCTCTACCCGCCGACAGCGCCGCTGGGCTTCGACCGCGCCGCCTTCCAGGCCCGCTGTCGGGAGGTGGCTTACACGCCGGGCCGGAGTTTCGGCCGACCCCGCCCGCCCTACTTCCCCGGCCCGAACGGGCGGCACCAGGAGCGGGCCTTCCGCGACGCCCTGACCGACCTCCTGCCGCCGCTCCACGGCCTCCGGCCGACGGTGCGTCTGGCGCCCGACGAGGTGGCCGCCCTGCCCGACGGTCTGACCGATACCCCGGCCAGCCGCCAGGCCCTGCGACGGCTCCTCCGGGCCAAGGGCCTGCCGCTGACGGCGTAGTCGCGACTACCGGCCGCCTCGCGTGGCCGGGGCACCGTCTGGGGCGCCCAGGGCGGTGCGCACGATGGCCAGGCAGGTTCGGGCCCGGTTCAGAGCGGCGGCGGTGACCGGCCGCTGGCCGTAACGGACCGCCACGTAGAGATCGGTCAGCGCGGCGAGGGCGGTCCGCCCGGCCGGCGTCAGCTGGGCGCCCAGGCGTCGGGCGTACTCCCACGGGGTCTCCTCCGGCCGGCGAGGATGGCCGTGACTGGCTCCCAGGCGCAGAAGATCACGGTAGAGAGCGCGCAGCCCGGGCAGCGGCGGCGACACGGATCCCACCGTCCGCCGGCCCCGACGCCGTGAGCGGAGGGCCCGCCAGAGATCGGCCCAGCGCCAGATCGACTCGCGGACCTCCTCGCCCGTGGCGGCCGGCTCGCCCGCCCGGCGTCCCCGTAGCGCGTGGACGGTCAGCCAGAGCACCACCCCCACGGCTCCGACGAGCACCAGCCCTTTCGCCAGCCCCGACAGCCAGACCGGAGGCGCTGCGGGCGCCCCCGCCTGGTCGCGCAGCCGGTCCAGCCACTCCGGAGGCGCGGACGCCGGCAGGGGACGGGTGCCGGCCGAACGCAGCAGAGGAGCCAGCAGCAGCAGAAGGCCGCTCACCAGCAGCCCGACCGGGAGCGCCAGGATGACCAGGAGGACCCAGAGGGCCGTCGCGACCACGTCGATCAACGGGCGCAGCAGCGCCGCGTGCTCCGTCCCCAGACCGGCCAGGAGCAGCGCCAGCCCCAGCAGTCCCCCACCCAGTGCCGGCGGCCAGCCGCGCACGGCCCATCGACGCCCGCTGGGTAGGGGCCCCATCTCGCCCAGCCGGGCGAGCGGCAGTCCCAGCAGGCCGGCCGCCAGCACGCTCAGCGCCGACCACAGCAGCCGATCGTTCAGCACCGCGGCATCGGAGACCACCGGTCGGCCCAGCAGCCAGAGACCGACCAGGATCACTGCCCCCTGGCGGAACTCGGCCCAGACCAGGTCGACGGTGAGCCCCACCCGACCGGCCCGGAGCCCCCGTCCCCAGGCGATCAGTCCGAGCAGGAGGGCCCCCAGCGACCGGGCGGTGATCGGCCAGAGAGCCGGGGTCACCCCCCAGCCCAGCCCGCCGGCCAGAAGAACCAGGCCCAGCCCGGCCAGGGCCAGCCCGGTCGGCCCGAGACGCCCCGGCGCCGCCCTGCCGAGAACGGCGCCGGCGACGAGCAGACCGGCCAGGAACGGCAGCGCCAGCAGTGGGCCACCCGAGCCAAGCCAGAGGCCGCCGACCACACTGACCGCGCTCAACCAGCCCAGCTCGCCCAGGAGGAAAAGGCCGCGCTGTCCAAGGCGCTCCAGCATCGCTAGCCTCCGGCCGGCCAGACAGCGCCGGGACCGAGGTCAATGGTCAACATGGTCAGCGTCGGCCAGCGCTCCGGCGGGCCGACCCACCCGGTCGGTATCCCCGCCGGAGGCGGGACCGGCGCTTGTCCCGTGGTCACCAGCACGACCGGATGTCCGCGTCGGCGCAGGGCCGAAAGGACAGCCAGCGTCTCGGAGGCCGCGACGGTGCTGACCGCCACCAGCGTGGTCCCGTAGGGCAGCCACCGGGCGCCCGTGGCCAGCGTCTCGGCGAACGGCCGCGCCGGCAGCGGCCGCAGCCGTCCCAGCCCCTCCAGCAGGCGCCACCGCTGGCCCGGGTCACGGCTGAGGGGCACGACCGGCAGTCCGAAGGCATTGGTCGCCAGCCCCACGGGGTAACGCCGCTCCAGCGCCCAGTTCACCAGCGCCGCTGCGGTTAACACCGCCAGTTCCAGGGCCTCCGGATCGTACTGCAGCCCCCACCAGGGGCCCGGGACAGTCTGAACGTCCAGGAAGATCATCACCTGCTGATCGGTGGTCGGCTCGTAGACTTTGGCCTGGAGGCGCTGCGTCCGGGCGGTGGCTGCCCAGTGGAGGCGCCGCTGGTCGTCACCGGGACGGTACTCGCGGACCCCGCCCACCCGTGTGGGGTCCTCAAAAAGCCAGCGCCGAACGGCCCGGGTCCCCAGCGGCTGCCGGGCCGGCAGCCCCGACACCGTCACGGGCAGCACGCGGGGATAGACCACCAGCGTCTCGATGGCGTCGATGACTGCCTCCTGCACGAGCAGCCCGAAGGGGTCGCTGACCCGCAGGCGCACCGGGCCGAACGCGTGCTCACCCCGAGCCACACCGGTGATCCGGGTTCGGCGCCGGACCCGCTCATAGGGCCAGAGAGCCAGGCGCAGCCGCACCCGGACGCGCTCGGGGTGGGCGGCCGGCTGGTGCTGGCCCCACTCCGGGGCCAGAGCCCGGGGCACCTCCTCCTCGATCTCCAGCCAGAGGAGCGGCAGCAGTTTCCGGTTGACAATCTCGATCTCGTAATGGGTGCTCTGCCCGTGCTCCAGCCCGCGCCGGCCGAACTGCCGCCGGTACTCCAGCCCGGTCAGACCGTGACGTCGCCAGAGATGGGCCAGTCCCACGACCAGGAGAACCGCCAGCGCCAGAAGCACCAGCGGGACCGCACGGGCGAAGAGACCGAGCACCAGGACGAGGGCGAACAGGGCGACGCTGGGGCGCGAGAGGCCGCTCACGGCCGTGCCTCGTCCTCGACCGGCACCGGGACGCGGGCCAGAACCTCCTGAAGGACCTCCTGGCGCAGCCGGGCCTCGGGGAGACCCACCCCACCTAGGAGCAGGCGGTGGCCCAGCACCGGTTCAGCCAGGCGTTTGACGTCGTCCGGAACCACAAAGTTGCGCCCCTCGATGGCCGCCAGCGCCTGGCTGGCCCGGAAGAGGGCGAGCGTGGCCCGGGGGCTGGCCCCCAGCGCGATGCCCGCCTGCTCGCGGGTGGCCCGGACCAGGTCCACCAGGTACTCCTCGACCGCCTCGCCGACCAGGACCTGCCGGCAGAGCCGGGCCAGGTCCAGAAGCGTGGCGCCGTCGAGCACGGGGCGGACCTCATCGAGCGGCTGGGCCTGCTGGAAGCGGCGCAGGATCTGCCGTTCGCCCGCGCGGTCCGGGTAGCCCAGGCGCAGGTGCAGAAGAAACCGGTCGCGCTGAGCCTCGGGCAGCGGGAACGTGCCCTCCAGTTCGACCGGGTTCTGGGTCGCCAGCACCAGAAACGGGCGCGGCAGAGCGTAGGTCACACCCTCCACCGTGACCTGACGCTCCTCCATCGCCTCCAGCAGCGCCGATTGGGTCCGTGGCGTCGCCCGGTTCAGTTCGTCGGCCAGGACGATATGGGCGAAGAGCGGCCCGGGTCGGAATTGGAACTCCTGCGTCTTGAGATTGAAAAAGTTCAGCCCGGTCAGGTCCGCGGGCAGGAGGTCGGGGGTGCACTGCACCCGCCGGAAGGTCAGGGCCAGCGACCGGGCCAGCGCCTTGGCCAGGGTCGTCTTGCCCACGCCGGGGACATCCTCGATCAGCACGTGTCCTTCGCAGAGCAGGGCGACGAGGAGCAGGGTGATGGCCTCCTCCGCCCCGACGATCACCTGGGCGAGGCTGGCCCGAATCCGGGCCGCCGCCTCTGCCACCGGCCCGACATCAACTGGCTCGGTCATCGCCTCTCCCCACGTCGCCGGTCGCGCCGGCGTCTCGCTCAGCGCGGCGCGAGAACCACCGGCAGCCAGAGCCCGACGACAAGACTGAGCCCCAGAAAGAAAAGGAAGGTCAGAGCGGCCAGCCTGACGTACCAGCGCCGATCCGCCGGCCGTCCCTGCCGGACGTCCACCTCCGCCACGGTGAGCGCCGCCACCCCGGCCGCAATGATACCACCGACGACTCCGATCAGAAACGCGATCGTGAGCAACGCCCTCACCCTGAGAGCGGCGGCAGGCGTCGGGCGATCCGCTCCAGCGACCAGAGGTCCACGAGGAGATCGGCCAGCGCCCGCTGCAGAAACGCGGCCGTCGACGGCGGCAGCCGCCCGTGGCCCACCACGATCTCCTGGCGCGTCTCCTCCAGCGAATCGCGAGCCCGAACCAGCTGCCCCACCACCAGCGGACGCAGGTCGCGCCGCTCCAGCTCAACCCCGCACTGCGCCGCCAGGCGCTCCGCCTGGGCGATGAACCGGGTGGCCGCGGCCTGGAACTCGGCGACCGCCGGGGGAACAGCCTCCGCCTGGTCCCGCCAGCCGACCGCGAGCAGGGCCCTGGCGACCTGGACCGCCCGAACGGCCACGCTCAGACCGCTCTGCAGGTCAATCTGATGGTAGCGCCCGAGGTGCTCCACGCTCCTCCTCACAGCCGTCAGCGGGCCGCCGGCCCGCCACCAGGGCCACCGCCCGGGCCGGCGCGGTCGCCTCCGGGCCCCACGGCTCGCCGCGAAACCGGTAGTCGTTCTTGCGAATGTACTCGCCGAGTTCGGTGGCCAGCCAGTCCCAGGCCTGGAGATGCCGGGCGATCAGGCGCGGCCACGGCCCGCGCCGCTGCAGGGCCAGGACGAGATGCGCCAGGCAGAACAGGGCGGTCTCCGCCCGGGCGTGCAGACAGTCGACCACGGCCACGGCGGCCGTGAGCCCGGCCTGGCAGGCCGGGCACTGCCGGCGCCAGGTGTCGAGCGTGGCCAGGATCCGACCGACGGCCCCCGGCCGCCGCCAGCCCCGGATCCACGCCCACCAGCCCGTCGGGCCCGGCGGGTGGGCTCCCCCATCAGCCGCCTCGCCGACCCATGGAGCGGGAACGCCGCGCCGCGCCAGAGCCTGGCGATGGTCGGGGCAGAGGGCCAGAACCCGGGATGGATCCGCCGGTGCGGCCGCCACCCGGTCCAGATACTGACGGACCGCGCCCCCGGCCGCCGCACAGGCCGGGCAGAGCGCCGGTCCGGGCGGCCACGGCGCATGCTCGTCCGCAGGCGCCGGGAGCGCCAGACCGATCCACCAGGTCCGGTCGTCGGCTGGCAGGCCGCCTGAAATCCCCGCCAGCGCTGGCCAGTCGGGGGCGAGCGGCCGTCGGAGCAGGTCGACGAGGGCGGGCCGGCGGTGGGCCGGAAGAAGCAGCCGGTGGGGCTGACAGAGTCCCCCGCCCTGGTCGAGCGCCCGTCGGAGCACCGGGTCGCCGGCGTGCTCTGTCAGCGTCTCGCCGAAGAGGGCGATAGCCCGGGCCTGGGCCTGGCAGGCCGGGCAGGGCCCGGCCGGCGCCAGGGCGGCTGGCCGCCGGCCACCGGTCGTCCGGAGCTCCTGGCTGAGCGTTCGCAGAAGGTCGCGGTAGAGGATGGCGGTCCCCAGGCCGTCGTGGAGCTCGCCGAGGAGGTGGTCGGCGTGGCGCCGGCAGAGGCCCCGGCTGGCTCGCAGGCGCTCCCGGACCCCCACGTCGTTGATGTTCTCATAGGAGAGAATGTCCAGGTAGCGGTCGGCCGAGCGTCTGGCCAGCCGGCAGAGAGGGCAGCCCCCGGCCTGGGCGGCCTCGAGCAGATCGTAATAGGGCTGGTGTCTGGTCGTCATCGCCCCTCAAAAAGAAAAGCCTCTACTGGAGACCAGTAGAGGCTATCAGCCAGCGAGCTGGCGGTTGGGTGCCTGGGCACCCGGCGAGCCTCATCGCCGTCTTCTATTATACGCGCCCCCGATCAGATCGACAAGGGCGGGCGCTCGGGCCGGGAGCGCCCCTCACCGGGCGCGCTCCCCGCCGGCCTCTCCATCGCCCTCGACCATCGGCAGCGCCGGCTGTCTCTCGTCGCGCCAGGCCGCTGGCGCCGGCTCCGCCGTCAACCCCAGCCGCCGTCGCAGCCACTCCTGCAGATCGTCGAAGACGGTGTAGACCGCCGGGATGAAAAGCAGGGTGAGGAGCGTGGAGGTCAGCAGTCCCCCGACAAGGGTGATGGCCATCGGCGCCCGCGTCTCCGCCCCCTCGCTCCGGCTCAGCGCCACCGGCAGCATGGCCGCTATCATCGAGACCGTCGTCATCAGAATCGGCCGCAGACGCGTCGGCCCCGCCTCCAGCAGCGCCGCCGCTCGCGTCAGTCCCCGCCGCCGGAGGGTGTTGGTGTAGTCGACCAGGAGAATGGCGTTCTTCCCCACCAGTCCGGTCAGCATAATGATGCCGATGAGGGAGACCATATTGAGGGTGTTGCCTGTCACCCAGAGGGCGCCCAGCGCGCCGATCCCGGCCAGCGGCAGCGAGAGCATGATGATAAAGGGATAGAGGAGCGACTCGTAGAGAGCGACGAGCAGCATGTAGATGAGCAGGACCGAGAGCCCCAGAGCCTGGAAGAGCTGGGCGAACGACTCGGCCTGGGCCTGCGTGGCCCCGCCCAGGCTGATCCGGTAGCCCGGCGGCAGCGGCAGGTGGGCCAGTTTCTCCTGAAGCTCGCGCGAGACGTCGCCCAGCGCCCGACCGTTCAGGGCCGCCCCGACCGTCACCAGCCGCTGCCGGTTGCGGCGGGTGATCTCCCGGGGCCCACTGGCGGTCTCCACCGTCGCCACCTGCCCCAGCCGGACCATCGTCCCCCGACTGGTCAGCAGCGGCAGCTGGGCGACCTGCTCGGGACTCTGCCGATCACCCCCCTGGGCGACCACCCGGATGTCCACCGTCGGCCCGTCCGGCGTGCGGAAACGGGCGGCCACCGTCCCGGCCACGGCGGTCCGCAGCGTCTGCCCCACCTGGCTGGCCGTCAGCCCCAGGTCGGCGGCCCGGCTCCGGTCCAGCCGCACCACCACCTCGGGCTGGCCCGCCTGGCTGCTGTTGGTGATGTCGGTGGTCCCGGGCACGCTGCGCACGATGGCCTCGACCCGGGTGGCCAGGTCATGCAGCACCCGGCTGTCCTCGCCCTGGATCCAGACCTGGATCGGCTGTCCGCCGGGACCGACGAAGACCACCGACTGCGCCCGGACGGTCACGCCGGGGAGATCGGCGCCGAAGGTCCGCGCCTCCTCCAGGAACGACTGCAGGGGTCGCCGGCGCTCGCTCTTGGGGACCAGTTTGACCCACACCTGGCCCACCCGGCTGTTGGCCTGGAAGCCGCTGCCGACACCGACCGTGGTGAAGAGGTGCTGGACCTCCGGCCAGCGGGCCGCCTTCGCCTCGATGGCCTGGACCGCCCGGTCGGTCTCCGCCAGCGGGGTGCCGGCCGGCAGCTCGACGGTGATCACAAACTCTCCCTCATCGCTGCTGGGCAGAAACTCGCTCGGCAGGAGGTTGAAGACCACCAGCCCCAGCCCCGCCAGAAAACTCAGGACGCCCCCGCCGATGACCAGCCAGCGGTGGCCGAGCGACCAGCCCAGCGCCAGCCGGTAGACCCTGACCAGCCGGGTGTAGCCGGCCTCCCAGACCTGCCCGAAGCGGGCCAGGAGGCCGCGGGCCTCCGCTTCGACCCGCAGCCAGCGGGCGGCCAGCATCGGCGTCAGGGTGAATGAGACCAGCAGCGAGAAGAGGGTGGCGGTCGCCACCACCAGTCCGAACTGGCGGAAGTACTGACCGACCAGCCCGGTCATGAAGGCGACGGGGGTGAACACCACCACGTCCACCAGGGTGATGGCGATAGCCGCCAGCCCGATCTCGCTGCGGCCCCGCAGGGCGGCGGTGAACGGGTTCTCGCCGCCCTGCAGGTGGCGGTAGATGTTCTCCAGCACCACGATGGAGTCGTCGACCAGAATGCCGATGCTCAGCGCCAGGGCCAGGAGCGACATGGTGTTCAGGGTAAAGCCCAGAAGATACATCACCCCGAAGGTGGCCACCAGCGAGGTCGGGATGGCCAGGAGCACAATGACCGTGCTGCGCCAGGTGTGCAGGAAGACCAGGAGCACCAGCCCGGTCAGGAGGATGGCCTCGATCAGGCTCCGCTGGACCCCCTCCAGCGCCCGCCGGATGTAGACCGAGGCGTCGGTGGTGATGTCCAGACGCACATCGGCCGGCAGCGTGGCCTGCAGCTCGCGCAGCGCCCGCTTGACGCCGTCGGTGACCTCCAGCGTGTTGGCGGTGGCCTGCTTGGTGACCAGAATCCCGACGGCCGTTCGCCCATCGGCCCGGCTGATCTGGGTGCGCTCCTTGAACGTATCGGTGACGGTGGCCACGTCCCGCAGGAGGAGGGGTCCCCCGGGGCGCTGGGCGATGATGAGGCTGGCGATCTGCTCGGGGGTAGCGGCCTCGGCGTTCAGGCGCAGGCTGTAGGCGCGGCCGGGCTGGGTCAGGGTGCCGCCGGGCAGGGTGAGGTGCTCCTGCTGCAGGGCCTGGACCACCTGGAGCAGCGAGAGGTTATAGGCCCAGAGACGGGCGGCGTCCACCTCCACCCGGATCTCACGCTCCAGCCCGCCGACTGTTGTCACCTGGGCCACTCCGGCGACGCTGGACAGCCGGGGCCGCACCTGCTCCTCGACCAGCGTGGCGATCTGGTCGGGGGGACGGTCGCCGCTGACCGCGAGGGTCATCACCGGCAGGGCCTGGAGATCGAATTTGCCCACGCTCGGCGGCCGGATATCGCTGGGCAGGGTCGCCCGGATGGCGCTGATGCGCCGCTCGACATCGATGGCGGCGGCGTCGGGGTCGGCCCGCTCGGTGAAGACGACGGTGACCAGGGCCAGCCCCTCGGTCGAGGTCGAGGCGAGATAGTCGAGGTTGGGCAGACCGCTCAGCGCGTCCTCGATGGGCCGGGTCACCTGCTGCTCGACGGTCTCGGGGCTGGCCCCCGGGTAGACGACGGTGACGGTGACCACCGGGATGTTGAGCGCCGGCCAGAGGTCCACCCCCAGACGGCGGTAGGCCACCAGCCCGACCACGGCGATGGCCAGAAAGACCATCGTGGTAAAGAGCGGCCGCAGGATGGCGATCCGGGTGAGCCCCATCGTCTACCCTCCCTGCAGGCTGACCAGATCGCCGTCGCGCAGGTCGCGCGGGTCGAGGACCACCCGGTCGCCCTCCGCCAGTCCCTGGAGGACCTCGACCTTCTCACCATCGCTCAGCCCGGTCTGAATCTCCTGCCGCCGCACCCGGTCGCCCTGGACGACGAAGACGGCCGGCGGCTGGCTGCGCGGAATCAGGGCGCTGCGCGGGACGGCCAGGGCCGCGGAGCGCTCGGCCACGGTCAGCGCCACCTGGACGAACATTCCCGGTCGCAGAAGCCCCTGCGGATCGGTCGGCTCCAGCCGGACGGTGCCGGTGCGGGTTCGGGGGTCGACCGCGGGGGCGACGACCCTGACCACCGCCCCGAAGGACTGCCCCGGCAGGGCCGGGCTGGTGATGGTGCCCTCCTGGCCCGGCCGCACCAGACCCAGCTGGCCTTCGTCGACGCTCACCACGACCTCCCGACGCGGGTCGAAGAGCGAGACGACCGGTGCCCCCGGCGCGACCACCGCGCCGGGCTGAACGTGCCGCTCGGCCACCACGCCGGCGAAGGGGGCGACGATCCGGGCCTCGGCCAGCTGCAGACGGGCCAGCTCGACCCCGGCCCGGGCCTGCTCGACCTGGGCCTCGGCCGCCCGGATCTCCTCGGGCGTGACCGGCTGGCGGGCCAGGCGCAGCTGCTGCTCGGCGGCGGCCACCGCCGCCTCGGCCTGGGCGATCTCCTCCGGGGTGACCGGCCGCTCGGCCAGGCGCAGCTGCTCCTCCGCCGCCCGGACGGCCGCTTCGGCCTGGGCCACCTGCTCGGGGGTCGGCCCGGCCTGGAGTTCGCGCAGACGCACCTGGGCCTGCTCGACGGCGGTCTGCGCGGCCAGCGCCCGGGCGTTGGCCGCATCGCAGAGGTAGCGCGGGTTCAGACGGTTGCCGCAGATGCCGTCGCGCTCGGCATTGGCGGCGTAGGCGGCGTTCTTGGCCTGGTCCACCGCCAGCCGGGCCGCCTCGAGCTGTTCCTTGGTCGGGCCGGCCTTCAGCTGGGCCAGCCGGGCCTGCGCCATCTCCAGATTGGCCCGGGCCTGGGCCACGGTCTCCGGGCGCGGCAGGGCTTTGAGCTGGGCCAGTCGAGCCTGGGCGGCCCGCAGATTGGCCTCGGCCTGGGCGACCTGCTCCGGGCGCGGCAGAGCCTTGAGCTGCGCCAGTCGGGCCTGGGCCATTTCCAGGGCGGCCTGGGCCTGAGCCAGCTGGGCCTGCAGGGTGGCCGTCTCCAGCTCGGCCAGGACAGCGCCGGCCGGGACCGACTGGCCGACCTCCACCAGGACCTTCTCGACCCGTCCACCGACCCTGGCGACCACCGGGACCTGGGCCTGAGAGCGAACGTCGCCGGTCAGGGTCAGCGTCTGACGCAGGGCGGTCCGCTGCACCGGCGCGGCCTGGACGGCCACCGCCCGGACCGGGGTGGGGGTCGCCGGCGCCGGCGACGGCGGCGCGCAGGCCGCGAGGATGACGATGGTCGCCGAGAGCAGAAGGAGGCTCAACCTGTGCATGCCGTCGCTCCCTGGGAGGGTTCGGCGGTCGGTCGAAGACCGCGGAAGAAGAGGTCGGCCACGGTGGCCGCCAGCCGTGGGAGGTCGGGCGGACTGCTGGCGGTGAGGATGTGGTCGCAGACGACCGCCTGGCCCATCCCCAGGAGGGCGGTGGCGGCCAGGTCGGGCTCGACCGGACGGATAAGCCCGCGGTCGCTGGCCAGCCGCAGGTTGGCGGCGATCTGCTGATGGAAGGTCTGGAGAATAGCCCGGTACTCGGCCCAGAGGTCGGGGTCGGCGGCCAGCCCCTCCCGGAAAAAGACCACCGCCAGCCCGCGATGCTCCCAGCAGATCTGGAAGAGGTCGGTCAGGAAGGCGGCGACCTGGGCCTGGTAGGCCGCCAGGTCAGCGGCCCGCTGGGGCTGGACCTGGCGGTGGCGGGTCAGGAAGCGCCGGGCGAACTCGGCCAGCAGCGCGCGCAGGACCGCCTGTTTGCTGGGGAAATAGAGGTAGAACGTCCCCTGGGCGACGCCGGCCCGCTGGACGATGTCGGCCACCCGGGCGTGGTGAAAGCCCTTCTCCGCGAAGACCTGGGCGGCCGCCCACAGCAGCTGCGCGCGACGGTCGACCGCACCAGTGACCACCGGCAACCTCCTGACTGATGAGTCAGTCAGAGACTACCCCAAACGCCCGGCCCTGTCAAGATGGCGATCGCGCCGCCCGGCGCAGTCCGTCGGGCGGCGGCCCTTGTCACCACCCGGCCTCACCTGCTATAATCACGGCGACCCGCGAGGGTGACCTTTAATTCGGTCCCGTGAGGCCGGAAAGGGAACCTGTGGACTGTCGTCCAACCGCTGTGCCATACCGTTCGACGGCCTTTTACTGGTACCGTCTGGTGTACCGGTGAAAGGTTTTTTTATGCCCCTCTCCGGTCCCCCGGACTGCGGCGGGAGTGCACAATCGGTGGAAAGGGTCATTATGACCGAGGTCGAGATCCGGCGGGCCCTGGCCCGGATCGCCCACGAGATCGTCGAGCGCAACCACGGGGTTGAGGACGTGGTGCTGATCGGGCTTCTGACCCGTGGCGTCCCCCTGGCCCGCCGGCTGGCCGAAAAACTGGAGGCGCTGGAGCAGCGCGCGGTGCCGGTGGGGGCGCTGGACATCACCTTCTACCGCGACGACCTGGCGGTGCGCCCGCTCCAACCGGTCGTCCGGCGCACCGCCATCCCGGTGGATGTCACCGGCCGCTGCGTTATCCTGGTGGACGATGTCCTCTACACCGGCCGCAGCGTGCGGGCGGCGATGGACGAGGTGATGGACTACGGACGGCCCCGCTGCATCCAGCTGGCCGTGCTCGTCGACCGGGGACACCGCGAACTGCCGATCCGCCCCGATTACGTGGGCAAAAACGTGCCCACCGCCCGCAGCGAACTGGTGGCCGTCCGCCTGAGGGAAGTAGACGGGCGCGACGAGGTCGCCATCATCCGGGAGGCGTGATGGTCGGGCGCAAGGATGTCCTGGACCTGAACGACTTCACCGCCGCCGAGATCGAGCAGGTGCTCCGCACCGCCGACGCCATGCGGGAGATCCTGACCCGCCCGATCAAGCGGGTGCCGGCCCTGCGCGGCAAGACGGTGGTCAACCTGTTCTTCGAACCGAGCACCCGCACCCGTGTCTCGTTCGAACTGGCGGCCAAGGCCCTGAGCGCCGATGTGGTCAATATCAGCGCCAGCGGCAGTTCGGTCGAGAAGGGCGAGTCGCTGGTCGACACGGTCCGCACCCTCCAGGCCCTGGGGGCGGACGTGGTGGTGATGCGCCACAGCCAGTCCGGCGCGCCCTACCTGGTGGCCCAGCAGGTTCAGGCTTCGGTCATCAACGCCGGCGATGGCTGGCACGCGCATCCCACCCAGGCGCTGCTCGACCTCTACACGGTGCGCGAGCATTTCGGCCGGATCGCCGGGCTCCGGGTGGTCATCGTCGGCGATATCCTGCACAGTCGGGTCGCGCGCTCCAATGTCTGGGGCTTCACCCGGCTGGGGGCCCACGTCGTCCTCTGCGGCCCGCCGACGCTCCTGCCGCCCCTGGACGGCCACACCGATGGCTACGGCCTGCCGCCGGTCGCGGTCTGCACCGACCTGGAGGCCGCTCTGGAGGGGGCCGACGTGGTGATGGCCCTGCGGCTCCAGCGGGAGCGGCAGCAGGCCGGCCTCTTGCCCAGTCTGCGGGAGTACATCGCCCGCTATCAGATCACGGCCGAGCGGCTGCGCCGGACCGCCCCCCACGCCATTGTGATGCACCCCGGCCCGCTGAACGAAGGCGTGGAGATCGCCCCGGACGTGGCCCGCTCCGACCGCTCGGTCATCGAGCAGCAGGTGACCAATGGGGTGGCCGTGCGGATGGCCCTCCTCTATCTCCTGACGGGAGCGAGCGATGAGCGCTGAGAGCCTCCGGATCCTCCTGCGCGGCGGGCGGGTGATGGACCCGGCCCGCCGGCTCGACCTGACCGGCGATGTGCTGCTCGTCGGCGGGCGGATCGCCTACGCCGGCCCGCCCCTCGACCCGCGCGAGGCCGAAGCCGACCAGATCTTCGACGCCACCGGTCTGGTCATCGCCCCCGGCTTCATCGACCTGCACTGTCACCTGCGCGAGCCCGGCCAGGAGGCCAAGGAGACCATCGCCACTGGCACCCGGGCGGCCGCCCGGGGGGGCTTCACCACGGTCTGCGCGATGGCCAACACCAGCCCGCCCATCGACTGCCGACCGCTCCTGGAGTACGTCCAGCAGACGGCCCGCCGCGAGGGCGTGGTGCGGGTCTTCTCGCTGGCGGCGGTGACCCGTGGGCTGGCCGGCCAGGAGCTGACCGAGATGGCCGAACTGGCCGCCGCCGGGGCCATCGCCTTCTCCGACGACGGCGTTCCCATCGCCTCCAGCCGCATCATGCGCGCCGCCCTGGCCTACAGCCGCCTGTGCGGACGGCCGATCATGCCGCACTGCGACGATCCGGAACTGCTGGCCGGGGGGACGATGAACGAAGGGCCGGTGGCCGCCTGCCTGGGCCTCAAGGGCATCCCGGCCGCCGGGGAGGAGGCGATGGTCGCCCGTGACCTGGCGCTGGCCGCCCTGACCGGCGGGCGGCTGCACATCGCCCACGTCAGCACCGCCGGCGCCGTCGACCTCATCCGGCGGGCCAAGGCCCGCGGGGTGGCCGTGACCGCCGAGGCTACCCCTCATCATCTGGCCCTGACCGACGCCTGGGTGGCCGGCCACCGCTGGGAGGGCCACGGCCAGCCCTACGACACCAGCACCAAGGTCAATCCGCCTCTGCGCAGCGAGGCGGACCGGCAGGCCCTGCTGGCCGGCCTGCGCGACGGCACCATCGACGCCATCGCCACCGATCACGCGCCGCACACCCTGGTGGACAAACTCTGCCCCTACGACGAGGCCGCCTTCGGCATCTCGGGGCTGGAGACGGCCCTGGGGACGCTCCTGCGCCTGGTCGAGCACGGTGAGCTCACCCTCGACCTGGTCATCGAGAAACTCACCATCGGTCCGGCCCGCGTCTTCGGCCTGCCCTACGGCACGCTCCAGCCCGGTCAGGCCGCCGATGTCGTCGTCTTCGACCCCCAGACCACCTGGGTGGTCGATCCCACCCGCTTCGCCTCGAAGGGCCGGAACACGCCCCTGGCTGGCCAGCGTCTGCGGGGCCGGGTCGAGGCCACCTTCGTCGGCGGTCGCCTGGTCCACCAGACCGAGGAGTTCGCGGCCCGACAGACACGCGCCCTGGTGACGCGGTAGGCGGGAAAGGAGGACCTGTGCAGGATCAGCGTGCCATCCTGGTGCTGGAGGACGGCAGCGCCTTTCTGGGCTACGCCTTCGGCGCGCCGGTCGACGCCGAGGCCGAGGTCGTCTTCAACACCAGCATGACCGGCTACCAGGAGATCGCCACCGATCCCTCGTATCGCGGGCAGATGGTCGTTCTGACCTACCCGCTCATCGGCAACTACGGGGTCAACCGCCAGGACGAGGAGTCGCGCCGCCCCTGGATCGCCGCTCTGATCGTCTGTGAGTGCAGCCCCGTCTACAGCCACTGGGCGGCGGTCGAGAGCCTGGACGAGTACCTGCGGCGCCACGGCATCCCCGGGATCTGGGGGGTAGATACCCGCGCCCTCACCCGCCGTCTGCGCCAGCGGGGCACGATGCGGGGCGTGCTGACCCGCATCGCCGACGACCCGGACCTCCGCGCCCTCACCCGCCGGGCCGCCACGGTCCGCGCCCTCTCCGAGCAGGACCTGGTCGGCGAGACCTCGCTGCCGACGACCTACCGGATTCCCCCGCCCAACGGCCGCTCGCTCGGACGGGTGGTGGTGATGGATTGCGGCCTCAAGCACAACATCCTGCGCTCGCTGAGCCGCCGCAACCTGGAGATCATCGTCGTCCCGCACACCGCCACGGCCGAGGAGATCCTGCGCCACGACCCCGACGGCATTGTGATCTCCAACGGCCCGGGCGACCCGGCGGTCCTGCACGGGCCGATCGCCACGGTGCGGGCGCTTTTGACCAGCGGCCGGCCGCTCTTCGGCATCTGCCTGGGCCACCAGCTGATCGGCCTGGCCGCCGGCGGCACCACCAGCCGCCTGGGCTTCGGCCACCACGGCGCCAACCATCCGGTCAAGGACCTGCGCACCGGGGCGGTCCACATCACCTCCCAGAACCACGAGTTCCAGGTCGACCGGGCCAGCCTCCCACCGTCGAGCGGCCTCTTTGTCTCGCAGATCAACCTGAACGACGGCTCGGTCGAGGGACTGGCCCACCGCGAGTTGCCCGTCTTCTCGGTCCAGTACCACCCCGAGGGGGCGCCGGGGCCGCAGGACAACCAGTACCTCTTCGACTACTTTGTCGACCTGTGTCGGAGCACCCGCCGCGAGAAGAGGTGAACGATGACGAAACCGCAGAAAGTCCTGGTCATCGGGTCGGGGCCGATCATCATCGGCCAGGCCGCCGAGTTCGACTACGCCGGCACCCAGGCCTGCAAGGCCCTGCGCGAGGAGGGGGTGACGACCGTCCTGGTCAACTCCAACCCGGCGACGATCATGACCGACGAGGAGATCGCCGACATCGTCTACATCGAGCCGCTCACGGTCGACGTCCTCACCCGCATCATCGAACGCGAGCGCCCCGATGGCCTCCTGCCCACCCTGGGCGGCCAGACCGGGCTGAATATGGCGGTGGCTCTGGCCGACGCCGGGGTGCTCGACCGCTACGGCGTGCGGCTGCTGGGCACGCCGCTGGAGACGATCCGCCAGGCCGAGGACCGCGACCTCTTCAAGCAGCTGCTCCTCTCCATCGGCGAACCGGTGCCCCCCAGCCAGAGCGTCTACAGTCTGGAAGAGGCCTGGCGGGTTCTGGACAGCATCGGGCTGCCGGTGGTCATCCGACCGGCCTTCACCCTGGGAGGGACCGGAGGCGGCATCGCCCGCACCCGCAAGGAGTTCGAGCAGGTGGTGACCCGCGGCCTCCTGGCCAGCCCGATCCACCAGGTCCTCATCGAGCGGGCGGTTCTGGGCTGGAAGGAGATCGAGTACGAGGTGATGCGCGACGCCGCCGATACCTGCATCACCATCTGCAACATGGAGAACATCGACCCGATGGGGGTGCACACCGGCGACTCGATCGTGGTGGCGCCGTCGCAGACCCTCTCCGACCGCCAGTACCAGATGCTCCGCAGCGCCGCCCTGCGCATCATCCGGGCTCTGAAGATCGAGGGCGGCTGCAACATCCAGTTCGCCCTCGATCCCTACTCCGACCAGTACTACGTCATCGAGGTCAACCCCCGCGTCAGCCGCTCCTCGGCTCTGGCCTCGAAGGCCACCGGTTACCCCATCGCCCGGGTGGCGGCCAAGATCGCCATCGGCAAGCGGCTGGACGAGATCCCCAACGCCGTCACCGGCAAGACCACCGCCGCCTTCGAGCCGGCCCTGGACTATGTGGTGGTCAAGATCCCGCGCTGGCCCTTCGACAAGTTCCCGCGCGGCGACCGGACCATCGGCACCCAGATGAAGGCCACCGGCGAGGTGATGGCCATCGACCGCTCGTTCGAGGCGGCCCTCCAGAAGGCGGTGCGGTCGCTGGAACTGGGCGGGCGGAGCCTGCTCTGGGAGGACCCCAGCTGGCGCGACCTGGAGACGCTCTGGCCGCTCATCGAAACCCCCAACGACCAGCGGCTCTGGGCGATCTTCGCCGCCCTGCGGCGCGAGGCCCCGGTCGAGGAGATCAGCCGCCGCAGCGGCATCGACCCCTGGTTCATCCACCGGTTCGCCCGCATCGTGGCGATGGAGCGGCGGCTCCTGACCGAGAAACTCACTCCCGACCTCCTGCGCCAGGCCAAGCGGCTGGGCTTCAGCGACAAGCAGATCGGCACCCTGGCCGATCTGCTGCCCGAACAGGTCCGCACCCTCCGCCAGGCCTGGGGCATCCGCCCGGTCTACAAGGTGGTGGACACCTGCGCCGCCGAGTTCGAGGCCGTCACCCCTTATTTCTACAGCACCTACCAGCAGGAGAACGAGGCCGAGCCGCTGGCCGGCCCCAAGGCCCTGGTCATCGGCTCGGGGCCCATCCGCATCGGCCAGGGGATCGAGTTCGATTACTGCAGCGTCCACGCCGTCTGGGCCCTCCAGCGGGCCGGCCTCCGGGCCATCATCGTCAATTCGAACCCGGAGACGGTCTCGACCGACTTCGACACCTCCGACCGCCTCTACTTCGAGCCGCTGGATGAGGAGAGCGTCCGCGACGTTCTGGAAAACGAGGGGCTGCGCGAGACACCGGTCATCGTCCAGTTCGGCGGCCAGACGGCCATCAACCTGGCCGAGCCGCTGCAACGGGCGGGCGCCCTCCTCCTGGGGGCCGACGCCCAGGCCATCGACATCGCCGAGGACCGCCAGCGGTTCGAGGACTTCCTGAACCGCCTGGGGATCCCGCAGCCCCCCGGCGGGGCGGTGACCAACGTCCAGGAGGCGCTGACGGTGGCCCAGCGGATCGGCTACCCGGTCCTGGTCCGCCCATCGTACGTCCTGGGCGGGCGGGCGATGGAGATCGTCTACAACGCCACCGAACTCATCCGCTACGTGACCGCCGCCACCGCCGTCTCCAACCAGCACCCCATCCTGGTCGACAAGTACCTGGAGGGGAAGGAGGTCGAGGTCGACGCCATCTGCGACGGGACCGACGTGCTCATCCCCGGCATTATGGAGCACATCGAACGGGCCGGCGTTCACAGCGGCGACTCCATGGCCGTCTACCCCGGCATCAGCCTGAGCCCCAGCGAGGTCGAAACCATCGTCGACTACACCATCCGCATCGGACGGGCGCTGGGGCTGCGGGGTCTGCTCAACATTCAGTACGTGATCTACCAGGGCGAGGTCTACGTCCTGGAGGTCAACCCACGGGCCAGCCGCACGGTGCCCTTCCTCTCGAAGGTGACCGGGGTGCCGATGGTGGCCGTGGCCACCAACGTGATGCTCGGGCGCAGCCTGGCCGAGCAGGGCTACCGGAGCGGCCTCTGGCCCCGGCAGAACCTGGTGGCGGTCAAGGCGCCGGTCTTCTCGATGGCCAAACTGGTCGGCGTGGACACCTACCTCGGGCCGGAGATGAAGTCCACCGGCGAGGTGATGGGCGTGGACAGCTCGTTCTATCAGGCGTTGACCAAGGCGCTGCTGGCCGCCCAGCTGATGCTGCCGCCGACCGGGGCGCTGCTCCTGAGCATCGCCGACCGCGATAAACCCGAGGCCCTGCCACTCATCCAGCGGCTCCACCACCTGGGCTATCGCTTCTACGCCACCGAAGGGACGGCCGCGATGCTCCAGGCGGTCGGCCTGCCGGTCCAGATGATCACCAAGCGCCTCCACCAGGGCCACCCGAACGTGATCGATGTCATCCGCGAGGGGCTGGTCCAGGGCGTGGTCAACACGATCACCGGGGGACGAAGCGAGATGGCCGACGGGTTCCAGATCCGGCGGGCCGCCACCGAGCGCGGCATCCCCTGCTTCACCAGCCTGGACACGCTGCGCGCGGTCATCGAGTCGCTGGCCCACGGCGGCCAGCACTACTCGGTCCGGCGCCTCTCGGAGTACCGGCAGCAGCCGCTGGTCGAGGTCCGGCCATGACCCGCTGGCCATTGCTCCTGCTGGCCCTGCTCGCCCTGGTCGGAGGGATATGGCTCCTCCACCGGGCCCCCGTGGTCCCGGTGACCGCCCAGGGGCTGGCCGGTGCCCCGCCGGGACGCCTTCTCTACACCCGGCGGGGCGACCTCTGGCTCTGGCAGAACGGCAGCGCCCGCCAGATCACCGCCGGCCAGCGGTACGAGGGACCAGCCTGGTCGCCCGACGGCCAGCGGATCGCCCTCAGCGAGGTCGGTGAGAACCACTCGGATATCGTCCTCCTCACCCCGGCCGGGCAGCGCCTGCTGCCACTCACCCGGCACTGGAGCGCCACCCGGGTCATCGACTCCAGCTGGGGACGTAAACCGGCCTGGTCGCCCGACGGCGCCCGCCTGGCCTACATCTCCGACGCCGGCTGGTACAACGCCAGCCAGCGCTTCGACATGTCGCTCTGGCTGGTCAACGCCACCGGCGGCGGTCAGCGACGGCTGCTGGCCGGGGCGCCGGGCCACGGTCTGGACTGGCCCACCTGGTCGCCCGACGGCCGCCGGCTCGCCGTCACCGGTCTGCTCGACGACGACGTCACCCAGATCTACAGCGTCTCCCTGACCGGCGCCTGGACCCGTCTGACCCGGCATCGCCAGGGAGCCTACGACCCGGCCTGGTCGCCCGACGGCGACTTCATCGCCTATATCGCCCGCGAGAACGGCCAGCACGCTCTCTGGGTGATGAACGCCGACGGCAGCGACCCGGTGCTCCTGCTCGGGGGCGAGCCCAAACGGGCACCGACCTGGTCGCCGGACGGCCGCTACCTGGCCTTTTTGCAGCTGATGGGGAGCGGTTTCGACCTCTACGTGGTCGAAGTCCAGCGTCAGGGGACACGCCTGGTCATGGTGGGACAGCCCCGGCGGCTGACCAGCGGCCAGGATATCGATGAGACCTCGGGCCTGAGCTGGGGCCGGTGATCCGCCGGCCCGGCGGAACGGGCGCCCGCCCAGAATCGCTCGGTTTCACGGAGGTGCCAGTGCCACGCGTCGCCGTTATCGGCTGCGGTTCCATCGCCCAGACCCATATTCCGGCCATCCAGAGCGTCCCCGCCCTCAGCCTGGCCGGCGTCTTCGACGCCGATCCGGACCGCGCCCGGCGCACGGCCGAGCGCTACCAGGTGGCGCGGATCTTTGAGAGCTGGGCCGAGGTTCTGGCCGACCCGACGGTCGAGGTCGTCGCCCTGCTCCTGCCGCACGACCTGCACTGCGCCTACACCGTCGAGGCGCTGGCCGCCGGCAAGCACGTGGTGGTTGAGAAACCGATGGCCGTCAGCCTGGCCGAGGCCGACGAGATGATCGCCGCCGCCCGCCGCTACCGCCGGGTGCTGATGCCGGTCCACAACCGTCTGTTCGACCCGGCGGTCGAAAAACTCCGCGACCTGGTCGCCAGCGGCGCCATCGGCGAGGTCTACCTCGCCCAGACCAACGGCTGGGAGCCGCCCAGCACGGTCAGCGTCCGCCCCTGGCTGGGGACCGGGCGCGGCGGCGGTGGGGTGTTTATGGCTCAGGCCGTCCACGCCGCCTATCTCCTGCGGGCCCTGGTGGGTGAGGTGGCCCGCATCGCCGCCTTCGAGGGCGGCCGCAAGGTCGTGCCCATGCAGGACGAGGACACGATGGTGGCCACGCTGACCTTCCGGAACGGCGCGGTCGGGGTGATGACCGCCACCTTCGCCCAGGCCACCGGCCCGGGTGAGCACAGCGTCACCCTCTTCGGCACCGCCGGCTGGGCCTGCCAGCGCCTGGCCTGGGCGGGCGAGGAGCGCCGGCAGGAGCTGCTGGTCGTCTCGCCGACTCTCTTCGGCGACACGGCCATCCACGCCCTCACGGTTCCGACCGGGAACGCCTTCGCCCGCCTCTGGCAGCGCTTCGCCGAAAGCCTGCAGGCCGGCCAGGAGCCGCCGGTGACGGCTCAGGACGGGCGGGCGGCGGTCGAGATCATCCTGGCTGGCTACCGGTCGGCCGAGACCGGCACCGTGGTATCGCTGCCGCTGGAGGGGTGACCCGCCCTGTCATGCACATCGGGATCGACGCCAGCCGGGCGGCCCGCCCGGTGCGGACGGGCCTGGAGGGCTACAGCTTCCACCTCATCCGGGCTCTGGTCCGTCAGCCCCGGCCGCACCGCTACACCCTGTACACTCCATCGCCGCTGCCGCCCGACCTGCTGGCCGGCCCCCACGTCGCGGTCCGGCTGCTGCCCTTCCCCCGACTCTGGACCCACGGCCGGCTGGCCTGGGAGATGGCCCGCCGGCCGCCCGATCTCCTGTTCGTCCCGGCCCATGTCCTGCCGGTGGTCCGGCCAGCCCGGAGCGTGGTCACGGTCCACGATCTGGGCTATCTCTACTATCCGCGAGCCCATCCACCCCTCCGCTGGCTCTATCTTTACCTGGGCACCGGCTTCAACTGTCGGGCGGCCACGCTGCTCATCGCCGATTCGGAGAGCACCCGCCAGGATCTCATCCGGCACTACCGCGTGCCCGCCGACCGTATTCGGGTGGTGCCGCTGGGCTGCGACCCGATCTACCGCCCCCTGCCCCCGGACCAGGCCCGGGCGGTGGCCGCCCGCTACGGTCTGACCGGACCGTTCTTTCTCTTTATCGGCAGCCTCCATCCGCGCAAAAACATCGGCCTGCTCCTGCGGGCCTTCGCCCTCTTCCGGGCGACCGGCCGGCCTCACCACCTGGCCCTGGCCGGCGCCCCCGGCTACCAGGCGGGACAGTTCCAGACGGCAGCCCGCCGCCTGGGGCTGGGCGAGAGCGTGCATTTCCTGGGCTACGTCCCGGCGGAGGACCTCCCGGCGCTGCTGAACGCGGCCGTCGCCCTGGTCTTCCCCTCGCTCTACGAGGGGTTCGGTCTTCCGGTGCTGGAGGCGATGGCCGTGGGGACGCCGGTCCTGGCCGCCCGGACGTCGTCGCTGCCCGAGGTGGTCGGGCCGGCCGGCCTGCTCCTTGACCCCCACGACCCGGCGGCCTGGGCGGAGGCGATGGCCCGGATCGCCGACGACGCCGGGCTCCACGCCGATCTCCGGGCGCGCGGGCGCGCCCGCGCCCGACAGTTCTCGTGGGAGCGTTGCGCCGCCGAGACGCTGGCCGTGCTGGAGGCGGCCGCAGCGCGCGCCGGCTGAGCGGGCGCGCCCGCAGGCCACCCGGTCCTGTGCTAAAATGTCTTCAGGCGGTAGGCCGCTATCCGGAGGGAGGCCCTGTGACCGATGTTGCTTGAGAACATCTCGCTCCAGGACCGGGACCTGCTGGGCCGTCTCAGCCAGTACTTTGCCAGCATCGAGGCCCGGCTGCGCGAGGGCCAGGGCTGGGTGATCTTCAACGCCAACCGTCAGCGGGCCGCGCGGATCACCCAGTTCGTCAGCGACCGTCTGGCCGAGTACCGACCGTTCATCTCCTACTATCTCGTGCCCTGGCGGGACTTCGCCCTCAACGCTTACATGCTCAAGGTCGAACTGCCCACCCACGCGCCCCAGCCGGTCGGGGGGACACAGGAGCCGCCCACGCCCGAGCAGCGCGAGTACCAGATCGCCGGGCGCGTCTCCCACGATATGTTCTTCCAGATGCGCTTCTGCGACCTGCTGATCCTGAGCGATGTGCGTCCGGCCCATCCGCACGAGGTCGAGCACCTGGTGACGGTTCTGACCGAACGCTACCGCCAGCGCCGGGCGGTCTTCCTGCTGACCCCGCGGATGCCCCACGAACTGGCGGCCGATTTCATCCGGCTGCAGGGCAGTCCGGAGGCCTGGCAGACCCTCTTCGAGCAGCTCTACCAGACCAACCTGATCGCGCTCTGACCGACGGTCGCCCACGGCACGAAATCTGCCCCGACGACGGCGGACGGCGGCGGCCGTCCAGAATCACCGCCGGAGGGGTGGCATGGCCCACGTGACCGAAATCATCCGCCAGCGTCTCGGGGAGGTCGTCGAGAACCCGCTGCGCCTCGACCTGACGGCAGCGCGCCAGATCTGCGACTGGCTCAACCGGCACCTGGGCAGCGAGTACGTCCTCTACCACCAGTACAAGAAGCACCACTGGGTGGTCGCCGGGCCGGACTTCCGCGACCTGCACAAGCTCTTCGACAAGCACGCCGAGGCGGTCCGCGAGATGGCTGACGAGATCGCCGAGCGCATCACCTACCTCGGCGGCGTGCCGGTCAGCGGCCCGGCGCAGCTGGAACAGCACGCCTACGTCAAGCCGGAGCCCGAGGGCATCCTCGATCTGCGGCGGATGGTCGAGAACGATCTGGCCATCAACCAGGAGATCATCGTTCACGTCCGCCCGCACATCGGCCAGTGCGAGCAGTTGGGTGACCCCGGCACGGCTCACCAGCTGCGGGAGTGGCTGGTGGTCCACGAGAAACTGGCCCACGAACTCCAGATGCTCCTGGAGAAGGTCAGCCTGACCAAGGGCTGGTGACGAAGACCCAGGTCCGGGGCTCACGCCGCCGGCGGGCGATCCGGGCCAGGAGGGCGCGGTAGTTCCGTCCCGGGACGAGCGTCCCGGCCACCACCGCCCGCCGGGCGCCGGTGCAGCCCGGCAGGGTGTTGGGCCGGCCGTGCAGGGCCTGGTAGCCCAGGACCGCGAAGGCCAGCGCCTCCTTGGCCTGATCGGGCAGGCCAAACTCGGCGTGGGTCCGGACCCGGGCCGGAGCCAGGGCCGCCCGCAGCCAGGCCACCAGCGTTGGGTTGTGGCTGCCCCCGCCGCCCAGGATGACCTCGTCGACCGGCGGCAGGAAGCGCCGATAGGCCTCGGCGATGGAGCGAACGGTCAGCATGGTGGCCGTGGCCACGATGTCCTCGACCGGGAGACCGGCGGCCAGCTCCAGGAGCCGGGCGGCGTAGTGAGCCCCGAACCGCTCCCGCCCGGTCGTCTTGGGCGGGGGCTGCTGGAAGTACGGGTCGGCCAGGAGGCGGCTCAGGATCCGTTCGTCGGGCCGTCCCCGGGCCGCCAGCCGGCCGTCCCGGTCGCAGCGGAGAGCCCCGCCGGTCAGGCGCTCGACCACGGCGTCGATGACCATGTTGCCCGGGCCAGTGTCGAAGGCGAAGACCGCCTCCGGTCCGGCCCCCGGTGGGAGGACCGTGACGTTGGCGATCCCGCCGAGGTTCTGGATCGCCCGGCACCGCCGGCGGTCGCGGAAGAGGAGGTAGTCCACGTAGCTGACCAGCGGCGCGCCCAGGCCGCCGGCGGCGAGGTCGCGGGGCCGGAAATTGGCGACGGTGGTGAGGCCGGTGCGCTCGGCGATGACCGCCGGCTCGCCGATCTGGAGCGTTGCGCGCGGCCAGTCGGTCGGTCCGGCCTGGTGGAAGACGGTCTGGCCGTGAGAGGCGACGAGGTCAATGGCCTCGGGCTCCAGGCCGGCGGCCCGGATGGCCGCCAGCGCGGCCTGGGCGAAGGCCTCCCCCAGGAGCACATTGAGCCGGCAGAGGTGGTCGACCGTGCCGGTGGTTGGTGAGCACGCCCGAAAGACGGCGGCGCGCAGGTCCGCCGGATAGTCCTGGTGGACGAAGGCGCGAAGGGTGAGCCGGCAGCGCCCGCCCCGTTCGGCGAACTCCACCACGGCGGCGTCGACCCCGTCGGCCGAGGTCCCGGACATGAGCCCCACGACGATCATGGGCGGTTCGACAGGCGTCGGGCCGGGTCGGTATAATGATGCCGAAAGGCTGCTCGCACTGCGACCGGCCCGATTTTACACCACTGGGGTGTGAGAATGGCCAACACCATCGCCGTCACCGACACGACCTTCGAGCAGGAGGTGCTGAAGGCCGAGGTCCCGGTCCTGGTCGACTTCTGGGCGACCTGGTGCGGTCCCTGCCGCATGCTGGCGCCGATCATCGAGGAGATCGCGCGGGAGCAGGCCGGGAAACTCAAGGTCGTGAAAGTCGATGTCGACGAAAACCCGCGGATCGCGCAGCAGTACGGCATTATGAGCATCCCGACCCTGATCCTGTTCAAGGGCGGGAAGCCGGTCGAGCGACTGGTCGGCTATATGCCCAAGGCCCAGCTGCTGCGGAGTCTCCAGCCTCATCTGGCGGCCGAGCCCAGGGCCTGACTGTCCGCTCACGGTGCTCCGTCGGCCCGCACCGCCACCTGCCCCCGCGGCCTTCGGCCCGGGAGTGATGGGTGCGGGCGTTTGCTCTCTGGCGGCCGGGCGCGCGTCAGATCGCCATCACCTCGCGGATCTTGTCGGCGCCGAGGATCGTCGGGCTGACCGTGTCGATGCCCAGCATATGGAAGGTCTCCTCGCGGATCGGGTCCTTGATCTGGCTGATCACCGTGGGGACCTTGAACACATGCTGAGCGATCTGCGAGGCCATCACATTGGTGTTATCGCCGGCGGTCAGGGCGATGAAGGCGTCGGCCTGTTCGATCCCGGCCCGGCGCAGGACATCCTCATCGATCCCCACGCCGACCACCACCGTGCCCTTGAAGTTCGGCGGGAGCCGGCGGAAGGCCTCCGGGTCGCGGTCGATGACGACGACCTCGTGCCCCTCGGCGTCGAGGAGTTCGGCCAGTTTGGCGCCGACGCGTCCGCAGCCCAGGATGATCACCCGCATGGTCTCACCTCAGGTCCGCACGTCGCCCAGTTCCAGGGGCCGCTCGGCCAGCCGCAGCGTGCCATCCACCATCTGGTAGGTGCGGTCGGCGATCTCGTAGATGAGCAGGTCGTGGGTGGCGATGATCACCGTCACCTTCTCCTGGGCGACGATCCGCCGGAAGAGCCGCATGATCTGCAGACCGGTCACGCTGTCCAGTTCGCCGGTCGGCTCGTCGGCCAGGATGAGCGAGGGCCGGTTGGCCAGGGCCCGGGCGATGGCCACCCGCTGCTGCTCACCACCGGAGAGTTCGTAGGGACGGTGGTGCATCCGTTTGGCCAGGCCGACCAGCTCGAGCAGCTCAGCCGCCCGCCGCTGACGCTCCTTCCGGGGCACCCCGGCGATATGCATCGGCAGCTCCACGTTCTCAAAGGCCGAGAGAACCGGCAGGAGGGCGAACGATTGGAAGACAAACCCGATCTTGTGCCGGCGCAGTTCGGTCAGCTCCCGGTCGCTCAGGGCGTTCAGACTCTGGCCGTCGAGGTAGACCTCGCCCGAGGTCGGGCGGTCGAGCCCGCCGATGATATTGAGAAAGGTGGTCTTGCCCGAGCCCGAGCGTCCCATCAGGCCGATCAGCACCCCCTGCTCGACCTCAAGCGAGACCCCGCGCAGAGCGTGGACCTCCTCGCTGCCCATCGGATAGACACGGGTGACGTTGACCGCGCGGACGACTGGCTGCCCACTCATCGCTGCGTGCTCTCGGTGACCGGTTTGATGATGATCTGGTTATCCACCAGCTCCAGCACGACCTTGCCTTTGATGCCGAGTTTATCGCGGAACTCCTTGGGGATCTGCAGGCGTCCGGCCGAGTCCAGCACCACGAACTCATCGTGGGTTTCGCCGACGGCGATGGTCCGGCCGTCGTAGTCCTCCAGATTGATGTCCAGCCGCCGGATCAGCTCCGAACTGGTCTTTCCGTCGCGGATCGCCACCACCCGGTCGACTTTGGCCATCACCCCGATATCGTGGGTGACGATGATGACCGTCGTGCCGTAGGTGTCGCGAATCTGCCGGAAGATCGCGAAGATCTGGTCGGCGGTGCGGGTATCGACCGAGCCGGTCGGCTCATCGGCCAGCAGCAGCGGCGGGCGGTTGGCCAGGGCGATGGCGATGGCCACCCGCTGCTGCTCACCACCGGACAGAGTGGCCAGTTTGTGGTGCAGCCGGTGGCCCAGCCCGACCGCCTCCAGCAGCTCCCTGGCCCAGGCGGTGGCCTGGGGACCGCTCTTCCCGGCGATGAGCATCGGCAGTTCGACGTTCTCCAGCGCCGTCAGGTACGGGATGAGATTGCGGGCCGTCTGCTGCCAGACGAACCCCACCATCTCCCGTTTGTACTTCACCAGCTGACGGTCGGAGAGTTTCAGCAGATCGATGCCGCCGACGATCACCCGGCCGGCCGACGGGCGGTCCAGGCCGCCCAGGATGTTGAGGAGCGTGGTCTTGCCGCTCCCGCTGTTGCCGACGATGGCCATCAGTTCGCCCCGTCGGACTTCGAGGTCGAGGCCCTGGAGGGCGACCACCTCCAGTTCGGCCACTTTGTAGATCTTGACCAGGTTGTCGCAGATGATGAACGGGCCCTCAGCCTCCCGCTGCGCCACCGTGACGGCGGGAGCAGTCTCTTTGAGCGTCATGGTGCTGGGCCTGCCTCCCACGAGATCTCGCCACGCTTTTCGGTCCAATTGTAGGAGGCGAGGAGCCCAGCGTCAAGCAATTGCGCCCGTGGAAGGCGCTTTTGACAAATTCCTGACGATCCCGCCCGCGGGCTGGTTACATGTCGACCGTCGCGTGACGCCCGAGGGCCGTCGGGTCGAGCGGAATGCCGTAATCGCGCGCCTTGGCCTCCAGCGTGGCCAGGTCAAGCCCCAGCAGGGCCGCCGCCAGCGCCGGGTTGTAGCTCGTCCGGGCCAGGGCCTCGATGATCAGGCGTCGTTCGAACTCCATCACCGCCTCGGCCAGGCGCAGCCGCCGTTCGAAGAACGTGTTCAGGTCCAGATGGGCGCGGGCGGCGCGGTCGACCGCCCGGTCCATCAGGATAAGATGCTCGGGGGTGATGACGCCTCCCTGAGCCAGAACCACGGCCCGGGCGATGGTGTTCTCCAGTTCGCGCACATTGCCGGGCCAGTCGTGGGCCATCAGCCGCTCCATCGCCTCGGGTGAGATCCGGGCGGGCGGTGCGGTCGGGCTCAGGCGGTGCTTGTCCAGAAAGTGCTCGACCAGCAGCGGGATATCCTCCCGCCGCTCCCGCAGCGGCGGGAGATGGATGCGGATAACGTTCAGCCGGTAGTAAAGGTCCTCGCGGAAGTTGCCCCTGGCGACCTCGGCCGCCAGGTCGCGATTGGTGGCGGCGATGACCCGGCAGTCCACCTTGATCGGGGTGGACCCGCCGACCCGCTCGAACTCTTTCTCCTGCAGCACACGCAGGAGTTTCTTCTGGGTGGCCAGGGTCATCTCGCCGATCTCGTCGAGGAAGATCGTGCCTTTGTGCGCCAGCTCAAAGCGACCTTTGCGCTGGGTATAGGCCGAGGTGAACGAGCCCTTCTCGTGGCCGAAGAGTTCGCTCTCCAGCAGCGTTTCGGGCAGGCTGGCGCAGCCGACTTTGACCAGGGGGCCGTTGCGGTAGGGCGAGTTTTGGTGGATCACCTCGGCCACCAGCTCCTTGCCCGTGCCGCTCTCGCCGGTGATGAGCACCGTGGCGTCGCTCTGGGCCACCCGGCCGATGATCTTGTAGACCTCGAGCATCCTGGGGCTGCGCCCGACGATCCGCTCGGCGGGGTCGCGGGGGGTGGTGGTCCGCCGGCTGTTCTTGACCTCCTGACTCAATTGGCGGTACTCGAGGTACCGGCGAACGGTGGCCAGCACCTCCTCCATATCGAAGGGCTTGGTCAGGTAGTCGTAGGCCCCGAGCTGGATCGCCCGGATGGCGTTACTGGAGGAACCGTAGGCGGTCATCACCACGACCCCGGTCTCGCTGCTGAGGTCTCGCAGCCGCTGCAGGACCTCCAGCCCGTTCAGCTCGGGCATCCGCATATCCATCAGGATGAGGTCTGGCTGCGGCCCCTCCGGGTTCTGGCAGGCCGCCAGCACCGCGCTCCCGCTCGCCGCCTCGATGACGCGGTAGCCGTGGCTGCCCAGAAAGTCGCTCAGCATCGCCCGGATATCGGCATCGTCATCGGCGATCAGGATGGTCGCCCTCTCCATACGGCACTCCCCGTCGCGCCACCTCTCTCCAAGACAAAAGGCCCCGCGACCGCACTCTCGTGCGCCAGCAGATCTCGGGGCCTGTCTCAATCATAGGCAACGCGGCGGGGGGCTGTCAAGAGGCGGCGCGCGGCCGGGAACGGACGGCGACAAGGGAACCCCTGCCGCCCAGGCCCGGCGCCGGCACCGCGCGGCCGCGCGGGACGGCGGCGACCGTCCCTTCGGCGGTTTCGCTTCTTGACAGTGGCCCGCTGGGTCGGGTATAGTGTGAATAGAAGAATCAGACAAAGGCGTGGAACAGGACGAGTAGCCAGGCCGTCGGCCAACAGAGACGGGAGACCAGCGGCTGAGAGTCTCCCGGGCTTGACTCTGGCGAAAACCCCCTGGGAGCCGCCGCCGGAACGGCCCGCAGGGCCCAGTATGGCGTGCCGGTGGCCACCGTTAGCGGCCCAACGAGCGCAGACCCGGTCCGGACCGGGTCTGAAGGTGGGTGGAACCGCGGGTTGACGCCCCGTCCCATTGGGATGGGGCGTTTCTCTTTGGGGGTCTCGCCACACGCCGATGGAGACAAGGAGGAGACAGTGGCCCAGACTCAGGTCCCGTCCCAGCCAGAACGCCAGGCTTTCCTGGCCCGCATGCGGCACTCGGCCGCCCACGTTATGGCCGACGCCGTCCTGGAGATGTTCCCGGACGCGCAGCTGGCCATCGGCCCGGCCATCGAGGACGGCTTCTACTACGATTTCAAACTCCCGCGACCGCTGACGCCCGACGACCTGCGGGAGATCGAGGAGCGGATGCGACGGATCATCGCCGCCGATTTTCCGTTCATCCGCGAGTATATGGACCGCGATGAAGCCATCCGGTTCTTCACCGAACGCAACCAGCCGTTTAAGGTCGAGATCATTCAGGAACTGCCGGAAGAGGGGCTGGAGGATGGCAAGGTCTCGATCTATCGCCACGGCAAGTTCATCGACCTCTGCCGTGGCCCGCACGTCGAGCGCACCGGCCAGATCGGGCCGTTCAAACTGCTGAGTGTGGCGGGCGCCTACTGGCGGGGCGATGAAAAACGTCCCATGCTCCAGCGGATTTACGGCACCGCCTGGCCCACCCAGGAGGAACTCGAAGCCTACCTCCAGCGCCTGGAGGAGGCCCAGCGCCGCGACCACCGCCGACTGGGCCGGGAACTCGACCTCTTCAGCGTGAGCGAGATGGTCGGGGCCGGACTCATCCTCTGGCACCCGAAGGGCGCGCGCATCCGCACCATCATCGAGGACTACTGGCGCCAACTGCACTACGAGCGCGGCTACGAACTGGTCTACACGCCCCACGTGGGCCGAAAGGAACTCTGGGAGATCAGCGGCCACCTCGATTTCTACCGGGAGAACATGTTCCCGGCGATGGTCGGCGAGACCCAGGAGTTCTATGTCAAGCCGATGAGCTGCCCGTTCCACATCCAGATCTACAAGTCGTCGCTCCGCAGCTACCGTGACCTGCCGCTGCGCCTGGGGGAGATCGCGGCCGTTTACCGGTTCGAGCGCCCGGGTGTCCTCCACGGACTGCTGCGGGTCCGCGGCTTCTCCCAGGACGACGCCCACATCTTCTGCCGACCCGACCAGATCGAGGAGGAGATCGTCGGCGTACTGGACCTCACCCTGGAGATCATGCGGACCTTCGGCTTCCACGAGTACGCCGTCTATCTGGCCACCCGGCCGGAGAAGTTCGTCGGCGATCCGGAGCAGTGGGAGGCGGCGACCGAGGCCCTGCGCCGGGCGCTGGAGAAACAGGGGATGGCCTACGACCTCGACGAGGGCGGCGGCGCCTTCTACGGCCCGAAGATCGACTTCCACATCAAAGATGCACTGGGCCGGACCTGGCAGTGCACGACCATCCAGTTTGATTTCAATATGCCGGAGCGGTTCGACCTGACCTACGTCGGCGAGGACGGCCGGCACCACCGCCCCTACATGGTCCACCGGGCCATCCTGGGCTCGCTGGAGCGCTTCCTGGGCATCCTCATCGAGCACTACGCCGGCGCCTTCCCGGTCTGGCTGGCCCCGGTTCAGGTGATCGTCCTGCCGATCGCCGACCGCCATACCCCCTACGCCCGCACCGTGGCCGCAACGCTGCGGACCGCCGGCCTGCGGGTCCAGGTGGACGAGCGGCGCGAGAAGGTCCAGGCCAAGATCCGCGACGCGCAGCTTCAGAAAATCCCGTATATGCTGGTGGTCGGCGACCGCGAGGCGGCCGACCAGACGGTGGCGGTGCGGCTGCGGACCGGCGAGACCCTGGGCCCGATGCCCGTGGAGAACTTCGTCCGCCTGGCCACCACGGTCGCCAGCCAGCGGGCGCTGACCCTGTTGCCCGAGAGCGTCTCCACCGGCTGAGACAGACCCCCAAGAGCTCCCAGGCCGGCACCGGCCACCGGGGCGCGTGGGCGCGGACAGGGCCGGTCGTGACGCCGAGCCTCTGCCGCCTGGCCCCCGGCGGTGCCGACCGTCCACCGGCGTACGGGGACGACCCGGCGGTTCCCGCCGCGGGGGAGATGTCTCTTGAGCGGGAGGACCGGCCGCCGGAGCAGGGACGGGCACGCTGGCGATATGCTATCATAACCCTGCAAGTTTCCGGTGAGGGCGCAGCGCGATGGCGGAGAGGCCGATCGATTTTGGCACGGTGACACGGATTGAGGCCGATGCCGTGGGGCCACCCGGCCAGCGCCGTTTTCGTCTGGTTGTTTTCAACGAGAACCTGAGCGCCTGCCTGTGGATGGAGAAAGAGCAACTCCACGCTCTGGCGCTGGCCATCGAGCAGGTCTTCGGCGAACTGACCGGCAACCCCCTCCGCTCGACGCTGCCGCCCAGCGGGCCGGTCGCCCCGCTGCGCGACCTGCCGCGCCGGTGGTCAGTGGAGTTCACGGTCGGCCGCCTCGGTCTGGGCTACGACCGGGAGACGAACCAGTTTCTGCTGGTCGCCCACGATACGGAATCCGACCCCGAGGGCGAGCCGACCTTCCGCTGCCAGGCCACCCGCCCGCAGATGAAGGCGCTGAGCCAGCGGGCGCTGGCGCTGGTCTACGCTGGTCGACCGCGCTGCCCGCTCTGCGGGGCGCCGCTCGCCGGCGGGTCACACGTCTGCGCCCGGATGAACGGCCACGTCGCGCACGAGCCCGACGCCTAGCCCGTCCTGCCCGCTGGAAAGGTTTTTGCAGGCGACGATCGTGGGGACCCGATGAGCGCAGGTGAGACGGCTACCCTGGTCCTGACCGGCGATGTCATGCTGGGCCGTCTGGTGAACGAGGTCCTGCACGTCGAGCCGCCCACCTATCCGTGGGGCGATCTGCTGCCCTTCCTGCGCAACGCCGACCTCACGGTCATCAATCTCGAATGCGTGATCGCCCGGGGCGGACGCCCCTGGCCCGGCAAGGTCTTCCACTTCCGGGCCGACCCTGAGGTGGCGATCCCGGCCCTGCAGGTCGCCGGGATCGACGCCGTCTGCCTGGCCAACAACCACGTGATGGACTTCCACGCCGAGGCGGCCCTGGAGATGCTGGAGCACCTGCAACGGGCCGGGATCGCCTACGCCGGCTTCGGTCCCGACCTGGCGGCCGCCAGCCGGCCAGCCCTCCTGCGCGCCGGCCGGCTGACCATCGGCCTGGTGGCCTTCACCGACAACGAGCCGGAGTGGGCGGCCGGCCCGAACCGGCCTGGCGTCAACTACATCCCCATCATCCCGGACGAGCCGCGCCGCCATCAGGTCGCCACAGCGATCCAGGCCGCCCGCCAGGCAGGGGCCGACTTCGTCATCGCCTCGTTCCACTGGGGACCCAACATGCGGCTGGAGCCCTCGCCCGACTTCGTCGCCTTCGCCCATATGGTCATGGACGCCGGGGCCGATCTCTTCCACGGCCACAGCGCCCACGTCTTCCAGGGCATCGAGATCTACCACGGCAAGCCGATCTTCTACGACTGCGGCGACTTCGTCGACGACTACGCGGTGGACCCGGTGCTGCGCAACGACTGGGCCCTGCTCTACCAGGTGACGGTCAGCCGGCAGGGGGTCGAGGCGATCACACTTATCCCGGCCCTCATCAGCCGCTGCCAGGTCAACCGGGCCCACGGCCGAACGTTCGACGCCATCGCCGACCGGCTGGCCGACCTCTCGCGACGCTTCCACACCGTGGTCGAACGGCGGGCCGGGGTGCTGGCCATCCCCGTCCGCCGGCCAGCGCCGGCCTGACCGGCGGGCCCGCTCTCCGGCGCCATCCCCAATGGCGCGGCCCGTTCAGGGAGCGCCGGTCTCGCCGTAGAACTCCACGCGGCGGCCGCTCAGAATGGCCTGCAGCTCCGGTCCGCTGATGCCGTAACGGCGCAGGGTGTGACGGACGAACTCCAGGGCCGCCTCCAGTTCGGGATAGACCACCGCCTGCGCGCCGGCCTGACGCAGACGCCGCAACTCCTCTTCGTTGTGCGCCCGGGCGACGACGAAAAGCCGCGGATAATGCTGCCGGGCGTAGAGAACCGCGCGCTCGGCGGCCAGGGGATCGGGGATGGTCAGAACCAGGGCCCGGGCGCGGCGGAGGTTGGTATGCTCCAGGACCGCCGGGTTGCCGGCGTCGCCGTAGAGGCAGGGGATCCCCTCCTTGCGCAGCCGCTGCACGGTGTCGGGGTTGATCTCGACCACGATGAAAGGGAATCCCCGGTGCTGGAGAACGGTCGCCAGCTCCGCGCCGATCTTCCCGTAGCCGCACAGGACCACATGGTTGACCAGGCGCTCGGGCTCGGCCGCGTACAGGACCAGGGGCTCGGCCAGCCAGCGGGCCAGCCAGGGGTGGCGCCCCAGAGGGCGCAGGAGCGGCGCCCCGGCGATCAGCAGCGGATTGAGCAGAATGCTCAGGAGAGCGCCGGCGATGGTCAGTGTGTACAGATCGGCCCCAATAGCCCCCCGCTCGACCCCGACGCGGGCCAGGATGAACGAGAACTCACCGATCTGCGCCAGAAAGAGGCCGGTCCACAGCCCCGCCCGCAGCGGATAGCCGAAGAGCACCGGCAAAGGGGCGGTTATCAGGAACTTCCCCAGCACGACGACGATGGTGAAGAGCAGGACCAGATCGAGGTGCTGGAGGAGGAAGAGCGGATTGAACAGCATACCGACCGAGACGAAGAAGAGGGCGGCGAAGATATCGTGCAGGGGCAAGATCTCGGCCAGAACCTGCCGGCCAAAAGCCGACTCGGAGATGATCAGGCCGGCCAGGAAGGCGCCGAAGGCCAGCGAGAGCCCCATCGCCTGGGCGGCGACCGCCGTCCCCAGGGCCAGGCCGACGATGGTGAGAAGAAAGAGCTCGCGGGAGCGGGTGGCGGCGACGTAGTACAGCAGCCGGGGAACCACGCGCGTCCCGAGAAGGATCGTGGCCGCCAGCAGAACCACCGCTTTGACGAGCGCCAGGACCAGCGTCTGAAGAGGGTTGGTGGCCGGCGCGGCCAGCGCCGGCAGGATGATGATCAGCGGGATCACGCTCAGGTCCTGGAGGACACTGATCGCGATGGCCAGCTGGGCGTGGAGGGTGTTGAGTTCGCCCCGCTCGCTGAGCAGGCGCAGCGTCACCGCCGAGCTGGAGAGGGCGGCGATGGCCCCCAGGAACAGCCCGTGGGGGAGCGGCCATCCCAGGGCCGAGCCGAGGACCACCCCCAGCAGCATCGTCAGCGCGATCTGCAGCAGGCCCCCGAAGATGCCGACCCGTCGAACCGCCAGGAGCTGGGGGAGGGAGATCTGAACGCCGAGGGTGAACATCAGAAAAGCCACCCCCAGATCGGCCAGGACCTGCACCCGCTGGAGATCGGCTATCGCCCCGGGGGTGTAGGGACCGATGAGGATGCCGGCGGCGAGGTAGCCGACCATCAGCGGCAGGCGCAGCCGGTGGGCGACAATCCCGCCGATCAGGACTGCCCCCAGGACCAGGACCAGTTCGGTGATAAAGACCCCCTGCTCCGGCATCGACCTTTCTCCCGCGCGAGACGGCGACGGCTGAGAGCCCGGGGCGGAGGCCCCGGGCCCGTCGGTTAAGCGCGGCGGGCCGCGGTCAGAAGAGCACCGAAGGCGACCAGCAGAAGTCCCGTAAGCAGCAAGAACTCGACCTGGCGGGTGACGATGAAGACTGCTCCACAGCTGGCTGCGCCCAGCAGGAGGGCTGTCAGACCGAGGGTCAGCGCCAGTTCACGGCGCTCTGACGAACGGGAGGGTGGCCTCATCCCCGCCTACCGGGCGGGAGGTAGACGATCTCGCCCTCCAGGCGGTCGGCCAGGTGGAGGAGGGCGAACGACGGCGCCGGGGCCTCGCGCGGCAGCGTCGGCGACCCGGGGTTGAGAAACAGCACCTCGCCGAGGACCGCCCGGTACGGGGTATGGCTGTGGCCGAAGAGGACGCAGTCAACCGGGTCGTCGGCGAAGGCGCGCCGCGCGGCGGCCAGCGGCGTCGGCCCCGCATCGCCGTGGACCAGCCCGATCCGCCAGCGGGCCAGCGTCAGGACCCGTCGCCGGGGCCAGTGCTGCCGGATCTCCGGCAGGTCGGCGTTGCCCGCGATCCCCACGACCGGCGCGTGCTCCTCCAGGTGCGCCAGCACCTCCGGGCTGGTCACGTCGCCCAGATGGATGATGAGCGCAACCTCGCGCAGATGGCGGAGCAGGGCCGCCGGCAGCGGACGCCCAGAGCCCGGAATATGGGTATCGGCGATCACCGCGACCTTCAGCGGTCTCTCCTCCAACGCAGCCAGGTGACCTGAGACAGCCGGTGGCTTTATTGTACCGGTGGCCGCCGACTTCTGCCAACCGCCGCCGGCGATCGCGCTATTCCCCGGACCCGTCCGGTACAATAACAAGCAGAAACGCTGGAGGGAGCATGATGGCGGCGATGCGCCCATCTGAGGTCCGGGAGATGCTCGACCGCGAGCTGCCCGGCTGGCAGTTCCGCGAGCACCTCATCGAGAAAGAGTATCACCTGAAGTCGTTCCGCGACGCCGTCCGCCTGTTCAACGCCATCGCCGACCTGGCCGAGGCGCTGAACCACCACCCACGGATTATCAATGTCTACAAGCGCCTCAAGGTCGAACTCTGGACCCATACCGCCGGCGGGGTGACCGAGAAGGACTTTCAACTGGCCCGGCAGATCGAGCAGGCGGCCCAGGCGCTGGGGGTTCTGCCGTGAACTACTGCGGGCAGTGCGGGCACCGGCTCACGGTGCGGCTGGTCGAGGGGCGGGAGCGCCCGGCCTGTCCGGCCTGCGGGGCGGTTGTCTACCTCGACCCCAAGCTGGCCGTGGCCGCCGTCATCCACCACGAGGGGAGGGTGCTCCTCGGCCAGCGGGCCAGCGAGCCGGGGCGAGGGCGCTGGAGTTTCCCGGCCGGATTCGTCGACCGGGGCGAACCGGTCGAGGCCGCGCTGGTCCGCGAGGTCCGCGAGGAGACCGGTCTGGAGATCGCCATCGAACGGCTGCTGGGGCTGTACTCCGAGGCCGGTAACCCGGTGGTCCTGGCGGTCTATGTCGCCCGGATCACCGGTGGACAGCTGGCGCCCAACCAGGAACTCCTGGCCGCCGCGTTCTTCGCGCCCGACGCCCTCCCCGACCTGGCCTTTGACCACGACGCCCGGATCCTGGCCGACTGGCGGGCCACCCAGCGGCCATAGCCCGGATCGCCCGCGCTCGCCAGCCTGGACCGCCGGGCCCATCGCTCCCGCCCAGACCAGCGCCTCAGCGCCGGCCACCTTCCTGGGGCGCCCGGGCGCGGAGGCAGCCAGCCTCACCGCTGCCAGGGGCAATGCCACCACGCTGGTCGTCCGGAAACGACGCCCGTGCTCTGGGGGGAAGCGAGAGAAGGTCACCATAGGGCGAGACTTTAGCCACTGCGGCCCAGGCGCCAGGGACCAGGGCGACCACGGGGAGTTGACCTCTAGCTGATTTGCCAGAAACCCGCTCGCCAGACGGTGGTTGCTGCGGCAGATCGCGCCCAGGATGTATTTAGACCTTCGGTGGGCGTCCGCGCTGACGGGGTGGCGTGCGTTCCTCGCCGGGCAAAAGCGGCTCCAGTACGGCCCACCGGTCCGCTGTTCGACCCATCGCTCAGCCCCGCTCGTCGCGGTGGGCGACGGAGACACCGTTTCGCAGGACTTCTAGTCGGGCACCCGCTCCGGGCCCCGGTTGATAAAGCTCTCGATAAAGGAGACGATCCGCTGCTCGTCGAATTCGTCGAAGGTGTCGATCCAGGTCCAGGCGGTCAGGGCGATGCGGTGCTTGAGGTCGGGATGGGGATAGGGCGCCAGAATGACTTTGGAGCGGTAGCGTGAGACGACGCTTTTCAGCTGCTCGACCAGTTCCGGGCAGCCCTGTGGGCAGTTGTACTGGACCAGGATGCCGCCGTGCTCCAGATTGTGGACCTGGATCTCATCGGGGATCGGCTGGTCGTGGATGCCCCAGGGGGCGGTCTCGGCGTAGTGCCAGCCGGAGGTCGGCGGAACGGAGTTGTAAGGGGGGTGCAGCTGGCCCGGCAGGATGTGCTCGCGCCCCTGGTCCGGCATGTGCCGCGCCTGGTGGGCCGGGGGTGGGAACAGCCGGGGCCAGAGCAGGACCAGCGCCCCGGCCACCACCGCCAGAGCCAGCGCTATCCCGAGGGCGATCAGGACCGGCGCCGGAAGGGGCCAGCGGCGGACAGCGGTCGGTGCCGCCGAGGAAGGCCCCCCCTGACTCGCCGGCGGACGGGCACCAGTCGGTCGGTGGTGCGACCGGTTTTTCTTCTTCTTTTTCTTGGTCTTCGGCATCAGGCCTCCCGCGTGGCCAGCCTTCCTAGAGCCATCCCGGCAACATCGCGCTCAGCCAGAAATAGAGCGTCACCGGCCAGAACAGCCAGAGCAGATAGAACCCGGGCATCTGGAGCGCCGCCAGACCCCGCTGAGCCGGTCCCAGCAGGACCAGCGCCAGGACCACCAGGAAGCCCAGCGCCAGGTAGCAGAACACCCCGCTGATCAGCACCTGCCACCAGAGCGCCAGCCAGCTATCCGAGCCAGCCTCCGAACGACTCTCCGCGGCCAGGAGCCAGCGGTCCATCTGCTGGCCCGCCGGCAGAGGCCGGCGGGAGGGTGCGGCCGACGGGGTATCGCTCCACGGCGAGCGCGCCATCTGGCCTCCACGATCGCCCCACTTCTCGGGCGATTGCGCGCGGACGATTACACGCTGGTCACGATTCTAGCAGAAACCGGTGCGTGTGGCTAGTCAGACCAGTGCCGGCGCCGTCCGGGGTGATCGGCCGCGCGCCGGCGCCCAGACCGGGGGACAGGCCCCTGCCTCCGGCGCACTCGCCGGGCGAGCGTTCCACCCGCTCCCAGCGCCGGGACAGGGGACCGGCCTCCTTGCTGCCAGCGGCCCTGGCCCCGCGCCCTTCGTCTCCGAGCGGCGGCGCGCCCCTTCTGGAGCCGGAAAGACCCGTGCGCCCCGGTGAGGCGCGCGGGCTCAGGCCCGCGCGTTGATAAAGCGGCCGCGTCCGTGCTCACCGATAGGGTTCACACGGGCATTGACATCGTAGACCGGCGTCGCGTTGATACCGGTCAGGGTGGTGGCGGCGCGGTCGGCGGCCGCGTCCAGGGTGGTCTCCTGGACCTGGTCCTGGACCGTCCGGTCCAGCGCGGCGGCCGCCACGTCAGCTGTCCCCCGGGGCGCGGCGTTCGGGCCGAGGACCGGGACGATCAGGCCGGTTGCGACCGGTTGCACAGCCATGGGTGACCCGCCGAGAACAGGCTTTCAGTTAGAATATCGGCGGATCCCGGAAAAACTTTAGGGGATTCCCTGACGTGACGCAAAAAAAATGCGCGGGGGTGGCCCCCGCGCGGCTTGCGGTCGCCGGGGCTACTGGCCGACGACCTTCATTCCCTCTTTCAGGCCTTTGAGGATCTCGGTATCGGTGTCGGTTACGATCCCGGTCTCGACATCGACCTCGCGTTTGCGGCCGCTCTCGGTCACGATCTGAACGTACTTCCGCCCTCCGAACCGGCGAACCGCCGAGGTCGGCACGAGCAACGTGTTCTCTTTCTTCTGAGTGACGATGACGACATTGGCCAGCATGCCCAGTTCGGCCCCGGGGCCCGGCGGATTGAAGGAGATGCGGATCGTGCGGGCGGTCGAGGTCGGCTGGGGCTGGCCCGACATGCTGGGGAGTGAGACAACCTTCTCCTTCAGACTCTGGCCCTTGAAGACGTCCAGGGTGACCGTGGCCTCCTGGCCCAACGCCACTTTGGGCAGGTCCTGTTGATTGAGTTCGACAGCGATCTCTAGTTCGCGCGGGTTGGCCAGGACGACCACCGGGGTATAGGCCTGGATCTGGTCGCCCTCGCGACCGTTGGTCTGCATCACGGTGCCATCAAAGGGGGCGCGGATGCGGGCCAGTTCGACCTGTTCCTCCAGGGCCTGGAGGGCCAGCCGGGCCAGTTCGACCTGCCGCCGCTGAATCTGGACCTCGATGTCGGCGACGGTGCTGGCCGCCTCGGCCAGCTTGGCGGCGTAGGCCGCCCGGGCCGATTCCAGCGCCGCCCGGGCCGATTCAACGGCCTGGCGCGCGCTCTCCCGGTCGGCCGCCTTCGGCCCCGCCCGCAGCTGGTCCAGCCGGGCCTGGGCGCTCTCGTAGCGCGCCCGCTCCTTGCGGACAGTCTCCTCGGCCGCCTGGATCTCTTCAGGGCGGGCCGGCTGCCGGGCCTGCTCCAGCCGGATCAGGGCCTGCTGAACGGCCGTCTCGGCCGCCGCGACCCGGGCGTTTTCGGCCTGGCAGGCGGCCCCCCGGTCGCGGCTGCAGACCGCGTCGCGGTTGATCTGAGCGGCCCAGAGCGCGTTCCGGGCCTGCTCGACGGTCTTTTCGGCGGCCTGCACCTCCTCGGGCTTGGGCTTGGCCCGCAGATCGGCCAGTTTGGCCTCGGCCGTCCGCAGGGCCGCCGCCGCCTCAGCCACCGCCGCCTCGGCGGCCGCCAGGTCAGACGGAGCGGTCCCGGCCTGCAGCCGCTCGTAGTCGGCCTGGGCCTTGGCCAGCGCCGCCTCG
>Ga0073929_1000668_pt1 | contig 42884 bp, 39 predicted proteins | sample DewCreD2012metaG_3_FD_76966 | JGI IMG/M metagenome (GOLD analysis project Ga0073929, IMG submission 76966) | Hot spring sediment bacterial and archeal communities from British Columbia, Canada, to study Microbial Dark Matter (Phase II) - Dewar... ... | reverse complement strand
GGCCGCTCCCAGGAAGCGGGGCGGCCCCGTCACCACCCCGTCCGCCCGCGCCGGGTAGGCCCACACGTGCACGTACTCGATGCTGGGGCCACGGCTGGAGGCGAGGTCCAGCGCCCACCCCGCCACCTGGAAGGGCTCCTTCACCGTCTGGCCCCACGTCGGCATGTCCACCGCCATCATGGGCTGCGTCTCCACTCGCAGCACCAGATGGGACTCGAAGGTGGCATCCGTCACCGAGCTCTTGGCATAGACGATGAGCCGGTAGTAGCCCGGGGGCAGGTCCCGCACGGAGAGGGCATAGCCTGCGCTCTGGAAGTTGGGATTGCCGTAGATGGAGACCAGGTCCGGCCGGCTCAGCCCCGTCTGGGCTGCCCCCACGAAGAGGGGGGGCTGACCGTTGGGAGAGCCATCGGCGTTGGCGGGGTAGGCCCAGACGTGTACGTACTGGATGCCCGAGCCGCTGTTGGCCGTGTAGTCCACCGCCCACCCGGCGATGGCGAAGGGCTGTCGGGCCACCGTCCCCGGCACCGGCGTGTCCACCACCACGGCTGGCGGGAAGGCGCCGGAGGTGGGGTCGACGTGGGCTGGCTGGGGTGTGTTCAGCCGCGGGCAGGAGGAAGGACAACCGCTCAGCAACGATGGGTCGGGCAGGCTGAACTCCACCGGCACCCACAGGGGAACGCCGTTCACTAGCGGCGGGTGCTTCATGCAGCCATACACCAGCTCCTGATAGGGGAAATTGGAGCGGTTGTGGTTGAAGTTGTCACTCAGGTTGCAGCTGTACTCGCCGCGGGTGGACGGGAAATTGTTGGGGTTGTTCTGGTAGACGAAGCCGTTGTAGGCCCACAACGCATAGTACCAGCTCTCCACCTGGCGCGGGTCCTGGACGCCCTGTTCGTTCAGGATCCAGGGGGTGTGGTTCCACTTGGCGATGAGGGTCTTGGCCCCGAAGGCGATGTTGTGGACGTGGCTGGTGGCGATGGGCACCTGCACCTGACTATACAGCGGCTCAGGGGCCGGGTACTTCATGCTCCAAGACTTGCCGTCCAGCGGCACCCCGGGATAGGTGATCTGGGTGACGCCGTAGCCGCAGTCGAAGGAGATGAGGGGGGCGCCCCCACGGTCGGCCTGTATCCAGCTCGACTCGATCCAGCCCATGGCCTTCAAGAGGGTGGGCGGCACGTAGGGCTGGGACGGCTGACTGCTGCTGGGATTCGTCCACATGGCATCCAAGCCGAAGTAGGGATGGCCGGGGAAGAGGGCGTTGAAGCCGGCGGCATTGAAGGTGGCGCTGGCCTCGCCGTAGGAGGGGTCGCGGGCGCTCACCCGCTGCCGGTTGTTGTCGATGTAGGGGGCCAGCCTGTCCCAGGTGGTGGAGTCCACCACGCCCGTCACCGGTATCCCCTGGCGCTGCTGGAAGGTCCTGACGGCGCTCTCGGTGGCGGAGCCGAAGATGCCGGTCACATCCACCGAGATGCCCGCCCGGTTGAGGGCTGACTGGAGGATGGCCACCTGGTCGCCGGCGCTGCCCCGGCTGAGGGTGGGACGGCTCACCACTGGCGCCACGGCGCAGTGGTCGGCCAGCGCTGGGGTGGTGGGCTGGCCTGGCCAGAGGGCCAGGAGGGCCAGCGCGGCCCCCAAGGAGGCGATAAGAGCGAGAGCCCTAGTCCTCTCCCGGCAGCCAGCCAATGAAGCTCACCTCCGCCTCGCCAGCGGGGGTGAACCTCTTGCCATCGGCGGTAAGGACCCTGAGTATTCCCCGCTGGCGCACTGGGTATTCGGCGAATTCCTGCACGACCAGGTACTCCCCTTGCGGTGACCAGGCGACGGGGACATCGAACCCCTGGGACGGTGGCGGCATTCGCCGCACCTCGCCGCCGCTCAGGGGGACGATGAGGACGCCACCCGGCGCACCCGCCGGGGCGACACCCACGGCTAGGGCGCCTCCCTCAGGGTGCCAGACGGGGCTGAAGAGCTCTCTGTCCCGGGGCAGGCCCTGGACCTGTCTGACGGACCCGCTCTCCAGGTCCATCACCCAGACGCCCCACCCGCCATCGGCGGACTGGGCCACGAAGCTGGCCTGCCGCCTGTCGGGGGAGGGCTGCCAGTCACGGGCCACACCCCCGGGAGCCCTCCCCACCGTCCGCAGAGACCCGTTGCTGGCATCGACAGCCAGGACGCTGCTCACCCCGGACTCCATCTGCACTACGTACACCTCTCTGCCTCGCCGGTCGAACGACAGGAGCGAGACAGGAGTCGCCCCGCCCACGCTCACCAAGGGCTTAGCCGTCTTCTCCCTTACTGAGACGAGGGAGAGGACGAAAGTGTTACGCTCCCTGTCGAACCCCTGATAGACCAGGCGCGAGGAGTCCGGCGACCAGACGGGGGCCACGCGGACATCGGCTCCCCTCCCCACCAGGACCGGCTGGCCAGCCGGCAGAGGGAGGAGCCACACCTCGGCCTCGCTGTCGGCCGTGATCTCGGGGCTGCGGACATCGGGCGAAAGGCGGGTGTAGGCCACCCATTTGCCATCGGGGGAGACGGAGGCGTTGATCCCCCAGAAGCCGACGTGGCTCACGGTGGTCAGGGTCTCTCCCTGCTCCGGCGCGGCGCCCGGGGAGACGACGATGACGTCTTCCGTGGTGCCGAAGCGGCTGTAGAGGAGACGCGGCCCGGAGGGGGTGGGCTGAGGAGTGGGCGTGGCCGCCGGGGAGGGGACGGGAGAGGGCGAGGCGGCAGGGGAGACGGTGACCGTGACACCGGGCGGCCCGCCGGTGGACTTCTCGCCGCCACCGCAGGCCACCAGGGCCAGCGCCACCAGCGCTAGCGATACAGTGCCGAGGACGCGGGTCCTCACGACTCGATCAAGAGACGACTAAAGCCCGCCGGGCGTTTCCACCTCCACCCCGCCGTGGCCCAGCTCTCTGGTCATGCTGCCGCCAATGCAGGGAAGTGTCAACCCTCGGCCGGCCCGTCCGCGGCCACCTGCTTCAGCGGCGGACGCGGTGCCGCAGGTGCCACAGCAGGGCGCGGGCTTCCGTGGGGATGTAGAGGAGGGCGCGCGGGCGCCGCAGGAGATAGGCGGGGGCCAGCACCAGTATGTGATAGAGCAGGGCGGAAAGGCAGTACAGGCGGTTGCGGCGCTTCCGCAGGAACAGGAAAGCTGAGCGACGGTACAGATAACGGTAGCGCTGGCTGGAGAAGGAGGTGATGCCCCGGTGCCAGGCTCGGGCGGTGGGCACGTAGTAGCACTTGAAGCCACGAGAGCGGGCGCGGTCGCACCAGTCCGTCTCCTCCCAGTAGGCGAAGTACTCCTCGTCCAGCAGCCCCACCGCCTCTATAGCCGGCCGGCTCATGAGCATGCAGGCGCCGTCCGTGTAGTCCCGCTCGGCGGGCTCGTCGTACTGGCCGCGGTCGGGTTCGTCCCGGCCTACCTGGTAGGAGCGGCCCCGCCAGGCGGAGACCCGGCCCCCGGCCGACTGTATGACACCAGGGCGGTCCAGGTGGTAGATCTTGGGGCAGAGGGCAGCGGCGTCCGGCCGGGCCCGGGCGGCCCGCACCAGCTCGCGGAGGCAGTCCGGCGCCACCAAGGCATCGTTGTTCAGGAGAAGGACGTAGTCCGCCCCCTGGGCCAGGGCCTCCTGTATGCCCACGTTGCAGCCGCCGGCGAAGCCCAAATTCCTCCCCAGCGGTATGACCTGCACCGTCTCCCCGAAGCGTTCCCGCAGACGCGCCACATCGTCCCCGCTGGAGCCGTTGTCCACCACGATGGCCTGGAAGGCAGGGTAGTCGGAGCGAAGGAGGGACTCCAGGCAGCGGACAGTGTCCTGGAGGTTGTTCCAGTTCACCACTACCACGGCCACACGGGGGAGCTCGGCGGGGGGTGGCGCGGACATGGGCCAGCGGGGGGCTCAGTAGGTGGAGGGGGCGGGCCCCAGGGCGGCCCGCTCGTACTCGGAGACGACGTGTCGGGGGTCGCCATCGGCCATGATATGACCGCTGTCCAGCCAGATGGCGCGGTGGCAGAACTCCCGCACCATCTCCAGGCCGTGGCTCACCACCACTATGGTGACGCCCTGGCGCTGGAACTCCCTCATCTTGGCCATGCACTTCTCCTGGAACTCGATATCGCCCACGGAGAGGACTTCGTCTACCAGGAGGATGTCGGGGTCGCTGTGGACGGCCACGGCGAAGCCCAGCCTCACGTACATGCCGGAGGAGTAGCGCTTGACCGGCGTGTCCACGAACTCCCACAGCTCGGCGAAGGAGACTATCTCGTGGAAGCGTTCCCGGATCTCGCGGTTGGTCATTCCCAGGATAGAGGCGTTCATGAAGATGTTCTCCCGACCCGTCAGGTCGGGGTGGAAACCTGCCCCCACCTCGATGAGGGGGGAGATACGGCCCCGCACGTGCACCTCACCGGACGTGGGAGCCATGACGCCGGCGATGAGCTTCAGGATGGTGCTCTTGCCGCTGCCATTGCGGCCGATGATCCCCAGCGTCTCCCCGCGGGCCACGGAGAAGCTGACCCCCCGCAGGGCGTAGAAGGGCTCCGAGAAGCCGTGGCCCTTCAGGAGGGCGGGCACGAACTCCCTCAGCGTGCGGCCCTGGTGCAGGCGGAACCGCTTGCTGACGTTGCGGAACTCGATGACGGTGTCAGATGCTGTCCGCAAAGCCGGACTCCATCCTCTTGAAAAGATAATACCCCACGATGAAGGTGGCCACCGATATAGCCAGCCCCATGAGGAGCCGCTCAGCCCCGGGGCTGATCCCCTGTAGAACCACCCTGCGGTAGGCCTCGATGAGGAGGGCGTTAGGGTTCAGGTTGAACAGCAACTCGTATCGGGCCGGGACGATGTCTATGGGGTAGATGACGGGCGTGAGGTAGAACCAGAGGGTGAGGGCCACCCCCACCAGGAAGCTGACATCGTGGAAGTAGAGGTTGAGGGCGGCCAGAGGGAGGGACAGCCCCAGGGTGAAGATGAGATGGATCAGGAAGAGGAGGGGGACCCACACGGTGGTGGTGGCCGGCGGGTGGCCGTAGTAGAGCATAAGGCCCACCAGGATGACGGAGGAGGCTGCCAGGTCCACCACCTTGGTGAAGACAGCGGCGATGGGCAGGATCTCCCTGGGGAAGTAGACCTTGGTCACCAGGCTGGCCGCCCCGGCCACGCTGCCTGTGGCCGAGGTGAGGGAGGCCGAGAAGAAGTTCCAGGGCAGGAGCCCCATGAACAGGAAGAGGGCGTAGGGTATCCCTGGCGTCTGCACCCGTATCAGGGTGGAGAAGACGAAGGTGAGGATGAACATCTGGCTCAGCGGGTTGACGAAGGTCCAGGCGTAGCCCAGGATGGACTGCTTGTACTGGCCCTTGAGGTGGCGGACAGTCATGTGGAAAAGCAGCTCCCGGCGTCGCCACAGCTCCAGCAAGGCCGGGAGCATATCGGGCAGAGAGAAATCGGCCTTCAGGCCGGTCCGCCTGGACGGGGTTAGGGTCTGCTCCATGCCCTTTTCGCTACTACTCGCCCGGGACAGCCGAGGATCCCGGCTCGCCGAGGTCCTCCAACATGGCTAACGCCTGGAGAGAGGACCGGGTTACGGCTGGCTGGGGAGACCCCTCCCTCGGTCCTCCAACGGCCCCACTGTGGGACCGCTGGAGGACCGACGGCGCGGCGGAGCGCCTCTGGGAAGGCCTATACTCGCACGCGCGGCGAGTTCATGGAGCCGTTGGTTATCGGCTCCTCTACGTAAAGGTCCCCGTTGCGGATCTTTATGTTAAATCCGCAGGACGGGTTGGTGCAGACCCATGCCTTGAAGAACACCGCCGCCCCATGCCCGCCGTAGTCAGAAAGGGGGACCAGGTCCCCGTTCTGGCACTTCTGGCACTTTGGGAAGCTAGTCACCACGACCACGATAACCTCCCACCATTGGTGTTAAGAGCACAGGCCTTTGAAGAGGATAGCAGGGTGAAACCCATATGGCAAGGCCCTTTGAGGACATTTTTACTCGATTCATCGGCCATCTCACCCCGCCCCACCTCTGGTTGACGATAATTGAACTCATGAATTTTAGCACGCGTTGAGCTAGCGGACAGAGGTCAGTTCACGGTTGTCCCCTGGTGACCAGCCAGTACTCCAGGCTGTCGGCCAGGGCGAGCCACGAGGCCTCGATGATGTCGGTGGAGGCGCCCACGGTGGTCCAGACGTGTTCGCCATCGGTGGACTCTATGAGCACTCGCACCGAGGCGCCGGTGCCCCGCGCCGAGTTGATGATGCGCACCTTGTAGTCCACCAGCCGCACCGCCTCCAGGCTGGGGTAGAACTGGAGGAGGGCCTTGCGGACGGCGGCGTCCAGGGCGTTGACGGGGCCGTTTCCCTCGGCGGCGGTGTGGATGACCTCGTCCTCCACCCGCACCTTCACCATCGCTTCGGAGAGCATCTCGCGGTCGCCGGGGCCGTGGTGGCGGCGCTCCACCACCATGAAGTCCTCCAGCTCGAAGGGGGGCTGGTAGCCGGGGCGGCTGCGCCTCACCAGCAGCTCCAGGGAGGCCTCCGCGCCCTCGTACTGGTAGCCACGGCTCTCCATCAGTTTGACCTGCTCCAGGATCTTTCTCGCCTCCTCCCGGTCCACCTCTATCCCGCGCTCCCGCAGCTTGGCCAACAGGCCGTGGCTGCCCGAAAGCTCAGACACCAGAAAGCGCGTTTCGTTACCCACCAGGGCCGGGTCCACGTGCTGGTAGGACCAGGGGGCACGGGCCACGCCAGCGGCGTGCAGCCCCGCCTTGTGGGCGAAGGCGGCGGAGCCCACGTAGGGCTGCCGAGGGTTGGGCGGCAGGTTGGCCACCTCGCTCACGAAGCGGGAGACCTCCGTGAGCTTGCGCAGTTGCTCGTCGGTTACCACGTCCAGCCCCATCTTGAGCTTCAGGTTGGCGATGATGCTGATCATGTTGGCGTTGCCGCACATATCGCCGTAGCCGTTGATGGCGCCCTGGACGTGGACGGCGCCGGCCTCCACAGCGGCCAGGGTGTTGGCCACCGCCAGGTCGGCGCCGTTGTGGGCGTGGATGCCCACGGGGACGTCCACCTCACCCACCACCGTCGCCACCACCTGCTGGAGACGACTGGTGATGGTGCCGCCGTTGGTGTCGCAGAGGACGACGCAATCGGCGCCTGCCTGGGCGGCCACCTTCAGGCACTGGAGGGCATAGTCCTTGTCGGCGAAGAAGCCGTCGAAGAAGTGCTCGGCGTCGAAGAAGACGGTGAGGCCGTGGCCCTTCAGGTAGCGGACGGAGTCGGCTATCATGGCCAGGTTCTCCTCCGCTGTCGTCTCCAGGACGTGGAGGACATGGCGGATGTCCGCCTTGCCGACGATGGTGACGACAGGGGTGCCGGCGTCCACCAGGGCCCGCAGGTTGGGGTCGGTCTCCGCCTTGCCGCCGGCGCGCCGGGTGGCGCCGAAGGCGGCCAGGCGGGCGTTCTGCAGATGGAGGGAGCGGGCCCGCACGAAGAACTCGGCGTCCTTGGGGTTGGAGCCAGGCCAGCCGCCCTCGATGTAGTGGACGCCCAGCTCGTCCAGCTTGCGGGCGATCTTCAGCTTGTCGTCGACGGAGAGGCTGATCCCCTCCATCTGGGTGCCGTCGCGCAGCGTCGTGTCGTAGAGCTCTACCCTCGTCGCCATCGCTCTCCTCCTGGTCTCCACGCTACCGGTCCGCCTGGCCTCAGGCCAGGACGGCCTCCGCCACCAGCCTCCCCATCGCCTGCGTCCCCACCGTCTGCGCCCCCTCGCTGGCGATGTCCCGTGTGCGGTAGCCCTGGGCCAGCACCCGCTCCACGGCCTCCTCCAGGGCGGCGGCGGCCGCGGGCTCCCCCAGGGAATGCCTGAGCATCAGGGCGATGGAGAGGACGGTGGCCAGGGGGTTGGCCACATCCTGGCCCGCTATGTCCGGCGCCGAGCCGTGGACCGGCTCATAGAGGCCGAGGCCGGTGCCGTCCGACCGCCGCCGGCCCAGGCTGGCGGAGGGGAGCATCCCCATGCTCCCGGCCAGCATGGCCGCCTCGTCCGTCAGGATGTCGCCGAACATGTTCTCCGTGACCACCACGTCGAAATCGGCCGGCCGGCGGATCAGGTGCATGGCGCAAGCGTCCACCAGCATGTGGCGCAGCTCCACGTCCGGGTACTGGCTGGCCATCTCGTTGGCGAGGGTGCGCCAGAGGCGGCTGGACTCCAGGATATTGGCCTTATCCACGCTGGTGAGCCGCTTGCGGCGCTGGCGGGCCAGCTCGAAGCCAACGCGCAGAATGCGCCTTATCTCCCCCTCCGAGTAGCGCAGGGTGTCCACCGCCTGGCGCCCCCGCCGGCTGCGCCACTGCCGCTGGGGCCGCCCGAAGTAGATGCCCCCGGTGAGCTCGCGCACCACCACCATGTCCACGCCCTCCAGCACCTCCGGCCGGAGGGTGGAGGCCTGGGCCAGGTAGGGATAGACCTTCACCGGCCGCAGGTTGGCAAAGAGCCCCAGCCCCTTGCGCAGCGCCAGGAGCCCCTGCTCGGGCCGCACCGGGGCCGTGGGGTCGTCCCACTTGGGGCCGCCCACCGCCCCCAGGAGGACGGCGTGAGCGCGGCGGCAGCGCTCCAGCGTCTCCGGTCGGATCGCCACGCCGAAGCGGTCTATGCAGGCGCCCCCCACCACGTCCTCCGTCAACTCGAAGCGGAGGGCGAATCGCCGCTCCACCGCCTTCAACGCCTCCAGGCCGGCGGAGACCACCTCCGGGCCCACACCATCGCCCGGCAGGACTACGAGCTTGTAGGTAGCCACTCCATGCCTCCCGCAGAGAGCTAGCTACGGGGCCGCTGTCCTCGTCACGAGCCTTCGCCCCGACCGGGCGGCCCCGTCACCTGTCAGCAGCCGGGCTCCCCGTGGTGGCCGCAGCAGTTGCGGGGCGGCGGCCCCAGCCGACGGGCCAGGTTGCGCAGGGCGACGCCCAGCCGCTGCCAGAAGGGCAGGTCCGAACGGCCCCAGTTAGAGACGAGAGCGCTGAAGCTCGGCCTCCCTGGCGAGAGTCGCCCTGCCATGGCCTCTGCCCTCGCGGCCGGGCCTAGCCGACCGCTCCCGGCCGGCGGCGGGCTACCCCGAGGCGGGGGCGGGTCAGCTCGCCGAAGACGGCCCGGAAGCTGATGAGCCCGCCCAGGACGAAGATGAGCAGGATGGGCCACAGGCGCGGCCGCCGCAGGTTCTCCCAGCCCAGGTTGCGGGCCGCCGCCAGGCTGGCGATGAAGCCCGGCACCAGCCAGACGGAGGCCAGGGTGCGGGCCAGGAGGGCCAGAGGCGTCCGCCGGACCCCCAATCCCCACTCGCCGATGAGGAGCCAGAGGGCGGAGCCCAGTCCGGCCAGACCCAGGACGCGCTCCGCCACGTTGGCCTCCGTCGCCTTCCAGAGGGAGAGGAAGGCGTTCAGGAGGACCACCAGGCTGTTGCGTCCCGGTGGCTCCTCCTGCCGCTCCTCCTCCTCCGTCAGCTCGAAGAGGTTGTCCTCTACCCGGGTGCCCAGCCGACGCAGCCGCTGCCAGAGCCCCTTGCCTTCCGCCATCGTCCTCACCCTAGGACTCGGGGCAGCCAGCGGGGGCGGGCCTCCTCGTAGGCGCGGATCCTCTCCTCGTGGAGGAGGGTAAGGGCTATGTCGTCCCAGCCGTTGAGGAGCCGCTCCCTGGCCACGGGGTCTATATCGAAGCCCGTCTGAAAGCCGGCCTCATCGAAGACGAGCTGTCGCTCCAGGTCTACCGTCAGACGGTAGCCGGGTTGGGCCTGCGCCTGCTGGATGATGTGCCGCACCTCCTCGTCCTTCAGCACCACCGGGAGGACGCCGTTCTGGATGCAGTTGTTGAAGAAGATATCGGCGAAGGAGGGGGCGATGATGGCGCGGAAGCCGTACTCCATCAGCCCCCAGACGGCGTGCTCCCGAGAGGAGCCGCAACCGAAGTTGCGGCCGGTGGCCAGGATGGTGGCCCCCTGGTAGCCTGGGTGGTTCAGCTCGAACTCCGGGTTGGGGGTGCCGTCCGGGAGGTAGCGCCAGTCGTAGAAGGCGAACTCGCCATAGCCCGTCCGCTCGATGCGCTTCAGGAACTGCTTGGGCATGATCTGGTCCGTGTCCACGTTGGCCCTGTCCAGGGGGGCCACGATGCCGGTATGGACTCGGAAGGGCTCCATGTTCCTACTCCTCTCCCCTGAGGGTCAGTCCTCCCACTGCCACTCGCGTATGTCCACGAAGTGCCCGGCGATGGCGGCAGCGGCGGCCATCTGAGGGCTCACCAGGTGGGTGCGCCCACCCCGGCCCTGGCGCCCCTCGAAGTTGCGGTTGGAGGTGGAGGCGCAACGCTCGCCCGGCTGGAGGATGTCAGGGTTCATTCCCAGGCACATGGAGCAGCCGGCCTCCCGCCACTCGAAGCCGGCCTCCTTGAAGACCCTGTCCAGCCCCTCCGCCTCCGCCTGGAGCTTCACCTGGGTGGAGCCAGGCACCACCATGGCCCGCACCTTGGGGTGAACCTTCTTCCCCCTCACCACCTCGGCGGCGGCGCGCAGGTCTTCGATACGGGCGTTGGTGCAGGAGCCGATGAAGACCCGGTCCACCCATATCTCGGTGATGGGGGTGCCGGGCTCCAGCCCCATGTACTGGAGGGCCCGCTCCGCCGCCGCCCGCTCCTCCGGCGTGGGGAAGGATGAGGGGTCGGGAACGCGGCCGGTGACCGGCACCACCTGGCCGGGGTTGGTGCCCCAGGTGACGTAGGGGGCCAGCTCGGACGCCTCTATGACCACCGTCTTGTCATAGCGGGCGCCCGGGTCGGTGGGGAGGCTCTGCCAGTAGGCCAGCGCCTCCTCCCAGTCCCGGCCCTTGGGGGCGTAAGGCCGCCTCTCCAGATAGGCGAAGGTGGTCTCGTCCGGGGCGATCATCCCCGCCCGGCCCCCCGCCTCTATGGACATGTTGCAGATGGTCATGCGCCCCTCCATGGAGAGGGAGCGGATGGCCGAGCCGGTGTACTCTATGACGTGGCCCACCGCCCCGTCCACGCCGATGCGGCCGATGATGCCCAGGATGACGTCTTTGGCGGTGACGCCCCGCGGTAGCTGCCCCTCCACCCGCACCTCCATCGTCTTGGGGCGCTTGAGCTTGATGGTCTGGGTGGCCAGGACGTGCTCCACCTCCGAGGTGCCGATGCCCAGGGCGAAGGCGCCGAAGGCGCCGTGAGTGGAGGTGTGGGAGTCGCCGCAGACGATGACCATCCCCGGCTGGGTGAGCCCCAGCTCCGGCCCGATGACATGGACGATCCCCTGTCGGTCCGACTCCAGCCCATAGTAGGTGAGGCCGAACTCCTCGCAGTTGCGCTGGAGGGCCTCTATCTGGCGGCGGGAGACCTCGTCCGTTATGGGCATGTAGCGAGGCCAGGTGGGGACGTTGTGGTCCGCCGTGGCCACCGTCAGGTCAGGCCGGCGCACCCGCCGCTTGGCCAGCCGCAGGCCATCGAAGGCCTGGGGGGAGGTCACCTCGTGCACCAGATGCAGGTCCACGTAGAGGATGGCCTGCCCGTTCTCCTGGTAGACGACGTGGGCGTCCCAGATCTTCTCGAACATCGTCTTAGGCGCCATCTGCACCACCTCCGTCGCTAGGGCGTGGACCAGAGCTGCTGTCGCTCCTTGGGGGCCCGGGTGAGGGCGCGGTTGAGGGCGTCCATGAGGGCCTTGGCGGAGGCCACCACGATGTCGGTATCGCTGCCCCAGCCCACGTAGGTGTTGCCGTCCACCTCTATGCGCACCGTCACCTCGCCCTGGGCGTCTATCCCCTCGGTGACGTTCTTGACCTGGTACTCCACCAGGCGGTTGGGGAGGCCCACCAGCATATCGATGGCCCGGAAGGAGGCGTCCACCGGCCCGGTGCCGGTGGCGGTGGTCTGCCGCACCTCGCCGTTGGGGCCGATGAGCCGCACCGTGGCCGTGGGCACCAGCTGGTTGCCGCAGGAGACCTGCAGCAGGTCCAGCTTGTAGACCTCCACCGCCGTGCGCCGCTCCTCGGAGACCAGGGCCTCCAGGTCGCGGTCGTCCACCTCGCCCTTCTTGTCGGCCAGCTCCTTGAAGGCCTGGAAGACGCGGTCCAGCTCCTCGTTGCTCAGCTCGTAGCCCAGCTCCTGCAGGCGGGCCTTGAGGCCGTGGCGGCCGGAGTTCTTGTTGAGGACGATGATGCCGCCCCGGGGGAGGCCTATGTCGCGGGGGTCGATTATCTCGTAGGTCTCCCGCAGCTTGACGATGCCGTGCTGGTGGATGCCGGACTGGTGGCGGAAGGCGTTGGCCCCCACTATGGCCTTGTTGGGCTGGACGGGGATACCCGTGAGCTGGGAGACGAGGCGGCTCACCCGGTATATCTGGGTAGTGTCCACGCCTATCTCGGTGCCGAAGAAGTCCCGCCGGGTCTTGAGGGCCATCACCACCTCCTCCAGGGAGGCGTTGCCGCCCCGCTCGCCGATGCCGTTGACGCAGACCTCCACCTGCCGGGCGCCGGCCCGTATGGCGGCCAGGCTGTTGGCCACCGCCAGGCCCAGGTCATTGTGGCAGTGAACGGAGATGGTGGCCTTGTGGATGTTGGGCACCCGCTCCTGGATGTTGCGGATGAACTGGGCGAACTCCTCCGGTATGGCGTAGCCCACCGTGTCCGGGATATTGACGGTGGTGGCCCCCGCCTCGATACACTCCGTCAGCATACGGTAGATGTACTCGGGGTCGGAGCGGGTGGCATCCTGGGGGGAGAACTCCACGTCCGGGCAATACTTCTTGGCCCGGGCCACCATGGTGCGGGCCATCTCCAGGACGTGCTCCCGGTCCCGCTCCAGCATGTGCATGATATGAATGTCCGAGCTGGAGATGAAGACGTGGATACGGGGGTGCTCGGCGTGCTTGATGGCCTCCCAGCAGGCGTCCACGTCCCCGGGGACGGCCCTCGCCAGCCCGGCGATGGCGCAACCCCGCACCTCCTGAGCGATGAGCTTCACCGCCTCGAAGTCGCCGGGGGAGGAGGCGGGGAAGCCGGCCTCTATGATGTCCACCCGCAGCCGCTCCAGGGCGCGGGCGATCTCCAGCTTCTCCTCGGCGTTGAGGCCCACGCCGGGGGTCTGCTCGCCGTCCCGCAGCGTCGTATCGAATATCAGTACTCGCTGAGCCGAAGTCATGGCAACTCAACCTCCCTCATGAGATAAAGGTCTGGGGGTGGCACTGGGCTAGCCCTCTCCCGGGCTAACCGCCCGGGGAGGGCTATGGAAGGTTGAGGTCACGACGCTTGCCCACCGGACCGCCTCCCTCACTGGCCCAGGATGCTCTGCAGGTCCCGGGCGTGCTCCTCGGTGTCCTTGAGGATCTCCTCCAGGATGCGACGGGTGACGTAGTCCTCTTCCTTTTCCGCCTGCTTTATGAGGCGGCGGTACAGGTCTATGGTCTCGTACTCCAGCTCCAGGTTGTCCCTCAGCATCTGGCGCAGGTCGCCGCCGATCTTGATCTCCCCTATCTGGGTGGTGGGGAGCCCGCCCAGCAGGTCTATGCGCTCCGCCAGCATGTAGGCGTGGCGCATCTCCGTCATGGCCAGCTCCTTGAACTTTTCAGCGATGGCGGGGCTCTCCATCCCCCGCGCCAGGATGTGGTCCCACATGTACTGGAAGATGGAGGCCATCTCCTCCGCCAGGGCCTCGTTCAGCATGCCGATGAACTCTTCGCTGGCCTTGGGCATTCCCATCGCCGTTTCTCCTCTCGCTACTTGCGGGACTTGAGCCAGGGCATCATGGAGCGTAGACGCCGCCCCACCTCTTCAATGGGGTGACGGGCGTCCCGCTCCCGCAGCGCCTGGAAGACGGGCCGCCCCGCCTGGTTCTCCAGGATCCACTCCCGGGCGAAGATGCCGGTCTGGATCTCCCGCAGCACCTCCTGCATCGTCTGGCGCACCCGCTCGTCGATGACGCGAGGGCCGCGGGTGTAGTCGCCGTACTCGGCGGTGTCGGAGATGGAGTAGCGCATGTAGGACATGCCGCCCTCGTGCATCAGGTCGACGATGAGCTTCAGCTCGTGCAGGCACTCGAAGTAGGCCACCTCCGGCTGGTAGCCGGCGTTGACCAGGGTCTCGAAGGCTGCCTTGATGAGGGAGGTGACGCCACCGCAGAGGACCACCTGCTCACCGAAGAGGTCCGTCTCCGTCTCCTCGGCGAAGGTGGTCTCGATGACGCCGGCCCTGGTGCAGCCTACCCCCTTGGCGTAGGCCAGGGCCAGGGCGCGGGCGTTCTCGGTGGCGTCCTGGTGGACGGCCAGCAGGGCGGGCACCCCCAGCCCCTGGGTGAAGATCTCCCGCATGCGGTGGCCGGGCGCCTTGGGGGCAATCATGGTCACGTCCACGTCCGGCGGCGGCACGATCTGCTTGAAGTGGATGTTGAAGCCATGGGCGAACATGAGCATCTGCCCCGGCCGCAGGTGGGGAGCGATGCTCTCCTCATAGATCTGGCGCTGCACCTGGTCCGGCGCCAGCATCATGATGATATCGGCCTCCTGGGCGGCCTCGGCCACAGTGGTGACCCGGAGCCCGGCCTCCTGGGCCGCCTGCCAGGACTTGGAGCCGGGGTAGAGGCCCACGATGACGTCCACGCCGGAGTCCTTGAGGTTCAGGGCGTGGGCGTGTCCCTGGGAGCCGAAGCCGACGATGGCTACCTTCTTCCCCCTGAGTAGCTCCAGGTCTGCGTCCTGGTCGTAGTAGACCTTGGCCATCGCCTACCCTCCTCAAGCGTTCTGGGCGGTGGCCGGCGGCCGCGGCCCTCCTCGCAGGGCGCTGGCCAGGGCGATGACACCGCCGTAGGTCAACATCGGTCCACCAGCGAAGCCCATCATCTGTATGAACACATAGGAGCACATCAGCCCCATCAGCAGCATCCCTAGGCCGCCCGCCAGCGAGTGCCTGGCCATGGCCAGGGCCGCCCCAAGCCCCAGGGCCCAGGCGGCCGCCATTGCCGCGGCCAGCACAGTGGCTGTCTGCATCGTGTCGCCGTCATGGCCCATCTGTCCCACCAGGGCATAGAGGGCCAGCAGCATCAGTGCGGCCAGGGCCGAGCCGTAGGGGGAGCACGACCGACCGGCCACCCAGGCGGCCAGGGCGGAGGCCCCCAGCAGGCCGACCAGAGCCCACCGCCATGACAGGCATCGCCCCGGCGCCAGGCAGTAGGCGCCAGGGAGGGCCATCCCCAGGGCGAGCGGGGCCGCGCCAGAGCTCATCTACCAGGTCTCCTGTCCCGGGTAACGCTCGTAGCTCTCGTGCTCCACCGGCGGGTGGGAGGCCAGGGAGCCCCGCAGCATGGCCACCCGTCCCGTGCGCACCATCTCGATGACGCCGTAGTCCTTCAGCAGCTCGAAGATGGCGTCCACCTTCCCCTCGTCCCCCGTCACCTCGACGATGACTGAATCCGGGGAGACGTCCACGATGCTGGCCCGGAAGATGTCCACGATCTCGATGATGTGGCTGCGGTTGCCAGCGTCGCAGCGCACCTTGATGAGGGCCATCTCCCGGGCCACGATGTCCTCGTCGGAGACGTCGCGGATGTCCACCACGTCCACCAGCTTGTCGAGCTGGCGGACCACCTGCTCCGAGTCCGTCCTGGCGTCCACCACGAAGGTCATGCGGGAGAGGCCAGGCGTCTCCGAGTGCCCTACGGCCAGACTCTCGATGTTGAAGCCCCGCTGCCGCCACTTGGAGGCGATGCGGTTCAGGACGCCCGGGCGGTCCTCCACCAGGGCGATGATGGTGTGATAGCGCCGGTTGTTCTTCCCCTCGCTCATCGCGTCACTCCCGCAGTCCGCCGCTCCTTGACGAGCCGCACGTACTCCTCCGGCAGCCCGATGGTCTCCTGGAGAGAGGCGCCAGGCGGCACCATCGGGTAGCAGTTCTCGTCCTGCTTGACCTGGAAGTCTATGAGGACCGGCCCGGGGTGCTCCATGGCCCGCTGGATGGTAGGCTCCACCTCCTCGCGTCGGGTGGCCCGCAGCCCCAGGATGCCATAGGCCTCCGCCAGCTTGACGAAGTCAGGGTTCCTGAGGGGGCTGGCCACCAGGTTGCCGCGGTAGAAGAGGGACTGCCACTGCCGAACCATGCCGTGATGGCCGTTGTTGATGATGGCGAACTTGATGGGCCAGCCGTACTCGGCTACCGTGGCCAGCTCCTGGGAGGTCATCTGGAAGCCGCCATCGCCGCAGATGGCCCAGACCAGCTCGCCCGGCTTGGCCACGGCCACCCCCATGGCGGCCGGCACCTCGAACCCCATGGTGCCCAGGCCGCCGGAGGTGACGAAGGAGTTGGCCTTGCGGCCACTGAAGTACTGGGCGGCCCACATCTGGTGCTGGCCCACTCCCGTCACGTAGTAGGCCTCGCCATCGCTCAGCCGGTATATCCGCTCGATGACGTACTGCGGGAGGAGCTCCTCCGTCTCCGGGTAGACCAGGGAGGGGTACTCCCGCCGCAGCTCCTCCAGACGGGCGAACCAGTCCGGCCGCTCGCGGTACTGGACCGCCCGGTTGAGCTGCTGGAGGCAGACGCGGGCGTCGCCCAGCAGGGTGGCGGCGGGCCGGACGTTCTTCCCCACCTCCGCCGGGTCGACCTCGATGTGGACCACCTTGGCGTTGGGGGCGAAGTCCTTCAGGCGGCCCGTCACCCGGTCATCGAAGCGCATGCCGATGCCGATGAGGAGGTCGGCCTCGGAGATGGCCAGGTTATTCCAGTGCATGCCGTGCATGCCGGGCATCCCCAGGTAGAGGGGATGGTCCGGCGGGAAGCCGCTGATGCCCAGAAGGGTGGTGATGACCGGGACGTTGGCCTTCTCGGCCAGCTCCCGCAGCTCGTAATAGGCCTGAGAGATGATGACACCGTGGCCGGCCAGGATGAGGGGTCGCTCCGCCTCGGCGATGAGCTGGGCGGCCTTCTCTACCTCCTTGGGGTCCGGGTAGACGGGGGGACGGTAGCCTCGCAGCTCCACCCGCTCCGGCCAGACGAATTCGGCCCGCTCCTGCTGCACGTCGCGGGGGATGTCCATCAGGACGGGGCCGGGCCGTCCCGTGCTGGCGATGTAGAAGGCCTCGCGGATGACGCGCGGTATATCGTGCACGTCGAGGACTAGGTAGTTGTGCTTGGTAATGGGGATGGTGATGCCGGTGATGTCCGCCTCCTGGAAGGCGTCACGGCCGATGAGGGGCCGGATGACGCAGCCGGTGATGGCGACGATGGGCACCGAGTCCATCCAGGCATCGGCTATGGCCGTCACCAGATTGGTAGCGCCGGGGCCGGAGGTGGCGAAGCATACGCCGGGCTTGCCGGTGACGCGGGCGTAGCCCTCGGCGGCGTGGCCGGCCGCCTGCTCGTGCCGCACCAGATAGTGGCGGATCTTGGGGTGGTACCTAGGCAGGGTGTCGTACAGGGGCAGGTTGGCCCCGCCCGGGATGCCGAATATGGCCTCCACTCCCTCTCGCGCCAGCGATTCCAGGATCATCTCAGCGCCCGTCATCTCCATGGCTCCGCTCCTCCTCGTCCTTTCCTGTTGCCCCTCGTCGCTCCGTCGTGGTGGCGGCCCATCAGCCGCATACCGCGCCCTGGGCCGCCGAGGCTACCAGCCGGGCATACTTGGCCAGGGCGCCCCGCTCATACCGCGGTGACGGCGGCGTCCACGCCTGGCGGCGGGCGGCCATCTCCTCCGGCGATACCTTGACCTCGATGAGGCGGCTGGCCACGTCGATGGTCACCTCGTCACCGTCGCGCAGAAGGGCTATGGGCCCGCCGACAGCGGCCTCCGGGGAGACGTGTCCCACCATGAGGCCACGGGTGGCACCGGAGAAGCGACCATCGGTGATGAGGGCCACCTCCTCGCCCAGGCCCTGGCCCACCAGGGCCGCCGTGACGCCCAGCATCTCCCGCATGCCGGGGCCGCCCTTGGGCCCCTCGTAACGGATCACCACCACGTCCCCGGACTTGATCCGCCGCTGAGATATGGCCTGGAACGCCTCCTCCTCGGAATTGAAGACGCGGGCGGGGCCGGTGTGCAACAGATGACGGACGCCGGCCGTCTTGACCACCGCCCCCTCTGGCGCCAGGTTGCCCCTGAGGATGCAGATGGTGCCGGTGGGGCTCAGGGGGTCGCTGACGGGGCGGACCACGTCCTGGGGCCCTGGAGGCAGGGATATCTCGGCCAGGTTCTCCCGTAGCGTCTTGCCGGTGACGGTGAGGCAGTCGCCGTCCAGGAGGCCGGCGTCCAGGAGCGTTTTCATGATGAGGGGGACGCCGCCCACGCGGTCCAGGTCCACCATGACGTAGCGGCCGCCGGGGCGGAGGTCGGCTATGTGGGGCGTGCTGCGACTGATGCGGTCGAAGTCGTCCAGGGAGAGCTCCACGCCGGCCTCCCGGGCAATAGCCAGCAGGTGGAGGACGGCGTTGGTGGAGCCCCCCACCGCGGTGTCCACGGTGATGGCGTTAAGGAAGGCGCGGCGGGTCAGGATGTCCCGGGGTCGCAGCTCCATCTCCAGCAGCCGCATGACCGCCTCGCCGCTGCGACGGGCCGCCTCGTCCCGGCGGGGGTCGGGGCCGGGGATGGAGGCAGTACCGGGGAGGGAGAGGCCCAGCACCTCCATGGCCGTGGCCATGGTGTTGGCGGTGTACATACCGGCGCAGGAGCCGGCCGTGGGGCAGGCGGAGCACTCCAGCTCGTACAGCTCCTCCTCCGTCATGCGGCCAGCGGCGTAGGCTCCCACCGCCTCGAAGACGTCCTGGATGGTGACGTCCCGGCCACGGAACTTGCCGGGGAGGATGGTGCCCCCGTAGAGGAAGACGGCGGGGATGTTGAGGCGGGCCATGGCCATGGCCATCCCCGGCAGGCTCTTGTCGCAGCCGGCGATGGCCACCAGGGCATCGTACTGGTGGGCATGGACCATCAGCTCCACGCTGTCGGCGATGACCTCGCGGCTCACCAGGGAGGCTTTCATCCCCTGGTGCCCCATGGCGATGCCATCGGACACGGCGATGGTGACGAACTCCCTGGGGGTGCCGCCGGCAGCCTTCACGCCCTCCTTGGCCGCCCGCGCCAGTCGGTCCAGATGGAAGTTGCAGGGGGTGGCCTCGTTCCAGGAGCTGGCCACACCCACGAAGGGACGGTAGATGTCTTCATCGGAGAGGCCCATGGCGCGGTACATGGCGCGGGCGCCCGCCCACTGGAAGCCACGCTTCACAGCGTCGCTTCGGTATTTGCGCTCCTGGCCGACGGCCATGGCTGACCTCCCTCCTCTGGCTCTCTGACAAAAAGTCCCGACCCTCGAAGGGACGGGACTAGGTCCACGCGGTACCACCCTCCTTCCCCAGGCCACTGTAATCAAACGTCCCGCCCTGAAGGGACCCCGCAGGGCGGGACGGTACCACCCTTCTTCCCCAAGCCGCGGCCTGAGGCCCTCTGGCGCTCTAACGGGCGCACCCGTCCCGACCTACACGGCGCGGCCCACAGGCCACCTTTTCGGCCGGGAGGCTCCAGGGCGAGTTCGGGGCGACCTTACCGCTGGGCTCCCACCGCTCCCCCAGCTCGCTGGGGCAGGGAACGCCCCTACTACTCCCTTTCGCAGCCTTTCCTCGCTATCTTCGGTTGTCCGCCCGCCATCTGGCAGGCTTGCATTAGCGTAAATACTGCAACCGATTCTATTGGAGAGTCATAAATGTGTCAACAGGGGGGCTTCAACTGACCATCGCGGCCGACGGAGGCTTCCTCCACGCTGGGGCGGTGGCGGATGACGCTGGCCATGGCTGTCTCCTTCGACAGCAGAGGGGCGCCGGGCGTCAGAGGTTGCCCAGGACGCTCCTGAGCCGACGCTCGCGCAGGGAGCGCGCCCAGCGGCTGTAGAAGCCCACCAGAGGCCGTAGCGGCCCCAGGAGACGCAGCAGCCCCTGGTAAGTAGCCTCGCCCCGGATCAGGTGGCAGAAGAGTCGCCAGAAGTGGTGACTGCGGCGCAGGGCCGCCACGTAGGGCGGCGGCGCGAAGTGGAAGAGCTCGTGGAGATGCCAGGAGGCGGCCAGCTCCGGCGCTATGAGGCGCTCTACTGCCCGCTCGTAGGGCGAAAGGTCTCCGGCGGCACCCTCCAGGTAGCGCAGGACGGCCTCGCTGGCCAGGCGGGCGCTGCGGAAGGCCATGTGGATGCCCTCTCCGGAGAGGGGGTCCACCAGGCCAGCGGCGTCACCCACCAGGAGGAGGGGGCCCCGCTGCAGGGGCGACGAGGGACGCCGTAGGGGGAGGTGATGGCCGCGCAGTCCCCATAGGCGGTGGGCAGGAAGGCCGTAGCGCTGGCAGAGCTCCACCAGCTTGGGGCGAAGGGTGGCGGCGGCGTACTTCCAGGCGCCGACGCCCACGTTCAGGTGGTCGTCCTTGGGGAAGACCCAGCCGTAGCCGCCGGCCAGGTAGCCCAGGTCCAGGCCCACCAGCTCCCGCCACTCCTCGAGGGCGGCGTCCGGGAGGGGGACGTTACCCTCCAGGGCCACCGCCTCGGCGTAGGTCTGGCGGGCCCCCAGGAGGCGGGAGGTCAGGCCATTGGCACCGTCGGCGCCGATGACCACCCCGGCCCGATAGGCGTCCCGCGGCGTGCGCACCGTGGCCCCGCCGCCCTCCACCTCCAGCCCGGTCGCGGGCTCCCCGGGATGGAAGTGGGCGCCAGCGACGGCCGCCTGCTCCGCCAGAAAGGCGTCCAGCCGCCGCCGCTGGGTCATGTAGGTGAGCGGCAGGGGATGCCAGCGGTCGAAGTGGGGGCCCAGGCGCAGGGAGAAGCGAGCGCCGAAGACCGTCCGCTCCACCACGGGCGAGATGTCCACCTCCTGGAGAGAGGCGGCCCGCAGGGTGACGCCGCCGCCGCAGGGCTTGTCCCTGGGGAAGGAGGCTCTGTCCAGCAGGAGGACCCGTGCGCCCGCCCTGGCCAGGAGCCAGGCGGCGGTACTGCCGGCCGGCCCGGCGCCCACCACCACCACATCGTAGCCGGTCATGGTCAGCGGGACTCCAGGAGCGGGAGGACGGTATCGGCGATGACGCGGTAGCCCTGGTCGTTGGGATGGATGAGGTCGCCGCTGATGAGGCCGCTGCGGCCCTGAAACGCCTGATAGAGGTCCGCCACCCGGGCGTTATGGGCCTGGGCCTTGGCCCGCAGGATGTCATTGATCCCGTCCCCGATGGGGGAGCCGGAGCCTCCCTCCAGCGCCATCTCCACCAGCGCCCGGGTGCCAGGGTCCAATCGCTCGCCGAAGGGGTCGTACAGGGTGACGACGACGATGACGGCATCAGGGGCAGCCTGCCGTAGCCGTCCCAGGATGGTGTCCAGATTGGCCTCCAGCCGTTGGCGCGCCTCCGACAGGCTGCTCCGGCACTCGCTGCGCTGGGCGAGGGACTCCAGGGTGGGGCAGCGCCCGGTGATGACGAACTGGGAATAGAGGTTCAGAAGGTCATTGCCGCCTATGGTGATGGTCACCAGGCGTCGCTCCTGCCGCTGGCCGGCCATCTCCAGGGCGCTGACGGCCTCGTCCAGGTGGCCGTGGTTGATCAGGTCGCTGCTGGTATCGCCGGCGTGGCCCAGGTTCAGCAGCTCGACGTCGTCGCCCAGGGCGGAATGGACCAGCGCCACGAAGCTCCTGCTGGCGGGATCGGTGGCGCCCACCCCCTCGGTCAGGGAATCGCCCAGGGCCACGTAGAGGCCGCCACCGCTCCCGCCGCCACCACAGGCAGCCAGGAGGAGCAAGGGCGCCAGCAGCCAGCACAACAGCGGACGCATGGCCCCCTCCCTACGCCCCGACCACCGCTAGGGCGGCGGCGGCCAGGAAGAGGGGCTGCAGGAGGGCTCCCCCGGTGAAGAGGAGGTAGGCAGCCGCTCGCTCCCGGTAGTGGAGGGCCAGCCCGGCCACCGTGCTCAGGCCCAGGAGGGCCAGGCCAGTGAAGGGAAGCTCCAACATCTCCCGCTTGGGCACCAGCTCAGGCTCCCCCTGGAGGGAGAGGCGGAGGCTGACGGCGTCGGGGAGGCCAGCGTAGACGGCGAATACGTAGGCGAAGGTGGCGGCGCTCAGGGCGGCCCCCAGCAGCAACAGCCCCTGGGCGACGCGGTCCCCCCAGATGGGGTGGGCCGCCAGCCAGGGCCGGCGCAGGTGCTCGCGGGCGGGCTGGCCGGCACGGGAGCGCCGCTGCAGGAACCGGGCCACCTCCGCCAGGAACCGCTCCGGGTCGCGGGGCGAGAGGAGATAGGTGGCCCTGGCCGCCCGCACCAGGACCAGCCTCTCCGGGGAGCATCTGGTGGCGAAGGCGAGGAGGGGCCTGCGGCCCTCGTCCTCGGCCCGGCCTACGCAGAGGCCCCACCAGCGAAGGCCGTCCAGCCGCAGCTCCGGCCTCCCCTTGGCCACTTCCCTGATGGACGGCCAGGGGACCACGTGCCAGGTGAGACCGAAGCGCACGGCCAGACCCTGCGGGGCCAGGACGTAGCGCAGGGTATAGGAGGCGTAGGCCCAGAAGGCGAAGAGGGCGGCCACCGCCGCCAGGGCCGCCGCTGCCGCATAGCCCAGGAACGCCTCTAGGGATATGGGCCAGCGGCTGGCCTGAAGGGCCACAGCCAGGGCCAGGCCCAGGGACGCCGCCGCCAGGCCTCCCCCTACCAGGGTGCCCGTCAGAGCGGGGGGACGCTCTATGCTCGCCTCTAGGCCTTCACCCTCGAATAGCAAGGCGTGCACCAGTGGGCGTACTTGGGGTGCTTCCCTCTGATGACCTGGAAGTAGAGCTCCTGCAGCTTGGCGGTGATGGGCCCCCGCTTGCCATCGCCGATGGGCCGGTGGTCCAGCTCCACCACCGGCGTGAGGTGGGCGGCCGTGCCGGTGAGGAAGCACTCGTCGGCCACATAGAGCTCGCTGCGGTCTATGGGACGCTCCACCGTCTCGATCCCCAGCTCCTCCTTGGCCAGGGTGATGACGGTGTTGCGGGTGATGCCCACCAGGATATTATCGGAGACGGGCGGGGTCACCAGGACGCCGTCCATGACGATGAAGACGTTCTCGCCGCTTCCCTCGGAGACGTGGCCCCGCTCGTCCAGCATGATGGCCTCGTCGAAGCCGCTGAGGTTGGCCTCCGTCTTGGCCAGGGCGGAGTTGGCATAGATGCCGGTGATCTTGCCCCGGGCCGGTATCCCGGTGTCCTCCACGCGGCGCCAGCTAGAGGTGCAGCAACGGGCCCCCTTCTCCAGGTCCAGATAGGGGCCAAAGGGGGTGACGAAGACCAGAAAGTCGTCCTCCAGGTTGTGCAGCCGGACGCCCAGGGCCTCCGAGCTCTTGTAGGCCAGGGGGCGGACGTAGACGTCCTCCTCGAAGCCGCTCAGCTCCACCAGGCGGGTGGTGATGGAGTGAAGCTCTTCGTCGGTGTAGGGGAAATCGATCATCATGATGCGGCAGCTCTGGCGGAGGCGACGGTAGTGCTCCGGCATACGGAAGAGGTATATCTGGCGCTCCTCCTCGTTCCAGTTGCCGCGGATGCCCTCGAATACGGCGGTGCCGTAATGGAGGGCGTGGGTCATGATGCCGATCTTGGCCTCCGATAACGGCATAAACTGCCGCCGGAAGTAGGCATATGGCGTCCCCATACCTGGCCTGTCCTCCCTTTTGCGCTCACTAGCGGGCGGCCTCATTATAGGCCCCGAAAGCCGTTCCCGGCAAACGGCTTGACGAGGCCACGGGCGGGCCGTATCTTGAGGCCGTCAACGCCCTCCGGAGGTAGTTTATGGGGACCTGGTTCCGAGTGGGCAAGCTCCAACTGCTGGCGGTGTCCGACGGCACCTTCTGGATCGATGCCGGCATCGTCTTCGGGGCGGTGCCCCGCGTCATGTGGGAGCCCTTGGTCAAGGACCAGATAGACGACCAGCACCGCATACCCATGGGCCTCAACTGCCTGGCCATCCGCACGGAGAAAGGGGTCGTGCTGGTGGAGACGGGCATCGGCAACAAGGGCCGTGCCCCGGTGGGGATGCGGACGGACCAGGCGGGCATCCTGCTGCAGGAGCTGGCCAAGGAAGGGATCCGGCGAGACGAGGTCATAGCCGTCGTCAACTCTCACCTCCACTTCGACCACTGCGGCAACAACACCGTCCTGGAAGAGGGGAAGCTGGTGCCCACCTTCCCCAGGGCCCGCTACTTCGTCCAGAAGGGGGAGTGGGAGGACGCCCACCACCTGAACGAGCGCACCCGCTCCGCCTACTTCCCGGAGCACCTGGAGCCCCTGGAGGAGGCCCGTCTGGTGGAGGTGGTGGAGGGGGAGGCGGAGATAGCGCCCGGGATACGGATGGTGCCCGCCCCTGGCCACACGCCCCACCACATCATCGTGGAGGTGGAATCGGAGGGGGAGATGCTCATCCACACCGGCGACCTGACCCACCACCCGGTGGGGGTGGAGCGCTTCGCCTGGCTCTCCGCCTTCGATGTCCTCCCCCTGGTGAACATGGAGACCAAGCGGCGCATCGTCAGCAAGGCCATAGAGAAGCGGGCTATCCTCATGGTGGCGCACGCCCCCTACCCGGGCCTGGGGCTCGTCCGCCTGGAGGAGGGACGACGCCGCTGGCAGCCGCTGGAAGGCTAGGGCCATGAGGGAGGGGGAGCTGCTCCGCACCCCCCTGTATGAGGAACACCGCCGCCTGGGCGCCCGCATGGTGCCCTTCGCCGGCTGGGAGATGCCCGTCCAGTATGCCGGCATCATCGAGGAGCACCAGGCGGTGCGCCAGCGGGCCGGCATGTTCGACGTCTCCCACATGGGCCGCTTTGAGCTCCACGGCCCCCAGGCGGCCGCCGCCCTGCGCTACGTCTGCGCTTACGACGTCACCCGCCTGACGTCGGGCCAGGGCCAGTACACCGTCATCTGCAATGAGGCCGGCGGCATTCTGGACGATGTCTACGTCTTCTGCCTGGCCCGGGAGCGCTTCCTGGTGGTGGTGAACGCCGCCAACGCCGAGAAGATCCGCGCCTGGCTGGCCCGGCATATCGTCCCCTTCCAGGTGGAGCTGCTAGACCGCCACCGCAGCACGGCCATGGTGGCCGTCCAGGGGCCGCAGGCGGTGGCCCTCTGCGCCGAGCGGCTGGACGCCACCCTGGGCCAGCTACCGCGTCGCCGCTGCCTGGAGCTTCCCTGGGAGGGGGAGCCCCTCTTCGCCTCCCGCACCGGCTACACGGGGGAGGACGGGCTGGAGCTGGTGGCGCCAGCGGGGCTGGGGCCGTCCCTGTGGCGGCGCCTCCTGGAGGCCGGCGTCACCCCCTGCGGCCTGGGCGCCCGTGACACCCTTCGCCTGGAGGCCGCCCTCCTCCTCTACGGGAACGACATGGACGAGTCCGTGAACCCCTACGAGGTGGGCCTGGGCTGGACGGTGACCCTGGACGACGAGGCCGACTTCATAGGGCGGGCGGCCCTCCTGCGCCTCAGGGAGGGGCCTCCCCGGCGCCTCCTGGCCTGCCTGCGGGCCGCCGAGCGGGGAATCATACGGGCGGGGCAGGCCATCTTGCACCAGGGACAGGTGGTGGGTAAAGTCACCAGCGGCGGCTACTCGCCCACGCTGGGCGTCAGCATCGGCATGGGCTTCCTCCCGCCAGACCTGGCCCAGGTGGGTACACGGCTCGTGGTGGACGTGCGGGGCCGCCCCCTGCCCGTGGAGGTGGTACCGCGGCCCTTCTACCGGCCGCCCAAACGGGGATGAAGGAGCGGCCTGGGCCTGCTACTCTATAGAGAAAAGAGGGCCAGCAACAGCCGACAGAGCACAAGGAGAGGAGCGTGGCCAGCCCCAGCGACCGCCGCTACACCAGAGAGCACGAATGGGTGAAGGTGGAGGACCAGGTGGGGACGGTAGGCATCACGGACTACGCCCAGGACCAGCTAGGCGATATCGTCTACGTACGCTTGCCCGAGGTGGGGACGCAGGTCCGCCAGATGGAGCCCTTCGGTGAGATCGAATCGGTGAAGGCGGTCTCCGACCTCTACGCCCCCGTCAGCGGCGAGGTCATCGAGGTCAACGCCGCCCTGGAGGAGCGCCCGGAGCTGGTCAACCAGTCCCCCTACGGCGAGGGCTGGATGATCCGTGTGCGCCTCTCCGACCCCAGCGAGCTGGACAGCCTCATGACCGCAGAGGAGTACGACCGCTACACGGCGGAGCTGGCCCCGGAGTGACCCGAAGGATGGGAGATTCTTCCCCCCACCCCTACATCCCCAACACCGACGCCGACCGCCAGGCGATGCTCCAGGCCATCGGCGTCCAGAGCGTGGACGATCTCTTCGCCGATATCCCGCCCCAGTTCCGCATAGACGGCCTGCGCCTGCCGCCCGGCCTCACTGAGGCGGAGCTGCTGCGAGAGCTGGGCACCCTCGCCGCCCGCAACCGTGTGCCCGGGCAGGACGGCCTGGCCTGCTTCCTGGGCGCCGGCGCCTATCGACACTTCATCCCCAGTGTGGTGCCCCAGGTCATCGGCCGCAGCGAGTACTACACCGCCTACACCCCCTACCAGCCAGAGATCAGCCAGGGCACCCTCCAGACCATGTTCGAGTTCCAGTCCCTGGTGTGCGAGCTCCTGGCCATGGACGTGGCCAACGCCGGCATGTACGACGGCGCCTCCGCCCTGGCCGAGGGCTGCCTGATGGCCGCCGCCGTCACCGGGCGAGGCCGCATCGCCGTCCTCTCTACGGTGCACCCCGCCTACCTGGAGGTGGTCCGCACCTACGCCTTCGGCAAAGACCTGACGGTGGACGTCGTGCCGCCGCAGGAGGTGGAGCTGGGCCCCGACCACGCCTGCCTGGCTGTCCAGAGCCCCAACTTCTTCGGCTACCTGGAGGAGATGCCGGCCCTGGAGCAGGCGGCCCACCGGGCAGGCGCCCTCCTGGTAACCAGCAGCGACCCTATCTCCCTGGGACTCTTTCGTCCCCCCGGCCACTACGGGGCCGACATCGCCACCGCCGAAGGGCAGCCCCTGGGCTGGCCCCTCAGCTTCGGCGGCCCCTACCTGGGCCTCTTCGCCTGCCGACAGCAGTTCCTCAGAAACATGCCGGGGCGCGTCGTCGGCCGCACCACCGACAGGGACGGCCGCACCGGGTACGTCCTCACCCTCCAGACGCGAGAGCAGCACATCCGTCGGGAGCGGGCCACCTCCAACATCTGCACCAGTCAGCAACTGGTGGCCCTGGCCGCCACCGTCTACCTGACCGCCGTGGGACGCCGGGGGCTGCGCCGCATCGCCGAACTGTGTTACCACAAGGCCCATTACGCCGCCGGGCGCATCACCGCCCTGCCCGGCTATTCCCTGCCCCTGGAGGGCGTCTTCTTCAAGGAGTTCGTCGTCCGCTGCCCGCGGCCCCCCTCCCAGGTCAACCAGGCCCTCCTGGAGCGGGGCATCATCGGCGGGCTGGACGTCTCGGACCGCATCGAGAACGGGATGCTCCTCTGCGTCACCGAGATGAACACGCGGGAGGAGATAGACCGACTGGTGGAGGCGCTGGCCTCCCTCTCGCCGAGGTGAGCCATGGCCTTTCGCGTGGGCGAGACCAACCCCAGAGAGGAAGACATAGGCGCCCTCCTCAGCTTCGACCGCAGCCAGCCGGGGCGTCGGGGGGTGGAGCCGCCCCCTCTGGACGTGCCGGAGGCCGAGCTGCCGCCGGAGCACATGCTCCGGGAGGACGTGGCCCTGCCGGAGATGGCCCAGAACGATATCGTCCGCTACTTCCTGGCCCTCTCTCGCCTCAACTACAGCGTGGACACCGGCTTCTACCCGCTAGGCTCCTGCACCATGAAGTACAACCCCAAGGTGAACGAGGAGGTCGCCCGCCTGCCCGGCTTCCTCCAGGCCCATCCGCTGCAGGACGGGGCCACGGTGCAGGGCGCCCTGGCCCTCCTGTATGAGCTGCAGCAGGCGCTGGCCGAGGTCACCGGCATGGACGCTGTCTCCCTGGCCCCGGCCGCCGGGGCGCAGGGGGAGCTGGCGGGGATGCTCATCGTCAAGGCCTACCTGCTTCACCGTGGAGAGGAGCGGCGCCGCCGCGTCCTGGTGCCCGACTCCGCCCACGGCACTAACCCGGCCAGCGCCGCTATGTGCGGCTTCCAGGTGGTGACCGTCCCCTCCGACGACCAGGGCAATGCCGACCTGGCCTTCTTGGAGCGGGAGCTGGACGACACGGTGGCCGCCATGATGCTGACCCTCCCCTCCACCCTGGGCCTGTTCGACCCCAACATCGGGCGCATCGCCGAGCTGCTGCACCGGCACGGCGCCCTCCTCTACGGCGATGGCGCCAACCAGAACGCCTTCCTGGGGCGCGCCCGCTTCGGGGACATGGGCTTCGACGTGGTCCATCTGAACCTGCACAAGACCTTCTCCACCCCTCACGGTGGCGGCGGCCCGGGGGCGGGGCCGGTCTGCGTCAAGGCCCCTCTGGCCCCGTACCTCCCCGCCCCGGTGGTGGAGCGCCAGGGGGACGGCTACCGGCTCGTCACGCCGGAGCGGAGTGTGGGCAAGCTGGGGGCCTTTCACGGCAACTTCGGCGTGCTGGTGCGGGCCTACACCTACATCCGGGCCCTGGGCGCCGAGGGGCTGCGGGCCGTCTCGGAGAATGCCGTCATCAACGCCAACTACATCCGTGTCCGCCTCAAGGGGACCTACCACCTACCCTACGACCGCACCTGCGCCCATGAGGTGGTCTTCTCCGGCCTGCGTCAGCGGGCCAAAGGGGTGAAGACGCTGGACATAGCCAAACGGCTCATCGACTACGGCTTCCATCCGCCCACCATCTACTTCCCCCTCATCGTCCCCGAGGCCCTGATGATCGAGCCGACGGAGACCGAGAGCAAGGAATCGCTGGACGCCTTCTGCGATGCCCTGCTGGCCATCGCCCGTGAGGCGGAGGAGTGCCCGGAGCTGGTGAAGGAGGCGCCCCACACCGCTCCCCTGCGCCGCCTGGACGAGGCGACGGCCGCTCGCCGGCCCGTCCTCCGCTGGCAGCCCCCGGCCTAGGGGAGCATCGGGGCTCCCGCTCCCGCCGGCGAGCCGGCCCCCCGTCCCGTGCTATCATAGAAAGCCAAACGGGCCCGCCCCAGGGCCGGGCCTGCAGAGAGAGCCCATCCGCGGAGAGGAGAGGAGATGCAACGAGACCTCAGCGAGCTGAACCCGCCGGCCCGCCTCCTCCTGGGCCCCGGGCCGTCCAATGTCCACCCCCGCGTCTACCGGGCCATGATGGCCCCGGTCATCGGCTATCTGGACCCGGACTTCATCCGCCTCCTGGAGGACACCCAGCGGCCGCTGCGGGCCGTCTTCCGCACCGAGAACGATCTCACCTTCCCCGTCTCCGGGACGGGGAGCGCCGGCATGGAGGCCGCCCTCTACAACGTCCTGGAGGAAGGGGACACCGTCATCATCTGCATCAACGGCTTTTTCGGTGAGCGGATGGTAGACATGGCGGGCCGTTGCGGCGCTCGCGTAGTCCGCGTGGAGGCGGAGTGGGGCCGCATCATCGAGCCGGAGCAGGTGGCGGCGGCCCTGAGGGCCAACCCCGGGGCCAAGGCGGTCTGCATAGTCCACGCCGAGACCAGCACCGGCGTCCTCCAGCCCCTGGCCGACATAGCCCGCCTGGCCCATGAGCACGGCGCCCTGGTCATCGTGGACACGGTGACCTCCCTGGGCGGCTGTGAGGTGCCGGTGGACGACCTGGGGCTGGACGTGGTCTACAGCGCCACCCAGAAGTGCCTCTCCGCCCCGCCGGGGATGGCCCCCATCACCTTCGGGCCGCGGGCCATGGATGTCATCGCCCAGCGGCGCAGCCCCTGCCGAAGCTGGTATGTGGACGTGACGATGCTGCGCAACTACTACGGCGAGGCCCGGCGCTACCACCACACGCCGCCCATGAGCATGCTCTACGCCCTGCGGGAGGCGCTGCGGCTGGTGCTGGAGGAGGGGCTGGAGGCCCGCATCGCCCGCCACCGACGCAATGCCCAGGCCCTCTGGGCGGGCCTGGAGGCCCTGGGGCTGCAACTCCACGTAGAGGAGCCTTATCGGGCGCCCCCTCTCACCACCGTCCGCGTCCCCGAGGGGGTGAACGAGGAGCAGGTGCGCAAGGCCCTCCTCTTCGAGCACAACATCGAGATCGGCGCCGGGCTGGGGCCGTTGCAGGGCCAGGTCTGGCGCATCGGCCTCATGGGGTACAGCTCCCAGCCGGGGAACGTCTTCGCCCTGCTGCAGGCGCTGGCGGTGGAGCTCTCTCGGCAGGGCTACCGGGCGTCGCCCAGCGCCGGCGTGGAGGCAGCGGCCCGTCTGCTGGGACCACCATGAGCTAAGATGTAAGGGCCATGGCCCTGCCCGACCTCCGGGGGCGCCGTGCCCTCGTCCTGGGAGCGGAGACGGCGCTGGGGGAGGAGCTGGCGCGGGTGCTGGCCGAGGCCGGCGCCCGCCTGGCCCTGATCTCCGCCACTGCCGCCGCCGAGCCCTCCTTCCGGGTGAAGCGCCTGGGCCGTCGTCTGGCCTCGGGGACTGCAGCCCCGCCCGTCGTCCAGGCCATCGACGCCGCCAACGAGATGGCCGTGCGGGTGATGTGTCGTCAGGTAGCCAAGGAGATGGGAGGACTGGACCTCCTCTTCTTCTGCGCCGACCTGGGCGCTGCCACGCCGGAGGCCCTCCGCCTGGCCGCCCGCTACGGGGGGCGGGAGATGCGGCGTCAGGGGGGAGGCGTCATCGTCGTCGCGGGGCCAGCACTGGAGCTGTCAGGCCTGCGGGAGGAGCTGGAGGCGGCCGGCCTGCGCCTGGTCGCGGTGACGGTCGCCGGAGAGGGAGAGGAGCGACGATGGGCCGTGGAGCGGGCCCTGGCGCTGGCGGCGGGGGCGGGCGACTGAGGGCTTGAAGCCATCTGCGTCCCTGGGCTAACGTGGCCATCGGAGGAGAAGGAGGGAGCCATGGCCTACAGCGCCATCATCTACGAGAAGGAGCGAGGGAGGGCACGCATAGTCCTCAACCGGCCCGAGAAGCTGAACGCCCTCACCTGGCAGATGCAGCAGGAGATAGCGGAGGCCCTCTGGGAGGCCGATCGCGACACGGAGGTGCACGTGGTCATCCTGAAGGGGGCGGGGCGCGCCTTCTCCTCGGGCTACGACATCTCCCCGCCTCCCGGCCAGCGCAATTACTCCTTCGTCTCCATGACTGTGGAACGGGACGCCTGGCTCCTGGAGCGGGCCCAGCAGCTACGCATGGCCATCTGGGACATGCACAAGCCAGTCATCGCCCAGGTGCACGGCTACTGCCTGGCCGGGGGCACCGACCTGGCCCTCCTGTGCGACATCGTCATCGCTGCCGAGGACGCCGTCATCGGCGTGCCGCCGGTGAGGGCCATGGGCTCGCCGCCCAACCACATGTGGACGTACCTGGTGGGCCCCCAGTGGGCCAAGCGTCTCCTCCTCACCGGCGACACCATCAGCGGGCGAGAGGCGGAGCGTATAGGGCTCGTCCTGATGGCGGTTCCGGCGGAGCGGTTGGAGGCGGAGGTGGAGGCGCTGGCTGACAAGATGGCCAAGATAGACATAGACCTGCTGGCCGCCAACAAGCGTATCGTCAACCTGGCGCTGGAGCTGATGGGCGCCCGCACCATGCAACGCCTGGCCGCCGAGCGGGACGCCATGGCCCATCAGTCGCCGGCGGTCAGCGAGTTCTTCCGCATCGCCAAGGAGAAGGGGCTGCGGGCGGCCCTGGAGTGGCGGGACGCCCGCTTCAGGGAGGAGCCCCAGGCCCCGCCCGGGCCGTCCCAAGGAGGCCGCTGATGCTCAAGCTGGCGAACCCGCCCATACTGGTGGTGGCAGGCATGCGCTGGCACCACTCCCGAGGGGCCCTCTTCTACATGGGCCAGCGGTGGCGACGCTTCCGTCAGGAGTTGCTGCGGGCCGAGGGCCTCCTCCTCTACCAGGAGGTGGTGCAGCGGCCGGAGGGGCTCTCGCCACCCAGGACATTCCTCGCCCTCTCCTGGTGGCGCGACCGTGAGGCGTTGCGGGCCTGGTACCGCAACCCCGTCCACCAGGAGATGGTCCACTGGGCCGAGGAGGGCCGCCACCCCTTCGACCTCTGGATCGAGGAGTACGTGATGCGGGAACCCGGCAGCTACCGCGGCCGCCCCGCCCCTCTTCCTGAGGCCCTCGTCCGGCACGGCATCGAGCTGCGCGGGGTGGAGTCCTGATGTCCATCTCCCTCAGCGGTCGGGCGGCCCTGGTCATGGGGGTAGAGATGCCAGCGGCGCGGGCCGTCGCCGTCGCTCTGGCGGAGGCGGGAGCTGACGTGGCGGTGGCGGCCACCCGGGACGTCCCGGAGCTGGCGGTGGCGGCCCATTCCTGCGCCAACGAGGTCTGGGCCATCGGCCGGCGGAGCCTGGCGACCGCTGTGGAGGCCACGGACGCCGACCGGGTGGAGGCCCTGGTGGAGAGGGTCGTCCAGGAGATGGGGCGGCTGGACGTGCTGGTCAACGGCCACGACCTGCCGGGCGGACAGCCCCTCCTGGAGATCTCGCCCGAGGAGTGGCGCCGCCTCCTGGAGGCGAACCTGACGGCCATCTACCTGGCGGCGCGGGCGGCCGGGCGGGCCATGCTGGTCCAGGGCGGTGGGCGCGTCATCAACCTGGTCCGCTGGCCGGGCGAGGAGGCGGCAGGTGGCGAGGCCTACAGTATCGCCAAAGAGGGCGTCCTGGCCCTCACCCGCGCCCTGGGGCGTGAGTGGCGACGTCACGGCATCGCCGTGAACATGGTGGGCTACCGGGCGCCTCTGCAGGAGGCGGCGCACCGACAAGAGGCCGCCTCCCATCTGGGGCCGGCCTGGCAGGGGCTGCGGCGGGCGGCCGTCTATCTGGCCTCCGGGCTGGCCGAGGGCCTCAGCGGACAGGCCATATGGGTGGAGGCCGGGGGCTAGATGTTGGAACGGCCCTGACCGCCGTCTACCACCACGCAGGCGCCCGTCACCCAGCCCGCCCGCGGCGAGCAGAGGAAGGCCACCACGTTGGCAACCTCCTCCGCCGTCCCGAAGCGTCCCCAGGGTATGTTCTCCCGGGTGAAGCGGGCCATCCCGTGGGGGTCCTGTAGCTGACGTCGCCACCAGCTACCGCCGGGATGGCTGATGGAGCCCGGGGCCACCGTGAGCACCCGGATGCCGTCCGACGCCAGGGCGGTGGCCATCGCCTTGGCGTGGCTTATGAGGGCCGCCTTGGCCCCGTTGTAGGCGGGGCTGCCTCCCGCCTCCCGGCCCCATATGGACGCCAGGTGGACGATGACGCCGCCTCCTCGCTCCCGCATGTGGGGGACCACCAGGCCGGTGAGGCGCACCGGCAGCAGCAGCCACGTCTCCAGGCCCTGTCGCCACGCCTGCTCATCGTCGCCGGGCAGGGAGGCGTGGAGGCTGGTGACCAGAATGTCCACGCCACCGAAGGCGTCCAGGGCGGCCTGGACCAGGCGTTGACAGTTGGCAGGTTCTGCCAGATCGCCGGCCACGGGGACGACGGGGGCGCCGCGCGCCTCGACATCGGCCGCTGCCTCCTGCAGTCGAGACGGGTCGCGGGCGCCCAGCACCAGCCGACAACCCTCCTCCGCCAGGGCCAGCGCCACCGCCCGGCCGATGCCCCGGCTCCCGCCGGCCACTATCGCCACGCGGTCTCGCAGGAAGAGCTCCACTCTGACCTCCCGCGACGGGCCGCCCTCCGGGACGGCCCTGTAACCAAACCCCCGGGCAGCGCGTCCTAGCTCAGGGAGCAGGGCCGCCGAGGGGCCGGCCCCCTCCCAGCGCAAAGCTGCCGCCCCGAGAAACGAACAAGTGGGGCAGCGGTCTACGCGCCACAGCCCCACCTACGCCGGGGGAGGACCCCGACGTGGTCCCAATTATAGCACGACTCTTCCACGGGAGCGACGAGAGAGCCGGGACAGGCGGTCTGCCGCCGTGGTGCCAGGAGGGGAGATGCGGCTAGGGCAACTGCGCCGCTCGCCCCTCTCTTGGCGGTGGCACTGGAGGGCCTTCTGGCCCCACCGGAGGCCGCAGGGACAGGCCCGGGAGAGGGCTCCCACCTCCGCCAGCGTCCTGCGCTGGCTGAGCTCTGCACTGGCAGGGGTGACGCTGGCCCTGAGCGCCGCCACCGCCGGCGCTCTCGTCCTCCATACGGTGCCCCAGCCCGACGGTCCGGCGCCCCAGGCTCCCGTCGTCGCCCGGCCGGGCCTCCCCTCGCCGGCGGACATCGAGGGGCCGACGCCGACGCCGGAGCCGTCGCCCACTCCCGCCCCGGTGGAGACGCCAGCCCCCACGCCCCCGCCCCGGGAGACGCCGCCTCCCGCAGCCGTCCCCGTGCCGGTGGCGGTGCAGGAGCCGCCCCCGCCTCCTCCCCCACCGCCTCAGCCCCCGCCACCGCCGGCGCCGCCCGCCCTCCCCGGTCTGGCCCACCTGGAGGCCCAGATGCTGGAGGCCATCAACGCCCAGCGCTCGGCGGCCGGCCTGCGCCCCCTGGCCCTGGACAGCACCCTGGTGGCCATAGGACGGGCCCGCGTCAACGATATGGTGCGCCTGGGCTACTTCAGCCACTACAGGCCGGACGGCACTCTGGCGTTGCAATCGCTCCTGGAGGAGTACGGCGTGACCTACTCCATCGCTGGTGAGAACATCGCCCGCAACAACTACGCGGAGTCGGAATCGGTGGCGGTGGCGGTGCAGGGCTTCATGAACAGCCCATCGCACCGGGCCAACATGCTGGACGGTCGCTACACCCACATCGGCGTCGGTGCCGTGAACGACGGAGGCGGCATGTACTACTACGCCGTCATCTTCAAGGGCTGAGCCCCCTCGCCGGTCCCGTCAGGTCAAGCCGAAGGCAGGGGCGCCGACACCCCCTCCCGCGCACCACGAGGCGCCCATGCGAGATGGAGGGATGCCGCGTCTTCCCCCTCCCTGGCCAGGATGCAACGCCAGCGCAAAGAGAGAGGCCCGGCCCGAGGCCGGGCCTCTCCGCCTGTCGGGACGTCGGGTCAGCGGCCCCTGCGACGGGCCAGGATGGGCGTCCCCACCAGAAGGGCCAGCCCGGCCGCCACCAAGGCCAGCCCGGCGACCGCCTGGAGCGAGGCGGGGAAGCGCCCCGACGTCAGGGCCTGGCCGGCCCCGCCCCGAGGTAGCTGGACGGCCCCCACCTGCTGGACTTGCTGCTGGCCGCCCTGCTGCTGTTGCTGCTGGCTATCCTGTTGACCTTCCTGCTGCTGGCCGCCTTGCTGACCGTCCTGCTGACCGCCGCCACCCGTGCCGCCCGTGCCACCATCGCCGCCGTCGCCGCCGTTCCCGCCGTCGCCGCCGGTTCCGCCGCTGCCACCGTTGCCACCGCCGCCCGTCACCACCTCGGCGTTGCCGAACCGCACCTCCAGGGACTGACCGGAGGAGAGAGTGAAGTTGAAGCATTCCAGCACGCCGGACTCGTTTCTGGGGGCGGTCTGCTGCCAGCCGGTCCGCTGTTCCTCCGACACGGAGTACTGGCCGGGCAGGAGGTCCGCGAAGACCACCTGTCCATCCCCGTCCGTCACAGCAGACGTCAGGAAGTTCTCCTCGTCGTCACAGTTATCGCCCCGATAGAGGTTTATGGTCCAGCCGGACAGAAGCTGCTCCTCGCCATCCCGCTCACCATCGTTGTCGGCGTCCTGGAACTTGACGACGGTGATGCTGCCCAGCGTTACGAGCCAAACGTCTATATGGCTGAGATCTGGGCAGGTCGGTCCGTCAACGGTCTTCTGCACTATTACCAGCGTTCGGTCCACACCTTCCCGGCCGCGGTCTTCACCGAACTCGACCCGATAACAGTCAGTACCGTCCAAGGATATGTTGGTATCCTCAGTAATGAGCCCAGAGTGGAACCGGCCGGCGTGGATGCAGACTCCGCCGATTATCTGACCTTCGGGACTCGTAAGAGTGACCACATCTCCGTCCGCCCGGATGACGTTCTCCCCGGTGAGGGAGCCAGACTCCTCTACACTTCCATCGCTTTCCACTTTGTCGGCAAGACGACACTCATCGGGGCTATCAGGCGGGCCGTCCGCCAGCACGGAGGCGGGCGCTGGGGATCCCAGCCTTCCGCCGCCGCCCTCGGCGAAGAGGGCCAGGCCGATGATGATGGCCAGCGCGCCGAGCGCCAGCCAGACGCGCCAGAGTCCAGCCATATCCTTCCTCCCTCGGGCCGCAGGCCGGGCCGGGCCCCCGGCCCTGTCTCGTATGGGTGCCTGTGCATGAGGTAGTCTATCGCCTACCTCACGCCCATAAACGCAGTCTCAGTCACCCGCATTACAGGTTATGAAGCCAAGACTGGGGCAGCCGGATTTGGAATGCGCCTTCCCAGGCGAGCGAACGCACTGATGAAATTATGTCGACGAGGGGAAAACGGGTGCTTCCGGCCACGGTCTGCCCGCCATGCTGGGAGGGAGGCAGGGGTCTGGCGCCCCGGCAGGATCTGAACGCTTGGGAGACAGTACCGGAGCCGTCGATGCCGTTGGAATCTGGCGCCCCCGGCAGGACTCGAACCCGCAACCCGCGGCTTAGAAGGCCGCCGCTCTTCCCATTGAGCTACGGGGGCCCCGAACCAGATTGTAGGCCCAGAAGCCCCGAGGGGTCAAAGAGGCGAGGGCCGCAAATGGTGGTGAAACGGTGGTGAAATGGTGGCCCACCATTTTGCCGCTTCCCTCCCCGGAGCCCATCGTGGGAGGGCAGCATGAAGAGAAGGGGCAACCATGAGGGCACCTATCGGCCCAGGAACGGCTACTGGGAGGCCTCAGTCCGTCTCGCCGGTAAACGCTACTGGGTCACCGGCAAGACCAGGCGGGAGTCCCGGGAGAAGCTCCAGGCCCTCCTGGAGAGGCACAGGAGAGGGCAGCTCTCGCCCCCCTCCCGCCTCACCATCGAGGAGTGGGCGCATCTGTGGCTCAGAGAGGGCGAGGGGAGATGGCGGCCCACCACCCTGAGGCGCAGGCAGCAGGTACTGTCGCCTCTCCTGGAGCGGTTGGGCCGGCTGAGACTGTCCCGTCTTGAGCCACTGCACCTGTCAACGGCCCTCCTGGAGCTGCAGGAGGCGGGCATGGGCAGCAGGAGCCTGGAGCTGTGCTGGCTCACCCTCCATGCCTGCCTGGAGGAGGCGGTGAGGCGAGGGCTGCTGGGGAGCAATCCCCTGCAGAGGGTGCCCAGGCCCCGCCATGAGCGTCGGGAGGCCAGAGACTGGACGCGGGAGGAGATGCGCCGCTTCCTCCAGACGGCCATGGCTGACGGCAGGCCCACCGCCTCCATGCTCGCCCTCATGCTCCTCACGGGCCTCCGGCCAGGGGAAGCAGCGGGCCTCCAGTGGGGCGACATCGACCTTGAGGCGGGCACCCTCACCGTCAGGCGCTCCGTCACCTGGGCAGGGAGCAAGTGGCACATGGGGCAGCCCAAGACCAGGGCGGGGGAGAGGACCATCGCCCTGCCCGGCGCAGCCACAGCCCTCCTGTCCCGCCTGGAGCGCAGGGGCGTGTTCGTCTTCTGGGGCGACAGGCCCCCCTACAGGCTCTCCCAGGCGATGGTCGAGCTCTGCCAGAGGGCCAGTGTCCCCAGGAGGCCCGCCCACTACCTGCGCCACTGCCACGCCACCCTCCTGGCCGCAGAGGGGCTGGACGTGAAGACGCTACAGCGCAGGCTAGGACATGCCCAGGCCAGCATCACCCTCGATGTCTACGCCCACGCCCTCAGCGAGATGGACCGGCGGGCGGCGGAGATGGTGGACAGGGCGCTCTCTGAGTAAAGGGCGCGCCTGCGACATCTCGCCAGAGGGGCAACCCTAAGGCCCGCCACCGAGCACCCGGAAGAAGGCGCCCCCGCAGGCCACGGTCACCAGGGGATGGCAATGAACTCGGTCTCTGCTTGACTGGGGGCTGCACGAGACCAGCCGCGGGTTGCGCCCAGACTGTAACACAGGCCGTTGGTGCGGGGGTTAATGGGAGCAAGTAGGGCGGGCCCTTCCTCTAGTCGGTCCAGAACACTTCCCGGGACCGAAGAAGGCGCCCGCCCATGGAGAGCCCCCTCGTCAGGCCCCCCAGCTCGAGCCCCAACCAGAGGGGTGACAGGAGCCCTGCCCCCGCCGCTCCTCCCAGGCTCGCCAGGCCTGGGACAGCCAAAGGAGGCCCGCCCCCCACCTACGCTTGAGGGAGGCCCTGCCCCCTCGCTACCGCCCCCCGGCCTGCCATCACCGCTCCCGCCACCGCCCACAGGGGGTGACAGAGGGGACCAGGGCCAGGGCAGGGTGGCCCTCTCCGCCCTCCTCCCCGCCCCGGGCCTCTCCACCCGCACCACGGCCAGCCCCCTCCCCAGGCTGGGGCTGGCCCTCCAGACCATGACCGTCCCGTGGCCACCTCCCCCTCCAGGAGGCCAGGGCGAGGCTGGCAGGGAGGCGGGCGCCCTGCCCGGCGCTGGACGGCCTCCGGCCGAGGCTCCAGGGTAAGGGGAGGAGGCTGCTGGCGATGGCGGTGGAGATGGCGGAGGGGCTGCCCCTGGCCCCCTCCCCGGTGGAGGAGAGGGAGCCCAGGGCCCTCTCCCCCACCTCCTGGGGCGGCCAGGGGTGACGGTGCCGGTGAGGGGCGAGCTCAGGAGCCATCGCCCCCTCGGGGGGGGGCCAGGGCTCAGGCAGCGGGCCTCGGGCCTCCACCTGCTGCGCCGGGCGGGCAAGGGGCCAGGGCGCCTGGAGAGAGCCGGGGGAGGAGTGGCAGGGGCTCACCGCTCCACCCGCTAACCCCCATCAGGGTCAAGGTCATGCGGTGCATCCAGTCCTGAGCTGGGCGCAAGTCCGGCCTTCCTCCTCCTCCACCTGGTGGTGGCCTGAGGCGCCCACCCCTGCAGGAGGGCCAGACCCCGCCTCCCATCTCCTTCCTCCCAAAAATCACCAACCGTACATGCGACAGTCGCGCATGCATGTATCACTTGACAAACATTCGCTGGCGCAATACACTATTCAGCGGAGGAGGTGAGGCGTGCACGACCATGGTCGTGCACGGTCTCACCTTTTTTGATTTTTTGAGATGCGGGGAGGCGACAGCATGACTGCAATTACATGTTTCCGGCTGCCCCAGCGGGAGCGTGAGATGCTTGAGGCCCTAAGGCGGAGACTGGCCGCCCGCTCTTGGGCAGAGGTGGTGCGGATGGCCTTGCAGCGCCTAGCGGAGGCGGAGGGCGTAACCGACGAAGGCAATAATCGTGGCGACGCCTCTGAGGGCAGATAAAGCGCAAAAAAAGAGAACCCGCCGCCAAGGCCTGTGGGGGCAGGGGCGGCGGGCGCTGACCAACACCAGTCCACGGGAGGCGGGACTGATGCATCAACACAATAACACGGCCCCTGACCCTTGGGAAGGGGGGGCGGGGCCGGGCAGAGGCGACCAGGGAGCCTCCGGCTCCATTGCAGCGACGCTGCGCCGCCTCGTCGAGGACGGCATCCCAGTCCTGCCATGTGAGCCCGGGGGGAAGGCGCCCCTCGCCAGCCTGGCGCCCCACGGGCTGCACGACGCCACCACCGACTGGGGCACCGTCAGGCGGTGGCTGGCGGCGGCCCCGGGCGCGAACTGGGCGGCCCGGACTGGCCCTCTCGTCACCGGGCCCTGGGCCGGGCGCCACCTCAGCGGCCTCGACATCGACGACCCTAAGGTGGCGGAGGCCGTGCTGGCAAAGACCGCCGTAAGGCAGCTCACGACGTTCACCCGCACCCCGGCAGAGGGTCTGCACGTCTATGCCTTGTCGGCCCGTGCGGTTTACAGCGGCCCGGTGCTTGCCTCGGATGGCCGCCATATAGGCGACATCAAGGGCACTGCCGCGGCCGGCGGGCCTGGCGGGTATCTCCTGGTTCTCGGACAGGTGGGCGGCCGCCCGTATGACCTGCACTTGGGCGCGGGGCCCATCCTGGTGGAGGACGGCCTGGCCTGGTTCACGGAGCTCCTGCGTGCGGCGGGCGTGGAGATTGACGTCCAGGCGCGGGCGTCCGCCCCGCCCGTCGGCTGTGGGAGCGCCCTGTCCCGGGTGCTGGCCCGCCTGGAGGAGCGGGGCTGCCGCCCGGTGGGGCGCAACGGCAGCTGGTCTGCCTTCTGCCCTGGGCACGACGATGGCAGGCGGCGGGGCCTCTCCATCCGCCAGGCCGAGGATGGGCGGGTGCTAATTTACTGCCATCACGGATACCAGACGGAGGACATCCTCGCCGCCTTGGGGATGGGCTGGCGAGACCTCTTCCCAGACCCCGACGGCCGGGGCAACGGCCATCAGCATTCCGACCGGCCATTCCGGGGTAAGGCCCCCTCGGGCGGTGGAGCGACTCCCCAGGGCGAGTTTGACTCCCTCGAGAGGGCCAAGGCCTTTGTCGAAGAGGCGGGCACCTGTTGGGATGAGGCCCAGGCGCTCGGCGTCAGGTGGGACTCTGGACTGAACGCCGTCGCCTTCACCTGGCCCACCACGAAGGTGAGGAAGCTGCGCCTGCGGCGGGAGGGCGATGGCAAGTGGGCCTGGGCCGACCACGAAGGGGAGCGGAAGCCCTCCCTCTGGCCCGATGTCACCCTGGGCGACTTGGGCCTTGCCGTCATCTGCGAGGGGGAGCGGGACGCCCTCGCCCTGCGGGCCCTGGGCCTCCCCGCCTTCTCGGTCACCGCCGGGGCAGGCAGCCCGCCCAGGCAGGAGGACATCGCCCGGCTCCTCGCTCTGGGGGTGCGCCGCTTTCTCTTGAGCTACGATGCCGACCAGGCGGGCGCTGACGGGGAGTCCAAGGCCAGGGGCGCCATCTACGCTACCGCCAGGCGGTGGGGCCTGAGGGTGCAGGTGGAGAGCCTGCCCCTGCCCCTGGAGGCGGTGGCCCAGGGCGCCAAGGACTGGACGGAAGCAGTGGGGCTCCTGGGCAAGGAGGCCCTCACCGAGGCCGTCCGTCATCCGTCACCATCGTCACTATATATGACGAACGATGACGGACGAATGAGGCCCGCCCCCCTGGCGGCCGGCGGGGGTGGCGCCCCCGCCTGGCTGGTGGGGGGGCTGCTGCCTGAGGGATTCCCCAGCAACCTCTACGGGGACTCAGGGCAGGGGAAGTCATGGCTAGCCCTGTACCTGGCCGTCCAGGTGGCCCGGGAAGGGGGAAGCTTCCTCGGGCTCCCCACACGTAACGGGCCCGTCCTCTACTTGGACTGGGAGCTCTCCAGGGAAGTCCATAGCGAGCGACTGGCGCGGCTTCTCAAGGGGCTGGGCCTCAGCGAGGGCCCCTCTCGGCTCTACTACGTGCGTCTAGACGCCGCCTTGGACGACTGCTTCGAGGACGTGGCCGCCTGGATTGGGGAGCTACGCCCGTCGCTGGTCATAATTGACTCCTACCAGGCCGCTGCGGGCGACGACCCCCTCAAGCCGCAGGTGGTGTCCCGCTTCTACCAGCGCCTTCGCCAGCTGGGGGTGACCGTCCTCGTAGTAGACCACCAGGCCAGGGCGGGGGAGATGGAGTACGCGGCCCGCTACGAGTTCGGCTCGTCCTACAAGCGGCACATGGCCCGCTCGTCCCTCCAGCTCGAGGCAGTCGGGCAGGAGGGCGGGCGGCTAGGCCTCGTGCTCCGCCACCAGAAGTCCAGCTTCGCCCGCCGCCTGAAGGACATCAACCTGGTGCTGGAGTTCCACGACGAAGCAGAGGGTAGGCCGGTAGCGCTCCGCCTGGCCACCGAGGGCGAGCGCCAGGACGAGAAGCTCTTCGGCCGCTACGGGCTGGTCTTGGGCAAGCTTTCCCGCCTCGGGCAGGCCACCGCCGAGCAACTGGCCGAGGGGACAGGCCTGGACGTGAGGGTTGTGCGCAACACCCTCACCGCCCTGAAGAAACAGGGATGGGTCAGGGTGGTAGGCAGGGGAGGGGAGTCGGGGAAGGCCGCCGTCTACGCCCCCGCCACCCCGGATTCGTCCGTCACAGATTCGTCATATAGTGACGATGTGACGGACGTGACGGATGACGAAAGGGCCCTCTCCCCCTTGGGCGTCACTCCCGAGATGCTCAGCGCGGCAGGCTTCGAGTCCGAGGACGACCTATCCCCTGATGAGGAAGAGGGCCTGGCCGACGTCTCGGACCTCTGACCCCCGATGACGGGGGGCCGGGTCGTGGCGCGATTGGATGGCGGTCAATGCGACCACGCCCCGCCACGGCGGACGAGACTTCCCTCGCCGGGGGCATCATTCCCGGTCATCGGGCATGGGGCAGGCGATTATTTCCAGTTATTGCAAGGCGGCTCACGGGAGTGGAATTTTTCCCCCGTGGGTGGTGCTTCCCGGCCGCTATGGGCTTCTGTCAGGGCCTGGGTCAGCCGCCTTCTTGCGGCGGCGGTAGGCCTCCCGCCTGCGGCGCAGGACTTCATCGTGGTGGCGCTGGCGGTAGGCCCGATATAGGCAAGACGTGCTGCAATACTTGCGCCAGGCGTAGCCCTCGAAGCGCTTGCCGCAGAAGGCACATTCTTTGGGCCCCTTCTTCCTGGCCGCCGCCAAGAACCTGGCGCTCTCGTGGACGTCGCCCTCCATCGCCACCCAGGCTATCACGCCCTTGGTAGCCAGTCAATCGATAGTCTGGCTCTATGCTTGAGGGGCCAGAGCATCACGAAATTCGTTGCCCAATTCCCCTCTCTCCTTCTTGACATGTCGCCATGATGTCGATATACTGGCTACAGCGACCAAGAGGGAGGTGGCTAGCGATGACGCAGGCGACCCTGGAGAAGGCGAAGGCGATAGCGGAGGCGGGGCTGGTGCACGAGGCGGGCAGGGACACCTGGCTGGTGGAGTCCTCCAACCCCTGCATCGGCT
>Ga0073929_1000659_pt1 | contig 43135 bp, 40 predicted proteins | sample DewCreD2012metaG_3_FD_76966 | JGI IMG/M metagenome (GOLD analysis project Ga0073929, IMG submission 76966) | Hot spring sediment bacterial and archeal communities from British Columbia, Canada, to study Microbial Dark Matter (Phase II) - Dewar... ... | reverse complement strand
CAGGCCCTCAATCGACGTCCCTTGAGAAGAACGGTTCGGCGGAGCGGTCAGGTCTAGCCGAAACGCACACTCTAAACACACGGTCATCCGGGCTCGGCCCGGACCGCTCCGCGCCTCCCCACCGCCCGCCGGGCTTCCCGGTCGGGGACATGCCCTTGCGGCGTGTCCCCAGCAGATTCAGCGCGAGACTTGGGGACAAGCCGCAAGGGCGTGTCCCCGTCAGCGGCCCAGCCGCTTCAGCAACTCATCCCGATAGGTCCGGCTGGTCACCACCTCGGCGCCGCTCCGCATCGTCAGCCGCCACGAGCCGTCCGACAGCGGCGCGGCGTCCCGCACGTGACCCAGATTGACCAGGGCCGAGCGGTGGGCGCGGGCGAAGACCTTGGGGTCCAGCCGGGCCTCCAGGCTCTGCAGCGTGGCGCGCAGCAGGCCCTCGCGGCCGGCCCAGTGGACGACCACATAGTTGTCGGCCGCGCCGAACCACTCCACCGTTTCCAGCGCGACCGGGACCCGGCGCGAACCGGCCATGACCATCAGCCGTTCGGGCGACGACGCGGCGACTGGGGCCGGGGCGCGGGCCAGGGCCTGGCGGGCCTCGGCGAGGGCGGCTTCGAGCAGGGCGTTGCGGGCCCGGGCCTGGGCGGCGCGGCGGTGATGGGCGGCGGCCAGGCCCGCGGCGACCAGGGCGGTGTAGAGCAGGATGCTGACCGGCGTCCGGGCCAGCGCCCTTCCCCAGAGGTCGGCGGACACGCCGGTGAACTGGCCGTCGATCCAGCTCGCGGCCAGCGACTCCAGCGGTACGACGACCAGCATGGCGAGCGTCAGGATCGCCAGGCCGCGCGCCCCGGATCCGAACCGGCGCAGGACCAGCCACACCAGTCCCGCCGCCGGCAGCCAGACGGCGTAGACCGCGCCCTGCCAGGCCAGCGAGGGGCCGACGCCCAAGACCTGGCCCCGCGCCGCCGCGAACCGGCGCGCGAACCAGGCGGCGGCGATCGTCGTCATGCCGTAGCTGTAGGCGGTGAACGCCCAGACCCAGACGGCCGTCGGCCAATGGCTCAAGCGGCGGCTCAGGCGGGCGCCCAGCGACGTCCGCGCCGCGCCAGGACCAGGATCCAGATCACCGCCATCGGTTGGAACAGCAAGGTCGGCCAGAGTTGGCTCCATGGCGTGGGCAGGGCGGTCAGGAAATTGCCCGAGAAGGCGCTCAGCACCGCCCCGTAGGCGCTCAGCATCTTCACAAGGTGCTCGTAGGTCCAGAGGTTTGGCGAGAACGGCCAGGCGGTGGGGCGGGTAAAGCGCCACAGGTCCCAGCCGCCATAGGTCAGGGCGGCGTAGACCAGGGCCGCGCTGACCGCCGTCTGGCCGCCGGTGCGGCCCTGGACCAGCAGGACCAGGATCCACAGGCCGATCCCGACCACGGCCAGGGTCAGGGCCCAGTCCAGCGGCCGGGCGCGCTGGCCGGGGTCCAGGTCCGGCCGCTTTCGTCCCAGCACCCGCAGGCCGGAGAACAGGGTGATCGTCGCGGTCGCCGACAGGGCCGCGAAATAGGGGTTGAAGCGCAGGGCGGTCATCACCCAGGCGGCGACCAGCAGCCCGCTCATCAGGCCGGCGAACAGGCGTCCAGACAGACGGTGCAGCCGCGAGCCCTTGCGGCTGACGATGGGCAGCAGGCCGGCGGCCACGGCCGCGAAGCCCATGGCGATATGCAGGGCGAGGACAGGGGAGAACAGCTGGGTCATGGCCCGACCCTGGCGAACCTGGGGCGGTGAACCCAGGCTCGCGGGACGAGGCGCGGCTGGCCGGGGCGAACGCCGCCTCGGCCAGCGGGTCTAGGGGAGGCTAGCGCCGCCGCCCTAGAACGGCCCCGGCTCGATCGTCCAGACGTCGCCGCTGGTCGCGGTCCTGATCCATTCGCCCTGGCCCAGCCGCGTGTCCCGGGTCAGGACCTGGTTGGCGTAGTACAGGTTCACCAGGCGGATCTTGTCGCCGTAGCGCAGCGGCTGGCCCGGATCGTTGGCCTTCTGGATCCGCCAGGTCTGTTTCTTGAGGTTCTCGCCGTCCAGATACTCGTCGGAATAGTAGCAATCCTTGGAGTCCGCCCAGGCGCCCAGGATGTTGTGGGCTCCAGTCACCGACTCGCGGGACACCAGCAACACCAGGGAATTGTTGTCGATCTGCGCCGGCGGGTCGGGCACGGGGGTGACGAAGGTCAGAGGCGCTTGCCCCGACGCGGGCAGGGTCGGGAACCAGGCCGCGATGCCCAGGTCCACGCAGACATTGGTCAGGGCCGTGGGCAGCACCGCTCCGCCGCCCCCCACCTTCATCGTGGCGTAGGCCGGCCCCAGATGGCGACCGTTGGGGTTCTTCAGGACGAAGGTTTCGCCGTAATGGACCAGGTCGCCGATCTTGCGGGGCGCGTCCAGGAACGGCAAGGCCCGCTCGTCGGTCCGGGGCTGGTTCAGGGTGACGACGCTCTCGAAGCTGGGCGCGTTCCTGGCCCGCGCGCCGAACTGTGGGATCAGGTCCGGGCGGCGGATCCCGTTCAGGACGGTGGAGATCAGCGAGGCGTGGTCGAAGGGCGTCTTGGTCGAGGACCGGAACACCGTCCCCTTCTTCACCAGCGGCGAGACGACGATGGTCGGCACCCGGGCGCCCAGACGGTCGAACTTGAAGCCGGCCTTGTTCTGATAGGGCGGCTTGCCGTTCGGCGCCCACGGCGGCTGCACGACGCCCGGCTTCAGCTCGTCCTTCTGGTGATCGAACGAGCCGACGAACTCGTCGAAGGTGATCAGCAGGAGGGTCTTGTTCCAGGCCGCCTTGTTGGAGATCAGGCTGGTATAGACCTCCTTGACGAACTGCTCGCCGGCCAGGGCGCTGCCTGGCGGGTGGTAATCGTTGCCCAGGGCGGTGAACAGGTTCTGGTAGACCGGGTTGTCGGCGGTGCTGTGAGCGATCGACCAGAACGGCTCGATATAGCTGAACTTCGGCAATTTCCCGGCCCGGGCCCGCAGGTGGAAGTCGTTCAGCTTCTGGAAGCGTTGGGCCGCGCCGGGGATCTTGTCCTTGATCTGCGGGAACAGGCGCCAAGTGTAGCAGGACTCCAGTTTGCCCGAGGTCAGCTCGATCAGGTACTTGATGTAGGGGTTGAGCAGGGCGAGAACCGCCGCGACGACCACGCCGATCGCGGGACTCACGATCGCCAGCAGCGCGATCAGGGCCTTCTGGTTCTCCAGCAGGGCCGAGATCTTCTGCGGCAGGTAGCTGGTCTGGTAGAAGACGTTCCAGTCGACACCGGCCGTGTGCAGGGCGTTGAAGATGGTCGGCGCCTCGACCCGGTCGTCGCCGATCGCCATGCCCAGGATCTTCTCAAGCATCTTGGCCTGGGGATTGGTCTCCAGGTCGCCGTTGTTGATCATGCCGTTCGACGTGCCGCACATCAGGAACGAGCGGTTGGGATTGGTCTGCGACGGCACCGAGGCGTACCAGGCGTCGCTGACCGCGTAGTGGCGGGCCAGCTGGTTCAGCACCGGCGCCTGGCCGGGGGTGAAGCTCTGCATGACCATCGGCGCCAGCCGGCGGATGTCGGCGTCGCTCATCTTGCGCTTCTGAAGGACCTGAACGAAGTCCTCGACGAACCCCTTCATGGTGATCGGCGCGTCGGGGCCGGCGTTCTTGCCGCAGAACTGGGTATGGACCTGGGAGAACTCCTCGCCGGGCGCGTAGTCGGGGACGGTAAAGCCCTTGACGCCGCGCGTCGGCGGGACACTGAGCGTCCCGTTCAGGGCGGTGTTGAGGTAGTCGGTCGGATTGATCGCCTGCAGTCCCCGGAAGGGCGGGCCGGAGGTGGGCGGGATGAACGCCTCGGGGTTTTCGCGCTGATAGAGCCAGCCCAGCATGCTGTCGAACGACCTGTTCTCCAGCATCAGGACGACGATATGGTCGATGTTCGCGAGGGTCATGGCGATCTCCCGAGCTGGCGCTTCTTGGGCGTTTCGAGCTCGGCGAAAACTGCTACCTTTTGGCGAGTTGTGTCAACCTGCGGCTTTGGCGCGACGGCCGGCGTGTCATTCGTCTTGACCCCGCGCGCCGGCCACGCGACACCCCGGCCTCATGGAAAAGCTGAACATCCTGCTCGTCGGGTCCGGCGGTCGCGAACACGCCCTGGCCTGGAAGATCGCCCAGTCGCCGCTGTGCGGACGCCTGGTGGCCGCGCCTGGAAATCCCGGCATCGCCGCCGTGGCGGAGCTTCGCGCGGTGAAGGTCACCGACGTGGCGGGCCTGGTGGCCCTGGCGCGGGAGATCACCGCCGACCTGGTCGTGGTGGGTCCGGAATCGGCGCTGGAGGTCGGCTTGGCCGACGAGCTGGCCAAGGCCGGCATTCCCTGTTTCGGCGGCAGCGCCCAGGCGGCGCGGCTGGAGACCTCCAAGGCCTTCACCAAGGACTTCTGCCAGCGCCACGGCCTGCCGACCGCGGCGTACGGCGTGTTCACCGACGCGGCCTCGGCGGGGACCTTCCTGGACACCCTGGAAGCGCCGTTCGTGATCAAGGCCGACGGCCTGGCGGCCGGCAAGGGCGTGGTGATCGCCGCGACCCGCGCCGAAGCCGACGCCGCCGTGATCGACATGCTGGGCGGCCGCTTCGGCTCGGCCGGGGCGCGGGTGGTGATCGAGGAATTCATGCACGGCGAAGAGGCGTCCCTGTTCGCGATCTGCGACGGCAAGACCGCCGTGCTGTTCGGCGCCGCCCAGGATCACAAGCGGGCCTATGACGGCGACGAAGGCCCCAACACCGGCGGCATGGGCACCTATTCGCCGCCGCCGGTCCTAACGAGCGCCCTGATCGAGCAGGCCTGGCGCGAGCTGGTGGTTCCCACCGTCGAGGGCATGGCCGCCGAGGGCTGTCCGTATGTGGGGGTGCTCTATGCGGGCCTGATGCTGACGGAGACCGGCCCCAAGCTGGTCGAATACAACGCCCGCTTCGGCGATCCCGAATGCCAGACCCTGATGCTGCGGCTGGAGAGCGACCTGGTCCCGCTGTTGCTGGCCGCCGCCAAGGGCGAGCTGGCGGGCGCGGCCAAGCCGGTCTGGCGCGACGAGGCGGCGATCTGCGTTGTGCTGGCCGCCGAGGGCTATCCCGACGCCCCCAAGACCGGCGGCCTGATCCAGGGCGCCGACAACGCGTTCGGCGGCGAGGCGGTGATCTTCCACGCCGGCACGACCCGTGACGCCGACGGCCGGCTGGTGGCGTCCGGCGGCCGGGTGCTGAACGTCTGCGCCCTGGGCGCGACGCTGCATGAAGCGCGGGATGTTGCGTATGCGGCCCTGGGCACGGTGTCGCTGGAGGGCGGGTTCTACCGCTCGGACATCGGGTGGCGGGCGCTGAGCCAGCACTAAAACTCGATCCTTCCCCCTTGATGGGGGAAGGTGGCCGCGAAGCGGTCGGATGAGGGTGAACGCGAAGCGTTTCTTCGCGCGGCCAAGTCAGCAGTCACCCCCATCCCCAGCCCTTCCCCCATCAAGGGGGAAGGGGGCATTTGGGATTGCACCCTTGGCCCCACCCTCTAAACTCCCTTTCAAACAAGCGTTGGGGAGTTGAGCGCATGGCCGTGGCCGAACCGTCCGCCCAGGATCTGAATTCCGGGACCAAGCCCGTCGACCCGCGCCACGCCATCGACGAGGCCAAGCTGGCGACCTGGCTGGAGGCCCATATCGAAGGCTATGCCGGCCCGCTGGAGGTGCGCCAGTTCAAGGGCGGCCAGTCCAACCCGACCTATCAGCTGGTCACGCCCGCCAAGAAGTACGTCCTGCGCCGCAAGCCGCCGGGCAAGCTGCTGCCCAGCGCCCATGCCGTCGACCGCGAGTTCAAGGTGATCTCGGGCCTGAACAAGGCCGACTTCCCCGTCGCCAAGGCCTACGCGCTCTGCATGGACGAGGCGGTGATCGGCACGATCTTCTACGTGATGGACAATGTCGAAGGCCGGATCCTGTGGGACGGCACGCTGCCCGATTACCAGCCGGCCGAGCGTCGGGCGATCTACGAGGCCGAGATCGCCACCCTGGCGGCCCTGCACAACGTCGACTACGCCGCCGTCGGCCTGGCCGACTACGGCAAGCCGGGCAACTACTTCGCCCGCCAGATCGACCGCTGGACCAAGCAGTACAAGGCGTCCGAGACCAGGACCATCGAGGACATGGACCGGCTGATCGCGTTCCTGCCGACCAGCTGCCCGGCCGACGATGTCACCTCGATCGTCCATGGCGACTATCGCCTGGACAACATGATCCTGCACGCCACCGAGCCGAAGGTGGTGGCGGTGCTGGACTGGGAGCTGTCGACCCTGGGCAATCCGCTGGCCGACTTCAGCTATTTCCTGATGAACTGGGTGATGCCGTCCGACCAGCGCGGCGGTCTGGCCGAAATCCAGGACCTGACCGCCTACGGCGTGCCGACCATTCCGGAGGCGGTGGCGCAGTACTGCAAGCTGACGGGCCGCGACGGCCTGCCGAACCTGGACTGGTATTTCAGCTACAATCTCTTCCGGCTGGCGGGGATCTGCCAGGGCATCGTCGGCCGCGTGCGCGACGGCACGGCGGCCAGCGCCCATGCGGAACTGATGGAGGCTCGGGTGCCGGTGTTGGCGCGGGGCGCCTGGGAGTTCGCGAAGAAGGCCGGGGCTTAGGGCAAGGCCTCCCCCTGTGGGGGAGGCGATCGCGCAGCGATCGGTGGGGGGAGTTTGGGGCCGTCGATCCGAGTTGTGGCCGCTTGCCGATCACTCCCCCCTCCGTCGCCCTTCGGGCGACACCTCCCCCATAGGGGGAGGACCTTAGGAGTCTAGAGGCCGACGCTCTCCAGCAGCCTCCCAAGCGCTCCCTCGTCCTCGAACCGCGCCCGAACCGGCCAGGCCGTCACCCGGTCTCGCCAGGCTTGCGGCAGCCGCACCCAGTCCTTCTCGGTGGTGACCAGCCCGGCGCTGTAGGTCTGGGCCCGCTCCCACAGGAAGTTCAGCGTCGCCTCGTCATAGTCGCCGTGGTCCGGATAGGGGGCGAAATCAACCAGGTGACAGCCGGCGGCCTGCAGGGCGCGCTCGACCTTCCAGGGCTTGCCGATGCCGGCGAAGCCGACCTGGCGCCCCGTGGGCGGCGGGGCGGCGGGCTCCAGTCGGGCGATCAGCACCGGGGTGTCGCCGAACAGGGCCAACAGCGCCGGATCGGCGGCCGGCAGGTCGTCGGGCAGCAGCACGATCACCGCGTCGGTGCGGGCCAGGCTGACGGCCAGCGGCTCGCGCATCGGTCCGGCCGGGAACACCTTGCCGTCGCCGAACGGCCACTCGTCGTCGCGGGTCTCGCCATCGACCACCACCAGCGAGAGGGTCTTGCGCAGGTCGGGGTTCTGGTGGCCGTCGTCCATGACCACCACCTCGGCGCCGTTGGCCGCGGCCTTGCGCGCCCCCAGCACCCGGTCGCGCGACACCCACATCGGGAAGTCCTGGGCCAGCATCAGCGGCTCGTCGCCGACGTCCCTGGCGGTGTGGCGCGTTGCATCGACTCGCACCGGGCCCTTCAGCCTGCCGCCATAGCCGCGCGACAGGCCGTGCGCCCGTCGACCACGCTGGGTCAGGGCCAGCAGCAGCTCGCGGACGATCGGCGTCTTGCCCACGCCGCCGACCGTGAAGTTGCCCACGCTGATCACCGCGCAATCGGCGCCGCGCGGCTGGGTCCGGGCGATGCGACGAGCGGTCTGGGCGGCCCAGATCCACGACAGCGGGGTCAGCAGGGCGCGGGTGACGGGGCTGGGCGCGCCTTCCCGGCGATACCACCAGCGCGGCGTGGCCAGCTTCATGCCGCGACCTCCTCGTCGAGCAGTCCGAGGATGCGGTCCAGGCCGGTCCTGGCCTCGGCGTCGCGCCGCGCGACGAAGGCCCGGGCGCGGTCCGCCTGAAGCGTCAGAATCTCCGGCCCGGCCAGCAGGTCGGCCAGCCGCGCGCCTAGCACCGAGGCGTCGGCGAAGGCCACGCCCTCGGCGTCGCGCAGGTCGGCATAGGCGGTCAGCCAGTTTTCGACATGGGGACCCGAGACGATCGGGCAGTCCAGCCGCGCCGGCTCCAGCGGATTGTGGCCCCCGATCCCCGCCACCAGGCTGCCGGCCACCAGGGCCAGGTCCGCCAGCCGGTACCAGAGACCCAGCTCGCCCAGCGTGTCGGCGACGATGACGTCGGCGCTGTCGTCGGGTTCCTGGCTGCGCAGGCAGACCGTGGCGCCGGTCGCCAGGGCCAGGTCGGCGATGGCGGGACCACGCTCGGGATGGCGTGGAACGATCACCAGGCGGGGGCGCCCATGGTCATTATGGGCGGGCAGGGCGCGCCAGGCGTTCAGCACGATCTCGTCCTCGCCCGGGTGGGTGCTGGCCGCCAGCATCACCGGCCGGCCGCCGAGCCGCACGCGCAGGCTGGCCAGGGCCGCCGCATCGACCGGCAGGGGCGCCGAGCCGAACTTCAGGTCGGCCTCGCCGGCCACCGTTCCGCCCAGGCTGGACAGGCGGTCGGCGGCCCGGCCGTCCTGGGCCAGGATTAAATCAAAGCCGCTGAACAGCTCATAGGCCGCGAACGGCCGGGCCTGCCAGCCGGCATAGCTCTTGTCCGACAGCTTGGCCGAGACCAGGGCCAGCTTCACGCCGCGCGCCTTGGCGGTCAGCAGCAGGTTGGGCCACAGCTCGCTCTCGACGAACACGGCCAGGTCGGGCCGCCAGTGGTCGAGGAACCGCCGGGCGCCGCCGGGCGTGTCGATCGGCAGGAACTGGTGGACCGCTCCGGCCGGCAGGCGGCGCGCCAGAATCTCGGCCGAGGTGACCGTGCCCGAGGTGACCAGCACCCCGACGTCCGGCCGCTCGGCCCGCAGGCGCTCGACCAGGGGCAGGATCGACAGGCTCTCGCCGACGCTGGCCCCGTGCAGCCAGACCAGCCGGCCGCCCGGGCCCACTGGAGGGCGCGCCGCGGTGGGCCGGGCCAGGCGCTCGTGCAGCCGGGCACGGTCCTCCTTGCCGGCCTTGGCGCGACGGTCCAGCAGCAGGGGCGCGAACGGCTCCAGCGCGGTGGTCGCCGCGCGATAGAGCTGCAAGGACAGGGGAAGGCTCACACCGCGTCCGCGCCGGCCAGGTGGCAGGTGGCGACGCCGCCGCTCTCGACCTGGATCGTGACGTGGCCGATCTTGAAGCGCCTGGCCATCTCGCCGCAGATGTCGTGCAGGAACTGGTCGTTATCGGGGTTCACCGGGCGCACCAGGTGGGCGGTCATGGCCGTCTCGGTGGTGCTCATGGCCCAGATGTGCAGGTCGTGGACCTCGGTGACGCCGGGACGCTCGGCCAGCCAGGTCTTGACCGCCTTGGGATCGATGCCGCGCGGGGCGGCGTCCAGGGCCAGATCCAGCGAGTCGCGCAGCAGGCCCCAGGTGCCCAGCACGATCACCACCACGATGGCCAGGCTGACCACCGGGTCCAGCCACAGCCAGTTTGTGAACCACATGGCGGCGGCGGCCACCACCACCCCGGCCGAGATGGCGGCGTCGGCGGCCATGTGCAGGAAGGCACCGCGGATGTTCAGGTCGTCCTTCGAGCCCTTCATGAACATCAGGGCCGTGGCGGTGTTGATGACGATGCCGATCCCCGCGACGATCATCACCGGCCCGGCCTCGATCGGCTGCGGATCGGCGAAGCGCCGCACGGCCTCCCAGGCGATGGCCCCGATCGCCACCAGCAGCACCACGGCGTTGCTCAGCGAGGCCAGGATCGTGCCCTTGCGCAGGCCGTAGGTGTGGCGCCCGCCCGGCGCCCGCTTGGCCAGGATCACCGCGCCCCAGGCCATGAACAGGCCCAGGACGTCCGACAGATTGTGGCCGGCGTCGGCCAGCAGCGCCAGCGAGTGGGTCATCAGGCCGGCGATGGTCTCGGCGATGACGAAGCCGATGTTCAGTGTCGCGCCGATCGCGAAGGCCCGTCCGAAGTCCTTGGGCGCGTGGCTGTGGCCGCCGGGGCCGTGGTGATGATGGCCGTGGTCGTGACCGTGCGCATGACCATGGTCATGATCGTGGTCATGGCCGTGGTGACCCTGGTCGTGCTTGTGGTCGTGCCCGTGGGGGTGATCGTGCGGCATGGGGTCTTCTCCCATCAAGGACGGGACGGATCAACGTCCCAGCCTTCGGACGTTGTGCTTTCGTCGCGGAACCGCCGCAAAGTCGGGGCGTAGTCCTCGCGATGGGAGAAAGCGCGCCATGATCAGACTTCACGACCGCCCCGTGGCCTGGGCGGCCTTGCTCGCCGCCTGCGTGCTGACGGCCTGTTCCGAACCCGCCGCTCCGGACCCTGATCCCGCGCCGGCCCCCGCTCCGACCGAGGTCAAGACGCCGGCGGTGTCGCCGCCGGCCGCGTCGCCGGTCGTCGCCGAGCCTGGCGCGCCCGCCGAAAGTCCGACCGTCGGCGGCGACGGCTCGGCGATCCAACTTTCGCCCCTGACCTCCGCCGACCTGCGGGCCGAGCCTCTGCAGGGCGAGCTGGCGTGCAGCTTCGCCGTCGGCGACGCCGCGCCGCTGCTGTTGGCGCAAGGGAACGTCGCCTCGAAGGACGCCGCCCAGGGCGTGGTCAAGGTCGGGGACTATGTCGAGCGGGTGGCCGCTCCAGGCGGTTTCGACGGCATGCTGAAAGGCCCGGTCTTCACCGGCGCGGGCAAGACGATCCGCATCACGCTGACAGGTCCGGCCGCCGGCGGCGGCGAGTCTCCGCCCCGTCCCGCGACCTTGACCTATGAGCGCGCCGACGGCGCGAGCCGGACCATCGCCGGTCGCTGGACGTGCGGTCCCTAGACCGGCGTCTCGCCCACGATCGCCTCTGCCCGCCGGTTCACGGCCGACAGCTTGGCCGCCCAGTCCGTGACAAGCGCGTCGGGGTCGTCGTCGCGGCCCATGGTCACCGGCTCGTCCCAGACCATGGCGGCCTTGGCGAAGGGCAGGGGGATGATGGTGCGGTCCCAGGTGCCCAGACGAAGGCACGGCTTCATGGCCAGGCCGACGAACAGCACCGGCGCGCCGGTCATCCGGGCCAGGGCCAGGGCGCCCTTCTGCATCTCCTCCACCGGACCGCGCGGGCCGTCCGGCGTGATGGCCATCGCGCCGCCGTCGCGCACCCACTTGACCATGTCGCGAAACGCCTGCTCGCCGCCCTTGTTCTTGGCGGTGTCGGTCTTCTTGACCGACGAGCCGCGGATCGAGGGCAGGCCCAGCTTGCCGATCGTGCGGGCGATGAACTCGCCGTCGCGCGACTGGGAGACCAGCACGCGGATCTCCGGCTTGTCGGGCCCCTGCGGCCAGGTGGTCGGGCCGACCGGAACGCGCGAATGCCACAGGGCCAGGATCGCGCCGCTCTTGTCGCGAAGGCTCCGCGCCCATACCGCCTGGGCATGCTCCTGGCCCTCGCGGGTCCAGCGCAGGGTGGCGTAGACCAGCCGCAGATAGCCGGCCATCAGGTTGACCAGTAGGGTCATCACCCAGGGCGAACGCAGCGGCCTCAAGCAGCAGTCTCCGGCGCTTGGTCCAGATCCTGGGCCTTGGCCAGGCGGGCGTAGAGGCCCTTTTCGCGCACGAGCGAGGCGTGGGTCCCGGTTTCCACCACCCGACCCTTGTCGATCACGTAGATCCGGTCGGCGCCCTTCACGGTCGACAGGCGGTGGGCGATCAGGATGGTGGTGCGGCCGGCCATCAGCCGTTCCAGCGCCGCCTGGACCTGGGCCTCGCTCTCGGTGTCCAGGGCGCTGGTGGCCTCGTCCAGCAGCAGGATCGGGGCGTCCTTCAGGAAGGCCCGGGCGATGGCGATGCGCTGGCGCTGGCCGCCCGACAGCCGCGTGCCCGCCTCGCCCACGATCGTGTCGTAGCCCAGATGCAGCTCGGAGATGAAGTCATGGGCCGCCGCCTGCCGAGCCGCCGCCTCGACCTCGTCCTCGGCGGCGCTGGGCCGGGCGTAGGCGATGTTGGCGCGGATGGTGTCGTCGAACAGGAACGGCTCCTGGGTGACCAGGGCGATGCGGTCGCGCAAGGACGCCAGGGTCACGCTGCGCACATCGTGGCCGTCGATGGTCACCGCGCCGGCGGTGACGTCGTAGAAGCGCGGGATCAGGTTGAGGATCGAGCTCTTGCCGCCGCCCGAGGGGCCGACCAGGGCGACGGTCTCGCCCTTGCTGGCGGTCAGGCTGACCTCGGACAGGGCCGGGGCGTTGTCGCCGTAGGCGAAGCTGACGCCGGTCAGGGCGATGGCCGCGTCGCCAGCCGGCAAAGGCCTGGCGTCGGCGGGATCAACGATGGCCGCCTCGACGTCCAGCGCCTCGAACAGGCGGCGGGCGCCGGTGAAGCCTTCGCTGAACACGGTCTGCAGGTTGGCGACCTGGCGCAGCGACTGCAGCGAGGCGCCCAGGGCGAACAGGAAGCCGGTGAACGCCCCGGCGGTCATCCCGCCCGTGCTGGCTCGCCAGCCGGCGTAGACGAAGACCGCCGCGGTGATCAGGGCCCCGAAGGTCTCGGTGGCCGGCGCGGCCATGGCCTTGGCGTTGGAGCCCTTGATCAGGTGGCGCTGGCGGCGCTCGATGACGGCGGCCACGCGGCCCTCCTCATACGCCTCGCGGTTCTCCATCTTGACGATCTTGACGCCGTCCAGGCTCTCCATGATCGCGGTGGACAGGTTCGAGGTCTCGCCCATCGCGCCTTTCGCGGCCTTGGTCGTTTTCTTGGAGAACCGCCGGATGAACAGGCTGGCCAGGGGCGCGATGACCAGCACGCCGGTCGCCAGGATCCAGTCCAGCTGGAACATCACCACCAGCATGCCGACCACGGTCAGGATTTCGCGGGTATAGTTGACCACGCCGCTGGTCGCCGCCTCGCGGATCAGGGTGGCGTCGTAGAGCATCGACGAGACGTACGAGCCCGAATGGGCGCCGCGCAGCCGGGCCAGGTCCGAGCGGACCAGCTTGCCAAACAGCCGCACCTGCATGTCGCCGACCACGCCGTTGCCGATCTGGTTGATCGACCGGGTCTGCAGCACCTGGAACAGGCCGCGCGCGATGGCGATCACGGCGATCAGCAGCGGGATCCGCCATATGGCCCCGGGCTGGGGGTGGGTGATCAACTGATCGACCGCCGGCTCCAAAACCTTGGCCAGGCCCGCGCTCAGGGCGGCGACGATCGCGGCGCTGACCATGGCCGTCGCCAGGGTACCGCGACGCGGCCGCAGATAGTCGCGCCAGATCCGCGCGGCGAGGGCGCGGTTGGCAGCTTGCGGCGCGGCGGGATCGGTCATGGGGGCAGGGGTCGGATTTCGGGGTGGCGCTGTCAAGCTGGGCTGTAGTCTGTCATTGCGGCGGGGGTGCGGCGCTGTGGCTTTTGCATTACAGGGCCGTGGCGCCTAACTAGGCCTCTTCATCGAAGGACCATTCCTTGCCCGGCTACGACACCACGACCCGCTGGGGGCGGTTCAAGACCTACCTCTCGTACCTGTGGAACGACCACGCCTATCTGCGCCTGGGGTTCAAGAACGACCACTGGATCAGCCCCGAGCTGGTGCGGACCAACCAGCCGTGGCCCCACCAGCTGGCCGAGTGGAAGAAGAAGGGCGTCAAGACCGTCATCAACCTGCGCGGCGGGTTCGATGGCAGCTTCTACGCGCTGGAGAAGTACGCCTGCGAGAAGGTCGGCCTAAAGATGGTCGACTTCGTGATCACCTCGCGCGAGGTCCCGATCAAGGAACGGGTGCTGGGCGCCCGCGACCTGTTCGAGCGCATCGAATATCCCGCCCTGATGCACTGCAAGTCCGGCGCGGACCGGGCCGGCATCATGAGCGTGCTCTACTGTCACTACCGCCTGGGCCTGCCGATCGAGGAGGCCCTGGAGCAGCTGTCGTTCAAGTACCTGCACATCAAGCAGGGCAAGACCGGGGTGCTGGACTACACCTTCGAGCGCTATCTGAGCGACGCCGCGCCCAAGGGCCTGACCTTCACCCAGTGGGTGGAGAGCCCCGACTACGACCCCGTGAAGATCAAGGCCGACTTCCGCGCCGGGATGATCGGCGGGATCGTGACGGAAGGGATTTTGCGGCGGGAGTAGCGCTGAGCGCTCCCTTCCCCCTCGATGGGGGAAGGGCCGGGGATGGGGGTGATACGGCGGTTGCGCCGGCAAGGCCCCAGTCACCCCCACCCAACCCTCCCCCATCGAGGGGGAGGGCTTAGGAAGATCAGTCCAGGCTGGGATCCAGCAGCTTGTGGGCGTGGATGATGAAGTACCGCGCATGGGCGTTGTCGACCGTGGCCTGGGCCTTGGCCTTCCAGGCCTTGTGGGCCTCGGTGTAGTTCGGATAGGCGCCGACGAACTCGACCTGGCTCAGGTCGCGAAACTCGGTCCCGGAAACGTTCTTCAGTTCACCGCCGAATACGAGGTGAAGAAGCTGCTTGTCGCTCATGGCGTGGAATTTCCTGCGCGGAAGTTATCGTTGGGGCAGGTCGATATGCCCGACGCGTGACAGGATCAACGGGTGAAGCGTCTTATTGGCGCAAACCACGCTCGGAAGCAGCGGATTTGCGCGGTTATACGTGAAAGAGCGGCCGGTATGGTCGGTCAGCAGGGCGCCGGCCTCCGCGCAGATCAGGTCGGCGGCGGCCAGGTCCCACTCGTTCTTGGGCGACAGGGCGACCGCCGCGTCGAAAGCGCCGCCGGCCACCAGACACAGGCGGTAGGCGATCGAGTTGCGGCTCTCCACCCGCATCGGCGGCCAGGGGTTCACCCAAGCCGGATGCACGAACATCTTGGCGTCGCCCAGCATGGCGGCGTCCTCGAGGTCCTCGGTGTCGCTGGGGCTGATCACCACGCCGTTCAGAGCGGCGCCGCCGCCCAGGGTGGCGACATAGGTTTCGTCCAGGGCCGGGGCGTGGACCACGCCGGCCACCGGGCGGCCGTTCTCGACCACGGCGATCGACACGGCGAACCAGGGCTTGCCCTTCATGAAGGCCACGGTGCCGTCGATCGGATCGACCACGAACTGTCGCGGCGTGGTCAGGCGGGCGGGGGCGTCGGCGGTCTCCTCCGACAGCCAGCCATAGTCGGGCCGGGCGGCGCCGAGGGTCGTCTTCAGCAGCGTGTCCACCGCCAGGTCGGCGTCCGTGACCGGCGAGCCGCCCTCCTTGGACCAGATCTTCAGGCCGGCCTCGCGGGCCGAGAGCGCCAGGGCCCCGGCTTCGCGCGCGGCCGACAGGATCAGGTCCAGGTCGGTCATTTGCCGGCGATGGCCAGGGCGTCGACCAGCAGGGAGGGGCTGTTGCTGGCGCCCCGGATCTCCAGGTCCGAGCCGGGGATCAGGCGGGCATAGATGTCGATCAGGTTGCCGGCCACGGTGATCTCGGTGACGGGGCCGGTCGAGACGCCGTTCTCGAACCAGAAGCCCGAGCAGCCCACCGACCAGTCGCCCGTGTTGCCGTTCAGCGAGGGGCCGAACATCGACGTCACGAAGAGGCCCGTCCCGGCGTCGGCCATCAGGCCTGCCAGGTCGCGCTCGCCCGGCTGCAGCGTCAGATTATGGGTCGAGACGCCCGACGGGCCGGCCAGGCCGCGCGAGGCGTGGCCGGTGCTTTCCAGGCCCAACTGCTTGGCCGAGCTGATGTTCATCAGCCAGGTGGTCAGCACGCCGTCGTCGATCAGGGCGCGCTGCTGGCAGGCCACGCCCTCGTCGTCGAACGGGGCCGAGCCCAGGCCGCGCATCCGGAACGGATCGTCCAGCAGGCTCACGCCCTTGGCGAAGATCGCCTGGCCCAGCTTGTCCTTCAGGAACGAGGTCCCTCGGGCGATGGAAGGGCCCGAGATCGCGCCGATCAGCGGGCTGAGCAGCGACATCGCCAGGCGGTTCTCGAAGATCACCGGGGCGGTGGTCGAATCCAGCTTGCGCGGGTTCAGCTTGGCGACGGCGGACTCGCCGGCCTTGGTCCCGATGCTCTGGGGCGTGGGCAGGTCGGCGGCGTGGCGTGTCGAGCGGCCTTCGCCGCCGCGCTCCATGCCCGCGCCCTCGCCGGCGATGGCCGAGGCCGAGAGGCCGAAGCCGCTGGCCCGGTGCAGGCCGGAAAAGCCTTCGCTGGTGACCAGCCGCCAGGTCGAGGCGCTCCACGACGACGAACCGCCGTCTGAATTGGTCACGCCCTCGACGGCGCGGGCGGCGGCCTCGGCCTCGCGGGCCTGGGCCTCCAGCGTTTCGGCCGACGGTTCGGTCGGATCGTAGAGGTCCAGCTCGCGGAACGGACCGCGCGCCAGACGCTCGGCCGGCGCCAGGGCGGCGTAGGGATCCTCGGGGGCCAGGCGGGCCATGGCCACGGCCCGGTCGATCAGCTTGGCGCGGCCCTCGGCCGAGATGTCGGAACCCGACACCGTGGCGCTCTGCTTGCCGATGAAGACCCGCAGGCCGATGTCGCGGGATTCCTCGCGCTCGACCTCCTCCAGCGCGCCCAGGCGAACGCCGACGGAGAGGGATTGGCGCTGCGCGAACACGGCTTCGGCGGCGTCGGCGCCCGCGGTTCGCGCGGCGGCGAGCACGTCATGCAACAGGTTTTCGTCCATGGGGTCTTATGGACGAGGGGGCGGGGCGGGGGCAAGGCATAGGCGTCGTCGGGGGCGCGGCCTCCTGCCGCGTGGCCGAGGTTTGCGCCGCCGCCGACGATTTATTTGTCGCGTCGATGCTTCTATGGACCGCCTCGAGCATTATAGGGCCGTTGACGCGGAGCGGTGTTGTCGCTTGCGCTCGCCGCGGCCCTAGGCCCGGCCAATCCCCTTGGTCCTCGCGGATCGCACCACGGACAAGCCCCATGAAAATCCTGATCGTCCTGACCTCGCACGATACGCTGGGCGATACCGGCAAGAAGACCGGCTTCTGGCTCGAGGAACTGGCTGCGCCCTACTATGTGTTCAAGGACGCCGGCGCCGACCTGACCCTGGCATCGCCGCTCGGCGGCCAGCCGCCCCTGGACCCCAGGAGCGACGAACCCGATGCCCAGTCCGATGACACGCGCCGGTTCAAGGCCGATGCCGAGGCCTCGGCGGCCCTGGCCGCGACCGTGAAATTGTCGACGGTCACCATCGCCGACTACGACGCGGTGTTTTATCCGGGCGGACACGGCCCGCTGTGGGACCTTGCCAATGACAGGGTGTCGATTGGCCTCATCGAGGCCGCGATCCAGGCCGGCAAGCCGGTGGCCTTGGTCTGTCACGCTCCAGGCGTGCTGCGCGACGTCAAGACGCCCGACGGCCAGCCGCTGGTCGCGGGCAAGAGCGTCACCGGCTTCACCAACACCGAGGAGGAGGCGGTTCAACTGAGCAAGATCGTGCCGTTCTTGGTCGAGGACAGCCTCAAACAAAACGGCGGCGCCTATAGCAAGGGCGACGACTGGGCGCCCCATGTGGTGGAAGACGGCCTGCTGATCACCGGCCAGAACCCGGCCTCGTCTGGGCCAGCCGCCAAGGCGCTGCTGAAGCAACTCTCTTAACGTCAGGCGCGGGCTGGGCCTTGGCCCGGCCCGCGACCGATCAGCCGATCGCGTAGAACAGCAGGGCCACCGCGCCGAAGATGTAGGCCAGCCAGGTGCAGATCATGCCCACGGCGCGCGGGATCGAGGCGCCGCCGCTGTTGGACAGGCCCACGGCATGGATCAGCCGGCCGGCGAACAGCACCAAGCCGACCACATGGATGGCCAGCGGTGGAGCGCCGACCAGAGCCAGGACGATGATCGCCGCCAGGCCGACGGGCACGTACTCGCTGGCGTTGCCGAAGGCGCGGATAGCGCGGGCCAGCTCCGGGATGCCTTCGTCGCCGAGCGCGACCTTGTGCTTCTGCCGCAGGCGCACGACCAGCAGCGACAGGGTCAGTAGGAGCAGGACGTGCAGCCCCACCCAAAGGGCGGCGGCATGTCCGGAGGCGATGGTGTCCATCGGTCGTCACTCGTGAAACTGGATCTAACGTGGCCGCATAAGGTTCAGCGTTCGACGAGGCTGGCAAGCCGGATCGTCGGCCGGGCGACTAAGGACGTTACGGGGACATGCCCTTGCGGCGTGTCCCCAACCGAAGTCCCTGCGCGCGAAGGGGACACGCCGCAAGGGCATGTCCCCGGCCTACAACTCCCGGCCCACCGGGTAGAGCCGGTAGTGGTCGTCGTAATAGGGGGTGCGGGCGTAGAACCAGCCCAGCCGCGCGTCCGGATCGGCCGCGAACTTCGGATCCGCCGCCAGCTTGGCCTCGAACTCGGCTTTCAGCTTGGGGTCGGCGGCCAGCATCTTCTCGGCCAGCGGGGCGATGGCGTAGCCCTCGATATATTCGACGCGCTGCAACACCTCGGGGAACATGCCCCAGGCGAAGAAGCTCTCGTCGCTTTCCGGCTCCAGCAGCAGGGTGACCATTTCGCCGAGCGGCTGGTCGGTCGAGATCCGCACCGAGCCGGCGGGAAAGGTCACCGTGCGAGTCTCGTGCGTCACCGGCCCGGCGGCGATCTCGACATGGCCCTCGCTGGCGCGGGCGGCCAGCTTCGGGGCGGTGAAGCGGATCATGTCGACCGCCACCGCCTTGGGCGCGGCCAGGGTCTCCATCACAACGCCATGAATGCGCAGGCGCTCGATCACGTCGGCCTTGGCCGAGGAGATCCAGTAGGCCTTGGGCGGAGTGAGCTGGAGGGACGGCTCGGCGGCGTAGAGCGGCAGCGACCAGGGCGTGGGATCGGGCTTGCCCAGCCAGCGCACCTCCTTGCCGCCCGAGGCGGGGGAGTCGTAGGTCTCGTATCGCACGCCCAGAAAGCTCACGGTGCGGATCGGCTTTTCGCCGCCGCCCCCGAAACTGGTCCCGAAATTGGCCTCGACCACGGTTGGGCGCGCGGCGCGGTCCTGCTGTTCGGCGGCGCGCAAGGCGGCGCCGTCCTTGGCCAGGACCTTCAGCGTTTCCTCCAAGAGGACATAGGTCCCCAGCACCCGTTGCCTGTACGGTTTGAGCGAGTGGTTCTCGACCAGCACCGTGGCGATCCGCGCGGCGTCGCCATAGCCGTTGGAGTAGCGCAGAGACGCCGGCGAGGCGCCCAGGCCCTTCTTCGGATCGCGGTCGTCCAGGGCGAAGACCAGCTGGCCGGGGATGTGCCCCGCCGCCTTCAATCCCGCCTCGGTGGCCGTCAGGAAGGTCTTGTCCAGCCAGGCGCTGGTGGCCGGCGAGCGCGCGAAGTCGCCCCGGTAGCCGGCCCATCCATAGGTGATGTCGTACTGATAGTCCTCGCCGTCGGTGACGTGGATGTCCATGTAGAGGTCGGGCTTGATGCGATCGATCAGGGCGATCATCGCCCGCATCTCCGGCGCGTCCAGCTTGCCGTAGTCGCGGTTCAGATTGAGGTTCTGGGCCGTGTGCCGCCAGCCCTGGATCGCCGGGCCGCGCTGGTTGGGGCGGCTGTAGGGCGACGCCCGCTCATGGCCGTCGACGCTGAAGATCGGCACGAAGACCAGGTTCACACCGTCCAGCAGCCTGTCCTTGCCGTGGAAAGCCATGTCGCGGAGCAGCATCATCCCGGCGTCCTTGCCGTCGATCTCGCCCGGATGGATGCCGGCCTGGGCCAGCAGCACGGGTTTGCTGGGATCGAACTTGTCGCCGTCTTTCGAGACGTACAGCACCAGCAGGTCACGGCCCTCGGGCGACTTGCCGAAGGTTTCCATGCGGATCAGCGGCGAGGCGGCCGCCAGCTTTTCCAACCAGGCGCGGGTCTCGGCATAGTCGGGCGAGGCGGTCAGGCCGGTCAGTTCCGACGGCGTGATCCAGGGATCGGAGGGCTTGGCGATGAGCTTTTCGCTGGCGCCGCGCCAAGCCAGGGTCGGGGGAAGGATTTCCGAGTCCCAGGGAGCTTTCGGAGTTTCCGCCATGGTCATGCTCGCCGTCATCGCGACGGCCAGAGCCGCCAGACACGTCTTCAACATCTCAAGCGCTCTCCGGCTCCCAACCGGGGACATGCCCTTGCGGCGTGTCCCCCAGCGTGACGGGGCTTCAAAGGGGACACGCCGCGAGGGCATGTCCCCGAGCGCGTACTATTTCCGCGTCACCAGGTCCATGAACCGCTGCTGCAGGACCTTGTCGGTCTTGAACACGCCGCGGAACTGGGTGGTGATCGTCGAGACGTCGTGTTGGTGCACGCCGCGCGTCGACATGCACTGGTGCTCGGCGTCGATCAGCACGGCCACGCCGGCGGCCGACAGGTGATCCTCGATCGAGTCGGCGATCTGCATGGTCATGGTCTCCTGGGTCTGGAGACGCCGGGCGAAGATCTCGACCAGGCGCGCCAGCTTGGACAGGCCCACGACCTTGCCGGTCGGCATATAGGCCACCCAGGCCTTGCCCAGGAACGGCGCCATGTGGTGCTCGCAGTGGCTCTGCACGTCGATGCCGCGCAGCATGACCATGTCGTCATAGCCCTGCACGTCCTCGAAGGTACGGCTCAGCTCCTTGGCCGGATCGCCGTGATAGCCGGCGAACCACTCGCCATAGGCGTCGACCACGCGCTGGGGCGTGTCGAGCAGGCCTTCGCGGTCGGGGTTGTCGCCGGCCCAGGCCAGCAGGGTCCGGACGGCGGCCATGGCCTCGTCGCGGGTGGGGCGCTGGGCGGGTTCAAGATCAAGACCGGTCTGGGTGTCGAGGCCGGTCAGGGTTCGCTCGCTGGTCAGGGCGTCCATGTGCGGGAAGGGTCTTTCCACGGGCTGAGTTGCGCCAGGACGCCTTTCGTCCTGGAATGACGCGTGCCACCCGTCGCGTACATCCAACCAATCAATCGTGGTCGTGCGCGCGTGCTCTCGTTATATGGGGCCAATCCGTATCCCCGCAACACTCCCGCGACGTCAGGCCGCTCCCTTCCCATGACCATCAAGCTGTACGACACCATGGCGCGCGAGAAGCGCGACTTCGTTCCCGCCGATCCGAGCCGGGTGACGATGTATGTCTGCGGGCCGACGGTCTACAACCACGCCCACATCGGCAACTTCCGTCCGGTGGTGGTGTTCGACGTGCTGTTCCGCCTACTGCGCCACGCCTATGGCGAGGACGCGGTGGTCTATGCCCGCAACGTCACCGACGTGGACGACAAGATCAACGCCAAGGCCACGGCCGAGGGCGTCGAGATCAAGGTGATCACCGACCGCTACCTGGCCGCCTATCACCAGGACGCCGCGGCCCTGCTGACCCTGTCGCCCAGCCTGGAGCCCAAGGCCACCGAGCACATGGGGCCGATCGTCGAGATGATCGGCACGCTGATCGACAACGGCAGCGCCTACGCCGCCGAAGGCCACGTGCTGTTCGACACCCAGGCCTTCCCGGACTACGGCCAGCTGTCGGGCCGCGACCTGGACGACATGATCGCCGGGGCCCGGGTCGAGGTCGCGCCGTACAAGCGCCACCCCGCCGACTTCGTGCTGTGGAAGCCGTCCAAGGAAAACGAGCCCGAGTGGGACAGCCCTTGGGGCGCGGGCCGGCCGGGCTGGCACATCGAGTGCTCGGCCATGATCGACACGTCGCTGGGTCAGACCATCGACATCCATGGCGGCGGCATCGACCTGGCCTTCCCGCACCACGAGAACGAACTGGCCCAGAGCCGCTGCGCTCATGGCGCGCCAGTGTTAGCAAGCTATTGGCTGCACAACGGCTTCCTCGACATGTCCGGGGAGAAGATGTCCAAGAGCCTGGGCAATGTGATCATTCCGCACGAGCTGCTGAAGACCACGCCGGGCGAGGTGATCCGCTGGGCGCTGCTGTCGGGCCACTACCGCCAGCCGCTGGACTGGACGCCGGAGCTGGTCGAGCAGAGCAAGAAGGCGCTGGATCGCCTGTACGGCGCCCTGCGCCGCGCCAAGACCGTCGAGGCCGGCGAGTCCGAACCCTCGGACGAGGTGCTGGCCGCCCTGTCGGACGACCTGAACACCCCGCTGGCGGTGTCGGGCTTCTTCGAACTGTCCAGCGCCATCGAGCGGGCGGTGACGGCCGGCGACGAGCCCGCGATCACGGCCAACAAGGGCCGGCTGCTGGCTTCGGCCGGCTTGCTGGGCTTCCTGCAGGCCGACCCGGACGTCTGGTTCGAGGGCGACGCCGACGACGACTTGAAGGCCAAGGTGGAAGACCTGCTCAAGCGCCGGGTCGAAGCCCGCACCGCCAAGGACTGGACCGCCGCCGACGCCATCCGCGCCGAGCTGGACGCCTTGGGCGTGGTGGTCATGGACGGCCCGGCCGGCGCCACCTGGCGCATGAAGGACTGAGTTCGCTACCCCTCAACCGTCATCCTCGGACTTGTTCCGAGGACCCCTCGTTCGGCCGAGCTGTCTTTGGCCGTGGAACCGCTACCTCCCCGCTCCAAAGATCATCCTTCTTAGCGGTGGGAGCAGGGGTCCTCGGAACAAGTCCGAGGATGACGGAGGTTTGGGGGCGATTGGCGCGAACCTGCCCAGGAAAGAGATTGCGAAGATGAATACGGAATCCAGCTCTTGAACCTGAACCAACAGATCGTCCTGGTCTCCGGCGCCGGCCGGGGCCTGGGCGCCGCCATCGCCCGGGCCTTCGCGGCCGAGGGCGCGAGCGTGGTCATCAACTATCGCCGCAGCGAGGCCGCCGCCCTGGCGCTCGCGGAAGAACTGGGCGACCGGACCGTCGCGATCCAGGCCGATGTGAGCGACCGCGAGGAAGCCCGCCGGCTGGTCAATGACGCGGCCGAGCATTTCGGCAGCCACGTCACCACGGTGGTCAACAACGCCCTGGGCGACTTCAGCTTCAACGGCGACGGCCGCCACACCCTTCAGACGATCCCCTGGGAAGACTTCCAAAGCCAGTTGGACGTGACGCTGCGGGGCGCCCTGAACCTGATCCAGGCCACCGCGCCGGCCATGGAAAACGCCGGCTTCGGGCGGGTGATCAGCATCGGCACCAACCTGTTCCAGAACCCGGTGGTGCCCTATCACGACTACACCGCCGCCAAGGCCGCCCTGCTGGCGCTGACCCGCACGGCGGCGGCGGACCTGGGGCCGCACGGGATCACCGTCAACATGCTGTCGGGCGGCCTGCTGCGCACCACCGACGCCAGCGCCGCCACGCCCGAGGCGATCTTCGACCTGATCGCCCAGTCCACCCCCCTGCGCCGGGTGACCACCCCGGCCGAGTTCGCCGACGCGGTGCTGTTCTTCGCCTCGCCCTGGAGCCGGGCGGTGACAGGACAGAACCTGGTGGTGGATGGCGGCTTGGTTCGCGACTAGATTACGCTCATAATAATCCGCTCATCCCGGCGAATGCCGGGACCCAGATTGAATGGCTTTGAGCTGACGCCACGGGCGCAGCGCTCCTCCCGCCATCCGCCCCGCCAAGGGATCTGGGTCCCGGCTTTCGCCGGGATGAGCGGAGTTTTGGAAGCAGATAGAACGCCATGCAACGCGCCGTAGAACACCGCACCGGGGTGCAGGCCCCTGCCGAGATCCTCTGGGAAGTGATCTCCGACTTCGAGACCTGGAGCGACTGGAACCCGGTTCATCCGCGCATCGACGCCGCCCTGCGCATCGGCACGCCGGTCAAGGTCGAGCTGGTGATCGAGGGCGCGGAGCCCGCGCTGATCGAGGCCGTGGTCCAGGACTGGGTGCCCTATGAGCAACTTCATTGGCGCCGGCAGCGGATGCGCGGCCTGATCACCACCATCCGCTATCTGGAGATCGAGAACATGGGCCCGGCCAACGCCACCTTCTCGAACGGCGAGCTGTTCATGGGTCCGCTGGTCCGCCTGGTGAGCCGCGACGAGCGCCGCCGACTCCGCGCCGCGTACACGCGGATGGGCGAGGCGGTGAAGGCGCGGGCCGAGACCATCTGGTCCGAGCGCCAGACGAACCCCACATAGATCCCATGATCGACGACCTCTATTCGGCCCGCATCCTTACGCTGGTGGCCAACATCCCCCGGGCCGGCCGCCTGGCCGCGCCGGACGCCAGCGCCGAGAAGACCGCCAAGCTGTGCGGCAGCCGGATCGTGGTGGACGTGACGCTGGAGGACGGCAAGGTCGCCGACTTCGCGCAGGACGTCACCGCCTGCGCCCTGGGCCAAGCCTCGGCCGCGATCCTGGGCGCCCAGGTGGTCGGGGCGGATCTTTCCGAGATCGAGTTGGCCCGCGACGCCTTGCACGCTATGCTGAAGTTTGACGGCCCCGCTCCCCAGGGCCGATTTTCGGAGCTCGCCGTGCTGGAGCCGGTCAAGGACTATCCCGCCCGTCACGCCTCGACGCTTTTGGCGTTCGAAGCCACGGTCGAGGCTGTCCGCAAGGCCACAGGCGCGGCCCAAACCCGAACTAGCCGCGTCGGCGCCGCTTGATCGGGACTTTTCGCTAGTCGATAAGGTCCCGACTCCGTTCGCGAAAGCGCCGGCATGACACTCTACGAACGCACCGTCGACCTGGGCCTGCGGGCCTACAAGACGACGCTCTCGCCCTTCATCGGGCGTCAGTGCCGGTATCTGCCGACCTGCTCGGAATACGCGGCCCAGGCGCTCAAGGATCACGGACCCCTGAAGGGGTCCTGGCTCGCGGTGGGACGGATCTGCCGATGCAATCCGTTCGGTGGCTCCGGGTACGACCCGTCGCCCCCGCCGCCTGAGCCGCGCAAGTGGAAATGTGAAGAATGATCGACCTGATTTTCCCCGACGGCTCGGCCCGCCAGTATCCTGACGGTTCGACGGGCCGCGACGTGGCCGCCTCGATCTCCAAGTCGCTGGAGAAGAAGGCGCTGCTGATCAAGCTGGACGGCAAGCTGCTGGACCTGGATCGCCCGCTGACGCCCGACCTGCTGGCCGGCGGCAACGCGTTCGAGATCGTCACGCGCGAGGCTCCCGAGGCGCTCGACACCATCCGCCACGACACGGCCCACGTGATGGCCGAGGCCGTGCAGGAGCTGTTCCCCGGCACGCAGGTGACGATCGGCCCCAATATCGAGGACGGTTTCTTCTACGACTTCGCCCGCGACGAGCCGTTCAGCCTGGACGATCTGGCGACGATCGAGAAGCGCATGCGCGAGATCGTCGATCGCGACGAGAAGATCACGCGCGAGGAGGTCGATCGCGACGCCGCGATCGCCGATTTCGAGGCCATGGGCGAGAGCTACAAGGCCCAGATCATCCGCGACCTGCCGGCCAGCGACACGATCACGGTCTATCACCAGGGCAAGTGGAAGGACCTGTGCCGCGGGCCGCACCTGCCGTCGACCAAGCATGTCGGCAAGGCCTTCAAGCTGACGAAGCTGGCCGGCGCCTACTGGCGCGGCGACCAGAACAACGCGCAACTGCAGCGCATCTACGGCACGTCGTGGGCGTCTGAAGCCGATCTCGAAGCGCACCTGAAGCGCATCGAGGAGGCCGAGAAGCGCGACCACCGCAAGCTGGGCCGCACGATGGACCTCTTCCACATCCAGGAAGAGGGCAAGGGCATGGTGTTCTGGCACCCCAAGGGCTGGACGCTGTATCTGGCGCTGGAGGCCTATATGCGCCGCCGGCTGGACGCGGCCGGCTATCGCGAGGTCAAGACGCCCCAGATTCTCGACAAGAGCCTGTGGGAACGTTCGGGCCACGCCGAGAAGTTCGGCCACGCGATGTTCATGTGCGAGAGCGCCGAGGGCGAAGTCCTGGCGGTCAAGCCGATGAACTGCCCGGGCCACATCCAGATCTTCAACGTCGGCCAGAAGAGCTATCGCGAGCTGCCGCTGCGCATGGCCGAGTTCGGCGCCTGCCACCGCTACGAGCCCTCGGGCGCCATGCACGGCATCATGCGGGTGCGCGCCTTCACCCAGGACGACGCCCACATCTTCTGCCGGGAAGAGCAGGTCACGGAGGAATCCGCCCGCTTCATCGAACTGTTGCGCAGCGTGTATAGCGACCTCGGCATGCATCTGGCCGACACCAAGTTCTCGACGCGTCCGGAGCTTCGCGCGGGCACGGACGAGGTCTGGGACAAGGCCGAGGCGGCCCTGTCCGCCGCCGCCGAGGCCGCGGGCGAGACCCTGGTGCTGCAGGAGGGCGAAGGCGCCTTCTACGGTCCGAAACTGGAGTTCTCGCTGAAGGACGCCATCGGCCGGGTCTGGCAATGCGGCACGCTGCAGCTGGACTTCGTCCTGCCCGAGCGCCTGGACGCCGAGTACGTGGCCGAGGACGGCTCCAAGCAACGTCCGGTCATGCTGCACCGGGCGATCCTGGGCTCGTTCGAGCGGTTCATCGGCATTCTGCTGGAGAACTACGCCGGCCACCTGCCGCTCTGGCTGGCGCCGGTTCAGGTCGTGGTGGCCACGATCACGTCCGACGCAGACGATTATGCGCAACGTGTAGCTGAGCAATTGACTTCCGCAGGTATTCGCGCAGAGGTCGATTTCAGGAATGAGAAGATCAACTACAAGATTCGCGAACACAGCCTCGCGAAAGTACCGGTGATTGCAGTGGTCGGGCGTAAGGAAGCAGAGAACGGAGAAGTCGCCCTGCGTCGCCTCGGCGGCGAAGGGCAGAAGGTGCTGTCGCTGGAGGACGCCGTGCGCGCGTTGACCGAGGAAGCGACCCCGCCGGACCTCGCCCGCGATCGTGCCGCGACGGCGCCCGCGGAGCTGGCGCAGGCCTGATGAACAGTATTCTTCCCTCTCATTCGACCTTCGTCGCGGGGGCGCGGCCCATCCGGCCGCGCATCTCCGTCGTCATGGTCGTTTATCAGACGGGAGAAGCGCTGGTCGAAAGCGTTCGGCACGTCCTGGCCGAGCCGCTGGTCGATGAGTTCGTCATCGTCGACAACGGCTCTCCGCCGGACGAGGCCGAACGGCTGCGGACCCTGGGCCTGACCGAACCGAGGATCGTGCTGCAGCAGGGCCACGGCAATGTCGGCTTCGCGCGCGGCGCCAACATGGGCGCCCAGACCGCGCGGGGCGAATATATCGTCTTCCTCAATCCGGACGCCAATCTCCAGGGCGGCTGCGTCGAGGCGCTGGTCGCGGCGTTCGAGCACCAGCCGGTTCCGACCGTGATCGGCGCGCGGGTGATGAACACCGACGGCACCGAGCAACGCGGCGGCCGTCGCGGCGAGGTGACGCCGGTCACCACCCTGCTCAGCTTCGGCCACCTGACCTCGCGGTTCAAAAGCCTGTCGAAGTTCGAGATCCACCGCGAGCACGAGCCGACGCCGGACGCGCCGATCCCGATGCCGACCATCTCCGGCGCCTGCTTCGCCCTGCGCCGCCAGGATTTCGACCGATTGAGCGGCTTCGACGAGGGCTTCTTCCTCCACGTCGAGGACATCGACCTGTGCTGGCGCGCTCGCCAGGCCGGCGGCCAGGTGCTGTTCCAGCCGGCCGCCCAGGTCATCCATTTGGGCCACACCAGCCTTGAACACCCGGTGAAGGTCGAGTTCCACAAGGGCGTGGGCCTGTCGCGCTACTTCATCAAGCGCGCCGACACGGTGTCGCGCTATCTGATCGCCGTCCTGCTGGCGCCGCTGATCCTGGCGATGAGCGTCTCGCGGCCGCTGATCTGGAAGATCACCGGGCGGCCGATCTGAGGCGGAAGCTCACGCAGTTTTCACAGCCAAGAACGCCGACCTTCAATATCGGCTACGTGGCGGGTGAACATTCTCGACAGGTCGCTCACGCAGAGCGAAGCGTAGCGACAGCGCTTGAGACCCATCTGCTTCCTCTCTTGCCATATGGCAGAGCTGTCGAACTCGTGCTGGCGGACGCGAAAATGATCGTCCGCTGGGTCCGAGTCTCATCGCGGGCGAATAGATCGCTGCGATCGCTCTTGCGACAGAGGCTGGGGCAAGCGCCACCTGGCGCCGTCGTGCGGTCGATCTGGAGTGTCGCGGTAGCTCAGAACCGCTTCTTCCTTGATCCAGATTGGGCGCACATTCCGGTGAAGCGCACGCCAATCCAATGGCGGCTACGGTCACCGGTTTCTGGTTGGGTCGCGCTTCGGTGGCCGGCGACAGTTCCGCCGTGGCCCGCAGCCGGCAAGCGGTATTGAACGCTGGTTAGTTCGGAAACCCGCCCGCCCGCGCCAGCGACGACGCCGGGGCCTTACCCAGCCGTTCGCTGATATCGCGGCCGATCTGGATCAGGGCCGACAGGTCGTAGCCGGTCTCGAAGCCGGCCCGCTCCAGCATGTAGACCAGATCCTCGGTGCCGATATTGCCGGTGGCGTTGGGGGCGAACGGGCAGCCGCCCAAACCGCCGACCGAGGCGTCCAGCACGTCGATCCCGGCCTCGACGCTGGCGAACGCGTTGGCCAGGCCCGTGTTGCGGGTGTCGTGGAAGTGCATCCTCAGGCGCACGTCCGGCGCGGCGGCGCGGACGGCCTCGATCCGCTGGCGCACGGTCCAGGGATCGGCGACGCCGATGGTGTCGGCTATGGCGATCTCGCTCACGCCCATCGCGGCCGCGTCGCGGGCGATGGCCGCGACCTGGTCCTCGGACACCTCGCCGTCGAACGGGCAGCCGAAGGCCACCGAGATCGTGGCGGTGATCGGCGGACCGCCCTCGACCGCCTGGCGCTCGACGATGGCGGCCAGGGCGTCGACCTGCTGGGCGGCCGTCGCGCCCTGATTGGCCAGGCCGAAGCCGTCGGTGGCGCAGACCACGACATTGGCCTCGTCGCACTGGGCGGCGACGCAGCGGTCCCAGCCGCGCATGTTCAGCACCAGACCGATGCGGGAGTGGACAAGATCCGCAGGCAGCGCGGCCATGATCTCTTCGGAGCCGGCCATCTGCGGTACACGCGCGGGATTGACGAACGAGACCGTCTCGATGCGCCTGGCGCCGGCGGCCTCGAGCCGGCGGATCAGGTCCAGCTTCTCATCGACGGGCAGGGACAGTTTCTCGTTCTGCAGCCCGTCGCGCGGACCGACCTCGACGATCTGGATGAAGCGGCTCATGGCTGGGCCTCCACGGGGATGTCTTCGCCGGCTTCGTCGCCCATTTCACCCGGACGGATCGGCGCGCCGCGATACAGCGTCAGGCGCTCCTCGTCGCCGTCGGAATAGTCGAAGCCCTCGACCACGCCGGCGGGGCGGGCGGTCTGGCCCAGGGCGGCGAGGGCGGCCTGGAAGGCCTTTTCCTGGCGGCCCTCGACCACGGCGGGGCGACCCTGGGCGACGGCCTGGGCCGCGCCGGCCGGGTCGGTCAACTGAGTGGTGGTGCCCAGCAGGAAGATCATGCTGGGTTCGGCGTAGCCGGTGACGGCCACGGGACCGGGCGCGCCGCCGCGAGGCGCCAGGTCGGCCTGTTCAAGGGCCTTTTCCAGGCGCGGCGACAGCAGCAGCGGCTCCAGCCGGGGAACCAGCACGCCGACCAGGGCGGCATGGGCGGCGACGCCCAACGCCCCGGCCGTGACCAGGGCGATGGCGGCGGTCCCGCGCATCAGCAGCACCGCGCCGACCGCGCCGGCGGCCGCGAACAGCAGGGCGGTCAGCGTCGTCCAGACGATGTCGGTCGGATCGCCGTGCTCAACCTGCAGATAGACGGCCATGGCCGCCAGCAGCAGGCCGGCCAGAACCGACAGGATCGCGCCGATCACCCGCGAGATCGGGCCGAGCGGCGCGCGCAGGGCGGCGGCCATCAGCATGGCCAGGGCCGGCACGGCGGGCAGGGTGTAGTGCACCAGCTTGGTCGGCAGGATCTCGAACACCAGCCAGGTGGGAATCAGCCAGCACAGGGCGAAGCGGATCCCCGCCTCGTTGCGGCCGGTCCAGCCCTGGACCAGGCCGGCGGGCAGCAGCAGGCTGGCGGGGAACACCAGCAGGAACGCCGCCAGGGTGTAGACGCCGAACGGCGCGCCATGGCTTTCCTGGCCGCCGGCCAGCTTGGGGGCCAGGTCGCCGGTCACGGCGGTGGACCAGAAGGCGCCGTCGGTGGCGACGGTGATCATCATGGCCCAGGGCAGGACGATGGCCGCCAGCACGGTCACGCCCCAGCCCCAGCCCAGGTCCTTGAGCCACGGCGCCTTGCGGTCCCAGATCCACAGGGCCGCGATGCTGAGCACCACGACCATCAGTCCGACCGGACCCTTGATCAGCACGCCCATGGCCAGGCCGATCCAGAAGGCCAGCTTGGTCCAGCGGTTGATGGTCTCGCCCGCGAGATGCGCGGCGTAGATCCGCATCAGGGCCGCCATGGCCAGGGTGGTGAAGCCGCACAGCGCCGCGTCGGTCTTGGCGATGAAGGCCTCGGTCGACAGCAGGAGGGTCGCGCCCAGTATGCCCCCGGCCAGCAGGCCCGTCTTGGGGCCCAGCAGCGCCGCCGCGCCCCAGGCGCAGGCCGCCGCCGCCAGCATGGCCCCCAACAGCGAGGGAATGCGATAGGCCCAGATGCCGCGATCCTCGGCGGCCGAGAAGGTGGTGACGCTGGCCGCCTGCAGCCAATGGATGCCCACCGGCTTCTTGAAGCGCGGCTGATCCTGGAACTTGATGACGACCATGTCGTCGGTTTCCAGCATCTGGGCGGTGGCCTGGGCGAAGCGGGATTCGTCGCGGTCCAGCGGGGGCATGGCGAACAGGCCGGGCAGGCCGGCGATCAGCGCCACCAGCGCGGCGAACAGCGGGCCGCGCCAACCGCGGCTCCAATCATCCAGGCGTGATTCAAGCGTCATAGTCGTGGAATAGCACGATCCTTCTTTCTGGCCATTTTTGCGCTATGAGAAGCCGATGAACGCCCCTGCCTCCGCCAGTCCCGACTATTCCGTCGTCGTTCCCGTCTTCGACGAGGGCGGCGCCGCCCCCGCCCTGGCGCGTGAGATCGCCGCCGCCTTCGCGGGCGAAAACCACGAGATCATCTTCATCGACGACGCCAGCCGCGACGACACCAAGGCCCTGCTGGTGGCGCTGAAGGCCGAGATTCCGCAGCTGCGGGTGCTGAGCCACCGCAAGAACTCAGGCCAGAGCCGCGCCGTGCGCAGCGGCGTGCTGGCCGCCCGCGCGCCGATCGTCGTCACCTTGGACGGCGACGGCCAGAACGATCCGGCCGACGCGCCGCGCCTGGCCAAGGCCTTGAAGGCCGCCGGGCCCGAGCTGGCCCTGGTGGGCGGCGAGCGGGTCAAGCGCCAGGACAGCTCGGCCAAGCGCCTGGCGTCCAAGTTCGGCAACGGCGTGCGCAAGCGCATGCTCAAGGACGCGGCCAACGACACCGGCTGCGGGCTCAAGGCCTTCCGCCGCGAGGCGTTCCTGCGGCTGCCCTACTTCGATCACATCCACCGCTACATCCCGGCCCTGATGCTGCGCGAAGGCTATCAGGTCGAGTTCCAGCCGGTGAACCATCGCCACCGCGAGAGCGGGGTGTCGAAATACACCAACTTCGGCCGCCTCAAGGCCTCGGTGTCGGACCTGCTGGGCGTGATGTGGCTGCAGACCCGGGCCCGCAACCCGCTGGGCGTGGACGAGGTCTAAGGTCTCGCTCGCCCGCTGGGCGGCGCCGCCTTTCGGGAATTCGCGAAACCGGTTAACTCTGGAAGTTATCGTCGCGTCGTCGGGACGCGTCTCTCGGGGGAGAGCCAGAGCATGTTCGCCGCGTTTCCGCTGCTGGCCCTGCCAGTGCTGGTCTACAACCTGATCGTCCTGACCTTCGCGGGCGGGTTCGGGTCCGATGCGGCGCAGTACAGACTGGCCGAGCAGCTGTTCACGATCCACATGACCTCCAAGGCCGAGTGGGCCGTCAGCCTGGGCGACCTGCTGATCGCCGCCGCCCTGGTGGTTCTGTTCGTCGAGCTCCTGAAGTCGACGACCAGCCGCAAGATCGCGATCATCAACCACTCGCTGTCGATGGTGCTCTTCATCGGCTGCCTGGTCGAGTTCCTGCTGGCCCCCGCCTTCGGGACCTCGGTGTTCTTCCTGCTGACGGTGATGGTGCTGCTGGACGTTCTGGCCGGCTTCATCGTGACCATCGTCTCGGCCCGCCGCGACGTGGACTTCGGCGACGCGCACTAGGTTTGCTGGGGACATGCCCTTGCGGCGTGTCCCCAAGTCTTGGCGCTGTGGATGCTGATGAGGACACGCCGCAAGGGCATGTCCCCAGCGCCATTTTCGACAAGACCCTTGTGGCGAAGCCTGTCGATGCTGACATCGTAGACTTCCACGAAGGATCACGATCATGGCGTCCAAACCCGACATCTGGCTGGCGGCCGGCCTGCGTACTCCGTTCGCCAAGGTCGACGGCCCGCTGAAGACCCATGACGCCATCGCCCTGTCGGTGCCGGTGGTGCAGGCCATGCTGGCGCAAGGGGCGCGGCCGGACTTCGCGATCTGGGGCACGGTGATCCCGAACCTCACCTGGAGCAACATCGCCCGCGAGGTGCTGCTGGACGCCGGCGCCGACCCGACCATTCCGGCCTTCTCGACGATCATGGCCTGCTCGACCAGCATGATCGGGGTGATCGAGGCCGCCGGCATGATCGACGGCCGCGGCCGCGACCTGGCCCTGGTGGGCGGGGTCGAGAGCATGAGCAAGGTCCAGATCGGGGCCAGCATCGGCTTCTCCGACTGGCTCAAGGGCTTCCAGGCCGCCAATACGCCGGGCCAGAAGCTGGCCCACCTGGGCAAGCTGAAAGCCAGCGATCTGAAGCTCTGGATCCCCAAGGTGGCCAACCGCACCACGGGCCTGTCGATGGGCGAGCACACCGAGATCACCGCCAAGGACTGGAAGCTCGCGAGGGCGGACCAGGACCAGGTCGCCTTCGAGAGTCACCAGCACGCGGTCGCGGCCTGGGAGGCCGGCTTCTTCGACGACCTGGTGATCCCGGTCGGCGACCTGAAGCGCGACACCATCCCGCGCAAGGACTCGACGCTGGAGAAGCTGGCCAAGCTGGGTCCCGCCTTCGACAGGACCAGCGGCCAGGGCACGCTGACGGCCGGCAATTCCTCGCCCTTGACCGACGGGGCCGCCGCGATCTGGGTGGCGTCCGAGGCGGGTCTCGCCCGCCTGCCGGCCAAGATCCCGCGCGTGAAGGTGGTCGATTACGAGGTGACCTCGATCGACCTGCGCCACGAGGGCCTGCTGATGGCTCCGGCCTACGGCGTGCCGCGCCTGCTGGCCCGCAACGGCCTGAAATACGCCGACATCGGCCTGTGGGAGATCCACGAGGCCTTCGCCGCCCAGGTTCTGTCGCACATCGCCGCCTGGGAGGACGAGACCTTCCGCAAGACCAAGGCCGGCGTGGCCGTGGATCTGGGCAAGTTCCCGCGCGAGCGGATGAACCCCACGGGCGGCAGCTTGGCGGTCGGCCATCCGTTCGGGGCGACCGGCGCGCGGATTCTGTCTCAGGCGGTCAAGGAGTTGGCCAGCCGGCCCAAGGGCGAGAAAGCCATCGTCAGCATCTGCGCCGACGGCGGCCAGGGCACGATGATGCTGCTGGAGAGCGCTTAGTTACGGCCGGGGACACGCCGCGAGGGCATGTCCCCGGCCGCATCAGGTCAGCGCCGTGAAGATCAGCGTCACGACGGCGATGTCGAAGAGGCGGGTGACGGCGGTGAGCAGCATGATGGGTCTCGGGGTGTGAACTCACCCGCGATCAAGCAAGACTGGCGCCAACCCGTTCCGGCGCGCTAACTTTCCCGCATGGCGCTCTTCTTCGACCAGCTCTGGTACGACGCGCGGCTCGCCGAGCGGGGGCTGACGCGGGCGGTGCTGGCCGCCGTGGCCGGCATGACCGGCGAGGAACTGACCCTGGCCTACAAGGACCAGCGCGAGCTGACCGCCGCCCAGATCGCCGCCTTCGCCGAGCTGCTAGGCGTGCCGTTGGCCGAGGCCGCGCGCCGGGCGGGCGTGGGCGCGCACGCCGCGCCGGCGCCGGGCGAGGCGCGGTTTCAACGGGAGCCGTCGCTGGAGCAGAAGGTGGCGACGCTGGAGGCCCGGGTCGCCGCGCTCGAGGCGGAGATCGCTCGCCTGAGGGCCTAGATCTCGGTCTTCCTGATCAGGCCCGCCTTGGGACGGCGATCGGCCGTGCCCGAATATTCCGTGCCGAGATAGGTCGAACGCGCCGCGTCGAGCACTTCCTGCCCACCGCGCAGGCCGCGCTTCTGTCCGCTCTGGCCCATCAGATGGGCGGCGAAGGTCGCGAAGGCGCCCCCCTTGCGCGCATTGGGGCGAGGGGGAGGCGGCGGGGCCGGCTGCTCGTCGCGCACGAAGGTCACGTCCTCCTCGCCGTCCGCCTCGGGGCGGCCCGAGTCGCTGGCGTCGTCACGGGGCGCTGGCAGCGCCCGGCGGGCGGCCTGGGCGCGCCGGATGGGGTCGATGGGACCGTTCATGGTGAAGAGTTGTGGTCCATGACGGTTAAGGACCGGTCAGTCGGCGTGGTTAAGGAGTGTTTGCGGCCAGACAGGGCGTTGGGGCGAAACCTCGTCCTTCGACAAGCTCAGGATGAGGTTTTCTTCCGCCGAGCCTGCCTTGTTCCTCATCCTGAGCTTGTCGAAGGACGAGGAACACGCAGGGCCCTACGGCTTGGTCGCCAGCTTCTCGATCTGCTGCTGCATGGCTTCCAGCTGGCGCTTGAGGTCGGCCAGGGAGTCCTCGCTGGGCGCCGAAGGGGGCGCGGCGGCGGGGGGCGGCGGTTCGGCCGGGGCGGCGGGCGCGTCCTCGGGTCGGGCGTAGGCGAACGGCGAGAACATCTTCATGGCCCGGTCGAACAGCGCCATGTTCTGCCGGATCTGGTCTTCATAGACCCCGATGCCCGGCATGCCCTTGGTCGCGCCGCCCAGGCCGGGCGTCAGGCCCGAGAACTGGGTGCGCATGCGCTCCTGCTGCTTGGTGAAGCTCTCCAGCGACATTTCCAGATAGCTGGGCAGGAAGGCCTGCATCGAGTTGCCGTAGAAGCCGATCAACTGACGGAGGAACTGGATCGGCAGCAGATTCTGGCCGCCGCCGCGGTTTTCCTCTTCGAAGATGATCTGGGTCAGGACCGAGCGGGTGATATCGTCGTTGGTCTTGGCGTCATAGACCACGAAGTCGATCCCCTCCTTCACCATGTCCGACAGGTGCTCGAGGGTGACGTACGAGGAAGAGGCTGTGTTGTAGAGGCGACGGTTGGCGTATTTCTTGATGACGACCTTTTGGCCGGCAGCCTTTTCGCCAGGAGCGCGGGTCTGACCCGTTTCGCCGTTTTCGTTGTTCTCGGACATTTCGTTCCCTAGGACAGCGTTGTCTCCGCCTTTTCGCATCGCACTATCGCGGATGCAAAGGCATGGCGCCAGTACCGGCGGCGCTTGGAGGTCGCAACATCCCGTGAAAAAGTGCGCGTGACGAACCCTGCAGGTTTATGCAAGGTGATGGTGCACTGCAAAATCATGGGCGCCGCAACTGCGAGAAGCGCCTGGAAACACGTCACGGGAGTTCTTTCGCCATGAGCGACATCGTCATCGTTTCCGCCGCCCGCACGCCGGTCGGATCGTTCCTCGGCGCGCTCTCCAGCCTGCCCGCCCACGAGCTGGGCAAGCTGGCCATCCAGGCCGCCGTCGAGCGGGCCGGCATCGCGCCCGCCGACGTCGATGAAGTGATCCTGGGCCAGGTGCTGCAGGCCGCCGCCGGCCAGGGCCCGGCCCGCCAGGCTTCGGTCAACGCCGGCATCCCCGTCGAGAGCCCGGCCTGGAGCCTGAACCAGCTGTGCGGCTCGGGCCTGCGCGCCGTCGCCCTGGGGGCTCAGCAGATCGCCGCCGGCGACGCCAACATCGTCGTGGTGGGCGGCCAGGAGAGCATGAGCCAGGCCCCGCACGCCCAGGCCCTGCGCAACGGTCAGAAGATGGGCGACCTCAGCTTCGTCGACACCATGATCAAGGACGGCCTGTGGGACGCCTTTCACGGCTACCACATGGGCCAGACCGCCGAGAACATCGCCAATCGCTGGCAGATCACCCGCGAGGCCCAGGACAAGTTCGCCGTCGCCAGCCAGAACAAGGCCGAGGCCGCCCAGAAGGCCGGCAAGTTCGACAGCGAGATCGTCCCGGTCACCATCAAGGGCCGCAAGGGCGACACGGTCGTCGATAAGGACGAGTTCATCCGTCATGGCGTGACGATCGACGCCGTCTCGGGCCTCAAGCCCGCCTTCACCAAGGACGGCACGGTCACGGCCGCCAACGCCTCGGGCCTCAACGACGGCGCCGCCGCTCTGGTGCTGATGACCGCCGACGAGGCCAAGAAGCGCGGCCTGACCCCGTTGGCCCGGATCGCCTCGTGGGCCAATGCCGGCGTCGAGCCCGAGATCATGGGCACCGGTCCGATCCCCGCCTCCAGGAAGGCCCTGGAAAAGGCCGGCTGGACGGTCTCGGACCTGGACCTGGTCGAAAGCAACGAGGCCTTCGCGGCCCAGTCGCTGTGCGTGGTCAGCGAGCTGGGCCTCGACCCGGCCAAGGTCAATGTCAACGGCGGCGCCATCGCCATCGGCCACCCGATCGGCGCCTCGGGCGCGCGCATCCTGACCACCCTGGTCCACGAGATGAAGCGCTCGGGAGCCAAGAAAGGCCTGGCCACGTTGTGCATCGGCGGCGGCATGGGCGTGGCCATGTGCGTCGAGGCGGTCTGACGCCACGGCCTCAAAGCGCCCGATCAATCGTCTGTTTTGATTGGGCGTTTCGGCAAATTTTTCATGACGGGCGGGGTGGGGGCTTGTTCCTCTTCGCCTCCCGCGTGCAACCATAAGAAACTCAGTGGGAGAAAATCATGGCGAGAGTGGCGTTCGTGACCGGCGGGACCCGGGGCATCGGTCGGGCGATCTGCGAGCGGCTGGTGGCCGACGGCCTGAAGGTGGCGGCTGGCTATTCCGGCAATGAGGAGGCGGCCGCGGCCTGCGCCAAGGAACTGGGCGTGATGGTGGTCAAGGGCAATGTCGGCTCGTTCGACGACTGCGCCGCCGCCGTCAAGACGGTCGAGGCCGAGCTCGGCCCCATCGATGTGCTGGTCAACAACGCCGGCATCACCCGCGACGGCATGCTGCACAAGATGACCTATGACCAGTGGTCCGAAGTCATCCGAGTCAACATGGACTCGGCCTTCAACATGACCCGTCCGGTCATCGAGGGCATGCGCGAGCGCAACTGGGGCCGGATCATCAACATCAGCTCGATCAACGGCCAGAAGGGCCAGATGGGCCAGACCAACTATTCGGCCGCCAAGGCCGGGCTGATCGGCTTCACCAAGGCCCTGGCCCTGGAGAACGCCAAGAAGGGCGTGACGGTCAACGTCATCTGCCCGGGCTATATCGACACCGAAATGGTCGCGGCCGTGCCCGAAGCCGTGCTGGCGTCGATCATCGCCGGCATCCCGGTCGGCCGCCTGGGCAAGGGCGAGGAAATCGCCGACATGGTCTCGTTCCTGGCCGGCGAGCGGGCCGGCTTCGTGACCGGCGCCACCCTGACGCTCAACGGCGGCCAGTACATGGCCGCCTAGGCGCGGCCTAAACGCCACAGGGTCGCGTCAAAAAGACATGACGACTTGACGAAGACTCCCCGTCGGTTCGAAGATTCCGACCGGCGGGGAACTTCTTCCAAGCATTTCATGGCGTCCTTCGGGAAATTGCGTGGCGGCAACACGGTCTTCGGGGTCCAAGATTCGCCCCAGTCGCGGGGCATGACCCTGGGTATGAAGAGTCAATCGGCGGTGACGGCGGGGCCAGGACGTTGGGCGATCCTGCTGGCGTTCGCCCTCGCGGCCACCGCCGGCGCGGCGGACGCCCAGTCCAGCCTGCGCGACGCGTTTCGCGGCCACCGAAGCGAGGTGCGCAAGGCGCCGGCCCCGCCCATCGCCCGCTATGTCGCCGAAACCGGCGACGCCTTCATCCTGGACCGGGCCGCGCCTCAGCCGCTGATGAAGTTCGAGAACAGCTCCGAGGTCTGGGTGCTGTCGCCCCAGCCGGCGCCGCGCGGCGACACCATCTACAAGAACGAGCTGGGCGAGCCGGTGCTGCGGGCCAGCAAGCTGGGCGGCATGACGCTTTTCACCCGCGAGCGGCCGGGCGGAGACGCCGCGGCCCTGATGGGCAAGGCCAGTTCGATCCAGCCGCCGCCGTTCATCTCGGTCAACGCCCTGTTCCAGCGTCTGGTCCAGGCCAGCGCCCGCGCCAGCCGCGCGGCCCAGCACCGGATCTCGTTCGAGACCGTCGATGACGCCACGCCCGCCACCTCGGTCCTGGTCGCCGACACCGCCACCGTCACCGCCGAGGCCTTCGAGCGCATGGCCCGCGACGGCGACCGCCACATGCTGGCCCGCGTGACCCGGGTGCTGCTGGCCGAGGGCCGCAAGCCCAGCGCCAGCCTGAAGGGCGCCGACCTGACGGTGACCTACGCCCCGGACAAGGGCCTGTCGGGCCGCCCGTCGTCCAAACGCATCATCAAGATCGTCAACAAGTAGCGGCATTGTCGCGCTTCATGAGTGTGTTCGGTCATTGTTGTAACCTTAAGCATGTGTTAACGCTGCCGGGTCGGTTTGGGGGCAAACATGATCCAGTTGAAGGGTGCGCGCGCGAGTGCGGCCGGCCTGATGGCAGCGGTGCTCGTATCGGGTTGCGCCACGGGAGTTCCGGCCCTCCAGGGCCGAAACGAAACGCGGCACGACCAGATCGCGCGCGAGGGCAACCTTGTGGCCCACATCAAGTGCGAGCTAACCCGCGCCTTCTTTTGGGTCGAGGAAGACGACGACCTGATCGAGCAATACAGGCTGGCCGAAGCGGCAGAGGGGCGGAAGCCTCCGCCTGCGCCCTATGGCGCCGCCTGGCTGGCCGACTGGGGCTCCAAGGTGAGCTTGAAGATCCAGGTGGAAGAAAGCGCGACCCTGGCGCCCAGCCTGACCGTCGCCAAGAACCTGTCTAACCACATCTCGACCTTTTCCGAGGGCGGCAACGTCACCGTTTCGCGAGCGTTATCGGCGCCCTTGGCGCTGAACGGTTCTTCTAAGGCGACGCGGACAGAAACGATCGGCTTCTATTTCACGTTCGCGGATCTCAGGGCCGAGCAAGAGGAAATCTGGACCGAAGACGTCAGACTCGCCCTCGGTCGCAAGGACGTGGAGCTGGACAAGGACGCGCGCCGGATGAAGCGCAAGGCGTTTCTCGACCGAAGCTGCCCGGCGTCCGACGGCGTCAGGATGGAGGGTGATCTCCAGATCGAAGATTTCATCCGCCGAAAAATCACGGCCGGATCCGCGCCGGGCGTCATCGGCCGGAAAAGCGGTGCGCCGCCCTACGACGTCTTCAACTATCAGGTCACGTTCCTGGTCACCAACGGCGGCAGCTTCGGGCCGACTTGGAAGCTCTACCCGCTTTCAATCAATCAGAGCGCGCCCCTGCTGGCCGGCAATCGCGCCAAGACCAACGACATGCTCATAACCTTGGGCAAGGTGGACACAACCAACCACAAGGCTGTGAAAGAGGCCCAGGACGCCCATCTGGCGGGTTTGATCGGCCAGTCGGTGGCCGACGCCTTGCGCAATTCAGCACCATAGGGGGTGAACGATGAGCAAGAAGCACAAGGGTCATTTCAACGCGCCACTGAAAGCGGCGGCGGGGCTAGGGCAGGCCCTCCACCTTGAGGACGCGCCGTCCAAAATCCAGTTCAACGCCGTCCTGGACGCGACCACGGGCAATCCTTGCGTGGGGCAGCCGAAGGGAACGCCCTGCATGGTGTATCCCGGCCCCAACGGAACGATGATCGTCTGCACGTGCGACGGCCACGGCAACTGCCTCTTCCCAGACTAGGGCGCGAAGGCTTGTTCCCCACACCTACCCCAACTGCTTGCGGACCTGGATGAACAGGTAGGGCTCGAACGGCAGGGAGCGATGCTCGACGCGGTCGATGATGTTGTCCGCGCGCGAGCCCTTGTAGATCACCCGTTCGCGCTGGGTGTTGCGCGAGTTCCAGTTGGCCAGGGTGGTGCGCACGGTCAGGTCGGACTTGGGCTTCCACTCGACAAAGCCCTCCAGCCACTGATCGACGCTGTGGGTGCGGACCTCGTTGAGGCGGAAGCGGCTGTTCTCGTTGGGACAGTTCGTCGAGGCCCCCCAGCTCCACTTGCCGCCCGGCATGTCGCGCGTGAAGCTGAGGTTGCAGACGAACGGCGTGGCGTTGGTGATGCGGCGCTTTTCGAAGGTGACCGGATCGGTGACCTCGCTGTCGAACCAACTGAGGCGGGCCTTCAGCTGGCCGCCGGAGACGCCCAGCCTCTGGGTCGGCAGGGTCAGGGCGATCACGAACTGGTCGGACCGGCCCGAGCCGATGTTGCTGGGCGCGTCGCCACCGGCGGGCAGGGGCTTGTAGTCGACGACGTCGGAAATCTCGGCGTGGGTCAGGGTGGTCGAGATCGAGCCCGCGCCCCAGAACCGCCGCTCCCAGGCGACTTCGCCGACCCATGAGCGTTGCGGCTCGAGATTGGAGTCCGCGCCGTCCTGGCTGCCGGCCGACAGGTCGGCCGAGGCGATGAAGTCGCCGAAATTCAGCTGCCCGACCTCGCGCTCGACCCGCACGCGCAGTTGATCGACGCTGTTGGGGGTCCAGGTCGCCAGCATCCGGGGCTTGGGGTAGAAGAAGCTGCGCTCCACGTCCACGCCGCCGCTCTGGGTGATGCGCGAGACCTCCATTCGCGCGCCGGCCTCGACGGTCAGTTTCGGATGGGCCCGCCAGACGGCCTTGCCGGCCGCCTCGCCGCGCAGTTCCTCCACCTTCACCCGCGGCGGGCCGATATCGACCGGCGCGCCGTTGGCGGTGTAGGCGACGTCGCCGTCCAGGAAATTATAGGCGCCCTCGAGGCTGCCCTCCAGCGACAGTGTGTCGGACCGGCGCTGCTTGAGTTCGGCCCGCAGGATCGATTCGCCGGTCTTGGTGCGATCGACATAGACCTCGTCGCGGCCCGGCGCCGCGAAGGTCGAGCCATAGGTCTCGTCGCCCAGGTTCTGCAGGAACACCAGCTGCAGGTCGGTGCGCGGCCCGATCTTGCTGTCGTAGCGGGCGCCGAATTCGCCCGACCAGTCCTCGTCGGTCTCGCCGGTGTCCTGGCGGCCGGGGCCTGGTTCGAACTGGGTGTAGACGACGTCCCGGTCGAAGGCGAAGTAGTCGATCTTGCCGTTGATCCGGATCTTGCCGCCCGGCGCCGCGCGCTGGATGGCGCCCCGGGCCACGAAGTTCTGGATCTCGTCATAGCCCTTGACCGCTTCCCGGAGGGTCGGGCGGCCGTCGGGGAAGCTGGTCACCCGCGAGCCGCCGTCGAAGGTCTGGTCGGTGCGGTCGATCGTGGCCAGCAGCGAGCCCTCGATCTCGTTGACCCCGTCGCGGCGCGAGGCCTGGAACTCCAGCAGCGGGCCGAAATAGCCGTCCGGATAGAGATAGGTCTGGAGGTTGGCGACCTTCTCGACCTGCACGGTCGACTTGATCACCACGTTGGCCAGGATCGTCTTGCCCTGCATGTCGATCCCGGGGGCGCCGCCGCGGATCAGCTCGATGCGCTCGACGGCCGAGGCCGAGATGCGCTTGAGGATGCCCTCCAGGTTCTCGCTCTTGGTGGTGGGGCGCTCGCCGTTGACCAGCACGTTGCCGGCCGTGCCGGCGAAGCCGCGGGCGTCGCTGCCGCCGTCCATCCGGAAGCCGGGCAGGCGGGTGATCATGTCCAGGGCGGTGCTGGGGCGCTGCTCGGCGAAGAAGCTGGGCGGATAGCTCGTCACGCCGCGCTGCGTCTCGGTCGCGACCGCCGGAGCGGGCGTCTCGGGAGCGGCGGCGGGAGCGACGGCCTGGGCCTCCGGCGCGGCCATGCCCAAGGCAAAAATCACGGAAGTCAGACTCATGACGCGGTTTCCCACAAAGCGCCCCCGCTCTGTGGTCGCGAACCTGTCGATCCCAATGCGGCGGAGCCAGTTACAAAACCGACAGGTAGGTTACATTTGTGAAATGTTGTCGCCGATCACCTGGGTGTCGGTCGGAAACGCCAAATGTCACAAGGGTTTGCGGCTAAACCGCCGTGCCGCCCACCGTCAGGCCGGTGATCTTCAGCGAGGGCTGGCCCACGCCCACCGGCACGCCCTGGCCCGACTTGCCGCAGACGCCGATGCCTGGGTCGAAGTCGAAGTCGTGGCCGATCATCGTCACCTTGGTCAGGGCGTTGGGGCCGTCGCCGATCAGGGTCGCGCCCTTGACCGGGGCGGTGATCTTGCCGTCCTCGACCAGATAGGCCTCGGTGCACTGGAAGACGAACTTGCCGTTGGTGATGTCCACCTGCCCGCCGCCGAAATTGGCGCAGTACAGGCCGCGCTTCATCGAGGCGATCATCTCCGCGGGGTCGTCGTTGCCCGCCAGCATGCCGGTATTGGTCATGCGCGGCATGGGCATGTGGGCGTAGGACTGGCGACGGCCGTTGCCGGTCGGGGCCATGCCCATCAGTCGGGCCGACATGCGGTCGTGCATGTAACCGACCAGAATGCCGTCCTCGATCAGGACGGTGCGTTCGGTGGGAGTGCCCTCGTCGTCGATGGTTAGCGAACCGCGGCGGCCTGGGATCGAGCCGTCGTCGAACACCGTGACGCCCTTGGCGGCCACGCGCTCGCCGATGCGGCCGGAGAAGGCGCTGATGCCCTTGCGGTTGAAGTCGCCCTCCAGGCCGTGGCCGACGGCTTCGTGCAGCAGCACGCCGTTCCAGCCCGGACCCAGCACCACGTCCATCTCGCCGGCCGGACAGGCCACGGCGTCCAGATTGACCAGGGCCATGCGCAGCGCCTCGTCGACCTGGGCCTGCCATTTGTCGGGGCTGATCCAGGCGGAGAAGCCGGCGCGGCCGCCCGCGCCCGACGAGCCGGCCTCGCGCTTGCCGTCCTTCTCGACCGTGACCTGGACATTGACCCGCACCAGCGGCCGCACGTCGCGCAGCAGCCGGCCGTCGGCCCGCAGGATCTCGACCACGCGGCGCTCGCCGGCCATCGAGGCCATCACCTGAACGACGCGTGGATCGCGCGCCCGGGCGAAGGCGTCGATCTCCTGCAGCAGGCTGACCTTGTCGGAGAAGGCGGGGGAGGAGACCGGGTCGTCGTCGCCATAGAGGCGTTCGTTGGTGGCGCGCGGGGCCTCGGCGCTGACGCCGGCAT
>Ga0073929_1000653_pt1 | contig 43344 bp, 29 predicted proteins | sample DewCreD2012metaG_3_FD_76966 | JGI IMG/M metagenome (GOLD analysis project Ga0073929, IMG submission 76966) | Hot spring sediment bacterial and archeal communities from British Columbia, Canada, to study Microbial Dark Matter (Phase II) - Dewar... ... | reverse complement strand
GGTTCGTCGCCCTGGCCCGCCCGTCGGGGGCGAATGAGACCGGCTAAGTGATAAAACCACTGCCTACCGGATGCTCCTGACCAACGGCTCCACGCGAAGCGCTCGTCTTCGTCGAAACGGTACACATTCTGCAAAACCTCCGGGCGAGGCCCGGGCGCTTCGCAACCCTCCCCATCAGCTCAGCGGTGATCCGCGTGAGGGCGAGAGATCGTGCCGGTGAACACTTGCCCCCACCTGCGGCTTCGCCGCCTGTCCGCCCCCAGAGGGCGCGGTGCGACCCGCAGGGGGCAAGTCCGTGCTACGCCCCGATCCGCCGCGCGCCCTCGGCCACGGTCACCACGTCGAACCCGGCCATCAACGCGCCGTCGACCAGCCGCTCCAGCGCCGCCGTCGTGCAGCCCCACTGGGAAGGCTGGGGGGCCACGTCGTGGGTGTAGAGGATCAGCCAGGCCTTGCGCCGGTGAGCCTTGTCCAGCCAGTCCAGGGCCACCTGCTCGCCGTCCTCGCCCTCGATCCCGACGGCCGGGGCCTGGTTGAGGTCGGCGCCGGTGGCGATCAGGCCGTGGTGCAGGGCGCGCAGGGTCTTGAAGCGGCCGGCCAGGGCCGTCTTGGCCGGCGAGGCGACGTCGCCATAGGGGTAGGCGAAGCTGGTCGGCGCGCCCGCGCCCCACTCGGCCAGACGCCGGGCGTTCAGATCGACGTCGGCCAGGGTCTCAGCTTGCGAGGCCTGGCCGCAGTCCAGGTGCGAGAAGGTGTGGCAGGCGATCTCGTGGCCGGCGGCGTGCAGACGGGCGGCGTCGGCGCCGGTGGCGAAGCGTCCCATCGGACCCTCGCGCCCGGTCAGGCCGGCGGCGAAATAATAGGTGCCGCGCAGGCCTCGGGCCTCCAGGACCTGGGCCCCGGCCTCGCAGGCGGTGGCCGGCGCGTCGTCGAAGCTGAACGACACCATCGGCCGCTCCAGCTTCACATGGGCCGGGCGCCGGTGCGCCAGGCGGATCAGCCGGCGACGAACCTTGCCCCTCAGGCTCCGGTCCGGCTCGTAGGCGTCGACCTTCTCAAGGGAAGTCTGCATCAGACGGCGTCCGAATAGAGCGCGGCGCGATAGAGCCGCAGGGCGAAGGCGCGAAGGGGCGTGGGCGCCGCCTCGGTCAGGGCGATGGTCTTGAGCACGGGCCGCCAGGCGCGGCGCAGCGGCGCGAACCTCAGGGCCCTCGCGGCCTTGTAGCTGGGATAGGCGCTGACCACCTCGTGGTGGGCGGCGACCACCCGGGCGAAGTTGGCCGACGACTGCTCGTACTTGGCGGCCAGGGTCGAGGCGGTGTCCAGGCCCAGATGGGTGGCCGAATTGTCGATGTGCAGGATCGGATAGAACCGGGCCACGCGCATGGCCCATTCCACGTCCTCCCAGCCCCAGCCGGCGAACCCTTCGTCGAACCCTATGGTGGCGAAGACGTCCCGGCGGACCAGAAGGTTCGAGGTGAAGACGTGCTTTGCCGGATCGCGGGCCCGCTCCGGAGCGGGGGTGCAGTCGCTCTTCAGCGCCATGGCGCGGTGCAGCTCGTGCTCGGGACGACGGGGGGTCTGGTCCAGGGTGAAGCCGCCGAACGCCACCGCCACGTCGTCGGCCGCCACGGCCGCCCAGCGGGTGAGGAAGTCCTTGGGATCGGGCAGCATGTCACTGTCGAGGAACAGCAGGTGACGGCCCCGGGCGTGCTGGGCCAGGCGATTGCGGCCCTTGGCGCGGCCCTCGTTGGGCGACAGCACGACCAGCCGGGCGGGCAGGTTCAGCTTCTCGATCCGGGCCGCCATCCGCCGGGTCAGGTCGGCGTCGCCGCCGCCGTCGTCCAGCAGCACGATCTCGGCGTCGGCGCCGCGCTCGTCCAGGGCCTTCAGCAAGGCGCTGGGATCATCGCGATAGGTCGGGATCAGCACCGACAGGGCGGGCGACGCGCCCTTCTCGTTCTTGGCCGCCCAGGCGGCGTTGTCGATCAGGGTTTCGCCAGAGCGGTTCTGGGGGGCTTCGGTCATGCGGGCTTCAACCGGCGTTGGAGGAGGTCCACGGCCCGGCCGCGCAGGCCGCCGGCGTCGAGCGCCAGGACGACCACGCCATAGACGACGGCGCCCACGGACGCCTTGAGGATCAGCTCGACCACGCCGCCAAAGGCCGGCACCACCAGCACCGCCGCCGCCATCAGCACGCAGGCCAGGCCGGCCTTGGCCAGGCCGGTCCAGGGCACGGGCAGGGGGCAGACCTGGCGGCCCAGGATCGCGGCGGCCACGGCCCCGACGCCGTAGCTGGCGGCGGTCGACCACAGAGCGCCGTCCAGGCCAAAGCCCGGGATCAGGACCAGGTTCAGCACCACGTTGACGCCGGCCGGGATCGCCATGCAGACGATCAGCATCATCGTGCGCTTGCCCAGGGTGAAGGCCTGCAGGAGGTAATAGGTGGTCACGCCCGACAGCCAGCCGGCCAGGGCGATCCAAGGCACGATCCGGCCCGCGCCGGCGCTCAGCGCGGCGCCGATCATCACCTCGGCCAGCGGTCGCGCGACCAGGGCCAGGCCGACGGCGGCGGGCAGGGTCAGCAGCACCATGAAGCCGGCCTGTTCATGGGCGGCTTCCTTCAGGGCGGGATGGCCGCCGCGCTCCAGGGCCGCCACCAGGGCCGGTCCGCCGGCCATGCCCAGCCAGATGAAGACCACGTCCAGGGTGCGCGAACCCAGCGAATAGCCGGCGTGATAGACGCCCACGGCCTGCGCGTCGAGAAAAGCGGCCAGCAGGAAGCGATCGGTGGTCGACAGCACCAGAGCCAGGATCAGCGACAGGGCCACGGGCAGACCATAGGCCGCATAGGCCTTGGCCATGGCCGGGTCATAGCGGCCGCCCCTGGACCGACGCAGGTCGGCGGGCAGCACGAACACCAGGCACAGCAGCGAGATCGCCCCCATGCCCAGCAGCGGCGCGGCGCCGCCCAGGCCGACCAGGGCCAGCACCAGACCCAGCAGGAAGCCGCCCACCGTCTGGACGATGTCCAGCACGGCCGCGCCCGACACCTCGCCGGCCGCCCGACGGCGTTCCTGGGACAGCTTGGTCAGACTCTTGACGACCACGGCGGCGAAGGCCGCGGCGATGGCGACCTTGAGCGGGGCCGACACCGGAGCGAAACGCAGCACGCCGGCGGCCACGACCGGAACGACCAGGGCCAGCGCGAACCACAGGCGGTAAAGCGTGGCGAAGTGATCGGGCAACCGGCCGTCGGCGTCCTGGCGGGCGTGGAAGCGGGCCATCGCCGCCTCGGTCCAGGTCAGCAGGATAGTCTGGGTCAGGCTCAGGGCCGAGAAGGCCAGGGCGTAGACCCCGTACTGCTCCGGCGTCAGGACGCGGGTGAACAGGACGATGGTGAGCAGGCCCACCACGCCTTGAGCGATGTTGACGGGCAGATACCCGACTACGCCACGCCAGAACATGTCTCGTCCTCAGCGCACCGCCGACCGATCGCCCAGCAGACAGGGGATGGTCATGGCGATGATGTAGAGATCCAGCCAGAAGGACTGGCGCTCGATATATTCGATGTCCAGGGCCACGCGCTCCTGCACCAGCTCGGCCGTGTCGACCGGGCCGCGCGAGCCGTTGATCGCCGCCCAGCCGGTGACGCCGGGCTTCATGCGGTGGCGATGGGCGTAGCGGGCGACCAGGGTCTCGGACTCCACGTCGCCGCTCTTCATGCCGATGGCGTGGGGGCGGGGGCCGACCATCGACATCTCGCCACGCAGCACGTTGAACAGCTGGGGAAGTTCGTCGAGGCTGGTCTTGCGAATGAACTTGCCGACCTTGGTGACGCGGTCGTCATCGGCGCTGATCTGGCGGACCGCCTTGGCGTCGGCCATGTCATGGCGCATCGAGCGGAACTTCCAGACCAGGATCGCCTCGTTGTTGAAGCCGTGGCGGCGCTGGCGGAAGAACACCGGGCCGGGGCTGTCCAGCTTGATGGCCGCGGCCACCAGCAGCATCACCGGCGCGGCGGCCAGCAGGCCCAGCGACCCGATCACCAGGTCCTGGATCCGCTTGACCAAGGCCCGGCGCGCATCGGTGACGGCGCCCGACAGGTCGACGAAGTGGGCCAGCGACGCGTTGCGCTGCTCGTCGCGGTTCAGATCGACGAACAGGCTGACGGGATTGGGCAGGATCTCCAGGCGCTCGACCAACTGGCTGACGCGAGCCTGGGCGGTGGAGTTCACCGCGATGATCACCCGATCCACACAGGGCATGATGCGGTGGACCAGCAGGCTGCCGGTGTCGCCCAGCATCGGGACGCCCAGCACTTGCGACGGCGCGCGGTCGGCGCGATCGTCGAACACGCCCAGCACGTTGACGTCGCCGGTCGCCAAGGCTCCGCGGATGAAGCGCTCGGCGTTGACCGTCGCGCCCACGACCACGACATTGGGCGTCAGGCGGCCGTCGCGGCGACCGTGATCGACCGCGCGCCACCAGGCGACATGCAGCAGGGCGGTGGCGGCGGCCAGGCCAAGGCCCCAACCGGCCAGCAGGCTCACGTCGATCTGGCCGTGCCCGAAGATCAGGGTGGCCAGCAGCACCACGACGCCGACCACGCCGAAGGCGGCCGATACTCGCAGGGCCTGGCGGCCGAGGGTCTCGCGACGATGAAAAGTATAGGCTTCCAGCAGATAGAGCGCCGGCAGCAGGGCCAGGCCCCCCAGCACCAGCGGGGCGAACACGTCGGGGGTGGGGCGGACGATCGAGATCGCGGCGGCGGTGACGCCGGCGAAGACCAGGCCGTCGATCACGCGGAAGATCCGCGACAGGCTGCGCACCTGCATCCGGGCCCGGGCCGGGACCAGGCGGCCGGGGCGGAACGGGCCGCGCCGGCCGACGTCGCCGGTCGCCTCGTCCTCGATCACCAGTCGTGGCGCCAAGACCTGAGGGTCGAGTAGGACAACGCCTTCGGGTTCCGGCGAATGTGCGATAGCGGACGGCATGCAGCCCCAACCCCCTTGTAGAACAGGGTTCACACTAGCCGCGCGGTCTGAGCTTCACGTTAACGCGGATTTTTCGAGACAGCGCGTTGTCATGCCGCCGCGAACAGGCTATCGAACCGCTCCCTCTCAGGAGGAGACGTGGCCGAGAGGCTGAAGGCACCGCTTTGCTAAAGCGGCATACCCCAAAAGGGTATCGAGGGTTCGAATCCCTCCGTCTCCGCCAACTTTATAACACGTTGATTTTTCTACTAAAATTCGACTTGGTTCGATTCCCTATCTGGATGATTGAACGATTGCGCTCAATGGATCATGGGAGCGCATCAAGTTAAGCTGTGCTTTAAAGTGCTGATATTCATTGGAAATCTCCAAACTGAGCGCCCGCGTTCCCAAATTTATGCCAGTTCGGTCCAGTTTCTCAATGCGACCTAGCAGAGTGTATAGAACCGGGGGGTAGCAATGTGGGTAAGGGCGCGGGTGGAAGACCGTCCCGACATCATCGGATGTCACGAAGATCGCTGGCGGATTAGCGAGCTTGGTTCTTTCTGCGGCGACCGAACTCCCGGTGTCTGGGTAGGTCCGTTTGGTGAGGTCAATGCGGACTGGCCATCGGCAGCACCTAGCGCTTTCCTGACAGAAAATCGAGCCGCTGCTTGGACGCGAGGAACACTGAGCGGTGCTCCTTCAAGAGCATGAAAGTTCGACGATTGTGATGTACCTGACGAAGCATGGACTGTCAGGATGATGTACGGGGGACGATGATCGGGCGACATTGTCGGTTGATACTGATGGGCGTCCTTTGTCTCTTGCTGGAGTTTGGGAGCCCTAGCGCGCCGCGGGCGATGACAGCGGTTCGCGGCGATACGATGCACTTCGATATCCCCGCCCAGCCCTTGGCCCAGGCGTTGCCAGCCTTCTCCACGGCCTCCGGATTGCAGATGATGTACGACGCGACGCTGGTTCCGGGGCGGCGTTCGACGCCAGTTTCAGGCGCGATGAATCCGCGCTCGGCACTGGTCCTGTTGCTCAAGGACACCGGGCTGTCGGCGCGCTTCACCAGCGCTGGAGCCGTCGTGATCTACGCCTCGACGAACTCAGCCGTGACTCTCAATCCCCTGACGGCCGTCGCGGCGCCGGTCGTGGGGCGCGACGCGGTCGATCCGGTCTTCCTGACCTACGCCGAGGTCGTCCGTCGGCGGATCACCGAAGAGCTACGGGTCGACGCCGGGCTAACGAACAAGGCCTACCGTGTCGGATTGCGCCTGTGGGTGGACGACAGCGGCCGGCCGATGCGCGCCGAGATCCTGTGGGGATCGGGCGAGGCCGAGCGCGACAAGCGCTTTTTGGAGCTGGCGAAGGCCACGACCTTGCCGGTCCCGCCGCCACAGTTGCCCCAGCCGCTGCGGATCGAGTTCGCCGTCCGGCCCGGCAACTGATGTTGCGCCGTCATCGCGCTGTCACGATTCTGTCGTTGTGCTCGAGCTACAGGAGCCGCCCGGTCCATCGGATGCGAACCGATCCTGCCCATGGCGAAACACTGGCTGATAGGCGCGATAGTTTCGGCGTTCGTGCACGGTGCGATCGCGGCGGCGTTCCTGGTCTCGGTCCGGCCGACGATCACGGGCGTCCGAACCGAACCGACGCCGGCCATTCAGGTCGATCTTTTCCGTCCCGGCGACCTGGCCGTCGGCGGTTCGCCCCTTGCCGTCGCGGTCCCACCGGCGACCAACGCCGAAGCCAGCCTGCCGGCCGCTGTCGTGGTCGCGCCGTCGCAAGGCGCGCCGTCGCCGGAAGTCGGGCCGTCCGGGGCCGGCGGCGCGCCCGCATCGACGTCGCTCAATCCCGAGGCTGTTTCCGATTACTATCGCAAGCTGGAAAGCCATCTGGCGCGGTTCCACACCTATCCCGCCCTGACCGGAAAACGCCCGGAAGGCCTGGCGCGGGTCGGCCTGATCGTCAATCGCGACGGGCACATCACGGACGCCTGGATCGAAACCAGCTCAGGCTCGCGCCAGTTGGACGACGCCGCCATGGCGACGGTGCGGCGCTCCGAACCCCTGCCTTCGCTGCCCGGCGACCTTCCCAGCTCCATCGATCTGATCGTGCCGTTGAAGTTCGACGTGGGCGCGCGAGCCTCGTCATAGACGCCGTGTCCGACAGCAGCCAAGCCCGATTGCGGCGACACCTGGTCGATCACTACGACACCCTGCTGTCGCGCGTGACCGCGCGGCTGGGGTCGCGCGATCGCGCCAAGGACGCGCTGCAGGACGCCTATGTCAAACTGTCGGGCGACACCGCCCTGGACGAGGTGCGCCACCCCACCACCTACCTTTTCCGGATGGCGCTGAACATCGCCGCCAACAGCCGGCGCAAGGACGACCGCCTCCTGGGTTTCGACGAGATCGCCAGTCTGCTGGACGTGCCCGACGACGCCGCCGATCCCGCGCGCGTTCTGGAGGCGAGGTCGGAGGTCCAGATCGTCAAGCGGGTGATGTCGGGAATGTCGCGCCGGCGGTTCGACATCTGTTCGGCCGCGTGGCTGGACGGCTTGTCCACCAGCGACATCGCCCAGGCGCGCCGGATGCCTCTGCGCACGGTGCAGCATGAGCTTCGCCAGGCGTCCCTGGAAATTCAGAAGGCCTTGTCGCAACCCAAGGTCATTTCCTTGCGTCGTTCCGGACTTGGCGTGTCATGACTGAAGGGAGCCATGGAACAGACCGGCATGATGTGGGCGCAAGCATGACCGAGGAGGGTCTCGCCAGGGAAGCGCGCTCCTGGGTCACGCTGCTGCTGTCGGGCGAGGCGACCGAGCAGGATGCGCGTCGCCTGGCTGAATGGCGACAAGTCTCCACGGTCCACGAGGCCGCCTTTTCCCGTGAGGCCCGGACCCACGCCCTGGCGCGCGCCGCGATCACCGCGCTCAGGTCGGAAGACGCGGCCTGGTCGCCGCAGGGCGCTTGCGCCGGGGTCAATCGTCGTCTGCTGATCGGGGGCGGCGTCGCGGCGGCCGCCGGCGTCGTGCTGGCGGTGTCCGCCCGCAAGGGACCGTTGATCGCGAACCCCGCCGAGAACTTCGAGACCGGCAAGGGCGAGCGCAAGACGCTGGCGCTGGGAACAGGACTCAGCGTCGAGCTGAACACTCTGAGCCGCGTGAGCCTGCGCGACGACCTGGGACAGGGCGGGTTCGAGCTCCTGCGCGGCGAGGCGCTGGTCACCGTCGGTCAAGCGGCGGGCCTCATCCAGGTCGCCGCCGGCGACGCCCGGATCCTGGCGGGCCAGGCGCGACTGGGGCTTCGCAACTTGCCCGGCGATCTCTCCGTCACATGCATGGAGGGGCGGGCGCGTGTCCTGCTGGCCGGCCGCGAAGCCGTGCTGAACGCGGGCGAGACCGTGGCCTGGAGCACCAAGGCCCTGGGCCAGGTGGCCCGCCTGCCCAGGACGGCGGTCGAAGGCTGGTGGCGCGGCGTCCTGGTGTTCGACAACGCCCGGCTCGGCGACGTCATCGACGAACTGAACCGCTATCGCGAAGGACGGATCGTGGTGGCCAACCCCGCGATCGCGGCCCGCCGGATCAGCGGCGCCTTCTATATCGACCAGTTGGACCAGGTCGTCGAACAGCTTCGACTGGCCTACGGCGTGCGGATCCTGCGTATGCCGGGCGGCGTCGTGATGGTCACTTGACCGGCGGGGCGCGCCTCCTTGAGCTGTCGTGAAAACTTCACCTTAAATCTTTGCGCAGGTCGCTGACCGCCGTGTCTCTCCCCTGACGACCAATCGCGAAACCTCCCTCCGGTGTTCAGAGGGGCGTTTCACCGGGGGATAGATGCTTCGATCGACCAGACACCACGCCCTCGCGGCGTCCGTGGCGCTTGCAGCCCTGACGGCCGCTCTGCCAGCCATGGCGCAGGACGTGACTCCCACCTTCGACATCCGGGCCTTCCAGGTGAAGGGCAACACCGTGTTGTCGCCCGACGCCGTGGAACGGGCGGTCTACCCGTTCATGGGGCCGGGCCGCACCGCCGCGGACGTGGAATCGGCCCGCGCGGCACTGCAGGCCGCCTTCGAGAGCGCTGGCTACATCGCCGTTTCGGTCTACACGCCCGAGCAATCGGTCGAGGGTGGCATCCTGCAGCTGGAGGTGTCCGAGCAGGCGATCGGCCAGGTCGTGGTCCAGGGCGCCCGCCACCCCGAAGCGGTTCGGGCCAAGGCGACGTCGCTGACCCCGGGTCGCACCCCCAACCTGCCCGAGTTCCAGCGCGACGTGGTCGCGCTGAACCAGACCGCCAGCCGCCAGGTGACGCCCGAGCTGAAGGCCGGCGAGGCGCCGGGCACGCTGGACGTGGTACTCACCGTCGAGGAGAGCTCGGCGTTCGGCGGCTCGGTCGAGGTGAACAACTTCCATTCGGCCGCCACGACGCCCTACCGCGTCTCGACCAGCCTGCGGCATGACGACCTTTGGGGACGCGGCGACAGCCTGAGCGTGTCGGCCCAGATCGCGCCCGAGCGGATCGACGACGGCACGGTCTTCTCGGCCAACTACCTGCGTCGCCTTGGATCGGGCTCGCAGCTGCTGGTCTACGGCGTGGTGTCCGACAGCGACATCGCCGTGGTGGGCGGGACTAGCGTGATCGGCAAGGGCACGATGGTCGGGCTGCGCTACATCCAGTCGCTGGGCAGCCGCGAGGGTTTCTACCATTCGGCCACGGTGGGCTTCGACTGGAAGGACTTCAGCGAGGACGTGATCCTGGGCTCCGACCGGGCCTCGGCCCCGATCGAATATTTTCCGATCATGGCCTCGTGGCGCGGGGACTGGTCGGCCGAGGGCCGTCAGAGCGACGTGACCGTCACCACCACCTTCGGCCTGCGCGGCGTGGGCGACCAGTGGCGCTCCTTCGACGCCAAGCGCTACAACGCCCGCGCGAGCTTCTTCGCCTTGAAGTTGGATGCCGGCCATACCGAGGACTTGGTCCACGGTATGCAGATCAACACGCGCCTGACCGGCCAGTGGTCGCCCGATCCGCTGATCTCCAACGAAGGCTTCTCGCTCGGCGGGTCGTCCAGCGTGCGCGGCTACTACGAGTCCGAGGCCCTGGGCGACTACGGCCTGGCCGTCCAGACCGAACTGCGCAGTCCGCGCCTGTTCAAGGCCTGGCCGGGCGTGAACGAATTCCGGGTCCACACATTTTTCGACGGCGGTTTCGTCGATTTGCATGACCCCTTGCCCGGCCAGAACGGCGACATGCTGATCAGCGCCGGGGTCGGGGCCCGGGTCCGACTTCTCAACCACATAAACGGCGCCGTCGATGTCGGCGCGCCGCTGATCTCGGGCGCGAACAGCGTGTCTGGGACCGTCTTTGCTCGCTTCCGTCTCTGGGGGGAATTTTGATGTCTTTGCATAAACGGCTCACGTCCGGGCTGATCGCCGCGGCGATCGGCGCTTCGGCCCTGGCGGCCTACGCCACGCCGGCCGCCGCCGCCGCCTGGTGGGACGAAGCCTACGCCTATCGCACCAAGATCAACGTCTCGACCCAGGCCGCCGGCCTGTCGGCCGAGGTGGCGCGCGCGCCGGTGCTGGTGCGTTTGCACACGGGCAATTTCAACTTCGCCGACGTCAAGGCCGATGGCGCGGACCTGCGCTTCGTGGCGGGCGACGACCGCACGCCGCTGGCCTTTCATGTCGAGAAGTGGAGCCCCAGCGAGCAGCAGGCCCTGGTGTGGGTGGACGTCTCGGGTCTCAAGCCCGGCGCCGCCAGCGCGATCTACGCCTATTACGGCAACGAGAAAGCCGCTTCGGGTCAAAAGGTCGCCGCCACGTTCGGACCCGACTACAAGCTGGTCTGGCACTTTGATGCCGCCGGCGCGCCCAAGGACTCCACCGCCAACGGCTTGAACGGCGTGGGCGGCGAAAGCCGCAATACCGGCGGCCTGATCGGCCAGAGCCTGAAGCTGGATGGAACCTCCAGCGTCTCGATCCCGGCCCAGGGCTTCAGCGGCGGCCCGGGTTCGGTCAGCTTCTGGGTCAAGCCGGCGTCCGACGGCCAGCTTCTCGCCTTGCCGGGCCTGACCTTGGCCAGCGAGGCTGGGGTCCTCTTCCTGCAGGGCGGCGAGGCCAAGAGCACCGGCGCGGCCCTGCCGGCCGGAACCTGGGCGCATGTCGGCCTGGTCAATGACGGCGCCAAGACCAGCCTGTTCATCAACGGCCAACCGGCCGGCGAGGTCGCCGGCGTCCTGGGCGCGGGACCCGCGACCCTGGGTCAGGGCTTTGCCGGTGAGTTCGACGAGGTCCGTGTGGCGGGCGTGGCTCTGCCGTCGGCGGCGTTCCAGTTGGCGGCCGCCTCGGAAGGGCAGGGCGCCAAGCTGCTGAACTTCGACAACGCCGAACAGACCCAGAGCGGCGGTCACAACTATTTTGGCATTCTGTTCAAGGCCCTGACCTTGGACGCCTGGATCGTGATCGTCGTGCTGGGCTTCATGCTGGCCCTGGCCATCTGGGTGATGCTCACCAAGGGGATGATGCTGGGCCGCACCACGCGGGCCAATGACGACTTCCTGGAGGTTTACCAGCAGTCCAAGCGTGGCACGAACGGCCATGAAGGGCTGGGCGATCTGCCCGAGGGCCTGGTTCAGGACTCGCCGCTGGCGCGCCTGTATCAGATCGGTCGCCGCGAGCTGGCGCTGCGCCTGGCCGAGGGTAAGGCCTCCGCCAGCCGGTTCGCCATCCGCGCCCAGTCGATCGCGGCCATCCGCTCGGCCCTGGATGCAGGCCAGGTGCGCGAGAGCCAGAAGCTGAACAAGTGGATGGTGTTGCTGACCATCGCCATCTCCGGCGGGCCGTTCATCGGCCTGCTGGGCACGGTGCTGGGGGTGATGATCACCTTCGCCAGCGTCGCCGCGGCCGGCGAGGTCAACATCAACGCCATCGCCCCGGGCATCGCCGCGGCCCTGCTGGCCACGGTGGCGGGCCTGGCCGTCGCGATCCCGGCGCTGTTTGGCTACAACTACCTGCTCAGCCGGGTCGAGGACATCTCGGCCGACAACCAGATCTTCGTCGATGAGCTGGAAAAGCGCATCGCCGAGACCTGGCAGGACGTTCCCGCCAACGCTTTTGCGGCCGAGTAGGGGGGCGTCATGCAGATCCAAGGCAAGAAGCCCTACAACGAGATCAACATTACCCCGCTGGTCGACCTGACCTTCGTGCTGCTGATCATCTTCATCCTGCTGACCACGGCCGCCGTCCAGGGCATCAAGGTCGACCTGCCGTCTGCCTCGGCCTCGCAGGTTCTGGACCAACCCAAGTCGCGGGTCATCGCGGTGGCCAATGACGGCACGGTGTCGATCGACGCCGTCCCCGTCTCGATGGCCGAGCTGGAGGCAGAACTGCGCACCTCGGTCGCGGCGACGCCGGATCTGCCGGTGATCCTGCGCGGCGATCGGGCGGTGCAGTACGACCAGATCATGCAGGTGCTGGACCTGTGCTCCAAGGTCGGCGTCGGCAGCCTGGGCATGGCCTCCACCCGTCCCCCCGGCGGCGGGGCCTGATCGCCATGACCTACGCCTTCATGGCGGATGAGCCGCCCCCGCCGCTTCGCCGCCGCGCCAGGGTGAACTGGCTGGTGGTCGGCGCGGTCCTGGTGCTGGGCGGCGCGCTGGCCGTAACGTTCCTGCGGCCCTCGACGATCAGCGAGCGGATGCGGGACGACAAGACGGTGAGGGTGGTGCTGCCGCCCCCGCCGCCACCGCCGCCTCCGGAGGTCCAGCCGGTCGAGACGCTGCCCGAGCCCACGCCGGCCCCGCCGATCGACCAGCCCCAGGACACCCCGCCGCCGCCGGACGCCCCGGCCCAGCCCACGCTCGGCGATAGCGCCCTGACCGCGCGAGAAGGCGCGGGTCCGTCCAATTACGGCCTGCAGGGCGGCGACGGTTCGGGAACCCGGATCGGCGGGCGTCCCGGCGGCGGCGACGGCGGGTTCGGCGCCTACGCCAACCTGGCGTTGGCCGCCGTGCGGCAGGCCGCCCAGGGCGACACGCTGCTCTCGCGCGGCCGTTACACCGCCCGCCTGGCGGTTACGGTCTCGTCCGAGGGACGGATCCTGTCGGCCCGTCTGTTGAGCTCCACCGGCGATGCGGCGCGCGACGCGCGCCTGCAGGAGCGCCTGGTGGGCCTGCAACTTTCCCAACGTCCGCCCGCCGGCCTGCCCGTGCTGCGGATCGAACTCAACGCGCGATCGGGCGGCTGATGGCCACGCCGCAGCCCGCCGAACCCAGAATGCTCAAGGGACCTTCCATGACTCGCCTGTCTCGCCTGAAACCCGCCCTGATGGCCTGTGCGGCCGGGTTGTCGCTGATGGCGACCCATCCCGCCGCCGCCGCCGGGGCGGTGGACTCCGCCCGCCTGCTGGAACTGATGGTCAGCAAGGGCCTGGTGACCCGTCAGGAGGCCGACGGACTGATCGCCGAAGCCTCGGTCGCGCCGGCCGCCCAGCCCGCCGCTGCCCAGCCGGTTCCGGCCGGCGGCGTCCACGACGGCGTGCAGACGATCCCCTATGTGCCCCAGGTCGTGCGCGACCAGCTCAAGTCGGAACTGCGCGCCGAACTGGGAACCCAGGCCGAGGCCCAGGGCTGGTCCGCCCCCGGTCAGACGCCGGAATGGACCCGGCGCGTGACGCTATCGGGCGACCTGCGGGTGCGCGGCGAGGCGGTGTTCATGGACGACGCCAACAGCGACATCTTCGAGGACTTCGAGGCGATCAACCGCGGCGGCGGCCAGAACATCAACGATCGCACGTCAGGCTATGTCGCGCCGCCCTACATCAATACCCAGGAAGATCGCCGCCGCGCCCGCATCCGCGCCCGGCTGGGCGTCGACGTCCGTATCGACGACTGGATCTCGGCGGAGCTGCGCATCGCCACGGGCAACGACAGCTCGCCCGTCTCGACCAACCAGACCCTGGGCGGCAGCGGCGAGTTTGGCAAGTACGAGCTGTGGCTGGATCGCGCCGCCATCCGCCTGGCCCCGGTCAAGGACGTCTCACTGGCCTTCGGACGGTTCGGCAACCCGTTCTGGACGTCGGAACTGTTGTTCGACGACGACTTGAACTTCGACGGCGTGGCGCTGTCGGGTTCCCATCGGTTCGGCCAGAACCTGCAGGTTTTCGGCACGGCCGGCGCCTTCCCGATCTTCAACACCAGCCTCAACTACGGCTCGCGCAACGCGGCGGCGGGTCAAGGGCGCGCGTTTAAGAGCCAGGACAAGTATCTGGCCGCGGCTCAGCTCGGCCTGAACTATCATCCGACCCCGCGCCTCGGATTGAAGGCGTCCGTCGGCTACTTCTATTTCGACGGTGTCGAGGGCAAGGTCTCCAGTCCCTGCTACTGGTACGAGCAGGCCTGCGACACCGACGCTACGCGGCCCGTGTTCCAGCAGTTCGGCAACACCCTGTTCCCGATCCGCAGCATCATCGCCAATCCCAACGATCCGACCGGCAGCCCGGAAGTGCAGTACTTCGGCTTGGCCTCGGCCTACGAGGTGCTCAACCTGCGCGGCCAGGTCGAGTACGCCCTGAGCGATCGCAAGGTCGCCCGGTTGGAAGGCGACTTCGTCAAGAACCTGGCGCTGGATGACGCCCTTGTGGCGGCGCGGGCGGTCAACAATCTGGGTCCGATGACCAGCGCGACCACCTTTGGCCCCTGGGCCGGCGGCGACACGGGCTGGTCGACGCGGTTGACGGTCGGCAATGTCGACATAGCCGAACGGGGCGACTGGAACGTGATGCTCGGCTACCGCCATCTCGAATCCGATGCGGTTCTCGCCGCCTTCACCGACAGCGACTTCCATCTGGGCGGGACCAACAACCGCGGCTGGAGCGTGGGCGGCAATATCGGTCTGGGACGTAACACCGTCGCCGGCTTCCGCTGGCTGTCGGCCGAGGAGATCGCCGACGCGCCGCTCTCGGTCGATCGCCTGCTTGTCGATCTGACGACGCGCTTCTGATGAAACCGGCCGTGACGATGATGTTCTTGCCCAGAACGAAGGCGGTCGCGTGCTCGCACGCGCCTGGCCTTCCCATCGCCACGGCCGTGACGGCGTTGGCCACGACGTCGTCGCGCCCGTCCGGTCTTCCCCTGATCGGACGGGCCTTTCTTCTCGCGGCCAGTCTCGCGCTGACGCTGGCCGCGCCTGCGCGAGGCTGGACGCAAGCCGCCGATGTCTCCCCGACGCGGGTCTCCGGCGTGACCGTCGGCGCTGCGCCCTCCAGGGCGGGACTTTGCGTACAGGTTGATGTCGGAGGCTTTCGCGCTGGCCATCTGGAGTGCGCCGTGCAGGCGCTGCAGGCGGCGGCGCGCCAGAGCCAGGCCCAGGCGCGTAGCGGCTTCAATACGCCGACCTCAGAGGCCTCGGACGCCCAGTTGGGCGTCGCCAACCTCGCGGGCGTTGGCCTGAGGCTGGGACCGAACCTGGGCGTCTCGGCCCAGGCCTGGCGTCCGCCCCGCAACGCGCCCCCGGCCCGGCCATGACTGGCCCGACTCTGTTCGAAGCGGGCCGTCCCGGGCTCGCCAGCCTTTCGATGTCCGACGCCCGCCACATGGCGCGCGGCGTCTTCCCCCATTCCGATCGCGACGCCGTCCTGACGGCTGTTCTGTTCCTGGAGTCCGTCTGATGATGTTCCAAGCCCGCTCGCTGCGCACGCGCCTCCTGATCGGCGCCTCGCTCGGCTCGCTGTTGCTCGGCGGCGCCGCCGAGGCCCAGAACGGCCGGATCTCGGCCGGTCGCGGCGGCGCCGCCGATCCCGCGGCGGCCGCCGCCCGTGCGGCCCAGGCCCAGGCCGCCAAGCAGGGTGCGGCCACCACCGCCACGCGCCGGGCGCTGGAAAGTTTCACCCGCGCCGCGGCCACGCGCCAGGCGATGACCAACGCCCAGACGGCCGCCCGCGCCGCCGCCTTCGCGACCCAGAGCGCCGTGCCCAACGGCCTGGGCAAGGGCGGCTTGCAGGTCGGTTCGGGCGTCGTCCTGGACCCCAGCCTGTGGATCGGCGCCAAGGGACCGACCCAGACCGTCGGCGCCGACGGACGTACCGTCGTCACCGTGGACCAGACCCAGGATCGCGCGATCCTGACCTGGGACAGCTTCAATGTCGGCCGCGAGACCGACCTGGTGTTCGCCCAGGACGCCAGCAACTGGGTGGTGCTGAACCGCGTCAACGACGTCACCGCCAATCCCACCCGCATCCTCGGCTCGATCAAGGCCGCCGGCTCGGTCTTTATCCTCAACCGCAACGGCGTCCTGTTCGGCGGCGCCTCGCAGGTTAACGTCCGTAACCTGGTGGCCTCGACCGCCGACATCTCCGACATCCAATTCATGGAGCGGGGTATCCATTCAGCCACGGCCCCGCCGCCGCAAAGCTGGATGCCGCTGATCACCCTGCCGGCCTTTACCGCTGCGGGCGGGGCGGTCACGGTCGAAGCTGGCGCGCTGATCCGCACCACGGCCCCCGCCACGGTCGTCGAGGGCGGCGGCTATGTGATGCTGATGGGCAGCACGGTCGAAAACCGCGGCACGATCATCACCGATCACGGCCAGACGATCCTGGCGGCCGGCGACAACTTCCAGGTCCGCGCCGGCTACGGCACCCAGACCAACCAGTCCTCGACGGTGCGCGGCTCGGAGGTCGCGATCCTCCTCGACGCCGGCAGCACCAGCGGCCGCGTCGTCAACAGCGGCGTCATCGAGGCGCGCGAGGGCGACATCACCCTGGCCGGCCAGACCGTCGTTCAGGGCGGAGTCGCGGTCGCCACCACCTCGGTCAACACCCGCGGCACGATCCACCTGCTGACCGACCTGACCGACGCCAAGTCCAGCGTCACCCTGACGAAGGACAGCCTGACGCTGATCCTGCCGGACCTGGACAGCAAGGCCACGGCCACCAACGCCCAGCGCGACGCGCTGCTGGCGGAATCGGGCATCGCGCCGTCGCGGCCCAGCCTGCTCAACAACCAGGGCATCGACCGCCTCAGCTACGTCCAGCCCGACCGCAAGGACATGTCGCGGGTCGAGATCACCAGCGGCGGCGACGTGCTGTTCGAAGGCGGCTCGCAGACCATCGCCCAGGGCGGCCAGATCGCGGTCGTCGCGCTGAAGCGGTCCACGCTCGAGGACGGGGCCCTGCTGGACGTGTCCGGCCTGCGCGACGTGACGATGGACATGGCGTCCAACAATCTGAAGATCAACGTCCGCCCATTCGACCTGCGCGATTCCGCCCTCAACCGCGAAGGCGACGGCATTCGCAGCAACGACGTGTGGATCGACGTGCGTGACCTGGTCCTGCTGCCCAGCGGCACGGGCGGCTATGTGGGCGATCGCTACTACACGCCTGGCGGCCTGCTGGAAGTCGCCGGGCACCTGGGCAACACGGCCCACTCGATCGGCGAATGGGCCTCGGTCGGCGGCACGATCAATGTGCGCGCCAACGAAGCCGTGGTGCATCACGGCGCGGTCCTGGATGTCTCCGGCGGCTCGCTGCGCTACGACGGCGGCTACATGCAGTCCACCCGGATGATGGGCTCGGACGGCCGGATGTACGACCTGGGCCAGGCTCCGGCCGGCGTGAAGATGCTGTCGATCGGCGACGCCTTCGTCCGCAACCACGCCCGTTGGGGCGAGGCCTATGCCGAGGTCTATGGCCGCCCGCTGTTCAGCGGCGGCCGCAGCGCGCGGTGGGAGGACGGCTACACCGTTGGCCGTGACGCCGGCGTGATCACCCTGTCGGCGCCCACGGTGCTGATGGAAGGCCAGATTCTGGCCGACGTCGTGATCGGAGAGCGTCAGGTCAATGGCCGGCCCCAGACCGCGCCCAGCCTGACCGCCGACGGCGGGATCATCAACGCCTTCGCCAACCGGCTGGACGGCTACACCCTGCCGCAGAACGCCACGCCGCTAGCCGGCGGGCTCTATGTCGGCGACAATCTGGCGCGCAACTATCTTCCCACGCCTCCGAACACGAACATCTACGCCAACACCGTGGTCGTGGGAGAGACCACCACCGTCACGGACGGCGTGAAGGCGGGCGTGGCCCTGACGCCCGACTTGACCAACAAGGTCCTTCTGTCGGGGGACTCCCTCAGCGCCTCGGGCCTGGGCGAACTGCGGGTTACCGGCGGGACGATCAAGGTCGAACAGGACTTGACCCTGGCCGCCGGCGGCCAATTGGCCTTCCAGGCGACCACGATCGAGGTCAACGCCGACATCACCGCCCGAAGCGGTTCAATCTCGATGGCGGCGGTCCAGCCCTGCACGGCCGGTTGCGCCACGGTGACCGACCTCAGCGTGGGCGACAGGGTGCGCCTGGACACCCGCGGCCTGTGGGTCAACCTGGCCAAGGGCGGCGACCTCGCCGACATGGCCCACCTGGACGGCGGCGCCGTCATGCTGGAAAGCCGTCAGGGCGACCTGACGCTCGGTAAGGGCAGCCTGATCGACGCCTCGGCCGGCGGCGCGATCCGCGAAGACGGCCAGTTCGTCGGCGCGAACGGCGGCGACGTCGGCCTGGGCGTCGGCTTCCTGAACCGCCTCAACGCCAACGAGATGGTGCTGGACGGCGACATCCAGTCCTACGGCTCGGGCGACGGCAAGGGCGGGCGACTGATCCTGTCGGCGGCGGGCCGGCCAATCACCATAGGCAGCGCGCTGCTCGGCGGCGGCAACGTGCTGGTCGCGGGCCAGCCCCTGCCGATCGACCTGCAGATCACCGAGGACCTGATCCTGCCGGCCGGCTCGGTGCTGCCGGTCGACTACAGCTCGACCATCAACCGGGTCGAGCCGGGCCAGCCCTTCCCGGCCGACGTGCCGGTGGACATCGGGGAGCTGACCCTGAGTGAAGACTGGGAAATCCCGGTGGGGTTCATTATCTACGATCTCGACTACATGGAGCACTACGAGGGCGAGATCCTGCCCGCCGGCACGCTGATCACCTTCGGCTATGGCACCTTCATGAAGGGCGACGTCGCGCCGATATCGATCTTCCCGAACGGGTTCGACATCGCGCCCATCACCACGGTCCTGCCCAAGGGCTCGATCCTGACCGAGGCCCTGACCCTCTCGGCGGGCAGGACGCTTGGGGCCGGGACCGTTCTGCCGGTCGACGCCAAGCTCGCCAAGCCGTTGCACCTGGAGGCCGAGTTCTTCCAGAAGGGCTTCGCCAACTACGACATCCGGGCGGGCGGCGACCTGCTGGTCAGCGGCGTCGTCGACGTCAAGGCGCCTGTCCGCCGCTACACCGCCGCCAGCGCGGAGATGGTCAGCGGCGCCGCGCCGCAGGACGCCATGGAGCTGTGGCTGCCGGAAATGTTCCGCGAGGATGCCGTCAATGGCCGCTTCATCCAGCGCCAGGGCGCCAGCCTGAGCCTGACCGCCAACGCCGTGGGCGACCGCAACAGGGTCAATCCCTATGGCGGCGGCCTGATCCCCGACCCGATCAATAGCGGCAGCGTGGTGATCGACAAGGCCGCCGTCATTCGCGTCGACGACGGCCAGGCGGTCAAGATCACCTCGGCCGACAGCATCCGCCTGGAGGGCCGCATCGAGGCCCACGGCGGTTCGGTCAGCCTGGTGGCCGGGCCGAAGGAAAACACCAACCGCGATTACCCCGATCAAGTCATCTACTATGACTCCTCGCGCGCGGTGTGGCTGGGCGAGAACAGCGTCATCGACGTTTCGGGTCGCGCCCATACGGCGGTCGATGCGCGCGGTCTGCGCTACGCTTCCGTCTCCAAGGGCGGCTCCATCGCGGTAGGCGGCGAGACCGCCGCCTACGTCGTGGTGCGGCCTGGCGCGATCCTGGACGCCTCTGGGGCGGCGGCGGACATCGACTACCTGTCCTCCACCCTGCCGATGGCGCGCAACACCTTGAGCCTGGCGACGGATGGCGGCTCGATCGCCTTCCGCTCGCAGTATGGCATCTTCCTGGATGGCGCCATGCGCGCCCAGGCCGGCGGCCAGGGCGCCTCGGGCGGACTGCTTTCCGTGACGCTGAGCACGCCGCTTCTGGCGGACAAGGGCGTGCCGGATCGCGATCTTCCCGAGTTCATGCGTCAACTCCGCTCCATCTACGTGGATGAAGCCCACAAGACCGACCTGCGCGCCGATATCCGTTTTGGCGATTGCATCACCGGCTGCTGGACGCCGGGCCAGACGATTGTTGAAGCCGAGCTCAGCAATGACGGCGTCAACAACTTCGTGGGCCAGGCGCGGCTGGGCGTGGACCAGGTCAAGGCGGGCGGCTTCGATAGCCTGAGCCTGAGCACCAGCGATGTCATCCTGCTGAACGGCGACGTCGATCTGAAGCTGGGCCGCGACCTGATCCTGATCGGAAGCGTGGCAAACCTGGACCTCGATGCCGACGCCAAGCTTAGCGCCGCCTATGTGAAGTTGGCGGGCGCGGGCGTCATGTACGGCAATCAGTTGGTGAAGGGCCAGATCGGCGCGAGCGCGCTGCCCAAAAAGCCCGAGATCGGCAAGGGCGTGCTGACCATCACCGGCGGCCTGGTGGACATGGCCAGCGCCCAGTTCGGGATCAACGGCTCTATCGGCTTGAGCGGCGGGCTTGAGAGAGAGTACGAGTACGCCGCGCCTGAACAGATCAACATCGTCAGCCGTGGCGACATTCGTCTGCTGGGCGGCGACGTCAATGCGTTGAGCAACATCTCGCTGACCGCGGCCCAGATCTATCCGGTGACCAACGCGGTCGCGGGGGTCTACGCCGGCAAGTTCAGCTATCGCATTCCCGGCAACACCGTCATCTACAACACCCTGATGGACGGCGGGACGGTCAGCTTCCACAAGCTGGACGGCGTGACGCCGACCGCGCCTCTGTCTATCTACGGTTCGCTGATTGTCGGCGCCGATATCATCAACCAGGGCGGCGTCCTTCGTGCGCCCCTGGGTTCGATCCAACTGGGCGTCGGCGGTGACCGGTTCGTGCCGGGCCCCGAGGCCTTGCAGCCCGGGCAGCAATACTGGGACGGCGTGTCCAAAACGACCTCCGAGGTCAATCTGCTGAGCGGCGGCCTGACCTCGGCCAGCGCCCGTGATCTGGTCGTGCCGTTCGGCGGCACCACCGACGGCCTGACCTGGCTGCTCAATGGCGCCTCGCAGACGACGACCCTGGCCACCCAGGGCGTCACGGTCGTGGGCTCGCTTCGCGCGGACGAAGGCTCGGTGCTGGACCTGTCGGGCGGCGGCCTTCCGGCCGGCGGCGCCTTCATCACCGGCCGCGGCGGTTCGGTCGACATCCTGACCACCGCCCTGGCCAATGTCAGCCCGGCCTTCCAGGGGCTGAGCCAGGCTGACAACAAGGTGTATGCGATCGTGCCCGGCTACGGCGGCTCGACCACGCCGACCGCTTTGGCCGGCCACGCCCAGCCGGGCGTCGGCCAGCAGGTGGTCATCCCCGAGGGGGTCCCGGGCCTGGCGGCTGGAACCTACATGTTGTTGCCGGCCGAATACGCGCTGATGGACGGCGCCTTCCGCGTCGAACTGGGCGGGGCGATGCGCCCCGGCGCAGGCGGCCTGAACGTGCTGGCCGACGGCTCGGTGCACCTGGGCGTGACCACCGCCATCGCCAACACGGCGACGCGCGGCGCCCTGCCGGTCGACGCCATCCTGACCTCGTCCAAGACGGTCAGGACCTATTCCCAATACAACGAGACCAGCTACGCCGACTTCCTGGCCGCCGCGCCGGCCAAGGCGCTGTTCGACAACCCGCTGCCCCTGATGCCACAGGACGGCAAGGCCTTCATCCTGGCCCTGGCCCCGCCGGTCGCCAACAGCGACCGCCCGGTCTTCTCATTCAAGGGTAAGGGCCTGTTCGACGCGGCCAAGGGCGGCATTGGCGGCTCGCTGGCGGTGATCGGCGGCGCCTATTACGGCATGGACAACCTGACGCTCGAGATCCTGGGCGCGAACGGTGTCGCCACGCCGGGCGCCCTGTCGCTGTACGCCGCCGACCTGAACGCGGTCGGGGCCAAGGTGATGACCCTGGGCGGCGTGGCCCAACGCTCCCTTGGCATCTCCGACGAGATCATCGTCCGGGCCGGCGGCGGGGCGGTGAGCGGGACGGCCCTCAGCACCGGGTTCGCTGGAGTGACGGTGCGCGGCGGCGCCGAACTGGTCGCGCCGCAGGTGCTTTTGATCGCTCAGGAAAACTCAAACATCCTGGTCGAAAGCGGTGCGCGGATCACCACTCTGGGCAAGGGCGATCCGGCCTTCGCCTCGACGATGGGCTTCACCCTGCGGGCCGACAATATCAACCTGCTGTCGGTGTCGAACGGTCTGCTGGAATATAGCTCGACCGCCGCAAGTTCGGGCTCGGGGGCGATCACCGTTCAGGATGGGGCCTCCATCTTCACCGACGGCACGCTCAGCTTCGTCAGCCCCGGCGCGGTTCGCCTTGGCGAGAACGTCAACTATGGTGCGCGTTACCTGGGCTTCTCGACCGGTTCGGTGAACCTGGGCACGACGCAGGCCCTGGCCGACGCCGCCGCTCAAGGCGTCCTGCCGGCCGGCATCGCCCTGAACCAGACGGTGCTGGACCGCCTGATGCGCGGCGACCCCGTCTCGGGCGCGCCGAAGCTGGAGCGGTTGATGCTGACCGCCAACCAGTCGATCAACTTCTATGGCGCGATCAGCCTGGACACCCGCGACGCGGCGACCGGGAAGTCGAGCCTGCAGCTGGTGCTGAACACCCCGGCCCTCTATGGGCACGGCGCCGCCGGCGACGTCGCGCGGATCACGACCGGGACGCTGGTGTGGAACGGCCTGCTGGGCAACGCCGGCTCGCAATTCGATCCCAAGCCGATCACCGCCCTGCCGGGCGCGCCGATCGCCGGCGGCCCTGGCAACGGCCTGGGCACACTGGACCTGGTCGCCGATCGCATCGTCCTGGGCTATCAGGATGGGGTGGCGATCAGCGCCGACTTGGATCTCAATCGCTTGGCCCTGGGCTTCTCGACCGTCAACCTGACGGCGTCGAACCGGATCGAGGCCAATCACAGCGGCCAACTGGCCGTCTATCAATCCCAGGCGACCTATGGCCAGGCCGGGCAGGGCGGGGTGCTGAACCTGACCACGCCGCTGCTGACGGGGCAGGCGGGGTCCAAGCTGCACTACAAGGCCGGCGATACGATCAACGTCGTCCGTCCGGCCGGGACCGCCGCCTCGACCGGCAAGGTCGAGGCCGACCTGGGCGCCGAAATCCGCCTGACCGCCGGCGCTATCCTGGCCGACACCACCATCGCCCTGCCCAGCGGCAAGCTGGTGATGACGGCGACCCAGGGCGACATCGTCCTCAAGGACGCCGCGCGCCTGGACATGGCGGGTCGCGAGACCAAGTTCTTCGAGGAAACGCGCTACAGCTGGGGCGGCGACGCCGAGCTGGAAAGCACCCACGGCTCGGTGGTGCAGGCCGCCGGCTCGACCATCGACATCAGCGCCGACTACAACCACGCCGGCCTGCTGAAGGTCACGGCGCTGGAAGGCGCCGTCGCCCTGAACGGCCTCGTCGAAGGCCACGCCCGCAGCGGTCCGGGCAAGGCCGTCGATCCGAGCCTGCGCAACGGATCGATCGACGTCCGGGCCGGAACGCTCGGCGACTTCGCGGCCCTCAACACCCGCCTCACCCAGGGCGGCGTGACGGAATCGCGCGGCTTCGTCATCAAGACCGGCGACTTGACGATCGGCGACGAGGTGGTCGCCCGCCACGTCTCCATCTCGGCGGACGGCGGCGACCTGACGGTCAATGGAACGATCGACGCCAGCGGCTATCGCCCCGGCTCGATCCGCCTGTCGGCGCGTGACGACCTGACCCTGGCCTCGACGGCGGTGTTGGACGCCAGCGGCGACACGCTGATCGTCGACGCCTACGGCGCGGCGATCGAAGCGTCCAACCGCGCCAATGTCGAGCTGACCTCGGTTTCGGGCGCCCTGATCCTGGCGTCGGGCGCGACGCTGGACCTCTCGGCGGCCGACAAGGTCGCACGCGGCCGGGTCGAGCTGAACGCCCATCGCCTCGGCGCCAACGACGTGGCCCTCGACGCGCGAGGTCCCATCACGATCAAGGGCGTCGAAAGCCTGTCGGTCAACGCCTTCCGCGCCTATGAGCCGGCCGGCGGCGTCATCGACCAGGCGCTGATGGACGGCATCCACCTGGACAGCACCGCCTTCATCGACGCGGCGCTGGGCAACGCCGACCTGCGGGGCCGGATGACCGGACTGGCGACCTATGCGGACGCCTTCCACCTGCGGCCGGGCGTCGAGCTGCGCAGCACGGCCGGCGGCGACCTGCGGGTTTCGGGCGACCTGAACCTGGCGGGCTATCGCTACGCCAGCCTGAACGCCAATAGCCCCCTGACCGCGACCTACGGTTCGGGCGAGGCTGGCGTCCTGCTGGTCCGCGCGGCCGACGACCTGGACATCTATGGCAGCATCACCGACGGCTTCGCCGAGCCCGCCCGCACGCCGGACGACAACGGGTGGGTGATCTATCCGGGCACGCAGAATCTCAACGGCGAATGGTTTGCCGATCACCAGCTTGCCTCGCCGGTTGCTCTGGGCGTGGGGGCCCGGTTTCCGCAAGGCGTCAGCCTGACCTTCGACGCGCCGGTGCAAGGCTTCACCGTCGAGCGCAACAACCCGATTGGCGCCCCGACCACCCTCGCGGAAGACTTCACCCTGACCCAGGACTGGGTTGCGACCTCAACGATTCGTCTGCCGGGTGGCGGCGTGATCGCCCAGGGCTCGATCATGGTCGCCGGCACGGTCTTGCCCGTCGACACTCAACTGGGCGCCGCAGACGTTTTCCCGGGAGCGGTTTCACTGAAGGCGGTCACCTGGCCCAAGGGCGTTCCCTTGCCGGCCGCTCTGGTGCTGTCGAGCGTGACCCAGCTGCAGGCGGGCGACATCCTGCCGCGCGAGAGTACGCTGGTGTTCGACGGCGTGACCGGGCCGGTCGATACGCGTCCGGTCGGAACTGACGGGACCCAGGGCCGTATCTGGGCCGTGGCGGCGATGCTGCCGCAGGGGTCGCAATCCTGGTCGATGCGTCTGGTGGCCGGGGCGGGCCTGGACTCGGCCGACGGCCGCACCCTCCGGGCAGCCAGCGAATTGGCGGAAGCGGGCCAGAGCGGCGACCTGACCCTGTCGGATCGCCACTTCTTCAATCCTCAGGCTGCAACTGGCCCTGGCTTCGACCAAACCTGGGTCGATGCCCTGAAGCAGATGCAGAACTTCAGCGTCATACGCACCGGCATCGGTTCTCTGGACCTGCTGGCCGGCGGCTCCTACGAGCAGCTGTCGCTGTATGGCGTCTACACGGCCGGCACGCCTTCGGCGCAGATCGGCGGCACGACGCTGGACGGCTACAATGTCTACAACCAGCCGCGCGCCACCCTGGCCGGATCGACCGGCCTGGCCAATCCTTGGATCGGCGCGAACTTCGACGGCTATGCCGCCGCGATCCAAGACTACCAGGCCTGGTACCCTGAAAGCGGCGGCGACGTGCTGCTGTCGGTCCAGGACCGGATGATCGGCTATGCGACCGGCCGCAACGGGTCTAGTCAGCGGGTGGGCAGCGGCAGTGTCGGCAACTGGCTGTGGCGCCAGGGCGGCTACGGCCTGAGCGACGGCCGAACGCCCGAGATGGGCGAGGACGTCCCCACCGCCTGGTGGATCAACTTCGGCGGCTATGTGCCCAACAACAGTTCCAGCACCTTCACCACCGGCAACTTCAACGGCCCGATGCTGGAAGGCTTCATGGGTATCGGCGCCCTGGGCGGCGGCAATCTGACCGTGCGGGCCGGCGGCGACGCCGGCATCGTCAGCGACTGGTCGCGCGACAGCACCGACTTCCCCGACAGCAACCGCGCCTCAGTCGCCAGCACGGGCTTAAACTTCGCCGTCGGCGGCACGGGCCGGGTTACCTCGGTGACCCGCACCTCTGGCGTGGTCACGGATGGAACGCTGGTCCAGACCGGCGGCGGCGACATAACGATCTTGATCGGCGGCGAACTGAACGGCGCCGCCGGCCTGACGGGCGCCGACCTCAGCGGCTCGATCGTCAACCTGCGCGGCGACATCAGCCTGATGGCGAGCGGCGTCGGTCATGCGGTCTATACCACGACCCGGGATGTGCTCGATCCGCGCAAGCAGGATCCGCTCAATCCCGCGTTCCAGACTTCCTATGGCGGGATCACCCTGGTGATCGGCGATGGCGACGCGCGGCTGGACGCGCGGGGCGACCTGATCCTGGCCGGGGTCGGCGATCCGGGCTCGACGGCCCATTCCGCGGCCGGAACCAGCCTGGGCTATCTCGACGCCTCGGGACAATTCGTGCGGCCGGACGGCCTGATGATGCGGTCCAGCTTCTCGCTGTGGCGCGACGACACCAGCGTCAGCCTGTTCAGCGCCGGCGGCGACATCACGCCCCTGACCCTGGCCGGCGGCAACGCCGCGCCGCGGGACGGCCGCTACTGGTATCCGCCGGTGCTGAAGGTCACCGCCGCCAGCGGCGACATTTTCTGGGATGGCGGGCGTTGCGACGATTACGTCTGCAACCTCTCGCCGCTGGAACTGGCCCCATCGCCCCAGGGGCAGGTCGAGTTTCTGGCTTCCGGGTCGATCTTGGGCGGCGGTTACGTAACGTCCGACAATGTGGGCTCCTCGGCCGCCGGCTTGCCGATCGCCCTCTCCGGAATGTCCAACGCGCTGGACCTGCTGCCCAACCCGTTCCGCCCGACCTGGCTGACGCAGTTCGAGCGCACCCCGCAAGGGGATATCAACACGCCGCTGCCCTATGCGGGCAACAACGGGTCCGGCCAGATCGGCTCGATGCTCAGCTTCCAGGACGACACGGCGACCGGCACGCTGATCGAGGGCCGCAAGGCGCCGTCGCTGTTCTATGCGGCGGGCGGCGACATCAAGAACCTCAGCTTCGGGTTCTTCACCTATGTCGGCCAATCGACCTTCTATGTGAACTCCGGCTCGGTCGAGATCCGCGCGTCGCGGGATATCGTCAACCTGGGCACCGGCCCGGCGATCGGCTGTGGCCCGGTCGGCGCCATAGACTGCCGCAGCGCGTTGTCGATCCCCGGCGTCTACGGCGCGGGCGGGCTGGTCGTGCACAACAACGTCTCCGACATCAGCCTGGTCTCGGCCGGCCGCGACATCCTCTACGGCAACATGAGCGTGGCCGGTCCGGGCAATCTGGTGGTCGAGGCGGGCCGCAACATCTACCAGTCTGACCGCGGCCGGTTCACCTCGGTGGGGCCGCTGTTCGACCTGTCGCCGTCCACCCGCAACGGCGGGGCCGGGATCTCGATCCTGACCGGCGTCGGCGCGGGCGGGGCGAACTACGACACCTTCACGGACCTGTACCTCAATCCCGCCAACCTGGCCGAGGTCGGCCGCCCCCTGGCCGAGCAGCCGGGCAAGGTGGTCAAGACCTACGAGGTCGAGCTGGCCCAGTGGCTGACCGAGCGCTTCGGCTACAAGGCGGCCGACGCCAAGGACGCCCTGGCCTATTTCGACGCCCTGGACGAGGGACAGCGCGCGGTCTTCGCCCGCCAGATCTATTTCGACGAACTGAAGGCCGGCGGTCGCGAGTACAACAATCCCGACAGCAGCCGCTTCGCGTCCTATCTGCGCGGTCGCAACGCCATCGCGACGCTGTTCCCCGAGAAGAACGCGGTGGGTCAGACCATCTCCTATGCGGGGGATCTGACCATGACGGGCGGTTCGGGGGTGCGCACCCTGTTCGGGGGCGACATCGAGATCCTGGTGGCTGGCGGACAGACCATCGTCGGCGTCGGCGGCGTCGCCCCGCCTTCGACGGCCGGCGTGCTGTCCATGGGGTCGGGCGATATCGACGTCTATTCGCTCGGTTCGGTTCTGCTGGGCCAGAGCCGGGTGTTCACCACCTTCGGCGGCGACCTGCTCATGTGGTCGGCGAACGGCGACATCAACGCCGGCCGAGGCTCGACCTCGACCGCTGTCTACCAGCCGCCGCGCCGGGTCTATGACAACCTGGGCAACGTCACCCTGTCGCCGCCGACCCAGAACACCGGCGCCGGCATCGCCACCCTGGCTCCCATCCCGGAGATTCCGGCGGGCGATATCGACCTGATCGCGCCGCTGGGCACGATCGACGCGGGCGAGGCGGGTATCCGCGTGTCGGGCGACGTCAACCTGGCGGCGCTGCAGGTGCTCAACGCGGCCAATATCGACGTGACGGGCGACGCCGTCGGCATCCCGGCCGTGGCGGCGGTCAACACCGGCGCGCTGACGGCGGCCTCCAACGCCAGCAGCTCGGTGTCGGCCGAGGCCAGCCGTCTGGCCGACCGCCGCCAGGTGCGCATGCGTGATGTCCCCGCGATCATCACCAGCCGCTTCCTAGGCTTCGGCGAGAACTGATCGCGTAAATCGATATGCCGGAGGCGTCGGCGCGTGACGTCGGCGCCTCCGGTCTCCTTCAGGAGTTTAGAGACATGACCAACCCTTCCGAAGCCAGGGGCGACGCCCTGCCGCTGTTCTATCGCGATCCCCAACCGCTTTCCTCGGCGCTGCATGGCGACTGGCGACTTAAGGACGGCGACGTGGCCTTCGCCGCCGACGCGCCGTTCGTGCCCATCGTGGTCGGCGAGTTGATGGCGGCCAGCGCCGACTATCCCGTGCTGTTTTCCGGCGAGACGGCGCAGCCGATCGCCGTGCTGGGCCTGGAGCGCGCCAACCTTTTCGTCGCCGACGGTGTCTGGAACGCCGGCGCCTATGTGCCGGCATATGTGCGGCGCTATCCGTTCGGCTTCATCGCCACGATCAATCCCGAGGGCTTCGCCCTGGCGCTCGACGCCGGCTCGGAGCGGGTGGTCCAAAGCGGCGAGGCGGGCGCGCCGTTGTTCGAGAACGGCGCGCCCAGTGACCTGACACGCCAGGCCCTGTCGTTCTGCGATGCCTTCCAGGGCGAGGCCTCGGCCACCCAGGCGTTCGGCGCTGCGCTGAAGGCGCAGGGGCTGCTGATCGACCGGCGCGCCGACGCCACGCTGCCGGACGGGCGCAAGCTGGGGCTGGACGGCTTCCAGATCGTCGATGCGGCCAAGTTCGCCACCCTGCCGGATGAGATGGTGCTGGACTGGCACCGCAAGGGCTGGCTGGCCCTGGTCCACTTCCATCTGGCCTCTCTGGACCGCTTTCGCGCCCTGCTGGATAGGGCGGGCCGCGCGCTCGATGCGGCCGGGGTCGCCAAACCGTCATCGGACCCTGGCAAAAGCGCCGGCAAGTCCGCTCCTCGCTCCACCAAGAAAGACTAGGTCATGGCGTTGCTTCCCCTTCGTGCTCTCGCGTTCCTTCTAGCCGCCGCCGGCGTCGCGGCCCCGGCCCTGGCCCAGACTCCCTCCGCCCCGTCGCTGGGCGGGACCGCCGTGCCCGGCGTCTGCCTGTTGTCGCGCGAGGCGATCTTCGCCAACGCCAAGGTCGGCGTCGCCGCCTCGACCCGGCTGCAGCAACTGACCCAGGAGGCCCAGGCCGAGGTCGAGACCGATCGCAAGGCGCTGGACGTCGACCTGAAGACCTACCAGGCCGAGCAGGCTAAGCTGACCCCGGCCCAGCGCCAGGACAAGGAGCAAGCCCTGTCCCCGCGCGTCCAGGCCATGCAGACCAAGGCGCAGCAGCGCTCACGCGAGATCGAGGCCACCCGCGAAAAGGCCTTGGGCCAGATCTCCACCGCCGCCCAGCCGGTGATCGCCCAGGCCTACAAGGCCAAGAGCTGCGGTCTGCTGGTCGATCGGGCCAGCGTGCTGGGCGGCAACCTGGCCAACGACCTGACCCCTGACGTCGTCAAGGGTCTAGATGCCGCGCTAAGCACGATCAACTTCAACCGCGAGGTCCTGCCGGCCGCGGCCCGCTGACCCAAAGGGCAGGGTGGGCCGCTGGTGAACAGCCAGCGGTCCCTCCGTGTCCCACAGCCTGATTTGAAGGACCTCGCCGTGCGCAGACTTCTGGCCACTCTCGCCGCGATCGTCGGCGTCCTGCCATCGGCGTCCCCTGCGGCGACGGCGCTGTCGCCGCAGGCGGCCCCGGCCGCCTGGGTCGCCTATGCCGGCCTCGTCAACCAGGCGATCATCGACCGGCTTGGCGGATCCGACCCAGCGGCGGTGCGGCTTCGGGACTATCTGGACCAGCTTCCCGACCCGACGGCCGACAGCCGCGCGCAGCTTCCGATCCGGGTCTGGGTCGATGGCGAAGGCGTGATCAGCAAGGTCGAGTTCACGCCCTTCGCGCACCCCGAGCCCAACGCCGACCTGCGCGCCCTGGTGCTCGGCCAGCGCCTGGCCAAGGCGCCGCCCAAGGGCATGCTGCTGCCGCTGCGCCTGTCGATCGGACTCGAACCGGCGCCCGCGACCGAGGTCTTGTCGCCTGAAAGGCCGGCTATAGGCGCAGGCTCGCGAATGTCTGGAATTCGGTGAGGCTCCAACGTCCGCTTCTTGACTCCTGTCGGATCCCCATAGGGCGGCGGTGATCCCATGGACACCGCAAGCGCGCGTCGGATGACGCCCACCCTCGCAGCCGGCGAACAACGGCAATCGGCCCCTGAGGCCGCAGCAACGGTCATCCTGGTCCGGCATCGGGCTGGGCGTGGGATGTCAGCCCGCGAGGCTGCCGCCTGAGCCCGTGAATGCGAACTGTCTGCCGCGCGGCGCCGCCATGGCCTGGCGGGACGGTGATCAGACCTTGACCGGACCTGGTCGCCGCGGATCGACGACGAACTTGGCCAGGACATCAAGCGCGCCGCCCGGTCGATCGACCTGGTCCACCACCTTGATGTCCGCCGCCCAAAGTTTCGGGGTGATCGTGAAGAGCTGATAGCCGCGCTGATTGTTGAGCAACTGAACATGAGGATTATGGTCCAGCGCGTGAAGCTCGCCCGCGTATCGCGGGCCGCCGGTGCCGTTCGATGATATCGAGGTCGCCAGGAATTCGGAGGCGATGGCCGGCCCCGTGAGGTCTTCGGCGCGGCGCGGAACCGAGCCGACAAAATGCTGATGCACGTCGCCGCTGCCGATCACCACGTTTGTCAGTCCGCGATCGGCGATGTTCTTGATCAGGCGATCGCGGGCGAGGGGATAACCCATCCAGCTGTCATTGCCGCCAGCGGGGGTGGTCTCGCCGTCTTTCCGGCTGTCGTAGGGCATGAACAGCACCTGTTGGGCGATGAAGTTCCAGCCGGTCGGCGAGGCGAGGCCGCGGTCGAGCCAGGCCTCCTGCCTTGCGCCGAGCATGCTGCGTTCGGGACGATCGACGCCGCGGCAGTTTCGCAGGTCCGCCGAGCTTAGGCCCGGGCGCTCGCAGAATTGGTCGTCACGATAAGAGCGGGTGTCCAGAACGTGCAGGCGCGCCAGGCTCCCAAAATCCAGCCGTCGATGCATCAATACGCCGCGTGGACCCGGTCGCTGGGCGCGACGCACCGGCATATGCTCGTACCAGGCTTGCAGGGCGGCGGCCTTGCGTAGCGCGAAAACCGCCTGGGGGCTTTCGTCCTGGTCGTGGGCGGCCGCCCAGTTGTTGTCGATCTCGTGGTCGTCGAAGGAGACGACGAACGCGGCGGCGCGGTGGGCGGCCTGTAGATCGGGATCCGCCTTGTACTGGGCGTAGCGGCGGCGATAGTCGTCGAGGCTGTAGACTTCAGGGCCGAGGTGGCGCCGGACGGAAGGGCCGGCCGCGGGGCCGGTCTCGTAGATGTAGTCGCCGTAGTGGAAGATCAGGTCCAGGTCCGGCTCGTTGGCCAAGTGGCCGTAGGCCGTATAGAGGCCTTGCTGGAAGTTCTGGCAGCCGACCATGGCGAGGCGCAACTGGTCGGCCGGCGCGCCGGCCATCGGCGTCGTCCGGGCGCGACCGACCTGGCTGGCGCCCGCTCCGGCGACGATGAAGCGATACCAGTAAGGACGCTGGGGACGCAGGCCGTCGACCTCCACATGCACCGCGTGGGCCAGATCGGGATTGGCGGTGGCGACGCCCGAACGGACAACTCGGTGGAAGCCCTCGTCCTCTGCCACCTGCCATCGGACAGGAACCGACACCGGCGCCATGCCGCCATCAGGCGTTTGGGGCTCCGGCGCCAGGCGGGTCCAGATGACGAAGCCGTCGGGCGCGGGATCGCCCGCCGCCACGCCGAGCGAAAACGGATCCCGGCTGAAGTTCGGGTGGGCGAGCAACGTCGTAGGGGCCAGGGCTCCGACGCTCGCCAGGCTCAGGCCGGCGGCCAGCAGCCGCCGACGATGGGGGTAATGGTGTTCCATGCGGACCCTTGGCGTTTGGGATAGAAGCGCGGGTCGGCGATCTCGCCGCCGACCCGCCAGCGGCGTCAGAACGACAGTGTGGCGCCCAGGGTGAAGGTCCGGCCGGTCTGGGTTGAGGTCATCAGCCGCTTGGCCTGTCCGTCGGCGGACTGAACGATCGGCTCGTCGGTGAAGTTTATCGCCTCGGCGACCAGCTTCAGGCGCGGTCCGACATTGTAGTAGGCGGAGGCGTCGAAGTTGTTGGTGGCGCTGATATATTCGCCAATGTTGCCGTTACCGCCCGAACCCCAGCGGTAACGAGACCGGTAGGCGCTGGACACCCGAGCGCCCCAACGGGCCGTGTCGTAATAAAGGGTGGCGTTGTACGACCACTTGGAAAGCTGGACGAGCGGCAGATTGACCGGCGTCGCGCCGTAAAGCACATCGGAGTCGCCGGTGGCGTAGGTCGCGTTGGCCACGACGCCGAACTTGTCGAACGGGGCCGGCAGGAAATCGAGGTCCCACTTGCCGGCGACTTCGACGCCCTGGATCGTGGCGCCGTCGCTGTTCACGGGCCGGGCGTAGTTGAAGATGGTCGAGCCGTCCTGCCCGGGGTTCAGCAGCGACAGCGGAAAGCCGGTCTGTGAATAGGGGACCTGCGTCGTCTGCGTCGTGATGAAGCTGTCCATCTTCTTGTGGAAGACGCCGATCGCCGCGAAGCGACTGCCACCATAATATTCCAGCGACCCTTCGATGGAGTCCGCCTTGAAGGGCGACAGGTCTGGATTGCCCGCGGTGACGGTGCCGCCAAAGCCGGCGATATTGATGGTGCCGGCCGCCCGCAGATCGGAAAGCGCCGGCCGGCTGACATTGCGATTGGCGCTCAGCCGCAGAACCATCGAGGAGTTGAGGTCGAAGGCGATATTGGCCGCGGGTAGAAAGCCATCATAGCGGCTTGTCAGCACCACGGGCGTCAGGGTCGTGCCGACCAGCGCGGCGCCCGCCGATCGCAGACGCGTCGAGTAGTAGTGGACGCCGACATTGGCGCGAACGCCGACACCGCCCAGCTGGGTGGCCAGATCGTATTGGGCGTAGGAAGAGAGGGTTTTTTCGCGCAGGTCGTAGGCGGTGCCTGTCGTCGTGTTCGCCGCGGTCAAATCGCGGTTCGTGCCGGTCAGGGCGAAGGTTCCGTCAACGTCGCCGACGATGTAGCGGCTAAGGCTCTTGTCGTTCAGAAGATACTTGGGCGCGTTCGGAACGGCGGGCAGGTTCTCGTAGTTCGCGAAGGTCGAGCGCTGCCATCCGCTGTTGTCGAAGCGCTTATAGGCGCCGCCGAACTTCAAATGCGATGCGCTGTTGAGCGTAAAGTCCCCGTCCAATTGACCATTCAGATATTCGCTGACGATGCGATCCTCCCGGGTCTCGGTGCGCATCAGGCTCCACTGGGTCGGATCGGTGACGTCGAAGCCGTAGGTGTTTTTCGGCACCGTTCCGTTGCGCCCGTCGAACGCATAGGTCTTGCCGACAGCCTCCAGATAGACCTTGTCAAAGGTCGGTTCGGAGAACACCGAGCGCGAATAGCCGCCCAGCATGCTGACCTTGAACCGATCGCTGACGACGACATCGCCGTTCAGGACGGCTTGATAGAAGCTTGTCTTGTCGTAGCTGAGTTTCGACTCGGTGCGCATGTCCACGCCGCTGAAGTCGGCGGCGACAATGCTGTTGTACTTGTCGATCGTCACCGCGTTGAGCACCTGGGTGCCGCGGATGTCGTTGGCGGAGACCCCGTTGGTGCCAGCCGCGCCCAGAGCGTACTCATGGCGCTTGTTGACCAGTTGGCCGTAAAGCAGGTCGAGCGTGAAATCGACCATGTCGCTGGGCTGGTACTGCAGCGCCCCGGTGACGCCCAGGCGCTCGCGCTGATTGGCCCAGCTGGCATGGGTCTGCGCCCGGCTGGCGAAGGCGCGATTATCGCCGGTCGCGCTGAGCAGCGTGGCGCGGTCGGCGGCCGAAACGCCTGGACCGATATTGGCCGCGCCGAGATTGATCCGCGACCAGTTCCAGTTGCGATAGCCGTACTCGACGACATCCGCCTCGCTGTAGGCGACGCTCAGAAGCCCGCCAAAATCTCCCCACTGGTCGGAGATCAGTCCCACCAGGCGAGGGGTGATTTTGTCGGTGTAGCTGTTGGAGAGGCCCTTCACGGAAGCGACGGCCTTGAAGCCGGGGTAGTCGAACGGCTTGGCGGTGCGCAGTCCGATCGTGCCGCCGATGCCGCCCTCGTCCTGTTCGGCGGCGTAGGACTTCTCCACCGTCACCCGATTGAAAAGTTCTGAGGCAAAGAGGCTGTAGTCGAAGGCTCGGGTGCGGCTGACGTTGCCGCGGCTGTCCATGCCGGACGCGGTGTTGGTCAGAACCTCCATGCCGTTCAGCTGGGTGCGCGTGAAATCGGGACCCAGCCCGCGAAGCGAAATCTGGCGGCCTTCGCCGCTGTCGCGACTGATGGCCACTCCGGGCACGCGTTGCAGCGCTTCGGCGAGGTTCAGGTCCGGAAAGGCGGCGATGTCCTGGGCGACGATGACGTCCTGCGACCCCACGGCGGCCCGCTTGATTTGCGATGCCCGCGACAGGCTTTCGCGATAGCCCGTGACGACGATTTCGGAGACGGTTGAACTGGGCGCCATGTCGCCTTCGAGAGGCGCCGTCTCCTGCGTCGAGGATACGGCATCGTCCGACACGGCGTCGGACGACGCTGTGTCGGCCGGGAGGGCGGTGCGCATGGCGACGGGAATGAGGCGCGGCGTGCGGACCACGACCGCGTCGCCGGTGATCTCAGCCTCGACGCCGCTACGCGCCATCAGGCGGGCGAGAGCCGACGGCGCCGTCAGTTCACCGGTGACGCCCTGGCTGTAGCGGCCCCGAAGGGCGGCCGGGGCGGCGGCGATCTGCAGACCGGTCGCGCGTGAAAAGGACGACAGCGCGCTCCCCAGGTCCTGCGGCGGGATGGCGAAGCGCAGGGCGCGCGGCGAGGCCGGCGATTGGGCTTGCGCCGGCGAGACGATGGCGATGCTCACCAAGGCGGCGGAGCAGAGGTACTGAGATAACCGGGTCGTTCTGAACATGTCTTCCCCTGAGATAGTCGCTGATGGGGAAGACGGGATTGATCTAAAGAACCCGACAAAAAGATAAGTGACAGTTATGTTGCAACATAACTCGACGCTATCTGAGTTCCAGGGCGATCTGATTGTGGTCGCGCACCACCTTTACCCCATAGGCCGCTTCAATGGCGGCCAGGGCGCGATCGACATCCGAAATATGAAAGCGGCCGCTGACGCGCAGGCTGAGGAGTGAGGGGTCGGTGGTCACGATCGGTTGCGTCGCATAGCGTCGAATCTTGTCGATCAGCACGCCGAGCGGGATGTTGTCGGCGTCAAACCATCCAGTCTCCCATTCAGGGCGATCTTGCGTCGGACCGGGGCGAAGCGAAATACGCCCGGCCAGTACGTTGGCCGCCGCGCCCGTCTTGAGCACCTGGCGGCCGCCATCCGAGCCGCCGACTTCCACGGCGCCGCGATACACCTCGATTGCGGTTCGATCCGGCGCCTGGTGATCGACATTGAAGGCGGTGCCTAGAACCCGGATCGAGGCGTCGCCGCTTTGGACCCGAAACGTTCGGCGCTCTTCATGGCGAACGTCGAAATATGCCTCGCCCTGCGTCAGGCTGGCGCTACGGCTCCACAGCGACAAGGTGACCCGCAGCCGGCTGTTGCCGCTCAGATTGATCCGGGTGCCGTCGCGCAGTTGCACGTGACGTTCCTCGCCCGGCCCGGTTCGATAGGTCTGCTGCGAAAACTGCGGCAGGATGACCAGGGCCGCGGCGATCGACGCCGCCAGGGTCGCCAGTCTCCAGACCGTCTGGCGCGCCGGCTTTCGGGGACGGGGCGGCGGCTTGGGCGCGACCACCGGCAGCGGCGCGTCCTGCATCTCTCGCAGGGCCAGCGTCAAGACCTCGGAATCCCACAAGGCCTGCAACTCGGCGAACGCTTCGCGATGACGCGCGTCGGCGTTCATCCAGGCGTCGAACTCTGACGCCAGGGCGCTATCAATGGCCGGCCGGTTCATTCGGTCGGCCCAAAGCGCCGCCTCTTCGGCAATCCGCGGATCCGCGCTCACGATTGATGACGTTCCATGGGTTCCGACCGCATCCGGGCCTTGTTTAGGTCAACCAGTCCGCGGGTGATGTGCTTTTCCACCGCCTTCGGATTTAAGTCGAGCTCCCTTGCAATGGTCGCACAGCTTTGTCCGTGGAGGCGACGGCGGATGATGACCTCGCGCCGAAGCGGGGGCATCGCTTGCAGAGCCTGCATCAGCGAGGCCAACTCCTGCCGGCCGGCCAGCACGCGGTCAGGCAAGGCTGTAGGGCTCATCGGCTCCTCGACCGCCTCGGCGGCGTACCGGCGCTCCGTGCGAAACCGATCAATGACCAGATTGCCGGCTATGCGAAAGGCGAGGGCGTAGACACTCACCAATTGACCTTTGCCACGATAGTCCATCAGGCGCAGGACGGTTTCCTGGACAATGTCTTCAACGACGTCGTGGCGTTGCGTACGCTTTCGCACATAGCCGGTGAGCGCAGACGCGATCTGGCGCCAGTCTTCCTCGGGCGCGACCGCGGCTTCCGGTTCGATTTGGCGCACCGCGAGAGGCATATGCAATCCGAGAACAAGGCCTCGGCATGTAGGCGCCATGTGTGACAATTGATTGGGCGTGGACGGATGGCGGCGCCAAGCCGCCGAACCCAGCCAATTGGCCCTCGCCGTGGCGATCGAGGATCAGCCGCCGCGGGTGATCTTCGAGTTGGCGACGCGTGTCGCTGTTCGGCGCTCCTGTCAGGTCTCCAGGCCGGAGATTCGCTCGCGCAGCCGCCTGTTCTCCGCTTCCAGGCTCTCGAGCCGGTCTCGCAGCGGCTGCGTCGCGCGTTCGATCTCGGCCTCGGTGAAGCGGGGCGTGATGTGCTGAGGGCAGTTCCAGTCGAACGCGGCCAGGCGCAGCCTGAAAATCCGTTCGGGCCGGGCGTGGTCTTCGCCCTCCATGACCCTGGCCGACAAGGCCGGATCGGCGTCGAGCGCCAGGCGCTCGGCGTGGGCCAGGATCTTGAGACGGGCGCGTCGCGGATAATCGACCAGGATCAGCGCGACGCGGTCGTCGGCGTCCAGGTTTCCGACGCTGATGTACTGGCGATTGCCGCGGTAGTCGGCGAAGGCGAGCGTGACCTCGTCGATCACTTTCAGAAAGCCCGGCCGGCCACCGCGATGCTGGACGTAGGGCCAGCCGCTCTCCGAAACGGTGGCCATGTAGAAGCTGTCCCGCGCGGCGATGAACGCGGTTTCGTCCGGTGTGAACCGTTCGGTCTGGCGATCGATCTTGCCGGACGCCCATAGCCGATCGACGCCCATTTCGGCCTGGACGGCGCGGACGCTGGGCGAGGTGGCCAGATGCAGGAAACTGTAACGGCCCATGGGCGTGTTCCTCGGGTGCAGGCGTCGCGCCTGGAGTCTACCGCATCCGTGGAGGCGGGCGAGGCCTCTCAAGCCGATGTCCGCGACGCCGTGAGCGCCGCGGACATTTAAGCCGTCTCGTTGGTTCGGCGCTATTTCTTGATGTTGCGGTCGAGGAAGTCGCGGATCAGCGGCGCCATGACGTCGAGCCGGTCCTCCAGCGCGAAGTGGCCCGAGTCGAGGATGTGCACCTCGGCCTTGGGCAGGTCGCGCAGGTAGGGGTGAGCGCCTTCCTCCGGGAAGATCTTGTCGTTCTTGCCCCAGACGATCAGCGTCGGCGGTTGGCGATCACGGAAGAACTTCTGGAAGTCCGGATAAAACGGCACGTTGGAGCCATAGTCTCCGAGCATGTCCAACTGGATGTCTCGGTTGCCCGGACGGTCGAGCAGCGCTTGATCGTGGACCCAGTTGTCGGGGCTGATGCGCGCGACGTCGCCCATGCCGTCGGTGTACTGGAACTTGGTGATGTCCAGCGTGACCAGGCTGTTCAGCGCATCGCGGTTCTTCTGCGAGCGGTCGGCCCAGTAGACCTTGATCGGATCCCAGAACGGCGACTGCAGGCCTTCGTTGTAGGCGTTGCCGTTCTGGACGATCAGGCCGCTTACGCGTTCGGGATGCTTCAGCGCCAGGCGGTAGCCGATGGGGGCGCCGTAATCCATGACGTACAGGGCGTACCGCTTCGCGCCGAGCTGGGCGGCCAGCTTGTCGATGATCTCGGTCTGGCGGGCGAAGGTATAGGCGAACTGAGTGTGATCCGGCGCGTCGCTCTGGCCATAGCCCGGATAGTCCGGCGCGATGACGCGGTACTTGTCGGCCAGCAGCGGGATCAGATTGCGGAACATGTGCGACGAGGTCGGGAAGCCGTGCAGCAGGAGCACGACGGGCCCGTCGGCGGGACCGGCCTCTCGGTAGAAGACCTTCACGCCGTCGATGGTGGCGGTCCTGTAGTGGATGACGGGCGGCGCGGCGCGCACGGCCGCCGGAGGCGCGGGTGCGGCGGCGAACGCCTGGGGCGTCGCCGCCAGGCCGGCGGCGGCGAGCGCCAGGGACACGAGCAGTCGGTTCATCACGGTCTCCAAGGGGGTTGTGGATCGGGAAACTCGACGCCGCGGCGCGGCCTTTCACCGGCGATGCTTCTGGCCGGCGTTGAGGAGAGGTCGGCGATCATTCCAACATCCGCGCGCTTCAACGCGTTTCTCCATGGCGTCCGGCCCAAGACGGGCGTTGACCCAAGGACTAATCCCTTGGCGACGATTGCGGGGGTTAGGACTGGTAAAACGTGGTCAAGCGCCAGATCAGCCTTTCGGCGCGAAGGTCATTGCTCACGGAGGTCAGTGTATAGACCTGCCGGTCAACGCGCTTTGACACGGGAGACGGCATCTGGAGACAGGTCAAATTTACCGTAAATTACTGGATCGGTTGGCGAAGACGCGAAAAACTTGGAGGGCATGGGTGTCTGTCAGAGGCCCAATCAGCATTTAGCAACCGAGGAAAGCCGATGACGACGTCGCCGAACACCAAATCGAGCGTTCTGCCCACCGGGGGCGGCGCGGCGCTGATGGATCCCGCCGACACGGTGATCCTGCTGCTGGATCACCAGTCGGGGCTGTTCCAGACCGTCAAGGACATCGCGGTGGCCGACCTGCGGCGCAATGTCGAGATGGTCGCCCGGTTGGCGACGCTGCTGGACATTCCGGTGATCACCACGGCGTCGGAGCCCTCCGGATCGAACGGGCCGCTGATGCCGGAGATTCATCAGCTGGCCCCGCACGCGATCTATGTGCCCCGAAAGGGCGAGGTGAACGCGTGGGACAACGGCGATTTCGTCGCCCAAGTCCACGCCACGGGACGCAAGACCCTGATCATGGCCGGCGTCTGGACCAGCGTCTGCGTGATGTTTCCCGCCCTGGACGCGCGGGTCGCCGGCTACGACGTCTACGCCATCATCGACGCCTCCGGCGATCCCAGCGAACTGGCCTCGCGCACCAGCCTGGCTCGCTTCGTCCAGGGCGGGGTAAAGCCCATCTCCGCCAATGCATTGCTCAGCGAACTTCATCGCACCTGGGCGCGCCCGGAGGCCGCCGAGCTCGCCAAGCTCTATGGCTTGGCGGCGCCCAACTACGCCGCCGTGATGGAGAGCTTTCAGAAGGCCCAGGAGGCGGCCAGAGCCGCGCCCTAGGCCCGAAGGGCGTGGCGCACAACTAGGAAGAAAATGGAAATGATGAGTTTCCATCATTTCCATTTATGCGACACTTGGTCGCGGTCAAAGTGTCCCCGTCAGCAACAACGGGGCGGCCGCGAGCGGTCCTCCAATATCGAAATGGACCTCGCAAAATGACGCTCCTCGCCATCGCCACGCCCGCCGCGCGCCTGCTCAAGCCCGCCGACCACACCCTCGTCATGATCGACTTCCAGTCGCAGATGGCGTTCGCCACCAAGTCGATCGACACCAGTCTTTTGCGCACCAACGCCGCTCTGGTGGCCAACGCCGCCGCCGGCTTCGGCGTGTCGACGATCCTAACGACGGTCGCGGCGACCAGCTTCTCGGGGCCGATGTTCTCGGAAATCACCGACGCCTTCCCGGGCAAGCCGCTTTTGGACCGCACCTCGATGAACACCTGGGAGGACGAGGCCGTCATCGCCGAGGTGAACGCGATCGGCAAGGCGCGCATCGTGCTGGCCGGCCTTTGGACCTCGGTATGTATCGTTGGTCCCGCGCTGTCGGCTCTGGAGCAGGGCTTTGAAGTCTTCGTGATCACCGACGCCAGCGGCGACATCTCGACCGAGGCGCACGAGCGCGCGGTGGCGCGAATGATTCAGGCCGGCGCCCAGCCCATGACCGCTCTGCAATACCTGCTGGAGCTGCAGCGCGACTGGGCCCGGGCCGAGACCTACGACATGACCACGGGCGTGGCTAAGACGTTCGGCGGCGCCTACGGCCTGGGCATCACCTACGCCAAGACCATGTTCGGCGCGTCCGAAGCCCACGTCGCGGCCTGATGGGTTGCGGGGCGGCGTCATCGAGCCGCCCCTTACTTCAAACCTGGAGTGACGTCATGAAACCCTATTTGCTTTCGCTGGGCGCGGGTCTGCTCGTAGGCGTGATCTACTCGCTGCTCAACGTGCGTTCGCCGGCCCCGCCGGCCATCGCGCTTCTGGGCCTGCTTGGCATGCTGCTGGGGGAGCATATCGTCCCGGTGGCCAAGCGTCTGGTCGCCAGAGCGCCGGTCGTGGCCTACCTGAAGACCGACTGCGCCGACCGTGTCCTGGGTCCGCAAGCCGTCACCTCCAAGCCGCCCGAAGGCCAGGCATGAGCCCGCTCAATCGTCGCCAGGCGCTGGCGCTGGGCGCCGCGCTCCTCCCTAGTTCCGTTCTCGCCGATTCCCGGAGACCCGGCATGTCCAAGCCCCCTCAACCCGACCTGCTGCTGGTGAACGGCAAGTTCGCCACGCTGGATCGCGCAAATCCTCGCGCCGACGCCGTCCTGGTTCGCGACGGTCGCTTCGCCGCCGTCGGCGAGGCGGCGGAGGTTCGCGCCGCCGCGGGACCCGGCGCGACGATCATCGATCTGGAAGGCCGCCGGGTGATCCCTGGCTTGATCGACAGCCACATGCACATCATCCGTGGCGGGCTGAACTATAATATGGAGCTGCGCTGGGACGGGGTGCCGACCCTGGCCGACGCCATGGCCATGCTCAAGAAGCAGGCCGCCAACACCCCGCCCCCGCAGTGGGTCCGGGTGGTGGGCGGGTTCACCGAGCACCAGTTCGTCGAAAAGCGCCTGCCGACCCTGGACGAAATCAACGCCGCCGCGCCCGAGACGCCGGTGTTCATTCTCCATCTCTACGATCGTGCGTTGCTCAATCGCGCCGCCCTGCGCGCCGTCGGCTACACCAAGGACACGCCGAACCCGCCCGGCGGTGAAATCCAGCGCGACGCGGCCGGCAATCCCACCGGCCTGCTGCTGGCCCAGCCGAACGCCACGATCCTTTACGCCACCTTGGCCAAGGGGCCGAAGCTGCCGCCGGAATACCAGCTCAACTCCACCCGCCATTTCATGCGCGAGATGAACCGGCTGGGCGTGACCGGCGTGATCGACGCCGGCGGCGGCTTTCAGAACTATCCCGACGACTACGAGATCGTCGAAAAGCTGCACGCCGACGACCAACTGACCCTGCGCATCAGCTACAACCTGTTCACCCAGAAGCCGAAGGCCGAGCTTTCCGACTTCCAGTCGTGGTCCAAGCAGGTCAAGCCCGGCCAGGGCGACGACACTTATCGCCACAACGGCGCGGGCGAGATGCTGGTCTACAGCGCCGCCGACTTCGAGGACTTCAGGGTCGAGCGGCCCGAGATGCCGGCCAACATGGAAACCGACCTGGAGCCGGTGATCCGCCTGCTGGCCGAGCAACGCTGGCCCTGGAGGCTGCACGCTACTTACGACCAAACCATCGATCGGGCGCTGGACGTGTTCGAGAAGGTCAATCGCGACGTTCCGTTCGACGGCCTGCACTGGTTCTTCGACCACGCCGAGACGATCAGCGAGCGCAACATCGACCGGATCGCGGCCCTGGGCGGCGGCATCGCCGTGCAGCACCGCATGGCCTTCCAGGGCGAGTATTTCATCGACCGCTATGGCGCCAAGGCCGCCGAGGCGACGCCGCCGATCAACAAGATGCTGGCGGCCGGCGTCCCGGTCGGGGCCGGCACGGACGCCACCCGGGTGGCCAGCTACAATCCCTGGGTTTCGCTGAACTGGCTGGTCACGGGAAAGACGGTCGGCGGCACAAGGCTCTATCCGGCGGCCAACCGTCTGGATCGCGAGGAGGCCCTGCGCCTCTGGACCACGGCCAATACCTGGTTCTCCAACGAGGAGGGCAAGAAGGGCCAGATCGCCGTCGGCCAGTTGGCGGACCTGGCGGTGCTCAGCGGTGACTATCTGCGCGTGCCCGAGGAAGAGATCCCGCACCTGTCGTCGGTGCTGACCCTGCTGGGCGGCAAGGTGGTGCACGGCGAGGGCGACTACGCCAAGCTGGCGCCCGAGCTGCCGCCGCCCATGCCGGACTGGTCGCCGGTCCGCACCTTCGGCGGCTACCAGGATCGTTCGAAGGGCCATGCCATGGCCCTGGCCTCGGCCTGCGGCTGCGCCAGCGCCTGCGGCGTCCACGGCCACGACCACGCCGCGGCTCTGGGCCGCGAGACCCCGACCTCGGACGCCCGCTCGTTCTGGGGCGTGATGGGCTGCGGTTGCTGGGCGGTATGATCATGACGAGCCCCAAGCCCATCGCCGCCCTGCTGCGCGCGCCCGCCTTTGGACCGGTGTCGCGCGCGGTCCTGACCCTGCCGTACTGGTTCTCGGGTTTCTACAAGCTGGTCCATCTGCCGGACGCCCTGGGCGAGGCGGCGCATTTCGGGCTTCGGCCCGCCGGCCTGGTCGTGGCCTTGACGATCGTTGTCCAACTGGGTGGTTCAGCCCTCTT
>Ga0073929_1000649_pt1 | contig 43457 bp, 42 predicted proteins | sample DewCreD2012metaG_3_FD_76966 | JGI IMG/M metagenome (GOLD analysis project Ga0073929, IMG submission 76966) | Hot spring sediment bacterial and archeal communities from British Columbia, Canada, to study Microbial Dark Matter (Phase II) - Dewar... ... | reverse complement strand
GCCAAAAACACCTCTGAAAATTGATTTATCAAATAGGTGTTCAATATCGTTAATAATGCCAAAATCGCCTGCATGCCATACTTCATCGCAATCATCAAAATGACTTGATATGTCTGGATGTAAAAAGCCATGTGTATCGGAAAAAATGCCTATTCTTTTCATAATTATGTATAACTGAAAAATAATACTATTTTTACTCTAGTCAAATTTGAAAAGTATGCAAAAATTTTTTATTCTTCTTGGGTTGGTATCAATTCCTTTTTGGGCCATTTCACAAGATCTAAAAGCTACAGAAGAAGAGGCACTTGTTACTTTTAAAGTAAGTGATTATGAAGATATTCCAGAGCAAAATGCTGAAATTTTTCTTGAGAATCCGGAATTAAAGTTTAATCAAAAACTTAATTCTGATGTTGATGGCGTTGCCAAAATACTGTTAAAGGAAGGTCAAAGTTATACACTGAAGGTTTTTAAATTTGGTGAAACATTTGATTTTGGTAAACTGGATATTCCTGTTATGAATGGACCCATCAAATTTACCCATAAATTGAAGATTCGGGTTATTGAAAATTATATTAGAAATTATACACTGGAAGATGTGTATTTTGAAACTGGATCTTATAACCTCACTTCAGATTCTTGGGTAGCAATGCACAAATTGTTGGAGGCATTGAGTTTTAACCCAAAAATGAAAGTTGAAATAGCCGGGCATACAGACAATATAGGAGACCCTCAAGCTAATCTTAATCTGTCACAGCGCAGAGCAGATACATTGGTAGATTGGTTGGTAAAAAAAGGAGCGGATTCCTCCAGATTGATTGCCAAAGGATACGGCGACAAAAAGCCTATTGCTGCTAATGAAACGGCAGAAGGTCGGGCTAGAAATAGAAGAACAGAAATAAAAATAATCGAGGAATAGTACCTCGATTATTGAATATTCTCTAGTTAATCTTCCACTGCGAAGGATTTTGACGCCAGATTTTTAAGGATTCTAAATCTGAAGAGTCAATGATTTGTTTTTCGACGGCTACATCGATCAAACTACTATAATTACTGAGAGTTAATAGAGGAAGTTTGGCATCCTGAAATGCTTTCTCTGCTATTTCAAAGCCATAGGTAAATATTGCAGCCATACCTATAGTATTAAATCCTGCATTTCTTAATTCTTCTACTGCTTTGAGGGAGCTGCCGCCAGTAGATATAAGATCTTCAATTACTACTACTTTTTGACCTGGTACAATTTTTCCTTCTATTAGGTTGGTTAAGCCATGATCTTTTGGCTTAGGTCTTACATATATAAAAGGTACATTTAATGCATCTGCGACTAGTGCTCCCTGAGGTATTCCGGCAGTTGCAACTCCTGCGATACACTCAATTCCTGAGAAATTTTCCTTAATTTTCTCAACCAATTTGTTCTTTATAATAGTTCTTATTTCAGGAAATGATAGAGCTAGTCTGTTATCACAATAAATTGGAGAGTTCCAACCAGACGCCCAACGAAATGGTTGGTTTGGTTGTAATTTGATTGCACCAATTGTTAATAGATTTTCTGCAACTTCTTTGGCAGTGGTAATATCTGTTCTCATCAAAACAAATATAAAAGAAAATTTTCTATGCCAATCTGATAATAACAATTATTAATGTAATTGCATTTTGTCTATGGAAGGAAAGTCGGAATTCTTAATTTATTTCTTAATTTTAGAGCTCTTTAAATTCGAAATATGAATTTGTTTATAAGTGACAAGCCAGTTTTAATAAGAAGTTTTGATGATTTCAAAGTGGAAGAATATGATACTGTGATAGATGGGCAGGAGGTATTGACCACAAATAAGCTCTTAGGTAATGTATTGGTAGAAAATTCTTCTGTGCTGAATGTTGAACGGTTGATTAATATACTGGAGATCAAGAAACTAAAAAAAGTAAGTAAAATTACTTTTTTAGTTAAGGACAAAAAGCTTGTTGAACAGGTAGTAAAAGATAAATTTAGAATTATTAAAGCCGGAGGAGGTATAGTCGAGAAGGAAGACAAAGTTTTGATGATTTACAGGCTAAAGAAATGGGATTTGCCCAAAGGCAAGCTAAAGAAAAAAGAAAGTCCCAAAGTTGGTGCATGTAGAGAGGTAGAAGAGGAGTGCAGTATTAAAGTAGAGCTGAAAGATAAATTGTGTGTTACATGGCATACTTATACCAGAAAGGGTAAAAAGTATTTAAAGAAAATAAATTGGTATACAATGTCTTGTTTGAGCGACAAGAATATGCAACCACAGCTGGAGGAGGATATTCAGGAAGTTAAATGGGTAGATAAAAAAGAAGCTCTTAAATTAGTTAGCAAGTCTTATAGATCTATTTCAGCTGTTTATGAACATTATTTGGATACTATCGCTCAAAGTTTGTAGGGTAATAATTCAGTTACATCTCCATTGAAACGATGTATTTCCCGTATAATGGTTGAGCTAATTGATGCAAATTGGGGATTGGTAATTAAAAAAATCGTTTCCAGGTCATTCCATAAATATTTGTTGGCTTGGCAAATGCTATTTTCATATTCAAAATCGGTCGTATTTCTAAGCCCTCTTATTAAATAATGGGCATCGTGTTTTTTTGCGAAGTCAGCTGTTAGGCCTTCGTATATGATTACTTTTACTTTTGGCTCATGCTGAAATACCGATTGAATTTTTTCGACCATGAATTCAATAGGGAAGTATCGTTTCTTTTGTGGATTATTGCCTACACCTATTATAACCTCGTCAAATAACAAGACACTTCTTTCAACTATATTGGTATGTCCTTTGGTAAAAGGATCAAACGACCCCGGGAAGATTGCTTTTTTCATTATTATTCGCAAAAATGCATACTATACAGATCAAAAAATCTGTGGTCAAAAACTTCATCAAATTTATAACAAAATTTGATGGAAGCCGGCTTGTCGCCAAATTTTATATGCCGTATATATTTATACAGTTTTTTATAAATGGTTGAATCAGGCGTTATTTCGCCGAAAAGAATCAGTTTGTTTTTGTCAGGGTTAAGCTGTAGTTGATTGTAGACAAACAGAATAAAGTATACAAAGTCATCAGTAGTAGAAAATCGAAAACTGTTACAAAACTCAAGTCCATTCTCATCTTTTACTACGATCGTTAGAAAGTTGTTTTCAACTTGCACAAACACATCTTTTACAATATTGGCATCGGCACTATACAGGATACCTTCAATAAATGCACTAGTGTGGTGCACGAAAGTAAGGTTATGTCCAGGGTATTGTCCTTTAAACCAATTGATTATATTTTTATCGATCGAGAATACACTAACAGCATCGGTGCTTTTCTGTGAATAATGAAAAATGTCATTATCCAATGTGTTTTGAAACCCGGTATTTATTTTAAGATAATCGCTGGCAAATTGCTGGTCAAATAAGCTTTTGGGAATGAGTGAAAAGTCGATATCCTTTATGGCTAGTTTTACATTTTTCCAATAACCAGCCATGAGTACTTCATGATTATAGTATATGGCTTCCAGTTGCTCAATTAGTTGATCAGGAAATTTAATGTTTTCTAAGGTATAATCTTCGACAAATAGGCAACGGTTAGTGTCTGTAATACAAACTCTGAAAATATGTTGGCTTAACTGTAAGTTTAAGGTATAGTTGCCTATATCTTCCGGGGTGAACAAGTCATCTTTTACTCGTTTATTTAGTCTGAACGAAGTTGCCATTTAGGGTTTGTCTTGGATAAATTATGGTTAAAATATCACTTTAAGGATTAAGGGGCAAATTTATCAATTCTTATTGATGATTTTTTAAATAGCCGCTTAGTTGGAGTATCTCGGTTTTGCTTTTAGCTTTTGCAAAAAGATCATGTAAAACGTTGTTATCCATTTTTGATATTTCTTTCAGATCTATAAACGCAACTTCCTTAATAATCTGATTTTCTTGTGAAATTTCCGGATCAAAACCTTGCATTAATTGACCTCCAGTAATTTCAGTTTCAAAGAAAAGTTCTACAGCATGCAATGGCGGGTTAATATATTCATGTATGAATAGGAGTTTGTTAACTTTTACTTCAAAGCCAGTTTCTTCTAATATTTCTCTTTTAAGACAGTCAGTAGCACTTTCATTATATTCCATTCCACCACCTGGGGGTGCCCATAAATATCCTTTTTCCCCAAGTGGTTCGTGTTTGATAAGGAGTATACTATTTTCTCGAAAGCAAATTCCGCAAACTCTAATTCTTAAATGGTTTCCAAAAATTTGATTGATTTCCTGTTGGATTTGACTCATAAGATCTAATTTAGCATACTCAAAAAATAAGACTCTCCCTATTTCCTCATAAATATAAGATTATTTGAAACCTTCTCTGTTATTAACTGCAGCATTTAAGCACCCACCCACGGAAGGACAAAATACTGTATTTAAGCTATTGGAAACATTTTTGGAAAATACAGACAGGTCTAAAAAGGTTTTTTTGCTAAAAGGATACGCCGGTACTGGCAAAACATCAATTGTTGGCGCTCTGACAAAAGTATTGCCAACTATGAATTTGAAGTTTGTATTGTTGGCACCAACTGGTCGCGCGGCAAAAGTAATAGCCAATTACACAGGTCAGAAAGCATTTACAATACATAAACATATTTACATGCGAGAGGGGGAGGATGAAGGAAGTGGCGATCTGAAATTTGTGATGCGTACCAATTTGGCTTCAAAAACTGTTTTTGTGGTTGATGAAGCATCAATGATTGGCAATGAAGTAGGAATTGGAGAACGAGGATTGCTAACTGACTTGCTTGATTTTGTGTTTACTAAAAAATCTAATAAGATATTGTTTATCGGTGATACAGCACAATTACCTCCGGTCAAAGTAGCAGATAGTCCTGTACTGGTTGGAAATAGTCTGGCCGAGCACTATGATTTGGATTTGATGGAAGTAGAGTTGACTGAAGTAGTCAGACAGCATGAAAAAAGCGGAATACTGGAAAATGCTACTTCTATTAGAGAGGCAATACGACTGGGGGCGAGTGAAATTAAATTAAATCTTAAAGGCTACCGTGATTTTTATCGTATGGGGTCAGATCGGTTGGAGGATGGAATTAATTATGCTTACAGTAAGTTTGGAATAAAAAATACCATGATTATTACACGCAGCAACAAAACTGCGGTGCAGTACAATCAGTTTATACGCTCGCGTATTCAATATGCGGAGGAAGAAATTCAGGTAGGGGATATGTTGGTGGTGGTACGAAATAATTATATTGTTCTGCCGGAAGATATAGCAGGTGGTTTTTTGGCCAATGGTGATTTTGTGGAAATTGTGAAGATCAGAAATACGGAAGAACAATATGGATTTAGATTTGCCAATGTTATACTGAAACTGGTTGACGAACCTGGAGAGCCGGAGTTCGATGCTAAAATTTTGCTTGATTTGCTGTGCACTTATACGCCTAATCTAAATTCGGAAGACAATCAGAAATTGTATCAGGCACTGTTGAGTGATTATATGGACATAAGGAACAAACGTGAGCGTAATGCTGCAGTTAGATTGGATAAATACCTAAATGCCATACAGGTTAAATATGCCTATGCGCTTACTTGCCATAAGTCGCAAGGAGGGCAGTGGGATGCCATATTTGTAGATCAGGGTTATCTAACAGATGATCAAATGGGTAAAGAATATTTCAGATGGTTATATACTGCAATAACCCGGGGCGTTAAAGAGGTTTATTTAGTTAATTTTAGTTCTGTTTTCTTTTGAGAAATACAGGTGGCAATATTTTTGATTAGCTTTGAATCGTTTGTTTATTAGAATTTATAAGAAGTATTATGAAAAAAGTATTATTATTTACCTTGTTCTTGGTTTCAGGAATTTTGTCGATAGCTCAAACTACAACCACAACTCAAACTGGGCCTGTTATTAAATTGGAAGAAACCAGTCATGATTTTGGAGATATTTATCAGGGTGAAAAGGTAAATTATGTATTTACGCTTACCAACATTGGAAATCAGCCTTTGGTATTGTCTGAAGTAGTGACAACTTGTGGCTGCACGGCGCCATCATGGAATAGAGAGCCTATTATGCCGGGGAAATCAGGGGAAATCCAGATAACCTTTAATTCTGAGAACAAAATGGGCAGACAAAATAAAGGAATAACGATTCTTTCAAATGCCATTAATTCACCTGCCCGAGTAACTATAACCTGCAATATTCTTCCAAAGAAAGAATAAATTATAGGTTTTTTAAGATTCCGATAAACATCAGAATCCAACCAATAATAAGGATTAGTCCGCCAATTGGGGTAACTGCACCCCATTTGGTTACCCCGGAGATGCTTAGTATGTATAGTGATCCCGAAAAAATCATAACTCCGATTATAAAGGCATAGCCGGCAAAGTTCATTAGAGGAGATTGTATTTTTTCAATCAATATACCTGCAATTAATAAGGCAAAAGCATGGTAAAAATGATATTTTACGGCAGTTTCAAATACCTCGAGTTTGTCATTTGCCAGCAATGTTTTTTTGAGTGCATGAGCTCCAAAGGCACCAATAGCAATACCTAAGCCACCAAGTATACTGCCTGTTAGTAAAAATATTTTTTGCATAATTTCTAATTTCTGTTTCCAAATATAGCAGAACCGATCCTAATATAGGTACTGCCTTCTTCTAATGCTATTTTATAATCCGACGACATACCCATTGATATTTCCTGAAAATCAACATTTTTTAATGCATTAAATTGGGTTTTGTATGTATCAAAGTGCTGTTTAACTTCTTTAAATTCTGATCTTATTTGTTGCTGATTGTCCGTATTTGATGCCATAGCCATGATTCCTTTGATGCAGATATTGTCCATATTCCGGAATTCTTCAGAACTCAATAATTCTTCCAATTCAGTCCAGGATAGACCAAATTTGGTTTCTTCCTGAGCTACATGTACCTGTAAAAGGCAATTGATGATCCTGTCGTTTTTGAGGGCTTCTTTTTGAATTTCAGTTAGGAGTTTTAATGTGTCTACTGAATGAATCATGTAAACAAAGGGAGCAATGTATTTTACTTTGTTGCGTTGTAAATGTCCAATCATATGCCAGTGAATACTTTTGGGTAATAGTTGGTGTTTATCAACCATTTCCTGTACTTTGTTTTCACCGAAATGAAGCTGGCCATAGTCAAAGGCTTCCAGTATAGCTTGGACAGGATGGTTCTTTGACACTGCAATAAGTTGGTGTGGAAGTGATTTGAGTTCTTCCGAAATTGCTTTTAGGTGGTTGGCTACAGACATGATTTGGCTTTGATTTTGTAAAAATTTCGGTAAAATTATATTTTTTCCTAATTTCAATATAATAAATTCTGTAGCCTTGGCGACAGATGTATTTATTACACAGATTTCGATTAGTTACTATGGCAATTTTAGGTTCAATTCTTAAGAATGGTATTAAGTTAAGTGCAGTTGCTGAGAAGGAGAAAACATCACCGGAGAATCAACAACATAAAGAGCTTCGTAAGTTGCTTACCATTGCAAAATCGACTGCTTTTGGCACAAAGTTTCAATTTGCAAAAATTTTAAAACAAGGTAAAGACGTAAATTCTACCTATCAGGCTTATAAAACTAATGTTCCGATCTATAATTATAATAAAATATTTGATGAATGGTGGAAGCAAAGTAAAGACGGTAAGTCTGATGTTTGCTGGCCAGGGAAAATCAACTATTTTGCTTTAAGTTCCGGCACATCGGAGGCTTCAACTAAGCATATACCCATTACAATCGAAATTCTTAATGCCAACAAAAAAACAGGCATAAAGCAAATAAAATCGCTATCCAAATACAACTTGCCGGACAAGCTTTTTACCAAAGGTATATTGATGTTGGGTGGGAGTACTGAATTGAATAAGTGTGGTCATTACTTTGAAGGAGATTTGAGTGGTATACAGGTTAGCAAGATACCGCTGTGGTTTCAGAAGTTTTATAAGCCTGGTAAAGCCATTGCCAAAAATAGAGACTGGACTAACAAGCTAAAGGAGATAACACTTGAAGCACCCAAGTGGGATATTGGTTATTTGGTAGGCGTTCCTGCCTGGATTCAAATTATGATGGAGGATATAATAAGCCATCACAAACTTAATAATATCCATGAAATTTGGCCTAATCTGGAGGTGTTTACACATGGCGGTGTTTCCTTTGAGCCATATAAGAAGAGTTTTGAAAAACTGCTTGGCAAACCCTTGACATATATTGAAACTTATCTGGCATCAGAGGGATTTATAGCTTACCAAAGCAGACCCAAAGCAGCAGGTATGAAAATGGTGCTCAACAATGGAATCTTTTTTGAATTTATACCTTTTACAGAAGCCAATTTTGATGACAATGGGGATTTGTTGGAAAACCCTGAAACCTTAATGATCCATCAGGTTGAGGCCAACAAGCCTTATGCATTGCTTTTGAGCACCTGCGCCGGTACTTGGCGATATTTGATTGGTGATGTGATAAAGTTTGTGGATTTAACTAAGTCTGAAATCGTCATCTGTGGTCGTACCAAACATTTTCTTAGTTTATGCGGGGAGCATTTGTCTGTAGATAATATGAACAAAGCTATTAATCTGACTTCAGAAAAACTGGGTATATCGATAAAGGAGTTTGCAGTTTCGGGTATTAATTACCAGTCAATGTTTGCACACAAATGGTATGTAGGAGTTGAAGGCGAGGCTGATGCACAAGTTATAAAAGAAACCTTAGATGCTAATTTAAAGGAGCTTAATGATGATTATAAAACTGAAAGAATAAGTGCCTTGAAAGAAGTATTTGTAGAAGTTCTTCCTGTAGATACATTCTATGCGTTTCTGAAAGCCAAGGGTAAAGAAGGAGGACAAAATAAATTCCCGAGAGTTCTTAAAAATGTACAACTATCTGATTGGGAGTTGTATTTAAAAGAAAATGGATTTATTTCCCGAACTCAATAGATGTTAGTCTTCCAGACTGGATGTAAGGAATGTGTTTTTGGTAAATAACCATCCTAATAAAAATACTATACCCCAAATTAAATAAGGTTGATAGTAATCTTCCAGATCAGTTTCTCCAATTAAAGCGTGAGGTGATTTATGTAAATGATCAATTTGCAGAAAAACCTCACCAAATTCCTCTTTGTTGCGCACTCTGAAATAAGTGCCATGTGTGTGATTAGCAATCTGTTTGAGTGTTTGCTCATCCAGGTGAGATTCTACAGCAAAAGTTTTACCGTTTTTGGGATCACGGTATTGAACTGTTCCGGTATTTCCAATAGCTATAGTATATATTCTGATATCAAAAAGTTGGGCCAATTTGGCTGCCATGCTTGGGGAAATATTGCCTTCAGTATTTTCGCCATCACTAACCAGAATCATAATTTTGGACTTACTGTCTGATTCTCTTAAATAGTTAATGCCGGTCGCAATGGCTGTGCCAATAGCCGTACCAGAGCCTTCGATGAGGTCGGTTTGAATTTCTTTTAGCCATTGTTTTATATACTGATGGTCGGTGGTGAGAGGAGAAACTGCTAATGCAACCGAACCAAAAACTATTAAGCCTATGCGGTCGCCGGGTCTTTGATCTATAAATTCAGTAGCTACCTCCTGAGCGGCTTGCAATCTGTCAGGTTTTAGATCTATTATATTCATGGATTCACTGATGTCCATAACCAATAGTATATCAATTCCCTCAACAAAAGTCTTGGAATTTGTAGCTGCCAGCTGAGGACGTGCCAAGCTAATCAGAAGCATTGCAATTGAAATTGCCAAAAATAAATAAGGGATATGGCGTATTATACTGTTTTTGAGTAAATCTGTCTGATCAGACGGAAAAGCTAAAACCAGTTTATTTCTGAATTGGGTCTGCAATATCCATTTCAAAAGGAAAAGAAATGGAATAAAACCTATCAGGTAAAGAAAGTTTTTATGCACCCAATGAAACTCCATTAATGTGCTCCAACTAAACCAATCTGTTGAAAACCAATCCCAGCTATCCTTTTCTAATCTCATTTTTCCGATGTATGTATCTAGAGTTGGAGAATTTTTTTAAGTTTTTTATATCAGCTAATACTTCTTTGGATTTTATACCACCAAATATAGCATGGTCAATGTTTCTGAGGCTTGCTTGTAGTTCTTCCTTGTTGAAATATTGAAGAATTTCAGTTGATGTGTAACTGGAAATAGGTTTGTCTTCAAGGTCGGTTAAGTATTCTTTCCAACTGCTTAAGAGGTTTTCAAGCACCAAAACTTCGCGTTTCAACTGATAATTTCTGTCAAGTTTGTCAAACTGCAAAATAAAGTTTCGATGGTTCTGAACTGTTTTAAAAATTTTATAACGGATTACGATAGGTTTACCCAAATACCTAAAACCAATGGAAAAAGCAATTAGCAATATAGCAGTAATCAAAAGGATCAATGGATAATTTATTTTTTGAGGCATTTCGACTAGTGAATTGTCTACTTTTAGCTCTGCAAAATCGTCCACTGATGATATGAGTTCTTTTAAACGTAAGGAAACAGGCTCGGAATAAAACTTTAAGGTATCTTTTTCAAAGAAAGCATAAACCGGTATTGCAATAGCCGGATTAGGATTGAGTTGAAACAATCGAAGTTGATAAACTGTGCAGTCACGACTAATTCCATTTTCTGTAATGGTTGGATAGTAACTTCTATCTATATACTGAAAAGGCTGAAAGTTGCCAGTTGAATCTGGATAAATTATTCCCAAAGCAGCAGGATGAGTGCATTTTACATATATTTCTACAGGCTCACCCAGCGTAATTTCTTTTTTTAGAAAACCTGCTTTTACATCAACCTGAGCAATAGCAGAAACCCGAAATATGAATAAAAGCAGAATAGAAGAAAAAAACAGTTTCATGGTTTCTACTTTCGATTTTTGAAAAGTGAAATTAACTGAGGGATATAATCTTTTTGGGTATCAATCCAAAGGTAGTTTGCACCGTTTTGCAAACAAGTAGCTTTTAGTTCAGACTTTCTACTATTGAATAATGCCTGATATTGTTCTCTGAATTTTTTGGAAGAAGTATTAACCCATTTAGTTTTTTTTGATTCTTTGTCAATTACCGGAATAATACCAAGCTTGGGAAAATTAAATTCGACTCTGTCGGAAAGATGGATAACCACTAAGTCATGTTTTTTTGCAAGAGCTATTAATTGTTTATGGTATTCCAGATCAATAAAGTCAGAAATTAGAACTACAATGCTTCTTTTTTTTAGGATTGTAAATGCGTAATGCAAACAGGCTTTCAGATTGGTTTTCAGAGATTTTGCATTTAGGTTAAAAAGCCTGTAAATCAGGTTGTATGTATGGCTGGTTCCTTTGTCGGGTTTGATAAATATTTCTTTAATATCACTAAATCCAATCAATCCTATGGTACTGTTTACTTTGGTTGCAGAAAGCGCTAAAACTGCACAAATTTCCTTTCCTATGTCAATTTTTGATTTGTTTTGGCTTTTTATTTCCTGCGATCCACTAACATCCAAAATGAAGAAAACGTTTTGTTCCTTTTCTTCTCGGAAGGTTTTTACAAAAGTACCATGACCCTTTGCACTTACATTCCAATCTATTGTACGTACTTCATCTCCATATTGATAGGCTCTTATGTCATCAAATTCTAATCCCGATCCCTTAAATAGTGAATTGTAATCTCCACTTATTCTGCTTGTTATCTCTTTTCGGATTTTGATTTCAATACGTCTGACTTTTTTTAGAATTTCCTGCATGTGCGAAGTAGTGAAACGGAATTGGCTAAAATTACATAAAGTCTGTCAAAACCTTAGTTTTCAAAATTGGTGTAAATTAATTAATTTTCTCGGGTGAAAATCTTATCCGTACTTCTTTTAGTGTTTTTGTACACTGCCTGTGTAAAAAAACAAGAGCTTACATATCAAATAAATATTTCCAAAGATACCATGGTTCTGGTGCTTTCTGAGTTACATGTTTCACAGGCCGGTATCGGCATTAGGGGCTTGGACGCAGACTCAGCTGAAAGATTGTATAATTTAGAAAAATATCAGATTCTAAAAAGATATAATTTGACAGACAAGCGGTTCAAAGAAAACTACAATGCATACCTTCAAAAAGTGGAAGAAATGGAGCAGATTTATGCTCGTGTAGTTGACAGTTTGGGTCTGAAAGAGACAGAACTGAGTGCGATGGAAAAATAGTGCACCTGTATCTTAATCATTAATCCCTTTTCATATTGAGGTTTACAGTCTTTTACGGAGGGTAAAATTGCTATTATTATTACCTTTCGGCTAAAAAAGACTAAAAAAAGCCATAACAAATGCCAGCTATTTGTGTTTAGTGAAGAATTAACCGGCTTTTTTAATAATCATTATACTGGTTCTACTTATGAAAAAGATCAATTGTGTGTTATTGGTAGATGATGACGGTGCAACCAATTTTATTAATTACAAAATAGTAAAGCAACTTGACATAACAGAAGAAATACATACTGAATTTAATGGTGAAAAAGCACTGAACTATATTCAATATTATGCAGAACTGCATGAAAATAATGCTCCCGAAATTATCTTGCTTGATCTGAAAATGCCGGTTTTGGATGGGTATGAGTTTTTGGAATACCTTAGGTTTAAAAAGTTTGACAATAAAAGTTCTATACAAATTTTTGCACTAAGCAATCAAACCAGGCCAGACGAACTTGCCAGGCTTGAAAAGTTTAATGTAAAGTTACTGCCCAAACCTCTTACAATCGAAAGCCTTTCTCATTGTCTGGGATTGAATACATTAATTTAATTCCTCAATAATTTTTTAAGGGTTCATATGACTTAACGGTATGAACTTTCACTTCGATAAAGCAAAGTCAATAATTGAATTTCTAGCTTTGTTTTAAAACTAAAAAAATGCATATAAGCCTATGAAGTATTTTTTTATAACCGGCACCAGTTCCGGTCTCGGTAATTCAATAGTCACTAATTTGCTCAACGATAAAAACAATAGAATTGTAGGTTTGTCCAGAACCAATACAATAAACCATGTCAATTTTAGACATTTTTCTATTGATTTAAATGATCTCAAAAAACTACAAAATCTGGTTAAGGATGTTTTTACAGATTTAATTGAGCCTGAAAAAATAACGTTGATCAACAATGCAGGCACTATAGGTGACATTGCACATGTAGGCAAATTGAACAATGAAAATTTACAAGAAGTACTGAATGTGAATTTTCTTGCACCTGCTATGCTTTGCAACGAGTTTATAAATAAGTATTTAACACTGGAAGATTGCCATAAGCTGATTCTGAATATTAGCTCGGGGGCCGGCAAAAAGCCAACTGATGGATGGGGGAGCTATTGTGCGTCAAAAGCGGCTTTGGATATGTTTTCCAGGGTAGTAGCTGTGGAAAAACAAAAAGACCATAACAATCTAAAAATACTTTCAGTTGCGCCAGGTATAGTAGATACTGCCATGCAGGATCAGATAAGATTGGCAAGTAAAGAGAATTTTTCAAGACTGGAGGAGTTTATAGAATATAAAAAGGAAAATATGCTGGTCAGTCCTGATAAAGTAGCTGAAAAACTATTGTATATAATGGAACATGAAAATGATTTTCATGATCCTGTGATTTCAGTAAGAGATATATAATTTTAGTAGTAATAAATTGTTATACTTTGTTGTTTTTTTTATTTGGCAATTTGATTTGATGGTTTGTTATGTTTAAGATTTATAGTCATTTGTGGTTTATTTTACTTTTTTAAATGGAGATTTCTATTTGTTTTTTACTTTTTTTGCTTATATTTTTATGTAATATTTTAATATAATATATAAATTTTATAACCTAATTACTTGCCTTACGTTTTTGCATGTACAAAATAGTTGGAAATTTTATGTGTCAATCTGCTACGTAATTTCTAATGGATCAAATAAGTTTTTTTTGTGCTTATGACAACAAACTTTTACATTCAAATGACCGCTGAAATTTATGCACCAAAAACTATATTACTCAGGTTGCTAATTATTTTGGCATTATTGTTTTTTAGTCACAAGAATGTGTATAGTCAGACCATGATTGCGCCGGCACAAAAAAATGGTCAATGGGGTTATATAAATGAGAAGGGGCAATGGATAATACCGCCACAATACATGTCTGCCAAAAAATTTGAATCTGATTTAGGTGAAGTTGTGTATTATGATGAAAAGTCAGAACGGTACAAAACCAAGTTTATCAATAAAACCAATGCAGTTGTATTTGAACTGACGGAACTGAATAGTTCAATTTTTTCGGAAGGTTTTTTACCTTATAAAGATGGTGATTTGTTTGGTTATATAGATTCAACCGGTGCTAAAGTTATACCTGCACAGTTTAAATTTTGCTCAGAGTTTAGCAATCAAAAAGCAGCAGTAGTTTTTAAATCTGGCAAAACCGGTTATATCAATCACAACCGGCAATTATTCATTTCTCCGCGCTACGATACAGCTTTTGATTTTCACGACAAGTTTGCAGTAGTTGGGAAACGTGATCAGGCAACCCATAAATATAAATATGGTGTAATAGATCAATATGGAAATATGTTAGTACCCAATATATACGAATGGATAAGTAATTTTCATGAAGGAAAAGCCTTTGCAAATCAAGGAGGAGTATTGGAAAATTCACTGATTAAAGGTGGAAAGTGGAAAATATTGGATTTAGGAAATGAGCGAACTGTAGATTTGGCTGATTCAACGTTGATGGTGGTTGTAAATAATAAGAAAAGTTTGCCTTGGCTGGAATTTAATCAGGGTGTATGTTGGTTTCCTGGTTGGAGTGAAGGTAAAATAAAAATGGGATTGATGGATTCTGATGGAAACTGGATACATAAACCTGAATACAATGTGGTTACATATATAAGAGAAGGCAAGGCTGGAGTCTTTGTTACAAAAATGGGATTTGTAGACACTACAGGAAAAGTCGTGATTCCATGTTCTTTTGACACGGTTGGTGATTTTTTTTGCGGCATGGCAAAAGCAAAATCCGGCAAATTATATGGCTTTATAAATGATAAGGGAGAATTTGTGATTGCTCCTCAGTTTGAAGATGTGGGTGATTTTGTAAAAATCAAATAAGAAAACAACGTTACATAGTTTTATACAAATCCAATGTTTCTTCCAATGCTGCAATCATAGTATTTTTAAGACTTTCAGGTTTTACTACTTTCAAATTGTTTCCATAACTTAATAATTGTAGCTGAAAATCATAGGTAATATAAACCAATAACCTTATTTGGGTAAACTGCTCGTCTTCGTCAATTACTTCCTGTGAATGATGCAATGGCAATGCCTTCATATAATCTGCCGCCTTTCGTTTTACCTTTAGTATTACTTCTTCGGGTTCGCCATGAAAAGAGGTAATTCCATATGCATGTTTGAAGTATTTATTGCGATCAAAACCTCCGGTTACGAGAAAAGATTTGTTTACTATTTCAATTTCCAATACCCGATCCAAGCCAAAAGTTTTGATTTTATCAGAATCAGGTTCACGCCCAATTATGTACCAGATGTTTTTGAATTGTTTAAGCAAATAAGGATTTAGCGTATAGGTTTTTATATCGCTAGTGCCGTGTTTTTTATAATCAAATTGAATTTGGTTTCCGGCCTGTATGGCATTTACAATTTTTTCAAGCATTAATCCTCCAGGGATATGCTCGGTATTGTCAAATTCAATAAAGTCCAGTTGAGATTCCTCAGCAAGTATTCTGTTGATATTTACAGCTTCTAGAATTTTAGATACTGTTCCTGAAAAATCTTTCATTATGGAAATCTGACTAAATTGATTTAAAATGCCAGCTGCAAATCGAAGGGCATTAAGGTCGTTTTCTTTAAGTGGTATTTTGTCTATAGAATAATTGGGATCTGAATAGTAATATCCTTTTTGTTTCTTACTATATTCTATGGGAGCCTTGAAGCCAAGTTCTTCATTATAACGCATTTCTTCCAAATCTTTTTCTATGGTTCGTAAAGAAATGTTGTTTAGCCCCAATGCATCCTGACAAGCATCTTGTAGTTCTTCTTTGGTTGGATATTTTTTTGATTTGCTGATCAGGCATTTATTGATCACTCTATATCGAACAAGTGCGTCTTTGTTGGCTGGCATAGGAAAATATTACAAATTTAGCATTTCAGGAATATCCGCTTAAATTTACTATTTGTATGGATATAGTTAAAATTAGCAGAATATTTATACGGCAATATCGGTAAGTTTTTAGGTATGACGAATTATTATGATGTATTGGGTGTAAATGTCTTTGCCAATCAGCGTGAAATAAAGGACAAGTATAAAAAACTTGCCATTCAATTTCATCCTGACAAACATGGTGGAAACATAGAATTTGAAGAGAAATTTAAAGCAATTAATGAAGCATTTCAGGTACTTTCCAATCCAGCTTTAAGAAATAGGTACGACCATAAAATGTTTTATAGTCAACCAGTACAGAGTGCCCAGAATGCGACTGTTCATACTACCAGATCAGTCAACAATACAAGATATTCTCAGCCAAAAGTTGCAAGAGTTACATATTCCAGAAAACAATATGTGTTGGCTACGTTGCTTTTTTTGGGGTTATTGTTGGGGGCTACAGCATTATTTTTTGGTATGTCCAAATACGCCAGCAATAAGTATTTTGAGGAAGGAGAGGCTATGTATAAGAAAGAATCTTATGATCTGGCCTTAGCTAAATATATGGAAGTACTTGAAGTTGATCCCAATCATGCACAAGCCAACGAACGCATGGGTGATTTGGCAATAGAACGCATGGGCAATACTGAAATGGGTTTGGCTTTTTATGAGAATGCAATAAAGAATAACAAGCAACCTTTGCCTCAGTTAATTTTAAAAAAATGCAAAGCATTAATCGTTGAAAAGCGAAGCGACGAAGCAAAGCAACAACTGGTAGCTATGCTGGTTTCTTATCCAACAAATTCACAAGCCTGGTGTATGCTGGGGGAAATATTTTTTTGGGAAAATGAGTATGAAAATGCCTGGAATGCTTATCAAAAAGCCAATAATCAATCTTCCGGTACTGAGTGTATGTACGGTAGTGCTTTGGCTGCATATCAATTGGGTAAATACACGAAAACTATAGAATATTGTACCTTGTTGCTTGAAACCGATAAAACTGATGCCGCTAGTATTATGCTAAGGGGCAAAAGCTTTCTTTTGTTGGGCGACAGTCTTAAGGCATGTCAGGATTTTACAAAAGCTGATATGTATAATTTTCCGACAGCTCAAACTTACAAAGTATCTGTTTGTGAAGATTTTTAATTTATAGCCTCGGAAGATATTTGCTTCCGGAAATGTTTGGTTTTTTTAGAATTATATAGAATTATGAGAATTTATTTTTTGTTGACTTTGGTACTTTTTCAGATTAGTTCTTTTGCACAGGTTATTCCAGGTCCTGAAGTTGATTACAGGAGTAACGATAACCCATATTATTGGAAGTGGAGAAAACCTGAAGCTGGTTATTGGCAGCAGGATGTGCATTATCAAATCAAAGCTAAATTGGATGACTCTACCGGTATTATTGATGCTCAGGAATATTCACTTACATATTGGAATAATTCGCCAAATGATTTGAATGAACTATTTTTTCACTTGTATCAAAATGCTTTTACGCCGGGTAGTTACTACCATGATTTAAATGAACATAATCATGTACAGGTTAAATTTGGACAATATGAAGCCAAAGGGCTTGGTACTACAATTGAAGATTTGCGGGTAAATGGGCGGCAAGTCGATACTATTCAGGATAATACTGTGCTCAAGGTTTTGTTGTCTGAACCCTTAAAATCAGGTGATAGCCTGGTAGTAACCATGAGGTTTAAAACCTATTTTGATACAGGAAGCATGCGTCGCAGAATGAAAACTTTCGAAAGTTTTGACAATAAACATTTCGATGGTGTACACTGGTATCCGACTATTGCTGTATATGATGCTCATGCAGGTTGGAATACGGATCAACATCTGGATAAAGAGTTTTACAATAATTTTGGTCAATTTGATATCTGGCTTACTTTGCCGCAGGAATATATTGTTGAAGCTACCGGCTATTTGATGAATGAAAATGAAGTATATCCGGATAGTTTGAAGGCGAAACTAAAACTTTCTAATTTTTTTGACAGAAAACCGGGTACTCCCGCTTCAGTTATTACACCTAAAGTAGCCGGCAAATACAAAACCTGGTATTTTAAAGCTATCAATGTACACAATTTTGCCTTTACTGCTGATCCTGATTACAGAATTGAAGAAATAAACTGGCAGGGTATAAAGGTTATTGCACTAGTGGAAGAACCAAATGCTCCGGGATGGAGAGGTGCAGCAGAATTTACCAGAAAGGTGATAGAAGTATATTCCAACGATTTTGGTATGTACATCTGGCCTAAGATAATAGTTGCCGATGCCAAAGATGGTATGGAATACCCAATGCTAACGTTAGATAATGGTACTTATCCGAGCAACCAATATTTGTTGGCACATGAGGTTGGTCATATGTGGTTTTATGGTATGCTGGGGAGTAATGAAACCTATAGAGCATCAATGGATGAAGGGTTTACTCAATTTCTGACTATCTGGTCAATGGATAAAATTACAGGCGAATCCAGGCAAAGAATTGGGCGAAGTAAATACGTAACTAAGTATCTGGAACCTTCAATTTCCCGTCAGGAGCGGCTGTATTATCCCTATCTCAATCATGTGCACACAGCTACAGATGAGCCACTCAATACGCATTCTTCAGGATTTAATGGAGCCATTCGTCATGGAGGTAATTATGGTCTTGTATACTATAAAACAGGTACCATGCTGTACAACCTGCGCTATGTTCTTGGCGACAAACTTTTTCAGGAGGCTATGATGCACTATGTAGAAAAATGGAAAATGGCACATCCGTATCCTGAAGATTTTAGAAAAGCAATTATTGAATTTACTGGTGCAGATTTGAATTGGTTTTTTGACCAGTGGATGGAAACGACCAAATTTATTGACTACGGAATTAAACGTGTAAAACATATTTCCGACTCTACTTATGCCATTACATTTACACGAAAAGGCCGTATGCAAATGCCTCTGGATTTTAGTGTTCGTAATGATAAAGTTGAAACATTTAATTTTATTATACCCAATACCTGGTTTGCTAAACAAACCGATGCAACTGTTTTGCCTAAATGGTATGGGTGGGATTTATTACAACCCGAATATACAGCCATCATTACTATTCCCGGCAAAATCAGGTCGGTAGAAATTGACCCCGATCACTATTTGGCAGATATTGATTTGCGCAATAACAAAGTAGGTGAGGGGGGGATTAAAGAACTTGGTTTTGACAGCAGAGTTCCTAATATGCCTCAATGGACAAAACAGAAAAACTATCACAGACCAGATGTTTGGTACAATAACTTTGATGGTTTGCAACTTGGCTGGCATCTGGAAGGCAACTATCTCAAATTTTCAGAATATACAGTTTCTGCATGGGTAAATACGGGTCTTTTACAAAATGATATTAATAAGGAGATAAAGAATGAACATCAATGGATTGCATTTTCTTATAATTATCGGTCTTCCTTGTTTCGAAAATGGAAAGGACTGAGTTGGTATCATTCAGGTTCGTACAATGCTTCGATCCTGAATATGCAGTTAGGTATGGAAAAGGAATTCAGAAAGCAGGATGACCGAAATCCAGAATATACCACCATATATAGCTTTGCAAAGTATTTGTATAATGATGATAATTATCAGACATATTTGTTGTACCCAAATCATTGGGGGCAATCAGGAGGTTCAGTTTCTGATTACCTGAATGCTACGCTCAATCTGGGCGTTACCAGGCATTATAACTATGAAATTGGAAATGGAATTTTGGATTTAAGTATTAGGGCACCATTTGTGGGTTCTGATTATAATTATTCAAGAATTAGCCTGAATTCGATTAATTCGTTCGCCGTAAAAAGATTCGATTTCCGAAGCAGAGTATTTGCTCAATGGGGTATGGGCAATATACCATTAGAGTCGCAATTATACCTGGCAGGAGCAAGTCCGGAAGAACTGGTAGAAAATAAGTTTTTTCGTGCAAACGCATTTGTGCCAAACGCCTGGACAGGATATGGAGCAAAAACCAATCATTTTCAGTATGGTGGTGGACTAAATCTGAGAGGATATGCAGGATATTTGGCAACTCAATCAGAAAACAATCAGCTTGTTTATACATACAACGGAACTTCTGGTGCTTCCTACAACCTGGAAATGGATTTTGATAGATTTGTTAAGATCAAACCAAAGAAAGGCTTGAAAAATCTGCATATTGATACTTACTTATTTACAGATTTGGGTCTGATAGGTTTTAAGAATGCGAATGCTACCAATTGGAGCAAATTTAGAATGGATGCCGGTGTCGGTACTGCTCTTACCATAAAGTTTAGCTACTTCAATCTGAATCCGCTGGTTCTGCGATTTGATATGCCGCTGTTTTTAAATGCTCCTCCTGCCGCGGAAGATTATTTTCAACTGCGATATGTTTTTAGCATAAACCGGGCTTTTTAACATAAAGCTTAGTACATAAAAAAGTCCGGGAAGTATATTTTTAATTGCTTTTTGTTAGCTAATACTTCCTGCACCATGCTCATGTTAGGATTCATTTTGAGTGCTATGTCATAACATTTCCATGCCATTCGCATATTATGGGTATCGGTATATATATTACCAATATCAACATACAAAGTGGTTAGATAGGGGTTATGACTGATTACAAGGTCAAAACTTTTAAGAGCTTCGTCATGATATCCCAAACCGGTATAATAACTTCCCAGAAATGCATTGATTAAGTAAACCTTTTCTATTCGCTTATTTTTTTGTTGAATTTTCTTCAATTGTTCAATCTTTTGCGATAGTTCATCTTGGTTTTGAGGAGAAATCAACGCTTCAACAAATTTTTGAAAAGTCGGGTTTTTATTGGCCTTTTTTCTAAGTATATCTATTTCAGTCGAGTAGTCGTAGTTATTGGATAATGTGCTTTCTATTATTGTTAGAAAAGCACTGATGTAATTTTTTTTATTGAGTTGTTTTTCAAAGTTTTGAATCACCAATTGTTTGTCTGGAACTTTAACCTGATTGTGATGAATAAAACCATAAACCTTATTAATATTGGTTACCAGGCTATTATTGGTTTTATAGCCAAACATAAAGTATTTATGCTCCAATTCGGCTTTATTCGTGTTTTCTTTATACCCTTGCAATTCGTATTGCACCTGAAACACCTTACCTGAATTGGAAAAGATGTATTTCATCGATTCCGGAAAACGACCTTTATCTATAATATTTTGAATGATTTTCGGATGAATATGCGTTTCGTAAAGAAGGTATTTATAAAAAATTGCAGCGTGGTCATTAGTAGAAATGGACGAAAATGAAAGGTCAATTATAGGCAATGATTGAATGAAATATTGTGAAAAGTTCTTTTGATTTTTCTCAATTAATTGATATGCAGAGGAATCACGCGATGCAATAATGCCAAACAGGCTTTCCAATTCAAACAGCGATCCGATTTGGTTTTCAATACCATCTTTGCCCAGAAATTTTTTGAGTCTTAGTTGATTAAAAAATTCTGTTTGCCGATAGTCTACTTCTGCATATAATGAAGTTTCATCATAGGTTTTGGTTAGTAGGTTTAGGAAGTATATTTTTTCTTTAGCAAAGTCGTATACAGTACGTTGGTTGTCTTTGGTTATATACATGGCAGAATCTGCCAGCAGTAAAGTAGCTTTTTTGTGGGTTATTGTATCTTTATTGCCATTGGATTTTATTTCTAATAGGGTAATGTTGTAGCTTAATTCGATATTGTTGGCCTGGATTGTTGCTGAAAGAAATAAGCAAAATAAACATACAAAAAGGTGAAATACATTCATTTAAAAAATTTTTTGGCTTCTTTGTACCAACCACTGGTTCGTTTCATTAGAAATATAGCTCCCGAAATTAATGGCAACATTAAAAAAACTACAGCTATATGCGTTCTGTGTATTATATAAGCACTAAGCATAATAATACCAGCACTTAATAAATAACAAAATCCGGTGGCAATGTACATAAATATATATAATGGATAATACCATATAGATTGCTGAAACTCTTCCTTGTTTTTTATAAACTCCTGATATCGTATTCTGGCTTCTTCTTCAGCCTTTACCTGTTGTCTGCGTTTCCAAGCCATATAAGCATCATAGCTGCTCATAGGGTTTTGGTATTTCTGCTGATAACCGGAAGCATTACCACCGTTTATTAAATAATCATAGGCATTTTTGATTTTTAAAAATTGTTGTGCTGCATCCGGTGCTTTGTTTATATCCGGATGATACTTTTTTGCCATACGCCTGTACGCACGACGAATTTCTACCTCAGTTGCATTACTTTGAATACCTAATATGTCGTAGTATGAATTGGACATTCGTACTAAAATAACAACTTTATCATTAAAATGTAATTTGCCTTAAATTCTAAATCCTAACTGTAATTTCAAATCGGTTTTTTTGCTCGAAAGTATTTCCTGATTTCCGGTACTTATATTTTCTCTGTCCAGGTACTGAAATCTGGCAATTTTAATTCTTAAATCCAGCATAGGCAACAACCTGATTTTTACATTCAATCCTATTCGTATACCTTCACCATAATATGCCGGAATTGAGAAGTTGTACAATAAGTCCCGCTCATAACTATAAATTCTGGTATCATAATCATCTGTTTCAAATAGAGCCATACGCAATGACCATGAGGTTATTCTACCTGGCAATGTGAGGTCGTTTATCAGACCAATGCCTGTACTTTGGGAATTTCTCGCTTCATTTAGATTGTAAACTACTTTGGAGGCAAAAATGATTTTGTCGGATGCAGAAGTTATTCCAATACTAAACTGTTGAAATGTGATTTCTTCGGGCTGAGGAATTGTATAAGTATTGTTGTTTCTTCTTTTATTAATATTTCTGTATTGAATATACCAGTAGCTGTGTTTGCTGGTTCTGTGTTCTATTCTCGCCAGATATTCCTGCCCGGATGAAGGTGCAGAAACCTGATATTTTAGCCATGGAAACTTAAATAAATCCATAAATCCGGAAATAGTGAGATTTCGGAAAGGTCTTATTTTTAGACCTTGGTACAATCCTCTTTCATTGATGCTTGTCGTGTTTTCTGCCAAACTGTTGGAGTATAAGCTATGAAAGTTTCTTTGATAGTTGCGGTAATGAATTGCTAAATCAATTTTGTCAGACAAACTCCAGATTGCTCCTGCAAGTAGTGCTTTCCCTCCCGAAAGGCTTATCCCGGCTTCTCCAAATACCAACATGTTTTTGTAGTTCCATTCGGCGTCAACACTTGTGCAAAAATTATTCACGCCCTCAAATGTATACTGATTGTATAACCTATCAATAGGTGTTACCGGTTTATTAAATCTTGTGTAAATACCACTAATTCCGAACAGTGGATTGCCGGGTTTGGGAGCTTTTCTAACAGAAAAACCAAAGTCTAGGTTGGTAATGCTATGTCTGTTTTCTAACTCACTCCGTGTACGATGGTAGCCTGTGTTGTTGATCGTTGAAATAGTAGAACTATCACTTATTTTGCCATCCAGCAGCCTGTACGATCCAAAAAGAGTAAGTTTAGTATGTTTGGTGATTGGCAGTACTCCGGAAATTCCTCTAAAATATCCAAATTCTGAAATAGAAGTATATGGTCTGCTGCCCAGATTACTTTTTTTGATACCTGCAATAGTTTCAGGACCTTTTCCCAGTGAAAAACCGGATCCAAGTACCAAGCCCTGTCCAAATTGAAGGCTATAATCACCCACTATCAAATTCTGGATTATGCCAACTTTAGCAAAACAAATATGAAACGAATAAAAATCAAACCCATATTGACTCTGCTTTGGAGAAAAATATATTTTCTCTCCTGCATCTTTATCAGCCTGAAAGCCAATACTTATTCTGCCAGGCAATGTTAGTCTGTACCGTATATTTATTCTGTAAGGATTACCGGCATAACTACCATCTTCAAAGCCTTTGGCTCTCTCCTGAATAGTTTCCAGATTGGTATATAGGCGTTGCTGTATTTTTGATTGAATTAGAGAATTTTCCAATGAATTAATCCTCAAAAATGGTGCAATAGATTGAATGGTGCTTATTTCAAATCCGGGTATGGCCTGCAATTCATATATTGATAATATTGGTCCGGTGTTTTTTATATAATTCAATAAGGTAGAAATTTGTGCTTCGCTTAGCAAGTTCGTACTTCGTAGTTCATCTGCAGAAGTGTGGTTTATATCTATTGGATTTTCTGCAAATTGAGTCAAATAAGCTGACTGGTTTTCATTAAGTAATTCAGGATTACTTAAGTTTTCCATTGTATGGTCCAAGTCCTGACTCAGGGTAGCCAAGCTTATCAATAAACACAAAATACTACCTACTAGGCTTTTCATGAAACAGATATCCTATGGTTAAAAAATGCGAAAGACCAAGGGTTGGATGATTACTAACTGCATAGTCCAATGCATATCGTCCATGTATAATGCTTGTACCGGCATGAAACCTATTAGGCTTAGTAGAAACTCCCGTTCGTAAGCGAATAATTTTGGTTACTTTATAATCTAAACCAATTCTGGTTTGGGTAGAAAAACCTGCCACTTTATCGATCTCAGAATACAAATTCAGATTGTCAAAAGTTTCCCATTTTAATCCCAGGGCTATTTGTGTTTCTATTCGATTTTTGACCGATTGGGAAATTTTTGAGAGACTAAAATTGGTAACCTGAGCACCCAAGAGTAGTTTTTTGTAAATCCGCGTCTGCCCACCAAAATCCAGGCTTAAAGCAAGGCTATTTAAGTTTTCCTGAATGGAGAATCTGTGGCAGTTAGCTGTTATACCCAAACTTACCTGATCTATACGATGTGTAAAACCCGCACTGGCGGTGTTGATGTTGAAATATTGATTGCCAAATCTTGAAAATTTCAATAATCCTACACCTTTTTGAAAGGGATAAATAATATTTGCCTGATTTGACATAGCCTGATAAAACCCAAATGGCACTGAACTACTTAATTGTAGTGTACTGTGTTTTTCAGAAGCCAGACCGCTAATATTGCCCATAGCTGCTGTACGACCTTCAATACTGGTTTTTATACCTCCCAAGCCTTCGCTTTCGGCACCACTAGGAGCATGTTGACCAACTATTGAAAAAGATATCAACAGACAAGGCAGAAATAAAAATTGCCTTTTCATAATTGAAGGATAAAAGCTGAAAAAATCGATTATTGCTTATAACTTAAAATAGATATAAGTGTTAAGTGAAAGCGTACTTATGTCGTGAAATTGTCTGAAAATATCTATATATTTCGACATTGTAATTTTTTTAACAAATCCGGTTTTGGATAGTTTTTTACTGTTTGCGTAATTTTTAATTCAAATTTATAAGGTAAGATGATTAAGAAATTTTTGCTACTATTCAGCTCCATATTGGTGTTGTTTTCATTTCAGGTAAAGGCAGATGAAGGTATGTGGCTGCTAAATATTATTGGCAAGCGATATGAACAAATGAAGGCCATGGGGCTTGAACTTACCCCTGAGCAGCTTTATAGTCTTAATTCTTCCAGTTTAAAGGATGCTGTGGTCAACTTTGGTGGTTTTTGTACTGGCGAAATAATATCTGATAAAGGTTTATTGTTAACCAATCATCATTGCGGATATGATAGAATTCAAATGCATTCTACTACCAAAAAGAACTATTTAAAAAATGGATTTTGGGCCAAAACCATGGCTGATGAATTACCCAATCCGGGTTTGTTTGTCTCCTTTTTGATTAAAATTGAAGATGTTACGGACAGTCTAAGCAATCTAAAAGATGAGGCATTGGAAACAAAAATTGCCGAACTTGAAGAAAATGCAATTGGCGATAGTCATTATAGTGCAGAGATCAAAGATTTTTTTGCAGGTAACAAATACTATTTATTCATTTATGAAACCTATACTGATGTAAGACTTGTGGGAGCACCACCGTCATCAGTAGGCAAGTTTGGTGGCGATACGGATAACTGGATGTGGCCAAGACATACAGGTGATTTCTCAATGTTCAGAGTTTATACCGGAAAAGATGGTAAGCCAGCGGAATATTCTAAAGACAATGTACCATTGAAGCCTAAACACTTTTTGCCGGTTTCCTTGGATGGTGTGAAAGAAAATGATTTTACAATGGTTATGGGATACCCTGGCTCAACAGAGAGATACCTGCCATCTGAGGGTGTGAAATTGTTGTATGAGGAATCAAATCCTGCACGAATAAAACTTCGTGAAAAAAGATTAGAAATAATGAAAGCTGAAATGGATAAAGATGAAAAAATCAATTTGATGTATTCGCCAAAATATTTCCAGATTAGTAATTATTATAAATATTTTATAGGTCAAAATCAGGGAATTAAAAATCTGAATGTCATAGAAGAAAAGAAACAGGAAGAAAATGATTTTAACCAATGGGCCAATACCTCTGCCAGTACCCAAAATGAGTTTGGTGGAGTAATCCAGGGGTTTTCGGATGTTTACCAAACCTATAAGGATGTAAATATTCCTTATGTTTATCTTGAAGAAGGGGCATTTGCTACTGATATTATTTTATTGGCTTATCACATGGCACCTATGTACGCAGCCTTGAAAGCCGGAATGAAAAAAGAACAAATTCAAGGTGTTTTGGACGATTTGAAAGGTAAAGTGGAAGAACATTTTACAGATTATTATGCCCCAATAGACCAAAAAATATTAGCAGCCATGCTCAAAAGCTACAAGGAAGATGTCAATGCTGCTTATCATCCGCCTGTTATACAGACTGTTCAGAAAAAATATAAAGGCGACTTTAATAAATATGCTGCATTTGTTTTCAGCAAATCTATATTGGCAGATAAAGCTAAAACACTAGCCTTTTTAGAGAATCCTGATTTGAAAATTATTGAAAAGGACCCTGCTTTTGATGCAATGCTTTCTGTTTTGGGAACTTTTCGCAGCACAGCAGGAGCTAAACTAGGCAATGTATATGCTCAATTGGATAGCCTGAATTACTTGTATCTTAAAGGTAAACTGTTGATTTCTCCTGATTCTACTTTTTATCCGGATGCTAATTTTACCCAACGATTGACCTATGGAAAAGTAAGTGGTTATTGGGCCAAAGATGCTGTATATTATAACTATTTTACAACCTTAAAAGGAGTAATTGAAAAGGAAAACCCATTAAGCGAAGAATTTATGGTTGAGCCTGGTATTGTTGAGTTGTATAAAAAAAGAGATTACGGTCAATATGCCAATAATGAAGGAGAATTGCCTGTATGTTTTATTTCTAACAATGATATTACCGGAGGTAATTCAGGAAGTCCGGTTGTAAATAGCAAAGGTCATTTGATAGGTACAGCTTTCGATGGAAATTGGGAAGCCATGAGTGGTGATATTGAATTTTCGCCAGAGCTTCAGAGAACTATAATTACAGATATTAGATATGTACTATTTATAATAGATAAATACGCAGGAGCAAAGCACCTTATTGATGAAATGAAATTGATAAAAGCACAATAAAAATTTTTTAGATTATCTTAATATGGGTGTTAGGTTATTTATAATCTAACACCTTTTTTTTGCTTGAGAGATAGCTGTTTGTTGTGTTATATTGAAGGTTTAGGCGAACCTCAATATAGAATATCCCCGATGGTGAAAAGAGCCAATTTAGTTGATTATAAATAATTGATGAAGTATTAATAGATTTCTATTCGTAATCAAAGTTAAATAATTGATTTGCTAAATTTTATAGCAGTAATAATAACATTGTCCATGTTTTGCAGGTTTTTAAAAAAATAGAAAACTATGACAAGGATAATTCTTTCAATACTTGCGGTCTTTTTTTTTAATTCATGTAAAATGGTTGACCAAATGTATGAAAACAGCAGTTTAGCTGTAATGCTGGTGGGTGTTGCACTTACTGTAGCACTGATTGTATATTTTTTGGGCAGGGTTCGTAACAAAACTAAATAAACCAAAGTTGCTGATATTATATTTTTTCTTAAAATATTATAATATCATTAAGTTTGAATCTGAAATTGAATAACTTTGGTCGTTGTATTTGCGTATCAATCTTCGAACAAATTTAATCCTCTTGAGAATTAATAAATTTCTAATAATATTTTTCCTTCTATTGCCGATAAGGGCACTGTATAGCCAATCTACTTTGGTACTGACAGATGCGTCTATGGAATATATTATTCCCAATCATAAAATTGAAATTTATAAGGACCAGGGTTTAAATCTTGATATTGCTACAGTACTTTCAGATAGTACTTTGTTTTTCTCTAAAGCATCTAATGAAGATTTTAAATCTATTGACATTGAAGCAGACTATTGGATTAGGTTTTCAGTGTATAATAACACAAGCAAAGACTTTCGATGGTTTATAGAAGAGTATAACTTCAATGCAGAACATCTAGTTGTATACTATCAAAATAGTACTGGTAAATATGATAGTTTGGCACTAACTGGTTCAAATGATTTTACGCAGAGGTTTATCAATCATAAAAATTTGGTTTTCCCCATTCCTGCTAGTCCCGGGGAGAGTAATATTTATTATTTGAAATATAAGTCGAATACGGCCACACCACCACAATTTATAGTTCGTGAAGCAAATTACTTTATTTCTTATGCGATAAATGAGTATTTTTTGATTGGTATCTTTTATGGAATTTTAGGGTTGATTACGCTAAATTCTATCATTTCATTTTTCAAATATAGAAATAGCAATATTGGGTATTTTAGTGTTTTTATATGCTCCGTAGTTCTTTTCTTTTTGTCTATAGATGGTATTGGTTTTCAATATTTATGGTCATCCATGCCTGTACTAAATAAAATTGGTAAACCTGTATTTCATTTCTGCAGTATTATAGGTTTTGTATTATTTTCAGCCGAAGTGTTAAAAGTGCGATATATTTATCCTGCCTTTGATAAGTATATTTTGGTTTTTATTGGACTGAGAATGATCTATCTGATTTTGCAAATTATATGGCCACAAATCATAACAATTCCATATATTGATATACTACTCATATTTTTGATATTGATAGTTGCGGTGCAAAGCAAGATGGCGAATAGTGTAATACCAATGTTTTTTATAGCAGGTATAGGCTTTATGTTGGCTGCTTTAATTGTTTATAGTCTGTCATTCTTGGATAATTTGCAAGTCAATAATTTTGCTTTTTATAGTTTTTATATGGTTCCTTTGTTGTCAATTCTTTGTTTCTACCAGTCGGCAGAGGAAGCATTTAAAATACAGCAAAGCAAGCAAAATGATCATGATTTGATTAATTCAGAACTTGAAAATAAAGTTAATGAAAAGACTCAGGAATTGTTGCTTAACAGCAAGTTAGTAGAGGACCGTATCAAAGCTCAGGATACTTTTATATTTAAAGTTACACATGATCTTAAAGGACCGTTAAGATCTATTGTCGGACTTGTAAAATCTGCTCGAATTGATAAAAAAACAGCCCCTGAAATTTATTTAGACTATATCCTGAAAAGTTGTGAAAGACTAGAAACAGTTATTTCAGATTTGCTGACTATTTCACGTACAACAAGCAAAGATCTTCAATTTTCGAAAGTTGATTTTAAAGTAATGATTTCAGATGTTGTAGAATCCTTCAAAGGAAATTCGGAAGATAATTTTGAGGTAATTACTGATTTTGAACAAAGTGTTGATTTTTACACTGAAAATACCTTACTGTATTCTGTATTTCAGAATTTGATAGAAAATGCTATGAATTACAGAAACCCGGATGCTTTGCCAAATAGTTACCTTCATATATCCATAAAAGAATCTAGTGATCAAACTGTTGTCTATTTTAAAGACAATGGAATTGGAATACCGGAAGAGTTTATTGCTAAGGTATTTGATATGTTTTATAGAGTTGAAGAAAGGCACAATAACAAAAGTACAGGACTTGGATTGTATCTGGTTAAAATTGGTTTAAACAGACTACAAAGTACAGTTGAAGTGCAAAGCAAGATAGGTGAGGGAACAACTTTTATTTTAAAATTAAAAAATTTTTATGCTGATATTGATCACAAAGAAAGTCGCAAGCTTGAGCTTGTTTAAATCCGTGCATAGAACTACTCAATTGATACTAATAGCATGGGTTTTTCTACAGTTTTCAAATCAAATTCAGGCTCAATCCGTTAAGATAATAGACTATAAAGAATTAGATCAACTAATTAGTAAGCCTTCGGATAGTATTAGGGTTTATAATATATGGGCTAGTTGGTGCAGACCTTGTATAATGGAACTTCCTCATTTTAAAGAAGCCCAGAAACAATTGCAGGATCAGCCAGTAAAGTTCTATTTTATTACCATGGATGTCCCTGACAAAATAGAAAAGGCTAAAGATATTCTCAAACAGAAAGGATTCGAAGGTAGCCATTTTCTTCTAAATGAATCTACTAATTATTGGATTGAACAAATGGATCCCAATTGGGCTGGAGATATCCCTTATACAGTTCTTGTTAAAAGAGATGGTAAAAAAGTGCCTGCCTCTTATGTTTTTAGCTCAACTAAACAATTAGTTGAGTTTGTAAAAGCTAACCTATAATTATTATATCTAAAATCTATAAATATGAAATTTATTGGTATTTTATTGATGGTTGTAATTGCAATGGTTTCCAAACAAGATGGATTAGTTCCTGGAGATCACGCAAAAGACTTTCAATTAAAGAACATCGATGGAAAAATGGTTTCCATGTCAGACTATAAAGAGGCTAAAGGATTTATTATTTTATTTAGCTGCAATCATTGTCCTTATGTGAAAGCCTATGAAAGTAGGATAGAGGCATTGAATAAAATGTTCGCTTCTAAAGGGTATCCGGTGATTGCTATAAATTCAAATGATCCGGTTCAATACCCTGATGATTCTTTCGAAAACATGCAAAAGAATGCCAAACAAAAAGGATTTACTTTTCCATATCTTGTAGACGAATCTCAAGAAATTGCCAAAAGTTACGGTGCAATAAAAACTCCACATGTTTATGTACTAGAGCGTAAGGATAAAAATTTGATTGTTCGTTATGTCGGTGCTATTGATGATAATACGCATGCACCTGAAAATGTCTCAAAAAGGTATGTTGAGGATGCTGTGAATGCCCTTTTAGCAGGCAAATCTGTGAAAATTCAAAGCTCAAAAGCAATAGGTTGCAGCATCAAATGGAAGTGATCTTTAGCCTATTTTAAATAAATATACCTACCTAGTTATTTTTGTCATTAGTAAAGAAAGTTGTCCTTTTGTGAAAAATAATAGAACAATATCAATATAAAATGTTATTTTCGAGATTGAATTAAACCCTAGCCCAATATTAAATACCCCAATTTTTTTATTTTGATTCATTTTATTTCTCATTAATAATGAAAAAAATATTTACAATTGGATTATTACTAAGCGCCTTTTTTGCACTGGGGCAACAAAAGATATTGGTAAGTCAGTATATGCTTAACCAATACTTGGTTAATCCGGCTGTTGCAGGTACTGAAGATTTTTTTGAGTTTACATCTGGTTATAGAATGCAGTGGGTTGGTCTGGAAGGCGCTCCTCGCACCTTTTATCTTACTGCTCACGGTCCATTGGGTAAAGCACCCTCTCATTATAATTACAAAAAGAAGAAAAAAGCTCACCATGGTATTGGTGTTTATGTAGCTGTTGATAAAACAGGTCTGCTTTCGCGTACTTTAGGTTATGTTACCTATGCATACAATTTGCCATTGACAAAAAAAATTCGTTGGTCAAATGGTTTAAATTTAGGTTTTCAGCAACATAGAATTGATGGCAGTAAGGTAGTAATGGATGGATTTGATGCTTCTTTACCGGGTACTGATATCAATAAACTGATACCGGATGTTTCACTGGGTAGTTGGCTTTATTCGCCGAATTTTTATGTTGGATTGGCTGTAAATCAGGTATTAAGAAATAGATTGGATTATGCTGTTAATGAAATTCAGGAAATAGGTCGATTGAACTATCATTATTTTTTGACAGGAGGAATTAGAGTGCCTTTTTATTATGATGAGTTAGAATGGGTTCCTTCTGCTATGATTCGTTATGTGCAACCAGCACCATTGTCATTTGATATTAATAATAAAGTAACCTATAAGAAATTAGTCTGGGTTGGCATTAGCTACAGGTATCAGGATGCCATTGCCGCATTAGTTGGTGTGACTTTATTCAAATCTCTAAATCTTGGTTATTCATATGATCTGTCTGTTTCCAATCTGGCACCATATCATAGTAATTCACATGAGTTTGTATTAGGATACAGTATGCAAAGGAACTATAGCGTTTGGAGTCCGTCTATGTTTTGGTAATTATTTTATAAAACAACAATGTATTTACTGAACAATATTTACAAACACAGAGACATCGGTTTATTAATCGTTCGTATTGGTATTGGAATTATGTTTGTATTACACGGTTTACCAAAAGTTGTCGGTGGTGAAGAGCTATGGATCAAGATTGGAGAAACGATGCAAATTTTCGGCATTTTTAAGTATCCTGTAGTTTGGGGATATATGGCAGCATTTGTTGAATGTGGTGGCGGTATATTGCTTATATTTGGCTTGCTACATCGTATAGTATGCCTGTTGTTATTTTTAATCATGCTAGTCGCTTCAGTTAGTCATTTGATGCATGGTGATGGCTTTGTTACATCTTCTCATGCAATTGAATCCGCTATTTTATTCTTTTCTTTAATTTTTATAGGCCCTGGAAAGTATAGTGTTGATAATACTTTATTTTCTTAGAATGATTTTTATCATTTCTTATTTTTTCGTAAGGAGTTAATTTTCGATACAAATCCATCAGATTTTTTTTAGAATAAAGACAATTGCTTTTATTCTAAGTTAACTAGATAATTCTGTATCCTGATTTTTTATACTCTTATGAATGTAGCCGTATTCAGTACCAAACCATTTGAACAACCTTTTCTGGAAAAAAGCACTAAAAAACCTGTAAAGTTAACTTTTTTCCATGAAGCATTATCTATCAAAACTGCATCAAAAGCTGAAGGTTTTGATGCCATTGCTGTTTTTACAAATGATGACCTATCTGCAGATGTTTTGCAAAAGTTAAAATCCTGTAAAATTCAATACATAGCGACACGTGCTGCCGGATACGATAATTTTGATCTTGCAATTGCTAAGCAATTAGGTATTAAAATAGCCAACGTACCTGAATATAGTCCCTATGCAATTGCAGAACATACTATTGCTATGATTTTGGCCTTGAACAGAAAGATTGTTCTAGCAGACAGGCAAGTAAAAGATTATGACTTTCGATTGGATAAATTAATTGGCTTTGATCTGCATGGAAAAACTGCAGGCATAATTGGCACTGGCAAAATTGGTGGAATTGTCCTGAAAATTCTTCATGGTTTTGGATGTAAATTGTTGGCCTTTGATCCATATCCTAATGCTGAACTCGAGGAAATAGGGGTTAAGTACGTCGGAATGACAGAGCTGCTTAATAATTCAGATATTATATCAGTGCATTCTCCTTTAATCGAATCAACCAAGCATTTGATTGACAAAAATAAAATCGCACTGATGAAAGATGGTGTAATGCTTATCAATACCAGCAGAGGCCCAATTTTTAAAACTGACGATGTTATAAAAGGATTAGAGAATAATAAAATTGGATATTTGGGAATAGATGTTTATGAATTTGAAAAAGGACTTTTCTTTTATGACCATAGCAGTGTACCTCCCAAAGATCTACTTTTTTCACATTTACAATCTTTTAAAAATGTTCTTATTACCGGACATCAGGCTTTTCTGACACAAAATGCACTTCAAAACATAGCCGACACTACAATAGACAATTTAATTTGTTGGGCTTCAAACAATGTCAGCCCAAACGAGGTAAATAGTTAAGTATGAAAAAGATTCTTTGTCCTACAGATTTTTCGAACAAGTCTTTAGATACCTATAGGTTTGCTAGTAATTTGGCTCTCTCTTTGCCTGCTGATTTAATTTTATATCACGCCAGTATCAAACCAATAGGGCAGACAAACGATAAATATTTCAAGAATACACAAGATCTGCCTGACGAAATTGAAGGTAAAAATCGAGCTTTACTTGAGACCTGGCAAAGACTAAAGAATTCTGAAGTAAAAGAGGGTAGGCGAAGCCAATTTGATTTTGTTATTGAAGAAGGTTTTCCATTATCATCAATTATACGATTTACGGAAAAAATTGCTATTGATCTTGTGGTTATGCATACTAAAACCGAACCTGACAGTAAGCATGAAGGAGTATATATTGGCAGTATTGGTGCTCAAGTTGTAGAAGATGTTAAATGCCCGGTGTTGCTATTGCCCAAAGGCATCATTTATGACAGTATAAAAAAGTTGGTTTACGCAATTGATTTAGATAGCTATAGCGAAGAATGCATTAGTATAGCTTTGAAAGTGGCTCAAAGTTTTAAAGCTACTATCTCTTTTCTATATATGGGTAGTTCAGATCACCAAGAACTCAATGTCGTAAAATCAATCTTAAAAGCTGAATTAGAAAATGGTAGTGTATCCTTGGAAATACGTGATGAGGATGATTTTATCATAGGAATCAATAATTTTATTGATTCTCAGAATATGGATATGTTGATAATGGAGCGACATAGGAAAAACATTTTAGATAAATTATTTTCTAAAAGTTTAATTAATGCCATGGAAAAATATGCAGAAAAACCCCTCTTAATTTTACCTGTAGATTAAAGCTTTGATAAAAAAAAGACCGTATATGACGGTCTTTTTTTTGGTATAATATTAATTGAGTTAGGAAGCAACCTTCAATTTGTTGAATTTCGATTTGTCAATTTTTTCTCGAGCGTATTCAGCTGTAACTACAAATTTTTTGATGCTATCTTGCGATGGTAACTCAAACATTGCATCTGTCATTACCGCTTCGCAAATTGATCTCAATCCTCTTGCTCCTAGGTTGAAATCCATTGCTTTTTCCACAATAAATTCCAAGGCATCAGGTGTGATCTCAAGATCAATTTTTTCCATTTTAAACAGTTTGGTATACTGTTTTACTAAAGCATTTTGAGGTTCTGTCAATATCCTCATTAAAGTTTCCTTATTTAAGGAGTCAAGGTAGGTAAGTACCGGTAGTCGACCTATAAGCTCTGGTATTAATCCGAAATTTTTAAGATCCTGTGCGCTAATGTAGGATAGAAGAGATTCTTTGTTTATTTCATCCGAATCAATAGTCTTGTCCTTAAATCCAATTGGCTTTGCATTTAATCTGTTGCCAATTACCCGCTGAATACCATCAAAAGCACCTCCACAAATGAATAATATATTTTCTGTATTCAACGTGATCATTTTTTGGTCCGGATGTTTACGACCACCTTGTGGTGGAACGTTCACTGACGATCCTTCCAGAAGTTTTAATAAACCCTGTTGAACGCCTTCGCCACTCACATCACGAGTTATTGAAGGGTTATCACTTTTTCTGGCTATTTTGTCTATTTCATCTATGTAAACAATGCCTCTTTCGGCTGCTTCTACTTCATAGTTTGAAGCCTGAAGCAAACGGGTAAGGATACTCTCAACATCTTCTCCTACATAGCCTGCTTCTGTTAAAACAGTGGCATCAGCAATGCAAAATGGTACCTGTAAAATCTTGGCAAGTGTTCTAGCTATATAGGTTTTTCCTGTTCCTGTTTCTCCTACCATTATGATGTTTGATTTCTCAATGACTACATCATTTTCTACAAGTTTTTGCGTAAGTCTTTTGTAGTGGTTGTAAACTGCAACAGACATAACTTTTTTTGCATCATCCTGACCAATTACAAATTGATCCAAGTGTTTTTTCATCTCTATCGGCTTGATCAGATTGAATTTAGGGGTAGTGTTTTTACCCTTTATTCTTGATTCTTCAGATAGGATTTGTTGAGACTGAGTGATACAACGATCACAGATATGTGCATGAATTCCGGATATCATCAATGTGACATCCTTTTTATTTCGTCCGCAAAACGAACAAGTAATATTAGCCATAATATGAAATTAGGGATAAATCTTTTGCTCAACAAAAAACCTATCCCTTAAATACTGAAATTCTACTTTTTAATTAATACTTCGTCTATTAAGCCATATTCCTTGGCTTCATCTGCACGCATCCAGTAATCTCTATCTACATGTTTTTCAACATCTGCTAACGGTCTACCTGAATGTTTGGCAAGGATTTCATTTAATTCCTTTTTTACAAGTAGAATTTGCTTAGCTGTAATTTCGATATCAGATGCCTGACCTTGTACACCACCTAGTGGTTGGTGTATCATGATTCTCGAATGGGGAAGTGATGATCTTTTTCCTGCAGCTCCGCCTGTAAGTAAAATTGCTCCCATAGAAGCTGCCAATCCTGTGCATATTGTAGCTACATCAGGTCCTACATATTGCATAGTGTCATATATGCCATAACCAGCATATACACTTCCTCCCGGGCTGTTTACATACATCAATATATCCTTTTTTGCATCTACTGACTCAAGAAACAAAAGCTGAGCTACAATAATGTTCGCTATATTGTCATCAATTCCCATACCCAGGAATATAATTCTATCCATGATTAATCTGGAAAATACATCTATTTCAGCAAATCTTGTTGGTCTTTCTTCAATTACTGATCGCGTCATATTGGATATATAATGCCCGGATGCACTTTCTACCCGGTTAATGTATTGGTCAACTAAGTTGCTGCCAAGGTTTTGATCTTTTATGGCGTACTTGCGGAATTCGTCTTTGTTTAGCATTTGTTCTTGCATTATTAAAAGTGAAACAAAAAAAGAAAATCTATATAAAGGTAGATTCTCAAAAACCTCCTCAAATTATAAATTGTTTTAGTATTTATAAGCTTTCTTGCTATTAAGTTTTTAGAGAATTTATATTAACATAATATTCCCATAGTTTACTAAACAAAGAAAGCGAGATTAACTCGCTTTCTTTGTTGATATTATTGGCTGAAACTTAGTTTTTTTCAACAATTTTCTTGAATTCATCAAGCGATACTTCTTTTTCAGTAATCTTGATGTTTTTCTTTAAAAATTCTATGGTTTTGTCTAATAATACAGCCTCAAATGTCTGCATATACGCTTTACCATTATCTTGCTTTAAATAGTTGTCAGCAATTTTATTTAACGTTTCATTCATTTCGTCATTAATTGGCAGGTTGCCAAATTGCTGCATGATTACTTCTTTCGCTTTTGATAGAATATCTTCGTGTTCAGCCTTAATGTCATTCTTTTCAATAATGTTATTTCTAATCAGATTCCACTTAAGGTCTGCTTTGAATTTGTCATACTGAGTTTCTATATCGGCTTCTTTAAGTTTGCCTTCGTTAGCTTTTAATAACCATTCCTTTAAGAAATCATCTGGAGTTTCAACTTTAGTCGATTCTACAAGATTTTTTTGTATTTCCTGATTTAAAAAATAATCAGTTTCTCTGGAATAGTTTTCCTGAATTGTGTCTTTAAGTTTACTTTTAAATTCTTCTTCAGTAGTTACAGCATCTTTTCCAAATATTTTGTCAAAGAAATCCTGATTAATTTCGGCTAATTTCTTTCTACGTATTGTTTTGATTGTGAAAGAATATTCACCTGAAAGTTTTTCAGCTTCATCTCTGCTATGGCCAGTTGTTACTCCAATAGCAGAAGAATCGATAAAAGTTTTTTGAATGTCAAAATTAACTACTTCCCCGGATTTTTTACCTTTGAAAAGTTCTTTTCCAGCATCACTTAATTTGTCAAGACTCAACATCGAATCCTCTTTTTTCCAGTCAATTGCTGAGCTGGAAACCTCTCCCATCAAAAAATCATTCTCAGCAACGGAAGTAGCATCTTCCATTTCCCCAACCTGGTTTTTTAAGTTCTCGATAGTTTCGTTAATTACTGCCTCGTCCACTTTTATAATGTATTGCGTGGCCTTGACATTAGAAAGTTCAACGTTGAAATCAGATACAACACCCAGGTTGAAATTAAATTCAAAATCTTTTTGGTTCTCCCAGTCTATATTGTTGTTTTCAGAAGCAGGTAGTGGTTCACCAACAACATTCAGTTTTTGATCTTTGATGTAATTACTTATAGTGCTAGAAATCAAATGGTTGATTTCTTCTACTAATATGCTTTTACCATACATTTTCTGAACAAGTCCTGTTGGCACTTTGCCAGGACGAAATCCTTTGATGCTGGCTTTTTTGCTATATTCTTTAAGCTTTTCTGAAACTTTCGGTAGGTAATCAGATTCAGTTAAGTTGATTTTTAGCTTAGTGTATTTTTGCTCTCTTGCTAATGTTACTTCCAAGGCTTTAAGATTTAAATTTGTTATATACCTGTATAAATTTAAAAACCCCCAACCTGATAAAAGATTGAGGGTTGTCTGTGCGGATGGAGGGACTCGAACCCCCATGCCTCGCAGCGCTAGATCCTAAGTCTAGTGCGTCTACCAATTTCGCCACATCCGCATCTTACTTTTGAACTCTTTAAGTCCGTTTCAGAATTGAGATGCAAAGGTATGCAAAAAAATCATATGTCAATACTTTTGTCAAAAAAAATATTTTGATTTTTTTTCTGTTATTTTACAGTAGACAAACCTAGTTAAAACAGCATTTTCAGGCCCGTATGCATCAAATTGATCTGGAATTAGAAAATAAGGAAATAATAAGACGCTATAGAAAGCTATTAAAACTTGCTAAGCCTATCTTAAAGGATAATGATGCCAAGATTATAAAAAAGGCATTTAATACATCGTTGAATGCCCATAAGGATATGCGTCGTAAATCTGGCGAGCCTTATATATATCATCCCATTGCTGTTGCTCAAATTGCTGTAGAAGAAATTGGCTTGGGCACTACTTCTATAGTTGCTGCATTACTGCACGATGTGGTTGAAGATACGCATTTAGAAATTGAGGATATAGAACGTGACTTTGGTCCTAAAGTAGCTTCTATTATAGATGGCTTAACCAAAATTTCGGGTGTTTTTGACCAGGGGACTTCTCCTCAGGCAGAAAATTTTAGAAAAATGATCCTCACCTTATCCGACGATGCAAGGGTTATACTTATAAAATTAGCTGACAGGTTGCACAATATGCGTACTCTGGGCAGCATGCCTCGTGATAAACAATTAAAAATATCTTCTGAAACTATATATCTCTACGCTCCACTCGCTCATCGTCTGGGTTTATATGCGATTAAGACTGAGCTGGAAGATTTATACCTTAAATATACCGATCCTGAAATTTATAAAAATATTGCCAATAAGATTAAACAAACCAAATCGGCTCGTGATAGATTTATTTCAGAATTTATTAGCCCAATCAAAAAAGCTCTCGAAACACACAAAGTCGATTGTACAATAAAAGGCAGACCCAAATCCATACATTCTATTTGGAATAAAATCAAACAAAATAATGTATCGTTTGAAGAAATTTATGACCTTTTCGCAATTAGGGTAATAATTCATGCCAGCCCAGAAGAAGAAAAAGCTTTGTGTTGGAAAGTATACTCCATAGTAACGGATTACTATAAACCAAATCCTGATAGGCTTAGAGATTGGGTTAGTACACCAAAAGCGAATGGTTATGAATCACTTCACACCACTGTTATGAGTAAAATGGGACAGTGGGTTGAAGTTCAGATTCGTACAGAAAGAATGGACGAAATTGCAGAAAAAGGATATGCCGCTCACTGGAAATATAAAGAAAATAGCAGTGTAAGTTCAGAAACCGGTCTGGATGCCTGGATTCAGAAAGTGCGTGAACTTATTTCAGCCAATGACTCTTCTGCACTCGAATTTTTGGATGACTTTAGAAAAAATTTATTCAACGAAGAAGTTTTTGTATTTACTCCCAAAGGTGATCTTAAAACACTTCCAAACGGTGCTACTGCACTAGATTTTGCTTTTGAAATACATTCACACATTGGAATGCGTTGTTTGGGAGCTAAGGTTAATCAAAAACTTGTACCGTTAAGTTATGTATTAAACAATGGAGATCAAGTAGAGATTCTCACTTCAAGCAAGCAAAAACCTCATGAAGACTGGCTTAAATTTGTAGTAAGCTCAAAGGCAAGAGCCAGAATTAAGGATTCACTCAAGGAGGAGAAAAAACAAATCTGGGGTGAAGGCAAAGAAATTGTGCAACGCAAACTTGCACAAATGAAGCTGGAGTTAAATAATGAAACCATACAGCAACTCCTTGCTTATTTTAATATCAAAAGTGCTAATGACTTTTATTATAATATAGCCCGGGAATTAATTGATTCCCGAGAAATTAAAAAGTTCAGAGAGCGAAAAGAAATAATAAAACCTCCTGTAAAACCAAAGGAAACATCCTTTAAAGAAACGCCTGCCAAAAAAATAGAAGGTTTAGATACCGATATGCTTTTGATTGGAGATGATATGGATAAAATTGATTACAAATTTGCCAGATGTTGTAATCCTATTCCCGGAGATGATGTTTTTGGTTTTGTAACAATCAGCGAAGGTATCAAAATTCACAGAACCACTTGCCCAAATGCAATTGAACTGATGTCCAACTATGGATACCGGATTGTAAAGGCAAAATGGACATCTCAAAAAGAACTGGCCTTTTTGGCAGGTTTACGATTAGTAGGTACAGATCGGGTTGGTATATTAAATGATGTAACCAAAGTTATTTCAAATGACCTGAAAGTTAATATCCGTTCTATTACCGTGGATACAAACGATGGTATGTTTGACGGAAAAATAATGATATTTGTACACGACACCAATCACCTGGAAAGGCTTATTCTAAAGTTGGGTAAAGTGCCTGATATTATTAATGTAATCCGTATTGATTCATAGTCTGCAATGCCTCTTTTTTATTCCTTACAATTATATATATATTTGTAACTTTGCAGGCTTATGAGTACAAAAGATTCTGTAGTTGATCAGGTAAAAAAAATTTTCACGGCATATCTTGAAAATAAAGAGTTAAGAAAAACTCCTGAACGTTTTGCTATACTTGAAGAAATCTATTCCAGTCAAGGACATTTTGATGTAGAATCTTTGTACATCAATATGAAAAACAAAAACTATCGAGTAAGTAGAGCGACTGTTTACAATACACTGGATCTGCTGGTCGAGTGTGATTTGGTTACTAAACATCAGTTTGGTAACAATATGGCCCAGTATGAAAAATCATTTGGTTTTCGCCAACATGATCATTTAATATGCACTGACTGCCACAAAGTGGTAGAATTTTGTGATCCAAGAGTTTATAATATCCAAACCATGGTTGGTGAATTGTTGCATTTTAATGTGTTGCATCATTCGCTAATCTTATATGGTAGTTGTACCAAGCCTAGTTGTGCTAATAAACCCATTAAATAAATATGAATTACTCTACTGAAGTAAAAGAAAATATACTCTTCATTTTCTTAAAAGGAGATTTGTTGGGCGAAAGTAATGGAATTGAATTGGTTGATCTGGTTAATGACAAAATCAATGAGAACATTAATCTTTGTGCTATTGACCTTTCCAATGTTAGGTATATGAATAGTAGCGGGATAGGAGTTTTAATTACAATTCTTACAAAATTTCGAAACAAAGGTGGCGAAGTTGCATTAGTAAACCCAAGTGAGCAGATTAAAAAACTATTAGTTATCACTAAGTTAAATGCAATTTTTACCATCGTCAACAACGAACAAGAAGCAAAATCAAAATTAACAAGTAAATAAAATGGCTGTAGACGTATTGTTGGGACTTCAGTGGGGAGATGAAGGAAAAGGTAAAATTGTAGATTTTCTAGCACCAAAGTACCAAGTTGTTGCCAGATTTCAGGGAGGTCCAAACGCCGGACATACACTTGAATTTGATGGCATAAAGCATGTATTACATCAAATTCCTTCTGGAATATTTCATAATAATATTCAAAATATAATTGGTAACGGAGTAGTACTTGACCCAGTAATATTTAAAGTCGAAATTGAAAAACTAGATAAGTTTTCAATCGATTTTAAACAAAATTTATTTATCTCAAAAAAAGCTCAGCTGATTCTACCAAGCCATAGATTACTTGACGCTGCCTATGAACTTTCCAAAGGCGATAAAAAAATTGGTTCTACTTTAAAAGGAATAGGACCAACATATCAGGACAAAGTGGCCAGACTTGGTATTAGGGTAGGAGATATATTGTCTCCAAATTTTAGCAGCAAGTATCAAAAATTAAGAGATTATCACAAAAACATATTAGATTTTTACAAATTCGATTATACAGAATTAGACAAAAACGAAAAAATCTTTTTTGATGCCATTGATTTCCTAAAAACCTTCAACCTGGTCGATAGCGAGTATTTAATTAACAACAGCATCAAAGAAAATAAAACAGTTTTAGCAGAAGGAGCTCAGGGTTCTTTACTTGATGTTGACTTTGGTTCTTATCCATACGTTACTTCTTCCAATACAATGGTTGCAGGTGCTTGTACCGGTTTAGGAATTGCTCCTTCAAAAGTTGGCCGAGTGATAGGTATATTTAAAGCCTATTGTACTAGAGTTGGGAGTGGACCATTCCCAACAGAATTATTTGACAATACCGGTGAAACATTGCGTAAGGAAGGTAATGAGTTTGGATCAACAACCGGAAGAGCAAGAAGATGTGGTTGGCTGGATTTGGTAGCATTAAAATATGCCATAATGCTAAATGGTGCTACTGAATTATGGATGATGAAGGCAGATGTGTTGAATAGTTTTGAGCAGATAAAAGTTTGTACTCAATATAAACTGGAAGATGGAAGACTTATAGATACATTGCCATATGATATCGATACAGAAAAGGTTGAACCTGTATATAAAACCTTTAATGGTTGGAAGTCTGAATTGAAGAATTTACATAACTTCACTGAATTGCCTCTTGAACTTATGGAGTATATTACCTATTTGGAAAATGAACTTGAAGTACCAATTAAGGTAGTTTCTGTAGGACCAGACAGAAAACAAACAATCCTTAAAGAATCAATAGCAGTATAAGCAATTAATCAAAAGGTTTTTAAGTTTTTTATTCATAAAAAACTTAAAAACCTTTTTTGTTTTTCATTCTTTCCTCTATCTTTGCACTCCCTTACAAAAACGGGTTCAATAATTGAACGAGATTATTGGAAGTAATGAAAGAAAAAGGATTTTGCTTGAATATTATTTTAAATAAAATTTTGCAAAATTAAAAACTCTTCTTACCTTTGCATCCCCTTTAAGAGATAGGGTTTTGAAAAGATAGATAGGAGGGTGAGAGATGAAGATTAAAAACCGGAAGGGTTTTTAGTGACAGTCCTGGAGAGTGCGATAGCATCAACAAATCTGGGAAACGTTCTTTGAGTAATTGAATATGATAACAAACCGCTTGAATAAAAGGATACCT
>Ga0073929_1000609_pt1 | contig 45565 bp, 37 predicted proteins | sample DewCreD2012metaG_3_FD_76966 | JGI IMG/M metagenome (GOLD analysis project Ga0073929, IMG submission 76966) | Hot spring sediment bacterial and archeal communities from British Columbia, Canada, to study Microbial Dark Matter (Phase II) - Dewar... ... | reverse complement strand
CGGGCAACCGGTCGCGCTCGGAGCCAGCCCCCTGCACACCGGAGGCAGTTTTGACCTCACCGATGGCTTCTGGCATGTGCGCTACGCCCTGCTCAGCGGGGTGGTGAACCTGCTCAGTTTCGGGGGCAATCCTGCCAGCATACCGGTGGAGTTGCAGATACGTGCACCGGGCAGTCTCACCCCGTTGCAGGTGCACACGCTGGCGTTGAACGCCTCTGGAGCGTATTCGCTGATGGCTCCGCTGGACGGGGTGTATGACCTGTCGGCTAAGGCGTCACACTGGCTGAGACAGACGCTGGCGGGTGTGTCCATCGTGGGTGGCGGTGTGGCGAACTTTTCGCTGGTGAACGGTGACATCGATGGGGACAACGAGGTGACGCTGTTTGACTTTGGTGCGCTGGTGTCGGCGTTTGGGAGTATGCCGGGCGATAGCAACTGGAACGCGGATGCGGACCTGGACGGGGATGAAGAGGTGACGCTGTTTGATTTCGGCATCCTGGTGAGCAACTTCGGCGCGATTGGGGACGAGTAACCGGAGGCACAGTGGAGCGAGGTGCAGGGGGAGCTGATTCCCCCTGTGCCTCGTTTCACCCGGATGGCTTGACAACCGTTGCAGGGTAATGTAGAATACCATTGTGGAGTGAGCGGGAGTAGTTCAGTGGCAGAACGCCAGCTTCCCAAGCTGGATGTCGCGGGTTCGAGTCCCGTCTCCCGCTCCATACAAGATGTGTTACCTTTCCCGCACAACCTGCGCAACATGTTGTGTTCCCTTGTGTGACAATTTTGCCTCGCTGGTGCTATACCATTTCACCTCTTAATTTGTCATGCTGAGCGCCAGCGAAGCATCTCAGCCTTTTGTCATATCGAGATTCTTCGCTTCGCTCAGAATGACACGTGTTTGCTGTCATGTTGAGCACCAGCGAAGCATCTCAGCCTTTTGCCACATCGAGATTCTTCGCTTCGCTCAGAATGACACTTGTTTGCTGTCATGCTGAGCGTTAGCGAAGCATCTTGTCCTCTTGTCATGCTGAACGAAGTGAAGCATCTCTGAGATTCTTCGCTTGCGCTCAGAATAGCAGAAAAGCGGAAGCGGTCCGCTTGCACCCCAAAATCGCGCTTGACGTTTGCTACCCGAATCGCGTAAGATAGGTTTTAGTCGTTTGTACCCTGTATTTCAGGAAAAGGAGAGGCTGAGATGAGGCGTCTTTTCGGCTTAATCCTGCTTTTGTTCTGCGCTACGCTGGGTGCTGAACAATCGCTGGAACCGATTTTTACCTCGCAGAGCCGTGTGCTCGCCGCGCCGGACCGCGTCATTGTCCGCTTTCCCCATCAGGCGGCAAAGCGTGCGGTAACGCAACGTGGCTACAAAGTGATTCGCGACATCCCGCAACTGGGCTACACGGTGCTGAAGGTACCTTACGGACAGGTGGACGAAACCATTGCGCAGCTGAAGGCGCAGAGACTGGTACAGGAAGCTTTCCCCGACCGCGCCTATCGCATGGCATATATTCCCAACGACCCACTGGTGCCCAACCAGTGGAACCTGTTTAAGATGAGCGTGCCCGCTGTGTGGGATGTGACGCAGGGCAGACCGGATGTCGTGGTGGCGGTACTGGATACCGGCGTGGACTATCGTCATCCCGAGCTGGCTCCCAATATCTGGCACAACCCGGGTGAAATCCCCGACAACGGTATCGACGACGACGCCAACGGCTTTGTGGACGACCACCTTGGCTGGGACTTCGCTTACAACGACCGCGACCCAATGGACGACCACGGACACGGCACCGCCTGCGCGGGCATCATCGCAGCGGTTGGAGATAACGCAGAGCAGATGGCAGGTGTCGCCTATCGCTGTCAGGTAATGTGTGTGAAGATTGGTCTATCCAGCGGTTATTCCTTCGACTCGATGTTTGCGCCCGGCGTCGTCTATGCGGCGGATATGGGCGCGAAGGTGCAGAGTATCAGCTACTTCAGCGACGACCTTACGCCCCTCCTTCGAGCTGCCGTCGACTACGCATGGAGCAAGGGCTGTCTGGTCATCGCGGCGGCGGGTAACTTCGACGAGCCGTTCCCCATCTACCCTGCCGGTTACGATAAGGCGGTGGCAGTGGCGGCAACCACCTCCTCCGACCGCAAAGCGAGCTTCTCCAATCTCGGCACATGGGTGGATGTGAGCGCGCCCGGTGTGGGCATCGTGGCGACCACGTTGGGGGGAGGATACACCGACCGGTTCGCGGGCACTTCTGCCGCCACACCTAACGCCGCCGGTGTTGCCTCCCTGTTGTGGTCGATTCAGCCCAACGCGCCGATTGAACACGTCCGCGCTGCGCTGGAGTACTCCTCCATATCGCTCAACGACCCGGTGGTGGGAACCTTCACCAATTACGGCAGGGTGGACGCCTGGCGGGCGTTGAACCTGTTGCCCCTGCAATCACCCTGGTACCCTGTTACGCCGCGCATCCACTGGATTAGTCCACATCGCATCCCTGCCACCGGCGGCACCATAACCATTTTCGGGCGGGGCTTCGGCTGGGATGCCGGCGCGGGTAAGGTGCTACTGCAGAGGAGGCAGGTGATTACGCTGGCGAAACCGGTCCCCCGCCCGCAGCCTGCGCTACAGGTGCTGGAGTGGAGCGACTCGCGCATCGTGGTGCGCGTGCCCGCAGGCGCAGTGTCGGGCTGGCTGCAGGTGCAGGTGCGCGGCAGAACCTCTAACCGCCACTGGCTGACGGTTGCCTCGCCTGCCACACCTGTTGCCACCGCGCCAAGTGATGTGGGCATCGTGGGGCGGTACGGACAGGGAGCACAGCTCAGCGGAGGTTATGCGGAACTGCTGGAAGCGGACGGCAAAACGCTGGTTGCTGCCCCCCGCACCGATAACAGCAAAGGAATAGACCTCAAACTGCTCGTGCGCGGGCTGGATAAGAACACTGTCTCTGCCATTGCGTGCGAGTACCTGCGTCGCTACGAAGGAGTGGTCAATGCCCCCGTGGAGAGCATCCAGCTCTACGACTTCAGCTCCGGCAGCTACCCCTACGGAAGCTGGGTAGAGGTGTTCAGCACGCGGGCGGACGAGCACGCCGGCGAAACTCTGCAATTTAGCCTTCCCGGGCCCGCGAGCCGGTGGGTCTCCTACGAAGGCGACCTGTTCGTGCGCATCGTGGTCAACACCGGCAGCGCAGACGCCCGGCTGTTTATCGACAAACTATGGTTTCTGTGGCAATAGCGTCTCCACCAGCTCGCTCTCTACCGACAGCTCGCCGATGGTGGACACCGCAAAGCGGTTGACCTGCGAGAACCAGTACACATCTTCAGGGCGCTGGCGCAGGTCGACAATGCACTCGAAGGTATCGGGGCCCACCGTTGCCACCGGGAACCAGGGGCGGTCGTTCAGCCCGTCGCTGGAGATGCGACGATACACCCGGTAGCCGATAGCGCGGTCGAGGTACTGCGTTTCGCGCAGCACCGAGGGTCTTTCCCACGTCACCTTCACGTGATGCTCATCGATGCGCTCTACCCTCACGTTGCGCGGCGGCAGGGGCGAGTCCACCGAGCCGTAGGGCGTCTTCAGCGTGATGGTGAACCTGTCCTTCTGCCCCCGGAACCACGCGGTGATGAAGTCGGTGATCTCCAGCCAGTAGTAGCAGGGGCGTTCATGCTTGGTCACCTTCGCCAGCATCAGCCCTCGTCCGCCCACCACGTTGATATTGCCGAAGGGGTTCGGGCGACGGTGGAAGCCGTTGAGCGTGCGCACCTCTTTCACCGGTCGGTTCGGCAGGCGGAGGATGCCCTCGGCGTCGGTCTCGCCGACGATAACGGGCTCTTTGGAAACGGGATGGTCGAAGTTGCCGTCCTCTATCACGGGGAAGTACTTCACCCCAGCCTCTTCGCCCGGCTGACCGTTCGGGTCTACCACGCAGCCGCGCTGGAAAATCTCCACCTTCGCGCCGGGCACGGGTTTGCCGTTCACGTCCACCACGCGCAGGAAGTTCTCGGCGGGGATGGCAAAATAGTGGTCGCCGAAGTGCCCGCGCGGTTTATCCCATGTCATATTCAGGTAGCCCGCATCCGCCTCTGAGAACACCTGCGGTCCGTGCCAGTGCATCATCGTTACCGGATGGGTCATGAAGTGCGCTACGGGGTCGCCGTTATCGGGCATCCTGTGGTGCTCGTGCCCCGCGTAGTCCAGCGCGTACCAGTCGGTCAAGCCCAGCTGATGCCCAAGCTCATGGGGCAACGACCATTCGGTGTTCTGCCGCCACTCTCTGGTGGGCGGTTGCCATTTGCCCGCCTTCTCTTCGGGGCTGTCGTGCCATACCCAGCCACCCTGATGGTAGGCGATGCCATCCTGCGCCACGAGGCTCTGTATCGCTTTGTCCACGTCGTCGGTGTAGATGATGCGGTCTAAGCGGACGCGCGCCTTGATACCCTCCGGCGCGGCAGGGAAGATGCTCTGGGCAAACAGCAGGTTCATGATGTCGATGTGCCAGCGGTAGTAATCCTCGAAGCAGAAGGTTCCCGCTGCGCTGCGGAAGGTGTGCCACATCTGCACTCGCTTGTTGCTGACAATGTAGAAGAACCCCCATCCCCACAACGGGTCGGCGACCTCGTTGTTGACGGTGGCGATCTCCTTCTGGTTCGTGACGATACGGAAGGTGACGTGATGGAAGCCCTCCTGCCAGTTCCACTTGAGCGTAAAAGTGGCTTCCTCCATCTCGCGCAGTCTGCCGCGATGCCTGCTTCGGCTCACCTCTTTGCCGTCTATCAGCCACACAATGTCAAACGGCTGTGCGGTAGCGAACCCGACGTTCTTCACATGCGCGGTGAGGGTAACGGCTTCGCCGGGCTGGTATTTCAGCTTCAGCCCCTTGACAATCTCTTCGGGCTTCAGGTAGCTCTCCTCGCCCAGGTCGGGCAGAACCGGCGCGCCCGCGATTTTGGGGCGACCCCACTGGTCATAATGCACCCTGCCGTGCAGTCCCGCCAGCTTCGGGTTCAGTTCGATGAAGGTGACACTCAGGTCAGGCAGGTTGGGGCGAGCGTCCCACGAGTCGTCGCGCTCCACCTTGAAGCTCTTGACCGCACTGCGCGGATAGACTTTCGCCGGACCACCCACCTGTTCCATGTTCTCCCATACCAGCAATCGCACACCCTCATCCCGCACGAAGCACCCCCTGATGACCGTACCGTCGGTCAGCTCCAGCGTGTCCGCGCCCGCGATCAGGGTAACAGCCAACAGCGCAAAGGCCGGGAAAAGACGTTTCATGGTTAAGGCTCCTTCAGCGACAGTGTGTAAAGCTCTTTCTCGGCGGATAGCGAGGCTCCTGCAGAGTTTTTTATGTGTCTTCACGGCTGAAGCCGTTCCTCCTCAGACGAAGTCAGCCTTCGCTGGCTATAACCCTGCGCAGACAGGGTTTGGTTAGGAAGAATGCGGCTTTAGGTCATACAACTGGAAGTTGCTGAACCGCAAGAGACCATTTTCTACAAAGCCACCGATGGCGAAACCGGACAGGTTTTCAGGTAAACGAGTAGCAAGCGAATAATGCTGGCTTATAAAGATCTCCACTACATCTTCTTCAAGAACCATCCGCAACGTGATAGTTCGAGGAAGTGGTAGGCGCAGAGGTAGTAGGTTGAAGGTAGCACCGTTTGGACGTGCGCGCTTCACAGCGAGACTTCCCTCAGCCCAATCGACAACAATATTAAAAGCGGGTTCGCGTTGGGGGTACATGATCGCTATCCCCCCGATAGCGTTCGTCTTGTGTCCGGCGGTTATTTGGACGTCGAGAGCCACTCTACTGAGATGAAGGGGCAGTACAAACACGGCAGGACTACTCAGATTACTTATATCGCCACGCGCTGATTGCCACTCCCCCTTTTGTTTCACGAAAGTCATCTGCTTGCCTGGGGGAAAGACCCCTTCCCCGCGGATTAGCCTCCACAAGTCTTCGGGCAGTCTGGTTGCCAGGGTACCATCTGGTAGGCGATACACTTCACGAGGAAGGGCAAGGTCACCCCCCCATTGTTGCCCGCGGGCATCCTCACTTCCGCCGTACGTTGGGACCCAGCCGAATAACAAACGCCTCTTACCGTCGTGCACAGTATTACCCGCGCAGAGGTCAAGACCATCGAGGCTGTCAGGGACAGGTGCTTTCCAGTCTCCCGTTGGTTTGTTGGACATCCGGTACGACGTTTTGCCCACGCCTCGTGGTGTTGCAAAACTGGCAACGAGATACCAGTCGTTACCTATTGTAAACATCTCAGGACATTCCGGGCTGCCAACATCACCTGGGTGAAATATGGTACCTCTGAATTGCCATTGTATCAGATCGCGCGACGTAGCATAACTAACAGCTCCACCTTTGAACTCCGGCTCGCCGCGGATGCTGGTTGTTAACAGCATCCAGTATGCTTTGTCGTAGGTGTTGTAAAACACAAAAGGGTCTCTCCACTCGCGGTAAACGTGCAGTTTAGGTGGGAGTACTGGGTTCTGGTCGATGGGATGCCATTCAAGCAGGTTGTCGCTTGCTGCGGCACAGATTCCACTGCCTCGTGGGTAAAATGCGAAGAAACGGCCTGTTTCAAGGGAACGGACGATGCTGATCAGCCACCAATCGCCAAGGGCATCTGCAAGACGGGCTGGGTCAGAGTGGGGGCGAAGCGTGAGGGAAACAGGGACTTTCTGCCAGTGAAACAGGTCTTTTGAGACAGTCAGGGCGGATACCATCCCGGCAATACCGCTGCGGCGAGGCTCAAGAGGAGGTTTGAGATAAAATATGTAATAGGTTCCATCGTGAAAGAACGGATGCACATCCCCCACATATCCGTCTTTGGGGCGAAAATGCAGTTTCCCGGCTTGGCTCACAGCGTAGCCACCTCCAAGTCTTGAATAAGGATGCTCCCATTCAGGGCAAAAACCCCCAGTCCTCCTTCGGAATGGTCGTACACACGAGTGGTTAATGCCACGCGGTCATTAAAGAAAACCTCTAGAATACTACCCAAAAGGTAAGCCTCTACCTTTAGCGGGCGTCCTTCGGGTATCATGAGGGGACGTTCGATAACCGTAGGCTGGTCGCCCCATGCTTCCCATGAGCGCACCAAAGCTTGCTGGCGGGCGGTATCTATCAGCAGCTGGTATCCGGTATCAAGTGTGCTCGACAACCGTAGTAGAAAGCCTCCGCAGCATCCCGAGTCCAACACCACCGATGCAGTGAGCCGATAGTCAGCTGGAACATGAGGAATATTTGCTAAAGCCATGCCGTCTACAGCGATACCCTGTATGGAGGACGGATCGGCAACCCATTTCCCAACGACGGGCGTCAAACCGAGTTTACCATTCAGGGATAGTACTGGGGTCTTAAAGGCTTGCTGTACTTCTTTCGGCACCCGCACCCAAAGATGCCCTTCACTGGTCGGCACTAACTCGCGTACGATACCCATCGTTCCTCCCCACTCCCAACGTCCTTTGTCGTGCTCGCCCTCGTTAGAGCTCACCCATCCAGCAAGAAGGTGACGCCCATCCGCATGAAAGGCTTTTGCGGCGTAGAAGCGAGGCGTATCAAGCGCGTCGGTCGGTGGCAGATAAGTCAATGGTTCTTTCCAACTTTGAAAAGTACGGTAGCGTGTTTCTACATTAGAAAACAGCAAGAAACGTCTTCCTTCTGCTTCGAAGGTGTCCGGGCACTCCAGAGCATACGCAATGCCTGGTGCCCAGAGTGGCGGATGTACTTCCCAATGAGACAGGTCTGGAGAGGTCGCCAGTGCGATGCACCCTCTGCGCGGTGTCCGCAGGGTTCTAAGGCGTGCGGTTAACAGCATCCAGTATCTTTCCTCGTCCGAATTCCAGAAGACAAGGGGGTCACGCCAATCGTCTCGCTCGTACCAGCGTTCATCCGCGCGCAAGATTGGATTTGCCGGGTCCTTCTTCCAGTGGATGAGGTCACGGGATGTAGCGTGGCAAATTGTTTCGACGGGAAGAGGAGGATTGTTTTCAGTGTGCCCTGTGTAGAAGAGATGAAAAATCCCTTCGCGTTCGATAACAGAGCCTGTAAAGCAGTTGCCGTGGTCTGGTTCCCCCGGTTCGCCCACGTCAATAGCATCAGGAAGGGCTTCCCAGTGTACCAAGTCGCGTGACACAACGTGCCCATAGCAGGTTCCTCTGCCCTCTCGCCTCTTCAGGTAAAAGGCATGGTAAACCCCTTCCCAGTAAAAAGGAACAACATCTGCAACATATCCATCTGCCGGCTGATAGTGGATCATCACGAAAGCACCTCCAGAGAATGTTCTTCATCTATATCGGTACGGCATCCAAGTGTTGACTCACGGTATATCAACAGTGGCTTCAGAAGCACATGGCGGGGAGGGCCGGTTTCTTCTCCCACGATGCGTCTTATTAGCAGGTCTGCTGCGGTCTGTGCGATTTCATAGGCAGGCCAGCGCACAGCTGTTAGCGTGGTTTCAAGGTAGCCCACAAACTGTTCATCATCAAAGGCGACTACTGCAACATCTCGCGGGCATCGTAGCCCCCGCTCACGAATGGCACGTAGCACTCCCACCGCGGTTGGAGCACTCGTGGCGAACACAGCGGTCGGTGGAGCAGGCAGGTCGAGCAAGGCATGCATCGCTCTTCGGCTAAACTCATAGGGATTGTGCTCGCTGTTTTCTGCTGCTATTACGTCCGCCAGAAAGGCACCTTGCTCGCTTACAGTCTGCCGGAATGCCTCAATCCGTTCGGTAATGCAGGAAAGCGATGCTGGAACAGAGGACACCACACCAAACCGCTTGTGTCCCAGTGACAACAGATGGTCAGCCGCCATCTTTGCACCCGCGCAGTTATCACAGCCTACGTAGTCAGTATCACTATCGGGTACATAGTTATCAATTTGAACCACTGGAACACCCCATTCACGCATCATTGCTATTTCTTCCCTATGTACTCCCCGTACATGGGGGACAACAATCACGCCCTCGACCCGCATCTCCCGCAACAGACGAAGATAGTGCTCACTTCTTCTTTTGTCATCCCCCAGCTTTTGCAGCATCATCAGGTAACCTTTCTGGGAGCACACCGTCTCGACTCCGTCGTGAAACTCTTCCGTCTGACGCGCCAAGAGGTTGTTCACGAATAGTACAACCGTGTGCGACCGTTGCCGCGCCAAATTGGTTGCAGCACGATTGGGTACATAATGGAGTTTTTCGGCGGCCATACGTACCCTTTCGATGGTTTCCTTGCTAATCGCAGGGTGCCCTCGCAAAGCGCGGCTCGCGGTAGACTTGGAGACCCGAGCCAGACGTGCTACGTCCTCAACCGTCGCCACTTGGGGTCACCTCCCTTCTTGTATCACTACACGGATATAATTATGCAACCGATTGCGTTACTCCTGCAATAGTTTGGATGTGAGATAATGAAAAAATTTTCGAAAATTTTCCCGAGTTTCCCGATTTTTCCTTGACAACAATGGAGAAGCACGATATACTTAAATTACGTTATGCAACCGGTTGCATAACGACTAATTAAGGAGGGCATATACCATGCGGCTCGTTAGGGCGTTTACGCTCATCGAATTGCTTGTCGTGATAGCGATAATCGCTATTCTGGCGGCGATTCTGTTCCCTGTGTTCGCACAGGCGCGCGACAAAGCTCGAGCAGCTTCTTGTCTGGCTAATGTGAGGCAGCTAGCGCTGGGAGTAGCGATGTACACGCAGGACTACGATGAGACCATCGTCTGGTCCATGAACGGCTTAGAGTCTAGACTGGACCGTCCGGCGTGGCCAGACCTCATTTACCCGTATGTCAAAAACGACAGTGTGTACAACTGCCCGAGTGCGTCCATCAAAATCGTGTTCGACTGGTGGCCTGAGGCGGTGAAAAACTCGCCAAGGCGATCGTACGCGGCGAACGCGGACACGCTAGCCTGGATTAATATCCCTGCTGGCGCGTGGGAAGGCGGTCCCCTCTGGAACGACCCATACGGACGCCCTGCTTACAACGGGAAACTGCGAACACTTGCCTCCGTGCCCTATCCTGCTCAGGCTATCACGCTGTTCGAGACCTGGAAAGTAGGCACTCTGCATAACTACCTTCCCGACGGTAGCCTCAACTTTCCGTATTTCTGGTGGGCAATAGGCGCAGAGTGGTGGGGATCACGCTGCTGGACGAACACCGAGGAACAGGAACGTCACTCCGGAGGAGGTAATTACGCTTTCTTAGATGGGCATGCCAAGTGGGTGCGTCCGGAGCAAACGCTACAGCCACTGACTCAGGATAGCTCGGGCAGTCCACTAGGGGACATGTGGCAGTGGGAGTATCCGCCATTGCCCTTCCGATGTCCATGATCTGACCTGTAGTCTGGTAGCGGTGCAGGCAACCAAGCCTGTGCCGCTACATTACCTGCGCGAAACAGACGGGAGGAAGCGATGAAGAGAGAAATACCATCTTGGATAATAGTGCTAGCTGTGGTTCTTACCTTGGGAACAGCCGTTGCCCTTTTTTTTCTGACAGATCCCACCAGGCGGTCGCCAGTGGTACATATCGGACCGAACGAGGTTTTCGACATGAAGACAGGTAAAGCGGTGCCAGCTGATGCAATGCAACGCCAGTCACCAGGACGTTAATAAAACATCGACGACCTCGTGGACATCTGATCCCGCGGCTCGTTCCTCGGAGCATATAGAATACCGATTGGGAGGGGGTACCGGGTTACCCAAGCGGGGTATTGTTATTGCCCTGATGCTTGTACCTCTACATACCGTTTGGCTAGTATACGGTGAGGTTGTGCTTCGGGTCACCTCCTCGTCCGCTTCCCTGGTACCCAGTGTCATCGCAGTGCTGACGATACTTACTATGCTGAACGTCGTTATTGGGTATCGTCGCCCGAGGTGGAAATTATCGTCAGCAGATCTCTTCGTTTGTTACTCTGCCCTGACTCTATCCGCCATCGTTACAGGGTTCGATTTTCTCCAACTACTATTACCCAGTGTGATGTTTCCTGCCTACTATTATCAATTCGTGCCCGATCTCCGCACACTGGACAGGCTGTTGCCGAGCTGGTTCAGACCAACCCAACCCGACATAGTGAATTCCTTTTTCAATGGAGGGCAGAGTCCTTTTGATGGTTCATTGTGGCTGGCATGGGGAGTTCCTGTTCTTATCTGGACAGGCTTCATTACTACGCTGATTTTGATCATGCTTAGCATCAATCTGCTTATCAGAGAACACTGGTTTCATCATGAGCGCCTCAGCTTTCCTATTGTGCAGGTGCCATTAACCCTTTGCGAGGAACAGCAGCACAGGCAGCTGTTCGCTTCGCGCTCTTTCTGGGTATCCTTCTGTATCGTGTTTCTTCTGCTGTCGCTCAACGCACTCTCTGCGCTTTTTCCGTTCCTGCCATCTATGCAAATAGACCTGTACAACATCGGGCGAAGCTTCCCTTCACCTTTCTCAGGAGCGGCACCGTTCTATCTGAGCTGGTCTCCCTTTGCTATTGGACTACTCTACTTCGTTCCACTGGACGTGCTATATAGTTGCTGGTTTTTCTTTGCTATCAGAAAAGTGCTCGAAGTGATAGGAGTGATATATGGTTGGCGCACACCTGACGCTGGCAACGCACCCAACATGTTTCCTTTTGTTCGGGAACTGGTGCAGGGAGCGTGGCTAGGGCTGGCAGTGGTACTGGTCTGGTCATTACGGAGGCACATTGCTGCGGTGTGGCAACAGGCGTTTCCCAAATCCGGCGGCACAGGTAATCCGGTTTATCGGCTTGCGTTCGCTACGCTATTGGGGGGATTTGGGGTACTTCTTATGTTGGAGTGGATAGCAGGTATGCGCCTCTGGATAACGGGAACCTATTTCCTGCTCTTTTTCCTTTCCACTATCGTCATGACGCGAATCTTCGCGCAGGTTGGAGCACCATCCACAGACTTCTACTTTTTCAACGTGGAAAATCTGATGGTCTCGCTGATAGGCACGCAAGCACTGCGTCCCCCAGAAACCGTATTGTTAGGGCAGCTCTACTGGTTCAATCACGGCTACCGACAACACCCTATGGGACAGCAGCTCGCGACCTTGAGAATGAGTGACAAGTTCACCACACGCCTGCGAGATATTGTGGGATTGATTATCATCTCAATGATTGGGGGCGTCATCATCGGTTTCATCGTGCTGATTGCGTCTTACCACTCGCTGGGGGCTGCTACTGCCAAGGTAAACGGTGGGCAGGTAGCGATCGGAGGGTGGGAGATATGGAACCGCATCATCACGTGGCGGAACAATCCGTCGCCTCCTCAAGGATCTACTTTCACCATTATGTTCATCGGTGGAGCAATCGTAGCTGGAATTTCAAAATTAGGAGACGTGTGGCTCAGTAGTCCTTTCCGCCCTGTTGGTTTTGTGTTTGCGTTCTCCTATGCGCTGGATTACAACTGGAATCTCTTCCTAGTCGTATGGGTAGTTAAGGCTCTTATATTGCGCTTCGGAGGGTTTAAGGTTTTCCAGCGCTTGTCCCCCATATTCCTGGGGTTAATCTTGGCTGATGCACTGGCTCAGGTGGTATACGGGGCACTTTCCGCTTCTTTCGGTGTTGCGTTGCCTGTCTATCTACCGCCAAGGTGGTAACCTTATGTTGCGGTCAAAACCCCCTTCTCCCGTTGGAAGAAGGGGGCAAGGGGGACGAGGGGTATTCGCTACCGCGTGCTCGCAAACGGGCAGTTCGGGTTGCCACCGCGCATCTGCGCCCGCTGGCGCACGCCCTGACCGTTGCCTCCGCCACCGAAGCCTCTGCCTCCGCCGTTCTGCTGCATAATGCCCTGCTTCAGCTCGCGGTTGCTGATTTGCAGCTGGTGCAACTGCTCGCGCAGGGCGTTGATTTCTGCCTGCTTCGCCTCTATCGCCTTCGCATCCGCCTTATTCGCCTGCATCTGCGCCAGCTCCCACTGTTTCTGCCGAATCTGCTTGTGCAACGCCTTCACCTGCTCCACGAACTGCTTCTGTTGCGGGTCGGTGGGGTTCACGCGCGTCCACCACCCACCGGCGTTTGGGTTGGGCTGGGTGTATCCGTACGGGCAGGGCTGACCCTTTGCCCCGTAAGCGTTTCCTCTACCCGCACCGCGCCCCTGTGCAAAGACGGGGCTGACTACCAGAGCAGCAACCAGCGTGGTCACTGCGAGGCTCGTCCATGCTCGTTTCATCGTCGGCACCTCCTCTTTGGGCGTTTTCAGGAGATAAGACGAAATGAATCGTGCGCCGATTCCCTTGCTTTGAAATGCGATCGTGGCGCCTTCTAAGTTCGTCAATCACCTGAGGTGCTTGTCGAAGAAATCGGCGACAAGGCGGGTGATTTCTTCCCTGCCGGGGCTAATCGGACCGCCTTGCGGTATGAACGAGTGCCCTGCGTTCTTCACCACAACCAGCGTTGCAGGCACGCCAGCCTCTTGCAGCTTCTTGTACAGCCTCTCAGACTGGCTTAGCGGCACGAGCCTGTCCAGCTCACCGTGCAGGATGAGAAACGGTGGGTCGTCCTTGCTTACCCAGTTCGTCGGGCTTGCCTTCCTCAAAATCGGCGAGGTGCGATCCGTCGTGCCGAACACTGTCTCTAACAGGCGGGTGCTGCCTCCTGCGAAGTCCACGCTGAAATCGGCAGGACCGAACATATCCACCACCGCCTGCACCCGGCTGGAGACGCCCGGGTATTCTCCTTTGTTCCACTCGGCGGTTTCGTCGGCAGTGCCGAGCAGAGCGACCAGATGCCCACCTGCGCTGCCGCCCCAAACCCCGATTTTGTCGGTTTTGAGCTGGTACTCTTTGGCGTGAGCGCGTAGAAAACGGATGGCGCAGGCTACATCCTCAATCATCGCAGGAAACTTGTACTGGGGTGCCAGCCGGTAGTTGACCGAAGCCACCGCGTAGCCTCGTCGCAGCAGTTCCGGTATGAGAGGCATCCCAGCCCCCTGTCGCTTGTCTCCTCCCGTCCAGCCTCCTCCATGCACATACACCACCAGCGGCGCGGGCGAAGTGCGCTGCTGGGGGAAGTAGAGGTCCAGCTTGATGGGAACACCATCCACCGTGCGGTAGGTAATATCTGGCATATCCGGTTGCACCAGTTGCGGGGCGGAACGCGGTCTTTGCGGTTGGCGGAGCTGAATCAGCGCCGCGCGGGAAGCAGGTCGGCTCTGCCGGGGTGCACCGAACGTCGCATCCGCCCACTTATTGTAACTCTCAATGCTGGTATCCCAGGCTCCATTGGCGCCATTCGGGCCGCGCTTGAATTCGTACTCCCACAGCTCGATGTAGCGCATCCTCAGCGCCCTCGCCTGCGTGAAAACGGTGGTGTAGTCGCCATTCTTAAAGTGGTACGTTTGGTCGGACCGGCTGATGGCCTGACCGTAAATATCGCCAGGGTACGCCATGAGCGCGGCAATGAGAGCGGGCTGATACGACTCTTTACCGGATATCCACCACATGGCAGCGCCAACCCGATGCCCCAAAGTCGGATCGTTCCAGAGATCGTTGATGATCGTCGCCGGCACCGTAGCGGAACCGTTCACTTCATGGACCTCGAACGCGATGGCTTTGTTGGTGAAAGCGTATGCAAAGCTCCTGGCTGCGTCCTTTCCGGCTTGAATCCAGCGCGCGTCGGTGTAGCCAGCCTTCACCATATCGGCCATATCGACGCCCTGAAGATGACCTTCGATCCCATTGGACGTCATCTGCGTGACGTAGACGAGCTTGAGGTTCGGGTCGTTGTTATACTGCGCCGCCAGGGCGTTCGCCAGTATCTTCAACCGCTCCTGGACAATAGGGTTCCAGAACAGCGGTAATTTGTAACCGGGCTTGCCGCGGAATCTGTAGGTGACGTACGGCGCGCCCAGGCCGCCGGAACTTGGTGGATCGGTCAGCCAGCTTGGACTGCCTACGCCACCGCCCACAACTGCGAGCGACCACGACAATCCGTGAGACCGCACGCTGGCGACCTGATGCGCGAGCGATGAAAAGTCGAACACGCCTGGGCTTGGCTCGATGCTCGCCCAGTCCACGCGAATCAAGACGCCGCGCAGGTTCGGATTAGCATAGATGTCGGCATCAAGTGCGCCCGAACTCGCGAACGTGCCTATCGGCTTGTCAACCTTGTCAGCTGAAGCTCCTTCGCCGGGTCCCGAAGCATCCCCGGCAACGCAGGCTACCAGCACGATACTCATGGCGATGACTGCAGTAAGTCCGATGCGGACAAGTTGAAATGGCAACATGAACCCGAAGGGGTTCTGGCCCGTCTGGCGTGGCATGTTAGCCCGACGTCCCATGCTCCCCTGCGCCGCAACCCTCCGCTTCATTCGTCAATCCCTCCTTCACTGGTTTTGAGGTGCCCTGTCGTTTACACATCCTTCGACGCCTCTCTCTGGCGAGAGTTCATTTCACACAGCGAATTACCCGCGCACATGGTGAGAGCGCAAGCATCCGGCGATTTTTCGAAAATTATTCCCCAAACCCCTTGACATGCTTGGTGGAATGATATAGAATGAATTTGAATGTTATAGAACAAATTGCGGTGGCAACGATGCCTGTGTCCGAACCGCGCTACCGGCGCATCCAACAGCATATCGAGCAGCTCATCGCCCAGCGCAGGGTGCACGAAGGCGAGCGCATCCCCAGCGAGCGTGAGATCGCCCGCCAGTTCGGCGTGAGCCAGATGACGGTGAACCGCGCCATTCAGGAGCTGGTGCGAGAAGGGGTGCTGGTGCGCCGGGTGGGGTCGGGCACGTACGTACAGCGCAGGCAACCTCCTGTGCGCGCAGTAACACGTACCTCCGTGGTGATGGTGCCGCCCTTCGCCGACCACCTGGAAGAGGATACTTACCTGCGCTGGCCTTTCCATGCGTTCCGCGATAGAGCCATCAAGGACGACTACGCACTGATAGTGGAACCCGCTTCCTACGAAGGCTATGAGCAGGTCGTGCAGCGCTACCCCGGCGCAGGGTTCATCTTCCTGATACCCGATGAAAAGGGTTATGATACCCTGCACCATCTGTTTATCAGAGGTGTGCCGTTTGTGGTGCTGGGGGCATCATGGCAGGATGCACCCTTTGCCTGCGTGGACAGCGACAATATCGGCGGCGCGCGGATGGCGATGGGGTACCTGTTCCGACTGGGGCATGAGCGTATCGCCTACGTCAACGGCAAAGAATCCGCCACCAACTGCCGCGACCGGTTACGGGGCTACCTGCAGGCGATGGAGGAGCACGGAATCGTGGCGGAAGAAGAGTGGGTGGTGCGTCCGCATTCTAACCGACACCTGAGCGATGAAGCGAAACAACACTTAACATCCCTGCTGTTGCGTCGGGATGCGGTGACCGCCGTCTTCTGCGCGGGATACTATCTCACGCTGGAGGTGCTGGGTCTGATACGTACCCTGCGCCTGCGCGTGCCCGAAGATGTGAGCATTATCAGTTTCGACGACCCCTCTTCGGCGGCGCATTTGCAGCCGCCGCTCACCGTCGTGCGTCAGCCGCTCTACGCGATGGGCGAGCGGGCGGTGGAGAGGCTGTTGAACCTGATGCGCTCGCCGGCAAACGAACCGGGCGGTGTGGAGTATCTGCCGGTGGAACTGGTTGTACGCAACTCGTGCGAACGTCTGCCGAGGTAACGTTCCCCTGTATGTGGTAGAGGCGGACGACTTTGCGGTGAAATGTTACATAACAAACAGACGTTTCGCGCGATTGCTATAACACTGCACGAAACACTCTAAAAACAAAGGAGGTTACACTCATGAAGCGCAACGGCTTTACGCTCATCGAACTGCTCGTCGTGATAGCGATTATCGCTATTCTGGCGGCAATCCTGTTCCCGGTGTTCGCCCAGGCACGGGAGAAGGCACGCATGACCGGCTGCCTTTCCAACACGAAGCAAATCGGTCTCGCGCACAACATGTACATTCAGGACTACGATGAGACCTTCGTGTGGAACCCCTGGCCCGGTGGACCCGGTGGCGCACCGTGGTGCGGCAACCCCGACCAGCCCACCCTGATATGGACAGGCGCACTGATGCCGTACATCAAGAACAAGGGACTGTTCCAGTGCCCGAGCATTGGCGCAGGCACTACCGAGAGCGCATGTCCCTGGTGTCCGCTAGCAGGTAACTGCCGATACTACACCGCAAACTACGTGGAAGCCAACGGACAGTTGCCTGACTACTGCATCACCTACGGCTTCAATGAGTACATTATCGGCAATCAGTGCTCGCCACGCACACTCGCGGCGATTGGCTCGCCCGCTTCGGTGGCCATCTTCGCCGACGCCATCGCCATGATGTGGGCTTCGTTCTACGGTATCACCGTCAACGGCGAAGGCCCCTTCTGGTGCGTTTCGGACCCCACCAGCGGCTGGCTGTACGGTCGACCGGTGCACCACGTTACCGGTCCTGCGGCAAGACCGGTGGGCGCGATTAACTTCACGTTTGCCGACGGTCACGCCAAGTCCGACAGAAACTTCTGGGCAGATGACTCCTACCCGGTGTACTGTCGTGGTGGTTACCGCGGCGCGCTACTCTGGAAAGACTGAGAACAATCGCGGCTCAGTCCTTCCGGGCTCATACAGACTGGTCACGCAGGGGCAACCTCTTGAGGTTGCCCCTGCACTTACCGGATGCCGATAACTGCAGGCGTAATCCCCCACTTTTGCCCCCGTTGAATCCTGGCGTGCCAGTGGCCGCGCACAGCAGAGCACATGACGGCAGTGTTGACATACTACGCTATAAACATGGGCATAACCCCAAATGCGGACAGACAGTGCCGTGCAGGATTGTGCTCACGCAACGACGAACAAATGCAAGGAACAACGCAGGGAGGCAGAAGAACATGAACACCTATCGATTGACAGTGTTGTTGATAGCAGCAGTAGCCCTGTGGCTGGTGGGCTGTGCTAAAAAGGAAACCACTACCACCACAACCCAGGCCCCTTCAGGTGAGAAGAAGGTACGCATTGTGCTCATCACCAACGGCAACTCGCCCTTCTGGGACCCGATGGAAGTGGGCATGAAGAAGGCGGCGGAAGAGCTGGGCTGTGAAGCCACCTCGCGCCGTCCGACAACCGACTCGCCTGCCCTACAGCGCCAGATTATCGAGGAGTATCAGGCGCAGAAAGTGGACGGCATCGGCATCTCGGTCATCGAGTCCGACACCATCGGCCCGATTATCGACGACCTGATGAACAGCGGCATCAAGGTCATCACCTTCGACTCGGACGCGGCGAACTCGAAGCGCATTGCCTACATCGGCACCAACAACTTCGAGGCGGGCAAGGCGGCGGGCGAGGCGGCGAAGAAGCTGCTGCCGGAAGGCGGGAAGGTGTTTGGTTTTGTGGGCAACCAGAACGCGCCCAATGCCCGTGAGCGCATCGCCGGCTTCAAAGAGGCAACTAAGGGCACGAACATCGTGCTGGTGGACGTGTTCGACGACAACAAGGACCCTGCCAAAGCACGCGCCAATGTGGAGAACGTGCTGCAGGCGCACAAGGACGTGAAGATGCTGCTGGGGCTGTTCTCGTATGACGGTCCCCAGATTGCGGCGGCGGTGAAAGAGGCGGGGATGCTCGGCAAGGTGAAAATCCTCTGCTTTGACGCCGAACCGGAGACCATCAACCACCTGAAGCGCGGCGAGATCGACGCCACTGTGGTGCAAAAGCCCTACGAGTTCGGCTACCGCTCGGTGCAGCTGCTCTACAAGATAATCAAGCTGGGCGATGTGCAAAAGGCGCTGAAAGAGTTTGAAGCCGAATCGGGTTACAAGGTCGCGCCCGGCAACGTCATCGACACCGGCGTGGAGATTATTACCCCGCAGAACATTGAGGAGTACCTGAAGCGGCTGGAAGCGCTGGGGATTAAATCCTCGTAGGGACAACCGATGTTTGGTTACTGGGCAGGACGCATTTTACGCACACGCGAGTTCGGCGTGGTGGTGGTGCTGGTACTGCTGGTACTGTTTATCAGCTCCACCGAAAAGGGCGAGGCGTTTCTGGGACCTATCAGTCTGCAGAACCTCTCTCGCCAGATTGCTCTGCTGGGCGTGTTCGCCATCGGCGAGGCGGTGGTGATTATCGCCGGAGGGATTGACCTCTCGGTCGGCACGTTGATCGGCTTTTCGGGTGTGCTGTGCACGTGGCTTCTGGCGCGGGCGGGCTGGTCGCTGGGAGCCAGTATCCTGGCGGTGCTGGCGTTCTCGGCGGCAATAGGCGTCGTGCACGCCCTGCTGATTAACCGCTTCCGTCTGCTGCCGTTCATCGTCACGCTGGGGTCGCTGTTCATTTTCCTGAGCGTAGGGCAGCTGATGACCAACAACGTGCCTATCCCCGTCTCGCCACAGGATTCGCCCTACTCGGAGGCGTTCCAGTTTCTGGGTAACGGCAAGATATGGAACGTGCCGGTGCCCGTTTACATCCTGCTGGCTGTGCTGGTGCTGGTTTCGGTGCTGATGCACTTCACCGTCATCGGCAGGCACATCTACGCGCTGGGCAACAACGAGGAAGCCACGCGCCTGTCGGGTATCAGCGTGTTGCGCACGCAGATGATTGCCTACGGGTTGTGCAGTCTGCTGGCGGGGCTGGCGGGCATCCTGTACGCCTCCTACCAGCGGCAGGGCATCCCCGGGAGCGGGCTATCGTATGAGCTCAAAGCCATCGCCGCGGCGGTGGTCAGCGGTTGTAGCCTGAGCGGAGGACAGGGCACGGTCATCGGCGCGGTCATCGGCGCAGGGTTGCTCAACGTCATCCTCAGCGGCATCAGCTTCGTCATCCAGCAGGGGGCTTCCAACTGGGAGGGTACGGTGGTGGGTACCATCCTGCTAATAACCGCCGTGCTGAACCGCCTGCAACAACAGTGGATGGCAGGCAGGAAATGAAGGGAATCCCCCCTTATGAGGGGTTTTCAGACAGAGAATAGAAATTCTACCTCCCTGCTGCCCCAAATCCTTGACCGGTTGGAACGAATTTGCTACGATGTTCACACAAGGGGGCAAACTCCAATCACCTTTGTTTGCGGAGCATGAACATGCAAGAGGAACAGATTAGCCGATGGAGCAAAACCATCTACACGCGGTTAGCCGAAGTACGTCCCTCCGCTCCTAACGAGGCGGATTTCCGCCGAGTGATTGACCCCCTGCTGGAGAGGTTTTGTGCTAAGGTCGGAGCGAACCCTCTGGCCCATGCGGAATACACCCTCGCCACCGGGCGCGCCGATGCTGTCTTCAACCGCCTGGTGATCGAGTACGAACGCCCGGGGGTGCTCAAGAAAACGCCGGATGCACCGACACGGCACGCCATCCAGCAAGTTAAGGATTACATCACCGGCTTGGCGAAAAGGGAGCGCCGCTCGATGGAACGCCTGGCCGGTGTTGCCTTTGACGGTTACTTCATTATTTTTGTCCGTTACATCAATGGGAAATGGGTTGAAGAACCCCCCATTGAGGTCAATGAGCACTCGCTGAAACGTTTCCTCACCTGGCTGGCGGGGCTTGCTTCGGGCATTGCCCTCACCTCCGAGAACCTCAACCGCGACTTCGCTATCGAGCAGCTGCGCACGCAGAACATCCTGCGTGGGCTATACCGTGCGCTCAGCCCCGCCCTGGCCCAGCGAGACGGCATCGTCTCTAAACTCTTTGAGCAATGGCGGCTCTTCTTCAGCGAGGCGATTGATTACTCGGAAGCCTTCGGCGGACGCAAGCTCGAACCGCTCAGGAAGTGGGTGCGCAGGGCTGGCTTTGAAATCCACAGCTCTGAAGAGGCGGAACGCTTCTTCTTCGTACTGCACACCTACTTCGCCCTGCTTGTCAAACTGCTGGCATGGCTGGCAGTATCGCGCCACCTGGGCGTTAAACTGGGCGCGCCCTCGTTTGCCGAGCTCGTTACCGCCGACGGGGAGACCCTGCACCGCCGCCTGCAGGAGATGGAATCGGGCGGTATCTTTCGCGCCTACGGCATCCAGAACCTCCTCGAGGGGGACTTTTTCGAGTGGTATCTGCACGCCTGGAACGAGCAGATCGAGTCCGCGCTCCGTGAGATTATCCGCCGCCTCGATGAGTACGACCCCACCACGCTGACCATCGTGCCTGAAGAGACGCGCGACCTGTTCAAGAAGCTCTATCACTATCTCTTGCCTCGTGAGGTGCGCCACAACCTGGGCGAATACTACACCCCCGACTGGCTCGCCGGTCGGCTACTGGTTCAGATGGACAATGCGTTCTTCACCGACAATCCACAGTGCAGTGAAGGCCGAATGCGAGAGAAACTGTTGAACACACGTTTCCTGGACCCCGCCTGCGGTTCCGGTACCTTCCTCGTGCTCATCATCGCGCGGATGCTGGAACTGGGGCGGACGCTGCTTGTGCCGGAGAGTGAGCTTCTGGAGAGCATCCTGAAGAATGTGGTGGGATTCGACCTGAACCCGCTGGCGGTGCTCACCGCGAGGGTGAACTACCTGCTGGCGATTGCCGACCTGCTGGAGCACCGCCGCGGCGCGGTGACCATCCCTGTCTATCTGGCCGACTCGGTGCGCACACCGGCGATGGGCGAGGACATCTTCAGCCACGATACCTACGAGTTCCCCACCGCCGTCGGCACATTCCACGTGCCTTCCGCATTCTGTACGGCAGGGCGATTTGACCGCTTCTGCGACCTGCTGGAGGACAGCCTGCGCGCCAACCTCGAGCCGGATGCCTTCCTCCGCCGCTGCCAGAAGGAACTGCCGCTGCCCCCTCACGAATGGAACGACCGCACCATCTCACTGACCCACGACCTCTATGAGAGGATGCTGGGCCTGCACCGCCGCGGCATGAACGGCTTATGGGCAAGGCTGCTCAAGAACAATTTCGCTCCTCTCACCGTGGGGCAGTTTGACTACATCGTGGGCAACCCGCCGTGGGTGAATTGGGAAAACCTGCCCGACGGCTACCGCCAGGCAATCAAACCGATTTGGGAACGCTACGGACTCTTTCCCCACGGCGGGATGGATACCATCCTGGGCAAAGGGAAGAAGGACATCTCGATGCTCATGACCTTCACCGTCATGGATGGGCTGCTCAAGGAAGGTGGAAAGCTCGGCTTTGTCATCACGCAATCGCTTTTCAAGACCTCAGGAGCAGGGCAGGGCTTTCGACGATTCCGGATTCCACAAGGCAATGGGCAATTCACGCCTCTTAGAGTTGTTCACGTGGACGACATGGTGAGCCTCAACCCCTTTGAGGGCGCCTCCAACCGCACGGCGGTGATGGTGCTGGAGAAGGCAAAGCCGACCCGGTATCCCGTGCCCTACACGGTGTGGCGCAAGACGAAAGGCGCCCGCTTCACCTACGACAGTACCCTCGAGGAGGTAACAAAGGCGACAAAGCGCCTCAATTTCCAGGCCGAGCCTGTGCAACCCCAGGACCCCACCTCCCCCTGGCTCACCGCCCGCCGCAACGCGCTCAAGGCGGTACGCAAAGTGCTGGGACAATCCGATTACGTTGCCCATGCTGGGGCATATACCGGCGGAGCGAACGCTGTCTACTGGGTGGAGCCGGTGCTGATGCGCCCTGACGGGCTGGTGGTGGTGCGCAACCTGACCGAGGAGGCTAAGGTCAAGGTGAACGAGGTAGCCGAGCCGATTGAGCCCGACCTGCTCTACCCCCTCCTGCGCGGGCGCGACGTGCAACGCTGGAAGGCGGAACCCTCCGCGCTGATTCTGATGGTGCAGGACCCGGTCAAACGGCGCGGCATTGAGGAAAAAGAGCTGCAAACCCGCTGCCCGCGCACCTACGGCTACCTCAAGCGATTCGAGAAAGTGCTGCGCGAGCGGGCGGCTTTCAAACGCTACTTTACGCGCCCCGAACGCGGCGGTGGGGTGGTCGAGACCGGGCCATTCTACTCGATGTTCGACGTCGGCGACTACACCTTCGCCCCGTGGAAGGTGGTGTGGGCGAACATTGCCTCAAGTTTGAATGCTGCTGTTATCGGCGAATCGCAAGGGAAAGTGGTCATTCCTCAACATATCGTCACACTGGTTGCTTGTGAATCTGAGGAAGAGGCGCATTACATTTGTGCGCTGATCAATTCGCGGTGCGCAAATTTCGCTGCCCGCGCCTATTCGCAGGAAGGCGGAAAGAGCTTTGGAGACCCCCACATCCTCGAGCACATCCGCATCCCGCGCTATGACCCGTCCAACCCCGTGCATCGGCGGCTTTCGGAGTTATCGCAGGCGGCGCACGAGGCGGCGCAGGCGGGAGATGAGCAACGTCTGTGGGCGATTGAGGCCGAGATTGACCGGCAGGCGGCGCAATTGTGGGGGCTGACCGATGATGAATTGTGTGAAATCCAGCGCAGTCTGACCGAATTGGCAGACCTGTAGGGGCGCACGGCGGTGCGCCCGATGAACCCAACGTCCGACGGCAGAGGCGCACGGCGGTGCGCCCGATGAACCCAACGCCCAACGGTAGGGGCGCACGGCGGTGCGCCCGATGAACCCAACGCCCGACGGCAGGGGCGCACGGCGGTGCGCCCGATGAACCCAACGCCCAACGGCAGGGGCGCACGGCGGTGCACCCGATGAACCCAACGCCCGACGGTAGGGGCGCACGGCGGTGCGCCCGATGAACCCAACGCCCGACGGTAGGGGCGCACGGCGGTGCGCCCAATAAACCCAACGCCCAATGGAGGACACCGATGACGTACGACCCAGAACGTCATCATCGTCGTTCGATTCGGTTGGCGGGGTACGATTACACCCAGGCCGGCGCCTATTTCGTCACCCTGGTCACCCACCAGCGCGAATGCCTGTTCGGCGAAATTGTGGACGGGGAGATGCTATTGAACGAAATAGGACGGATCGTCCGCGATGAATGGTTTCGCTCTGCAGAAATTCGCCGTGAGATTGCATTGGACCCGGATGAATTTGTGGTTATGCCCAATCACATCCACGGTATCGTGTGGATATGCAATATGGGGGACGATGTTGGATCGCACGGCGTTGGGGCGGATGGTGTTGGGGCGGATGGTGTTGGGGCGGATGGTGTTGGGGCGCACGGCGTAGGGGCGGATGGTGTTGGGGCGCACGGCGTAGGGGCGGATGGTGTTGGGGCGGATGGTGTAGGGGCGCACGGCCGTGCGCCCCTACCGGGGCAACGCCTGCCGCGATCCCTGTCGTCGTTCATCGCCGGTTTCAAATCCGCCGTTACCAAACGTATCAACGAATATCGTGGCACGCCCGGCGTGCCCGTGTGGCAACGCAATTATTTCGAACACATCATCCGCGACGACGGGGAATTGGAACGTATTCGCCAGTACATCATGAATAACCCCGCCCTTTGGAAAGAGGACAGGGAAAATCTGGACGTGATTACCTTTGCCCGATGGAGGAGATAACCTGTGCAAGCCCTGCAACGATTACGCCAAATCCTGAAGACCATTGCCCAGCACCTCGCCTCCACCTATTGACAACTGACCGCATTCTCGGATAGAATAAATCGCGTTGGTTTGCGCAAAACTTGGTCTGAGGTGAGGAAACATCAGAACGGATCTGCGGATCAACGAGCGCATCCGGGCACGCGAGGTGCGCGTCGTGGACGAGAACGGCGTGCAACTGGGCATCTTGCCCACCCGCGAAGCACTGCAAATCGCGCAGGAACGCGGACTAGACCTGATAGAAGTCGCTCCTCAGGCTAACCCTCCCGTGTGTCGCATCATGGACTACGGGAAGTTTAAGTACCTGCAGGCGAAACGGGAGAAGGAAGCCCAAAAGAAGCAGCATGTCACAGAAGTGAAATCCATCCGGGTACGCCCCGGAACGGACGACCACGACCTGGACTTCAAGCTGAATAATTGCATTAAGTTCTTGAAAGAGGGCGACAAAGTAAAAATTACGGTGCTCTTCCGCAGTCGTGAAATCACCCGCCCCGAAATGGGGCAAAAGGTGATGGAGTTCTTCTCCAACGGCTGTGCAGAGGTGGGCGTGGTGGAAAGACCTCCCACCATGGAAGGGCGTACCATGACGATGGTGCTGGCTCCGAAACCGAAAGGCAAGTAGCGAGCAGACCGTTTATCGCACAAAACGCGAATGGGGGAGCTTTCCCCCATTTTTCACGCAGCACTCTGGTAAGGAGATGGTCATATGCCGAAACAGAAGATGAAAACGCATAAGACGGCAGCCAAACGGTTTGCCCTCAGCGGCAAGGGCAGATTGATATGTCGTAACGCTGCCAATAGCCACATGTTCTTGCACAAAAGTGGCTCTCGCAAGCGCCGACTGGAGATCGAAAAAGAGGTCGATAAAGGCAACCGCTGGCGCATGAAGCGCTTGCTGGGAATCTAAGCGAAGGGGGATTGCGAACTATGCCTCGCGTCAAACGCGGCACGATAACCCATAAGCGGCACAAGAAGATTATCGAACGAGCGGAAGGCTACTGGGGACGTAAGAAGAACGTGTTCCGCCGCGCCAACGAGCAGGTGATGAAGAGCCTGCAGTACGCCTATCGCGACCGGCGCGTGCGCAAACGGCAGTTCCGCAGGCTGTGGATTACGCGCATCTCCGCCGCCTGTCGCGCCGAAGGCTTGCCCTATAACCGCTTCATCGAAGGGCTGACGAAGGCGGGTGTTGCGCTGGATCGCAAGGTGATGGCGGACATGGCGGTGAACCAGCCCGACGCTTTCCGCGAACTGGTGCAGATTGCACGACAACACGCCACATTAGTCACGGTGGGGTAGCCTTGGAAGAGCGTATCCGCGCGCTTTTGGAGGAAGCGACACAAGCCATCCTGTCTGCCAACAGCACGGCGGAGCTGGAAGCGGTAGAAACCCGCTACCTGGGGCGCAAAGGGCAGGTGACCGAACTGCTACGCGCCCTGCCTACCCTGCCCCCAGAAGAGCGTCCGCGCTTCGGACAGCTGCTCAACACAACGAAGACGCAACTGCAGGAGCAAATCGACCGTCGCCGCGCGGAACTGCAACGGCGTGAGCGCGAAGAGCGATTGCGTGCCGAGCGTGTGGACATTACCCTGCCGCCGCGCCCTCTGCGCGTAGGGCTGAAGCATCCGCTCACGCAGACGATGGAGCGTGTACGCGCCGCGCTCATCGGGCTGGGCTTCGAGTTTGTGGATAGCCCTGAGCTGGACGATTATCGCTACAACTTCGCCGCGCTTAACTACCCTGATGACCACCCCGCGATGGACGAGCAGATGTCTTTCTACATCTCCAATACGCGCCTGCTGCGCACGCAAACCACCAGCGTGCAGGGACGCATCATGGAGAAACGCAAACCGCCGTTCCGCATCGCGGTCATCGGGCGGTGCTTCCGCAACGAAACGGTAGACGCCACCCATCATCATACCTTCCATCAGGTAGACGCCTTCATGGTGGACAGGGGCATCAGCATGGCGGACCTGAAGGGCACGCTGGCGGCGTTCGCGCGGCAGATGTTCGGCGAGGATGTGCAGGTGCGCTTCCGTCCTGACTTCTTCCCCTTTGTAGAGCCGGGTGTGGACTACGCCATTTACTGGCAGGGCGGATGGCTGGAGCTGGGCGGCGCAGGGCTGATACACCCTAACATCCTGCGCGCGCACGGCATTGACCCCGAGGTGTGGACCGGTTTCGCTTTCGGACTGGGCATCGAGCGCATTCCGATGATTCAGTATCAAATCGATGACCTGAGGCTGTTCCTGGAGAACGACCTGCGCTTCTTGCAAAGGTACGGCGCATAAGCACAACCTTGTCATCCTGAGCACAACCTTGTCATTCTGAGCGAAGAATCTCATCGTGGCGATACGCTGAGATGCTTCGCTAACGCTCAGCATGACAGCAAGCGATTGTCATTCTGAGCGAAGCGAAGAATCTCGTTGTGGCGATACGCTGAGATGCTTCACTGCGTTCAGCATGACAAGAGAGAACGATTCGGTGTCATTCTGAGCGAAGCGAAGAATCTCAGAGATGCTTCACTGCGTTCAGCATGACAAGAGCAAGACGAGATGCTTCGCTAACGCTCAGCATGACAACGGAGTAAACGAAAGCGCAATGTAGCTGCAGGCTTTAGCCTGCGCAGCGCAAACGGAAGAGAGTATACGATGCGTGTGCCGATAGAGTGGTTAAAGGAATATGTGCATGTCACCGCGTCGCCGGAGGAGCTGGCGCATCGTCTCACGATGGCGGGGCTGGAAGTGGAAGCCATCGAGCAGGACGGCGGCGAGCCGGTGCTGAACGTCAAAGTCACGCCCAACCGCGGCGACTGCCTGTCGATGGTGGGCGTAGCGCGCGAAGTGGCGGCAATCTATAATCAGCCCCTGCGCCATCCCATGCCTTCTGCCCGTACGAGCGAGCCGGGCGAGGCAGCACGGGTGGCAAAGGTGGAGATTCTGGACGAAGACCTGTGCCCTCGCTACGCCGCGCGCGTGGTGCGTAACGTTCGCATTGCCCCCTCGCCAGACTGGATGCAGCGACGCCTTCTCGCCGCGGGTATGCGTCCCATCAATAACGTGGTGGACGTGACCAATTACGTGATGCTGGAACTGGGGCAACCCCTGCACGCCTTCGACCTGGACCTGCTCCCCAACGGGCATATCGTGGTGCGGCGGGCAAAGCCGGGCGAGAAAATCGTGACGCTGGACGGCATCGAGCGCGACCTGCAGACCGATATGCTGACCATTTGCGACGCCACACACCCGGTAGCGATTGCCGGCGTGATGGGCGGTAGCGAAACCGAAGTGACCCCCAGCACGCGCAACGTGCTGCTCGAATCGGCGCACTTCAACCCTACTTCCATCCGGCGTACGTCTCAACGCCTGCAGCTCTCCACCGAAGCCTCTTACCGCTTTGAGCGAGTGGTGGACCCGGGCGGTGTGGTTGCCGCGCTGGACAGGGCATGTGAACTGCTCGCGCAAATCGGCGCAGGCGAACCCCTCTCGGGCGTGGTGGATGTCTATCCTCGCCCCGTTTCCGAGCGTACCGTGACCCTGCGCCCGGAGCGATGCAACCTGCTGCTGGGGCTGAATCTCGACGCGCAGACGATGGTGGACTGCCTGCGCCGCCTGCAGTTGGAGACGGAACTGCGCGACGGGGTGATCCACGTCACCGTGCCCACTTTCCGTTCCGACCTGAACATCGAGGAAGACCTGGCGGAAGAGGTGGGGCGCGTTTACGGATACGAGAACATCCCGGAGCGACTTCCCTTCGGGCACACCCATCGTGGCAGCGACAGCCCCAACACCCGGCTGGTTCGCCCCCTGCAGGAGGCGTTTGTGCGGGCAGGACTGGTAGAGGTTCACACGCACACCCTGCGTGCACCCGGACCGTTAGATGACCCCAACCGCGTTGCTGTGCGTGTGCGCAACGCTGCCAGCGAGGAGCTCAGCACCCTGCGCAACTCGCTCATCCCGTCGCTGATGGACGTGGTGGTGCACAATCTGGCGCGGAGGCAAACGGAGATATTCCTGTTCGAGGTGGGCGCGGTGTTCGCCCAACTGTCCGACGGCGAATACGAGGAAAAGCTGAAGGCAGGGTTCGCCATCACCGGCTCGGCGTTTCCGCCCGGATGGGATGCCCGCTATCCCGCCGCCGACTTCTTCACCGCGAAGGGCGTGGTGCAGGTTCTGCTGGAGACGGCAGGCGTGGCGGAAGCGGAGTATGCCCCTCTTGCTGACCCTCGCTTCCACCCCGGACGCAGTGCAAGGGTGCTGGCTGGTGGACGCGAGGTAGGCATCTTCGGCGAGCTCCATCCCGATGTGCTGGAGCGACTGGACATCACGCGACGTGCGGTGCTGGCTGGCGAGTTCGACGTGGAGACGCTGTGGTCGCTGGCAACCCGGCGCGTACGTTACGTGCCCCTGCCGAAATATCCGGCGGTGTTGCGCGACCTGGCGGTTCTGGCTTCTGAAGAAGTGCCATACCAGAGGATAGAGCAGACGGTGAAGCAGGCGGGCGGTGCACTGCTGGAGAGTGTGAAGCTGTTCGATGTGTATCGCGGCGAGCGCATCCCCGAAGGCACGCGCAGTCTGGCGCTATCGCTCACCTTCCGCAGCCCCGAGCGCACTCTCACCGACGAGGAGGTAGATGGGGTGGTAGCGCACATCGTCCGCGCTCTGGAGGAGATTGGGGCGAGGTTGAGAACTTAATCGCCACGATGTGGTAAACTCTATGAGGATGGAAGGTCTCACATGGAGGGAGCAGATGCCTACTCTCATCGTCGAAGCGGAGTTCGATGGCCGCAGCTTCGTTGCACACCAGCCGATAGATTTGCCCGTCGGTCAGCGTGTGCGCCTGATCGTCCAGCCTGTTGTGCAGGTAACAAGCGGGACTGATTTAGTAGAGTACTGGCGTCGTTCTGAAGTAATTGGCGCGTGGGCCGATCGCAAGGAAGACAGTGTCACGCTGGCGCGCAACTTGCGTCAAAAAGCGGAAAAACGCAGGCTCCGATGAGGGTAGTAGATACTGACATCCTTATCGATGTATTGCGCGGTTTTGCCCCGTCCCTGCAGTGGTTCGCAACCCTACCCGAACCGCCGGCTGTTGTTTCTCTTTCCGTGATGGAGCTTGTGCAAGGATGTCGGTCACAGCAGGAATTGCAACAAGTTCTCCACCTTGTGGCACCACTAACTGTATGGTGTCCTACGGAAGATGAGATGCATACGGCAATGGAGTCGTTCCTGGGGTACTATTTACGGCATCGCATAGGGATCATCGACACTCTCATTGGTACCTGTGTAGCTCAGAGAGGAGGCACTTTGTGTACATTCAATGTGCGTCACTACCGGGTAATCCCCGGGTTAATTACCGAAGTGCCCTACGCGAGATCTGCACCTAACGAGTAGCCTCCTGTAATTTCACCTCTAACGTAATCGGGAACTTTTCGATGGTATTTATCGATACTAGAAGCATGAACCGCGCCAGTGTCATCAGCTACAAGCCGCTGTTCTGGTTATCGGTGATTGCAGGCTTAAGCCTGCTCGCGCTGACGCAATTCCAGCACCAGACGCCACAGGAGAGTGTCTCTATGCCTGTCTATCAGCCATCCGTCAACGCGCCTGAGTTCCCCGAAGGACTGGAGTGGTTGAACACCGACCGCCCCCTGCGCCTGAAAGACCTGCGGGGCAAAATCGTGATGCTTGACTTCTGGACATACTGCTGTATCAACTGTATGCACATCATCCCCGACCTGAAACGGCTGGAAAAGAAATATCCCACCGAGCTGGTGGTGATCGGCGTGCACTCTGCCAAATTCACCACCGAGAAGGAGAGCGAAAACATCCGCCAGGCTATTCTGCGTTACCGTATCGAGCACCCTGTAGTGAACGACCGCGATATGGCGATATGGACGTTTTATGGGGTGCACGCCTGGCCCACCGTGGTGCTGATAGACCCCAACGGTAAGGTAGTCGGCGCGATGTCGGGCGAGGGCATCTACGAACCGTTCGACCGCGCGATTCAGGAGCTGATCGCCAAACACGACCCTCGCGGCGAGATAGACCGCACTCCCCTGCAGCTGAAGCTGGAACGCGAAAAGACCCCTCGCGGCATCCTCGAGTTCCCCGGCAAAGTGCTGGCGGATGAACGCAGTGGACAACTCTTCATCGCCGATTCGGGCAATAACCGCATCGTGGTGGTCTCGCTGAAAGACGGCACGCTGAAGGAAGTCATCGGGAGCGGGGAGGAAGGCTATCGGGACGGCGATTTCGAACAGGCGCAGTTCCGCCACCCTCAGGGCATGGCGTACGACGGCAAAGTGTTGTACGTCGCCGACACCGAAAATCATGTGATTCGGCGGGTGGACTTCGAGAACCGCCGTGTGACTACTGTGGCAGGCACGGGCAAGCAGGCTCGCTTCTGGGGTGAGGGAGGGAAAGCGAAAGAGACCAACCTCAGCTCGCCGTGGGACGTGGTGCTGGTCGGGGATAGCCTGTACATCGCGATGGCGGGCATCCATCAGCTGTGGAAGTTAGACCTGCGTAAGAACATAGTGGAACCCTACGCGGGCAGTGGACGCGAAGCACGCTTCGACAGCTATCTTCCCCAGGCAGCGCTGGCGCAACCGTCAGGCATCACCACCGATGGCAAGAGGCTCTACTTCGCCGACAGCGAGAGCAGTTCCCTGCGCGCCGCCGACCTGAACCCGAACGGACGGGTGGAGACGCTGGTGGGCGGTGACCTGTTTGACTTCGGCGACATCGACGGCGAGGGCAGACGCGCTCGGCTGCAGCATCCGCTGGGGGTGGTGTACCATGATGGTTTCATTTACGTCGCCGATACCTACAATAACAAGATAAAGCGCTACGACCTGTCCACAGGACGCATCGAAACCTTGCTCGGCGACGGCACGGCAGGCTTTCGCGATGGCGACCGCCCTGCCTTCGATGAGCCCGGAGGAGTAAGCATCGCCGGGGGCAAGCTGTACATCGCCGATACGAACAACCACGCCATCCGCATCGCCGACCTGAAGACCATGCGGGTGGAGACACTGGTCATTCGCGGTTTAGAGAAACTGCGCCCGCCGCAGGCGATGGCACGTTCGGAAGCTGTTCGGCTGCCTGCTCAGCGCGTGCGTTCTGGCGACATAGAGCTGGTGCTGAACCTTGACCTGCCCGATGGCTACAAGCTGAACCCACTGGCAAAATCGCTTCTGAAGATAACCGCTAACCCACCCGATTCGGCGCGCGGTCTATCTGGGGCGGAGTTTGCCATCGATACGCTACCTCTGCGCATACCGCTGGAAGTGCGAGCGGACGGCGAACTGCAGATTACCGCAGAGGTGTACTACTGCCAGAGCGGTAAGGAAGCGCTCTGCTACTTCAAGCAGCTGCAGTGGCGCGTACCGATTCAGGTGACGGCGAACGGAGAAGGACAGATGAAGGTGGAGCACGCTGTGCGTCCGTGACGGGGTAGTGTCACGCATGGTATAATGTTGTCATCGGCGTATTTCTATCAGGGAGGATGTCGCGTGGCTGAACGAGCGATCTCCGTTCGCGAGCTCAAAGAGCGGCTGAGCTATTATCTGCGGATGGTGCGTGAAGGCGAAACGGTGGTGATCACCTGTCGAGGAACACCCGTCGTTCGCCTCGTACCGACGGAAAGAACTTTGCAGCAACAGATCGCCAGCCTGCGGGATGTTGGGCTGATTGAGTGGAGCGGGCAGAAACTGCATGTGTCCCTACCCTCTGCCAAAACGAGGCAGGGAAGAAGCGTCTCGGAGATACTGGTGGAGGACAGGCGGTGATCCTCTACCTGGATGCAAGTGCACTGGTTAAATGTTACGTCGAAGAGCAAGGCTCACACGATGTGGTTCGCCTTATCCAAGCGTCGGAAATCGCCGGTACTGGTGTCCTCAGCCGCGCTGAGGTAGTTGCAGCCATAGCCAGAGCAACCCGTATCGGAAGTATATCCCGCGAGGACGGCGAACTGGCTATAGCAGCCTTCGAAGCGGACTGGGCCAATCTGGTGCGCCTGCAGACGACAGAGGCAATTATCGCGCAAGCCGCCAGACTTGCCTGGCAGAAAGGCTTGCGAGGATACGATGCCGTCCACCTTGCCTGTACTATGACTTGGCGCGATGCCCTACAAAGACCGGTCACGATGGTCACTTATGACCGCGAACTCTGGCAGGGTGCACAGGAGGAAGGGCTCGATCTTTTTCCCCATGAGTGGTAAAGCTTTTATCACTTACTCCACCGTGACGCTCTTTGCCAGGTTGCGCGGCTGGTCTATTTCACAACCCCGCTCGCGGGCGATGTAGTACGCCAGCAACTGCATCGGCACGATGCTAACCACCGGCGCGAAGGCAGGATGCACCGGCGGTAGAGTAATGACCTCATCCGCCACCTGATGCAGGATGTGCTCATGCCCCTCCGGCGCCACCGCCAGCACGAACCCCTCGCGCGCTTTCACCTCCTTCATGTTACTCACCATCTTCTCGAAGGTGTTCGGCTGGGTGGCAAAAGAGACCACCGTCACGCCCGGCTCCACCAGAGCCAATGGTCCGTGCTTCATCTCGCCCGCGGGGTATGCCTCGGCGTGGATGTAGCTGATCTCCTTCAGCTTCAACGCGGCTTCCAGCGATACCGCGTAGTCGTATCCGCGCCCCAGGTAGAAGAAGCAGGTGGACGGAGCCAACCGCTTCGCCAGTTCGATAATCTGCTCCTCGCCTTTGAGTACCTGCTCCACCTTGTCGGAGAGCGACTGCACCTCCTGTACCATCGCACGCGCTTCGTCGTCGCTCACCCGTGCCTCCAGCTGCGCAAGGTAGATGCCCAGCAAGTACAGCACCGCCAGCTGGGTGATATACGCTTTGGTAGAAGCCACGCAGATTTCGGGTCCGGCATAGGTATACAGCACATGGTGCGCCTCGCGGGCGATACTGCTACCCACCACGTTCACAATGCCCAGCGTGGTCGCGCCATGCTCTTTGCACGCCCTCAGCGCAGCGAGTGTGTCCGCCGTCTCACCCGACTGGCTGATAATGATTGCCAGCGTCTCCTCGTCCACGATGGGGTCGCCGTAGCGGAACTCGGAGGCAAACCAGATGTCTACGGGACGGCGCAGCAATCGCTCATAGAAAATCTTGCCCACCATCCCCGCGTGCAGAGCGGTTCCGCAGGCGGTAATCAGGATACGTTTGAAGCCGCGCAGTTCCTCCGGTGACAGGCTCAGGTCGGAGAACGCCACCAGACCGTCCTGTGAAACCCTGCCGCGCAAGGTATCGCGCAGAGTGCGGGGTTCCTCGTGGATTTCCTTGAGCATGAAGTGCGGGTAACCGCCCTTCTCCGCCGACGCCTCGTCCCAGGTGACCTCCATCGGCTCGCGCGAGATGGGCGTGCCGTCTACGCGCATCACCTGCACGCTGTCGCGCGTCACCACCGCCATCTCGCCGTCTTCCAGCACGATCACACGGCGGGTATAGCGCATCACCGCGGGGATGTCCGACGCCACGAAGTTCTCGCCCTCGCCCAGACCGATGATGAGCGGGGAGTCCTTCCGTGCCACCACAATCTTGTCGCGGTCTACGGTAGAAAGCACCGCAATCGCATACGAACCGCGCAGTTGGGGGAGCACCTTGCGCACCGCCTCTGCCAAATCATGCTCCAGCTGCTCTTCAATCAGATGGGCGATCACTTCGGTGTCAGTTTCGGAGGAGAAGGCATGCCCGCGCGACTGCAAGGCGTGGCGCAGCTCCAAGTAGTTCTCGATAATGCCGTTATGTACCACCGCCACTTTGCCTGTGCAATCGGTATGGGGATGGGCGTTGTCGTGTGAGGGTTTGCCATGCGTTGCCCAGCGGGTGTGTGCGACGGCGGTGAAGGCGGCAGTTTTTTCACCCTCCAGCAGGCTCTCCAACCGCGCGATTTTGCCCTCGCTCTTGATGACACGCAGCCCGCCGTTCTGGGGGAACGCGATGCCCGCGCTGTCGTAACCGCGATACTCCAGCCGATGCAGCTGGTCTATCGCCAGTTCGATGCCGTTGCGCGGACCAATATATCCTGTAATACCGCACATAGAGGTGCATACCTCCTCGTGAACTCTCTCCACTTCTATTTTCGGAAAAGCTGGCCTATTTCAGGATACCGGGGTTTGAGCAAAATTCGTCGCTCGAAACGCTTGACATTTCGGGAATGATTTTGTAGATTAGCTAAGGAGCTTATCCAAACTCCGGTATGCTAATATGATACTCGGAGAAGGAGTTTACGTCAACTGCGTCACTCCTGCGCTCCAATCACTGTAGATGGAGGTGCCTGATGCTGTTTCAACCGTTTGTGGACTCCCGTGCCCTGTTAGACCAGCCCGACGCCCTGCGAGAGCAGATGCAGGAAGAAGGTTATCTCTTTATCTCCGGTCTGGTTCCCGAGGCGGAGGCGAACGCGGTCTACGAGGCTATCATGTGCATTTGCCGTGAGGAAGGCTGGGCAGACGAACAAAACCTCGCGCTGGGTGAACCTCGTCTCGAGGGACACGAGGGCTGGTGGGAAGTGTACGACCGCGTACAGTGTCTGGAAGAGTTCCACGCACTGGCGCACCACTCGAATATCCTGCGTGTGATAGAGGCGATTGTACAGGAACCGGTGCTGGTGCACCCGCGCAACATCGCCAGAATCACTTTCCCCGCCACAGCATACTACACTACCCCGCCCCATCAGGACTATCCGCTGATTCAGGGCACACCCGACACCTATACCGTGTGGATACCGTTAAGCGATTGCCCGATAGAGCTGGGAGGATTGGCGGTTTTGCCCGGTTCTCACAAGGCAGGATTGTTACCGGTGCACCGCGCCAGCGGACCGGGAGGCTTAAGCGTGGATACCAGTCGCTGGGGCAATACCTGGCTTGCGCAGGACATGCGTGCCGGCGATGCGTTGATATTCCACAGCTACACCGTGCACCGTGCTCTGGTGAACGTCAGCCAGCGCAGGCTGCGCGTGTCGGTGGACTATCGCTATCAAGGAGCGTCGCAACCTGTTGTGGAAGATTCACTGCGCCCACATTACGAACGGCTCAGCTGGGAGCAGGTATATCACGGCTGGAAGCGAACGGATATTCAGTACTACTGGCAGAAGTTCGCGTTGAACGTGGTACCTCGCGATTTCAGCATCATGCAACCGGAGGAAGAGTACCAAACAGGGCAAGAACAATTGGAAATGTGAGGCATCGGGGGCAGAAGAACAAAAACCCGAAAGGGATAACATGGCTGAGCACTTGCTCTCCACCAATGAAAGCACCGTTATCCGCCATTACTTTGTAGATGAGGCGGGTGATGGCGCTCTTTTTGACAAACGTGGCAAGGTTATTATCGGCACCGAGGGCTGTTCGCGTTTTTTCATGCTGGGTGTACTCGACGTGGCCGACCCGGAAGGACTGAAGCGATGCCTCGACGAGTTACGAGCACAGCTGATGAGTGACCCGTATTTCAAAAGCGTGCCGTCTATGCAACCGCAAGCGCAGAAAACGGCGAGGTTTTTTCATGCGAAAGACGACCTCCCTGAAGTGCGTCGGGAGGTATTTGCTCTTTTGCGGAGGACGGAGGGACTACGTTACTTTGCTATCGTTACAGATAAATGGCAAGTACTCGAGTACGTCCTGCAACGCAACCTGCGAGACCCTGCTTACCGCTATCACCCCAATGAATTGTACGACTATCTGGTACGTCGCCTGTTCAGGGACCTTTTGCATAAAGCTGGTGGATACAAAATCGTCTTTGCCAAACGAGGAGCATCTGACCGTACGTCCGCGCTTCGAAAAGCTCTCGAAGCGGCACGCGACCGCTTTACACAGCGGTGGGGCATTAAGGCGGATGCTCCTATCGAGGTACTGGCATCTACCCCAGTTATGCACGCGGGACTGCAAGCGGCAGACTACTTCACGTGGGCGTTACAACGCTTGTACGAGAAAGGGGAAGAACGATATTTGACCTACCTGTGGGGTTCCGTTCGTCTGGTGATAGACATTGACGATAAACGTACATCAAATTACGGAGTCTACTATACACAAAAGAAACCTCTTACTGCCGCAGATTTAGAGTGGCGAAAGCAAAAAGCCGGGGATATAGGGTTGCAGTGACCGTAGTCCTGCCACCACACGGCATGGAGCCGAGTTTCGTCCCCTAGCAATTACATTATAGGTAAACTCGAGAGAAATGTCAAGCTGATTTGCCCAGACGATGAGTGCATAAGGGCGCAGATATGATTCGGGAGAACGCCAAAACGGTGATATGGATTTCGCCAGCAACCTCAGGGCGGCAGCTGGTGCGCCAATCGCTGCCGCTACCTGCCGGTTTCCTGCGAGAAGGGCAATCGTTGCTGGTGTCGGACGGGAAGAACCATGTTCCCGCCAGCGTGCGCGTACTCACACAGCATCCACGAGACGGCTCGGTGCGCCGGGCGATGGTCACGTTCGTGTACACCTTCGAGAGCACCGAGCCGGTACGCTTCATGTTAACCCCTGTTGCCGAGAAGAGCACAAGCCGTCTCTCCTTCCCCGCCACCGTGCGCGTGAGTGGAGAGAAGGTAACCATCGCTTACGAAGGAGGAGCCAGACTCACTGCGCACCTCCTTGCTCCACCACGCAGTACATCTGAGCCTGCGCGCGTGGAGACGGTGGAGGAAAACGCCCACTTCTTGTGGCAGAGGGTGATATTACCTGACCCACAATGGGCGCGTATTATCGAGGTGCGAGCCGACGTTCTGGGGTGTGTGCTCGTGGTAGCCCACCTGCAGCGCAACCTGTCGGGCGATGGATACGCTCCTCCCTTCGGATGGGAAATCAGGTGGGGGCGCGCTCCGACGGATGTCCGACTGCAACAGGAGGCAACCGTTACCCCGATTTCCACCACACTCGTTGTCCACTCGTTCCGCAGTGGGCAAGGTAGTGTACTCTTCGCAGGCGATTACCGCCTTTACCATCCTGCTGCTCCCTTTAAACGGCGTGGGCAGGCAGAGGCGTGGCGCGACAGCTCGGGTACACTGGGCTATCGCTACTGGCGGTGTACCGTCGATGAAAAAGTGCCGATGCAGGAGAGCGCGTGGCGTCGCGCGGAGTTTGTGGTTTCACCGTCAACGCTACCCGCCCTCAAGCCCACGCTACAATACCCGCAGTCGCTTCGGGTAGACCCGCGCCTGTGGCGCGAACTTTACGAGATAGAACCTCTACCTGCTCTGCCGCCCGAACTGGAGAAAACCGTACGCTACCATCATGAAGCCATCCTGCGCAGCGTCGCAACAGGCGATGATTGGGGTAATATCACCGGCTACTCAGAGGATAGTCCACACGGAGACGTGTTCGGCATGAACCGTCTCAACCATTGTCCAGCTATCTTCGAGGAGGCTTACCGTTCTGGCGACCCCCGCCTGCTGGAAACGGCGTTGCTGTGGTGTCAGAACTTCGCAGACCTCAGCATCTGGTGGGGAGAGAAGGACAGGGGCGGCACCCGTTATCCCAACATCCTGTTGATAGAAAAGACACCCCACGACGACAACAGGTCATTTATGTGGCGTTCTAACAGCGCGGTGAACTTCTGCACGAAAGGCTTCGACGCCTTCTACCTCGCATACGAAGAGACAGGCGACCCGCGCATGAGAGAGGTTCTGGAAGCGCAGGTAGCGTACGCAAGCCAGTCTGTGCACGCTCACCAGGGCGAGTGCCGCAATGTGGGGGTGGTGCGAGATTTCGTGCGCCTTTATGAGCTTACCGGTGAGCGAAAGTACCTGAACGAGGCGCTGCGCCTTTTCCGCGAACTGCGCACCAAACTGTGGGAGAATAACCTGTTCGACCAGGGAGGTAAGCCCCCTACCCCCAACCTGCCCTTCTTCGACGACGATGCCACCGGCTTGCGATATGGATACGCCAAGCCGTACATTATCGGCTACGCGCTTGCGGGGTTGCCCCTGTTGCTACGCCATGCCCGCAGAGAGCCGAGACTGAGGGATGTCGTGAAAGCGGTTTCCGACTTCATAGCTGAGAGCCAGTACCCCCTCGGAGGATGGCGATACCCCCATCCCTGCTCCAGCACGCTGATACTCTCGCAGGCGATGGAACACGCCTGGCAGATAACACAGGCAGACAGGGCGATTGGTGTCACCGAGAGCCACCTGAATGCCGTAGAGCGCGTGCTGCGTCAGCGAATCCACGTGCTGCGCGAGAAAGGCACATTGCTCAGCGCGGTGCGAGGCTGGGAGTGGGAAACGGGAACGGTCAAGACGCAAGAAGAACTGAACGCGCTTTATCGTCACCCAGAAGAACGCGACTGCGCGCGCGACTACGAGCAAGGACAGATACAGCTGGGCACTGCGCCACCCGAAGGGCTGGTCTATTTCACGGACGTGCTGGCGTTTTACCTGCGCCACCGCCCGCTCTCGCGCCTGCTCGCTCCGCCTTCACAGAATGAACCGCTGGCAAAAGTGCTGCGCCGCATCTCGCAACGAGGAGCATCTCCGCTTTATAGAGCGACAAGCCATCAGGAGGTCCCCCACATGCTTATCACCGCCAACAACCCGAACCCTAAAACCCTTCCCACGCTGGCGGTATGGGAAGATGAGGAATCGAGTCCTGGCAGGAAGCTTACCATGGTTGCCGCTACCTTCCCCAATGTGCCCGGCTTTACCTGTGATGCCTGGTGCTACGAGAGCGATGTGGATTTTGTCGACGCGCGCGCTTTGTCCAGAGGGAGGCTCCAGCTGCGTCATCGCTGGCGAGCACACCCGCAAATCATGCTGGTAACCGTTGTTACACCGGAGCCGGGCGCGGTGGAGTTTCTCGCTCATCTGGAGCTGACAGACAGGCGCGGAGAAGTGCCTCCAGAGATGCCTTTTGTCAACCTGTGCTGGCAGGTGCGCCGTGCCCCCGCCTTCGCCAGCAAGCCAGACCCCTATCCCGAGTTCGTCAAACGATGCTTCATCTTCACCGCAAAGGGCAGGACGTTCTTACACCAAACGGAACGACGCAAAATCCCTGTTCGCCCTGCCGATGACCCGTGCAACAACCCGCCCTGGGTGCAGATGTACGCGGCCTCATGGTTGCCGTTGCCGAAAGCCTCTCCGGACTCCTGGGCAGACTATAGCCCCGACCAGTACACGACGCCGGTGATTGGGGTGGTATCGCGCGACGGCAAGTATCTCGCTGCGCTGGCGAACGATTCGGCAACCGTGATGGCGCAGGCGTGGCACGACTGCCTGCATAACAACCCGCAGTGGACGCCTGCCAATGCCCCGCCCCTTAAACGCCGATGGAGACTGAAGGTGTATGCTATGCCAAACGACCCAAACGCTTTGCTCAAACAGGTGAGAAGGCACTTTCCAGACGCCCTGCGTTACCTCTGTTCGGAACATGCCTATCTCAAGATGGAGATGTAATGGAGTAGCAGCTTGCCACTTTGGAAATGATTTGGTAAAATTAGCGGTACTAAAAAGTTTGTTCAAACTCCAAATCTTCAGAGAGATGGGTACAATGCAAATAACGAACCGTACTGTCATCACCGATGAGGAACGCGACTTCTTCCTGCAGAACGGCTTTCTCATCTTGCGCGGTGTCCTTCAAGGAGAGGAATTGCGCCGTGTTCAGCAGGCAATGGAGGAATTGACCGCGTACGGCTCCACCGAGGTGCGCAACGACCCCGACTATATGTACGGAACAGGTCCGCAATCGGGCAAACCCGTCTTACGACGTATCGAGTACGTTATCGACAAACGCGATGAGATGAAAGTGCTTTTGGGACATCCTTTCATTCTGCGCTCAGTGGAGAAGCTGATGGGTCCAGATCTCATCCCCACGTGGGATTCGATGGTTTTGAAGATGCCCGGCGAGGGAATCATCGTGCCCTGGCACCGCGACGCCGGTACCGATTGCGTGGGGGACACTCCAATCTTCAACGTGGATTTCTATCTGGACGAAGCTGACGAAGATACCTGCTTGTGGGTGATACCGGGAAGCCATTCTTGGGATGCAGAACGGGTGCAACAGTGGTTAGCTGAACGCAGGGAACAAGATACCACAAAAGAACACTTCAAGGCATCTGGTGCAATACCCGTGCTGATGCAACCAGGAGATGTGCTGTTCCACAACATTCTGGTGTTGCATGGCTCGCCTTACAACCTGTCCGACAAAATCCGTCGGGTGGTATATTACGAGTTCCGCACTGCGCATGTAGAGTACGAGCTTGGTCCGCATGTGTCTGAGTACATTCCGCTGAAACAGCGTGTGCTGCTCAGCTGTATCGAGAAGCGAAAGCAGGCAGACTACATCCCGAAAGACGAAGTGCCCTACGAATACAACCCACCGGAGCCGTTTACGGTGGAATGGCAGCCGGGCACAGAATTAGCCACGTACCGCTATCCGCACGAACAGTACTGGAGAAAGTAAGAAACTGGTCGGGCTATATCTGTTGAGGCTGGTCATTAACGTAGTACTCTGTCAGGAGTGATTCCCACGATTGTGGCGAGGCGGTCTCGCCTTGCTGTCATTCTGAGCGAAGCGAAGAATCTCATTTTATCGTCACATCGAGATGCTTCGCTGACGCTCGGCATGACAGGGGTACGAAACCACCTTGCCATCATCTAAACAATCACGCTTGACAGACCAGTAGCCGCAGGTTAAAGCCTGCACCATCATGAGAGGGAGGTCGAAAGTTGCACTTCACTGCCCAAATCATCCGACAGGGAAGCAGAACGTTTCTCGTTCTACCAAAAGAAGTGGCGGACAGGTGGGGCGAGAAACCCCATCACTATGTGGCGGGAACCATCCATGCCCGTCCCATACGCGGGCGCACAGAGGTTCAGGGAGAGCAGTATATCCTGCCGCTTGGAGCGACATGGCTTCGAGATAACGACATTCAGGCAGGAATGAATGTAGAGTGCGTGCTCTCGCTGGAAAGCCCGGTGATAGAGGAGCTCGCCCATGACATCGCAAGCGCTATAGAGGCGGAACCGCAAGCAAAGGCGTTTTTCGAGGAGATAGCGCCGTTCTACCGAAAAAACTACTTGCGGTGGATAGAAGACGCCAAACGCCCCGAAACGCGCGCGAAGCGCATTGCGGAGGTGGTGCAGCTGCTGAAGGAGAGGCGTCGGCAGAGGTAGTCTATCACTTCCGCCCGCTCACACGCCACAGGTGATAGGCGACCAGTGCCTGCAAGAAGGTGAAGAGCGTCATTACGACGCCTCCCAGCACATACACCGAGATAAAGAACCCTGTCAAGCGACGGATGAGTAGAATCAACACCAGCCCACACAACGTGTTCGCGCCGTATACCAGCATCCAGCAGCCGATGAACTCCAGCGCACCACCGAAGGCTCGTACCAGGTCATGACGCCCGACACGCAGTGCGCGCACTGCGTAGAGATAGCCTGTGAGGGAGGTTAACAGTATCAACAGAGGCACATACAGCTTATCCATGTCATCCACCGGCACGATAGAGCCAGCGCCCTAACGCCTCCCGCAGCACATACTCCATCAACTCCAGTCGCCCGCCGGGACCATCGACGTTGACCGGCACATCGTCCACTACAACCGGCAACACCTTCAATCCGTAGCGTTCGAAGCGCGGTACGGCGCGAGGCAGATGAAGCGAACCGCTCACCAGCAGAATACGCTTCGCCCCACGCTGGCGCAGTATAGAGGCGATGTTTTCTGCTTCTTCAGCGGTGGTCTGAGCGCGCGGCTCCAGCAGAATAGCCTTTTCGGGCACCCGTAGCTGACGAGCGAGAGAGGCGCGCACCTCCGCCTCAACAGGCGACCCTTCATACGAGGTGCCGGAAAAGATGATGAGTGGCGCAAGCCCGCGATGGTACAGCACGATACCCTGTATGGCTCGGCGCAGGGAGGATTCGCCCAGCGTGCCGTCACGATACACACTGCCGCCCAGCACCACAATGGCGTCGGCAGGCTGTATCTGCGAGGACGCCGCCAGTGCGCGGGCGAGCACGTTGGGCAAGGGTGTATACGCGCTGAGCAACACCCCCACAACGCCCAGCAAACCCAGCAGGCGCAACATTTTTTGCAGGCGAGTATCCTGATCCATCGGAGTGAAGCCTCTTTCCATACAGGCAAAGGGTATTCCTGCTACGGCAGCCATATCGTTCCGGCAGGTGCTTCGCCTGCTATCTCTCCACCGTGCCACCACGCCCGCGCTGCCATCCACGCACAGAAGAGCGCATCCACCCTGTCCTCAAACCGTTTCAACCCGGTTGCGGTTTCGGGGACGTTACTCAACCACTCCGGTAGATACAAAAGGGGTTCCGGCAGGCAGCCAAACAGCCCGGTGTACGCCTGCATCTGCCGTCGGCGATGCGAGAGACTTCTGCCCGGTCGGGCTTTATATTCCAGAATGCGTGGCAAACCGAACAGCCTGACCATCGCCGCGTGGGGATAGACCTCAAAAGCAACGCGACAGGGTTCCCACTGCGGAGGAGAAGGCACTACCTGTATGTTCAACCGTTCTGCCAGCAGTGCGCAAAGCCGTTCGCCGCGCGGAGGGTCTCCCAGCAAGCGGCGATTCGCCGGGTGACACGCCGCATGAAAGCGAGCGAACCGTTTGCGCATTTCGCCCTCCACCGGACGCTCGCCTGCGAGGTTAGGAACCACCAGCGGCGCATCGATAGCGATAACGAGGGTGTCGCCTGTGTCGTGCTGCGCTATCGCACCGCAAATCTCGTCGTCGGTATACAGCAGCTGCGCAGGCACCACCTCTCGCAGCAGGGACTGCTCCCACCGCAGGATCGCCACTCCTGACGGACGTTTCCCACCCCAGGCGAGGTCTATTCCTACATATAGACCTCCGGTCATTTTGCTCGTCCGGGAATTTTCACGCATAGAGTGTGCCCCAGTCGCTCCACATGTTATAATAGCACCGGAAAGCAAGCAGATGTTCCATCTTTACCAAACGGGAGAGTGATAAACATGCTGGGCTTCGACCGAATCACATTTGACCCGCGAATCATGGGAGGGCAAGCCTGCATTCGTGGGATGCGGATTCCTGTGTCTCTCATTGTGAACCTCGTCGCGCATGGGAAGACGGTTGAGCAGATTCTGGAAGAATACCCCGATTTAGAATCGGAGGACATCCGGCAGGCGCTTGAGTACGCTGCTTGGTTAACCAGCGAGAAAGTTTACCTCAAAGAGGCTGAGGTAGTCTCATGAGGTTCCTCGCCGACATGGGCATCTCTATGCATACGGTGCGCTGGCTACGCCAGCAAGGACATGATGTCGTTCATCTGCACGAGCAAGGCTTGCAGCGCTTACCTGATGAAGAGATTTTGGCTAAAGCCAGAAACGAAGGCCGCATTGTGCTAACTATGGACCTGGATTTTGGATACTTGCTGGCAATCGGCAGAGAGCGTATGCCTAGCGTGATCCTTTTCCGCCTTCATGACGAGCGGTCCGAGGTGGTCAACCTGAGGCTTGCTGAAGTGCTATCGAAATGCCAGAGTGACCTTGAGGCGGGTGCAATTGTTTCGGTAAGCGAACGGTCTATTCGCATACGCACCTTGCCTGTTCAGTAACCGACGGGCTGTGGTCCTTCACGCTCCCGAATGTATCGAATCACTACCGTTCCCACCGCCCAGTATACCATCGCCAGCAACATCAACACGCGATAACCTGCCCCCATTCCCACCTGCGTATTGATGGAGTAAGCAACGGGTCCTGCAATCAGCGGAGCAACAACCTGAGGCAGGGTATCCGCAATCCCCCACACCCCCATATATTTCGCCGGAGCCTCCTCCGGCAACAGGTTACACGCCAGCGCCCAGTCCACTGCCTGAAACACGCCGAACCCCGCTCCGAAGATGCCCACTGCGATATACACCACCCTTAAGTCGGTGGCGAACAGAAAGCCCATTCCCGCCAGCAAACAGATGAGGCAGGAGAGTGCCAGTATCAACCGTTTGCTGTATCGGTCGGCGAGCTTGCCTGCCGGGATTGTGCCCAGAATGCCCGTTACGGTGGAGAGTATCATGAAGTTGGTGATGAGCTGAAACGCCTCCTCACGGTATCCCAGCGTGTCGCGCAGGTAGTAGAGCAGGCAGAAATTGACCGTGTAGATGCCCATCATAATCGCCAATCGGCTGAGCAACAGCCACACGAAGCTGGGATAGGGGCGTAACGGCACATTGTAGCTGGAGGCGATGGCTTCCCACAGCGTGGGCGAGTTGCCGGTGTACGGTTCTTCATGTACCAACCACACGTTGAGCAGCATGAAGGCGTTGAGGAAGAGGGCGAACAGCACCATCAACCAGAACAGCCCACGCTCCGAGCCGAGCAGAAGGCTGGCGGCGAAGGGACCGCCGATACGCCCTAACAGGGTGCAAATACCCATCCACGCCGAGGCGGTTCCGTGGTACTGCCAGGGGATGCGGTCAGGGATGAGCGCCTGGTAGGGCCCGTTAGCGACGTTTAGCAGGAACTGGATGAGGATGTACACGCTCAGCAACGTCCACACGGTACGCGCGGCGGGAAAAGCGAACAGCGCAACGGTGGTGAGCAGTGTGCCCACAATCAGATAGGGACGCCTGCGCCCCATGCGGTGGCGGCTACGGTCGCTGATTGCGCCGAACAGTATCTGCGTGGCGGAGGCGACAAACGCGCCGATGCTGGTCACTATCGCCAGCACGCGGTCCTTCTCCTGTGAGCCAACCAGCTGCTCCACGCGGTCGGGCAGAACCAGTATCAGCACCGCGCCCCAGAAAAAGGAGAGCGCGAACCAGAAGAGGCTAATCCCCAGATAATCGCGCAGAGAGGGTTTCATCATCCATGCAGTTCGGCAGTACCGGACGACATCCCTTCGTTGATGCGGGGACCTTGTATAGTTGAAAGCAGGAAGGGGACGTTCGACTCAAGGCTCCCCTCTCCTCGCAGGAGAGGGGCCGGGGGAGAGGTTTATCAGGAATTTTCCCCACACCCTGCAAAAATGTTTGACAACCATGTAGAGAAGTGATATAGTGTGACTGGTAGTGCAGTTCCTGCAGTATTCTGAAAATCTCCAGACGGCTTTTCAAAAAACAACAAACGATGAACACCTCTCCCACCATTGATGAATTTTGAAAAAATAGTCGCACTTATACGACCAGCTCCTCCTGCGCAAAAACACTGCTGTATAGTCCGTCCGCG
>Ga0073929_1000588_pt1 | contig 47040 bp, 32 predicted proteins | sample DewCreD2012metaG_3_FD_76966 | JGI IMG/M metagenome (GOLD analysis project Ga0073929, IMG submission 76966) | Hot spring sediment bacterial and archeal communities from British Columbia, Canada, to study Microbial Dark Matter (Phase II) - Dewar... ... | reverse complement strand
TCTCTCACCTCCAGGTGGCGTGAGGAGAAGGGCCCCGAAGAAACAGCCGAGAGGCGCAGGAGAGCCCTTTCCCCAAACTCGCCCACCGTCCGTGTGACAGTGCCGGTGGTTGCCCGCCCTTGACAGGTCAACCTGGCTGGGTTACTGTGTGCAGCGTGTGAGCAGTCTTCAAGCCTCGACACGGGCAGGTGGATGATGCCCTCCTCCCGTCAGACCCGGACCGAGCAGGGCCAGGAGACGCGCCAGCGCATCCTGCAGGCCGCCCGCGCTCTCTTTGCCGAGCGCGGCTATCACGGCACCACCATTCAGGATATTGCGGCCCAGGCCGGGGTGGCGCTGCGCACCGTCTACTACCATTTTGAGTCCAAGGCGGCCATCGCCGCCGCCCTGGCGGCCATGGTCCGGCCGGAGGTCAACGCGCTGGCCCTGGATCTGCTGCAGACCGCCACGACTCCCGAGGCGACGCTGCAGCAGGTGGTGGCCGCCCTCTTCGCCCGCTACGAGCGTCTGGCGACGGTCCTCTGGCTGGCCTACCGTCTGGAGAGCGAGAGCCCCGAACTGGGCGCGCTGCTCCAGGGACCGCGCGCCTGGCTCTATCAGTTCGCCGAGGACTGGCTGCACGGGCTGCTGCTGACCTATCGCCAGGCGCCCCCTCTGACTCTGTCCGTGGTGGTCGACCTGGTGTACACCGCTCTGAGTTTCGCCACCTGGCGGACACTGACCCAGGAACGTGGTCTCTCCTCGGCCGAGGCCGCCCAGGCAGTCGGGACCTTCGTTATCCGAGGGGTTCTGGGCCGGCCGCTGGAGATGGTCGGCCCGGCCCCGGCATAGCCCTTGCAGAGAGAGGCGGGCGGCGAGCGGAGGTCAAGGGTGCCGATCCTGCGCGAGGTCCTGGCCAGTCTGCCTTTTGCAGTCCGTGTGCATGGACGGGATGATATTCCGGTGACGGGCGTCAGCGCCGACAGCCGGACGCTGACCAGCGGGATGATCTTTGTGGCCGTTCGGGGGCGGCGTGACGATGGCCACCGCTACATCCCCGACGCCCTGGCCCGCGGGGCGCGGGCGATTGTCTCCGACCAGGATCCCCCGATGGCGAGCGCCGTGGCCTGGGTGACCGTGCCCGACAGCCGGGCGGCTCTGGGCTGGCTGGCAGCCTTCTTCGCCGGCTTCCCAACCCGGGGCTGCGGGCTGGTCGGGGTCACCGGGACCGATGGCAAGACGACCACCGCGACACTGATCGCCTATCTGTTGCGGGCGAGCGGACAGCCTGTGGGGTTGGTCTCGACGGTGGAGATCTGGCTGGGCGACGAGCGACGCCCAAACGACACGCAGCACACCACCCCGCCGGCGGCGATTCTGCAGGGGCTGCTGGCCGAGATGGTCCAGCGCGGGTGCCGCTGGGCGGTGCTGGAGACCAGTTCCCACGCGCTGGACCAGTGGCGGGTGGCCGGGTGTCTCTTCGACGTCGGGGTCTTTACCAATCTCACCCCCGAGCATCTGGACTACCACGGTGACCTGGAGCGTTACCGCCAGGCCAAGGCCCGTCTCTTCGCGCTCCTGGGCCAGGAGCCCAAGGCCGGGATCACCCCCTTTGGTCTGCTGAACGCTGACGATCCCCACAGCGCAGCCATGGCCGCCGCCTGCCCGGTCACGGTGGTCACCTACGGTCTGGAGCAGCCCGCCCATTACCGCGTGCGTCGCTTCGGCCGGTCGGGTGAGGGGATGCAGGTGCTGTTGGAGACACCCGCCGGGCCGGTCGATCTCTGGTCGCCGCTCCCCGGGCGCTTCAATGTCTACAATGTCGCGGCCGCCGCCGCCGCCGCTCTGCAGCTGGGGGTGGCGCCGATGGTCCTGACGAAAGCCCTGCGGACCTTTACCGGGGTGCCCGGTCGTCTGCAACCGGTGGTCATGGGCCAGCCCTTCCAGGTCTTCGTCGACTTCGCCCATACCCCTAACGCCCTGGGAGCGGTCCTGGCGGCCCTGCGTCCGCGTACCCGGGGGCGTCTGATCGTGGTTTTCGGCCATCCCGGCGGTCGTGATGCCCACAACCGCCCGGTCCTGGGGCGGGTGGCCGCCTCGATGGCCGATCTCCTGATCCTGACCACCGATGACCCCTACGATGAGGATCCTGAGGCGATTCTCGACCAGATCGAGGTCGGAGTCCGGGCCGCCGGGCGGCGGCCGCACCGTGACTTCTGGCGCTTCCCCGACCGGGTCGAGGCCATCCGGGCGGCCCTGCGCCTGGCCCAGCCGGGTGACACGGTCCTGATCGCCGGCCGGGGCCACGAGCGGTTCACAGTGGTCCGGGGGCAGCGGGTGCCTCTGGACGATGTGGCCGTGGTCGAGCAGACCCTCCGCGAGCTGGCGGCCGAATCGGGGCCGGCCGGCGTGGCGGCCAGCGAGAGCTAGGCCGCGGCCAGGGTTACCCCCCGGCGCGGACGGCCATCAGCCCCAGGGTGATAAGGCCCAGTGTTAGACAGTACAGGGCAAAGGGGTAAAGCGAGTACCGGCGGAGGTAGCCGAGGAAAACGGCGATCGTCAGGTAGCCGGCCAGTCCGGCGGCCAGGAATCCGCTGAGAAGCGTCAGATTCAGAGCCGCCGGATCGGTCCGGAGGAGTTTGACGATCTCCAGACCGCCTGCTCCCAGGATCACCGGTGCGGAGAGGAGAAAGCTGAAACGGGCGGCCGCCGGGCGGGAGAGCCCCACCAGCAGGCCGGCGACGATGGTCAATCCCGACCGGGACAGGCCCGGCAGAATAGCGCCGGCCTGGGCCAGGCCGATGAGCAGGGCATCGCGGGCTCGCAGGTGGCTGAGATCTCGGACGGCCGCCGGGGCCAGGGCGGCGGTGGCGGTCGGAGCAACGGTCAGCGCTGCCCGACTGCTTCGCCGCTCGCCGAGGACCAGCGCCAGAGCGGTGAGGGGCAGGGTGAGACCGATCACCAGTGGCCCTTCAAAGAGGCGGGCGACCACTTCTTCAAGCAGGAGACCGGCCAGCCCTGCCGGCATCGTCCCCAGGATGAGCAGCCAGGCCAGCCGTCCCATTGGATCCGGCGGTCCCCCCGGCCGGAGCGTCCGCAGAAAGCCCCGCAGCAGCGGCCCCCATTCCGCGCGAAAGAAGACCAGGACCGCCAGCAGCGTCCCCAGGTGCAGGACCACGTCGAAGGCCAGTCCCGGTGATGGCCAGTCCAGGAGCCACGGCATCAGCACCAGATGGGCGGAACTGCTGATGGGCAGAAATTCGGTCAGCCCCTGAACGATGCCCAGGGGGATCGCCTGCCAGACCGTTATCACGACGCCTCCTTTCCGTAGGCGGCATGGTAGACCAGGGCCCGCCACCTGTCCAGTGGCAAAACTGGCGCCACTGGCGTAGACTCAGAGGTGGGAGGAAGGCATGGTCGATCCGAATACCGGGTTTCGTTCGATCCTGGTCGCCGCCGTCCTTATCGAAGAGGGCGATCGGGTTCTGCTCATTCGCGAAAGCAAGCCGGACTGCGCTGGCAAACTCAACCAGCCGGCCGGACATCTGGAGGTCGGCGAGACCCCCGAGGAGTGCGCCCGCCGCGAGGCCCGGGAGGAGGCCGGCTACGAGGTCGAACTGACCGGGCTCCTTGGGGTCTATCTCTGGCCGCAGACGCCCACCGAGGTGGTGGTGCGGTTCTGCTACCTGGCCCGACCGGTCCGGCCTCTCCCCGGTCCACTGGCCCCCGACTCGGCCGGGACGGTGTGGTTGACGGCCGAGGAGGCGCGTCGGCTGCCGTCCACGGTCTTTCGCTCGCCGCTGACCGTAGCGGCGCTGGCCGACTGGCTGGCGGGACGGCGCTACCCGTTGGCGGTGGTGCATCCTGTGGCCGGGTCGGGCTGGTTTGCGACCGGGGTGGCCCCGGCGCCAGACCGCTCGTCGCGTGCTACAATCTGAGTAGACCCGGTGGGCGAGAAAGCCAGCCTGGCCATGGGCTGGAGAAGGGAGGCGCTCAATGGAGCGGTCAAAAGAGCGGTCGGCAGCCCGTATGGTGACTCAGGGCCTGGTCCTGGCCAGCCTGGCCATCGCGGTCCTGATCATCGCGGTGATGTTCGTCCTGGGGTTCGCCGGCGCGGCCTTCTTCTACGGCGCTCTCCTGGCGGCCGTGCTGGCGGCGGTCGTTCTCTACGCCCTGGTCCTGCTCAGCGGCGGCTGGCGGCGACCGACTGATTAGTCACTCTGCCGCCAGCCGTGATCTCCCCCGGGGGCGGTTACTCGCTCCGGGACAGAATGTCTGGCGACAGGCCGAAGGCGCGAGCAACGGTCTGAGCCATCGGCGGGCTCAGCGGCTGGATGGTGAGCGTGCTGCCATCCGGGGTCTGAAACTTGACGTCCATGCCGGCCGGAAACTGGTCGATGCCTCTGAGATAGCGGACCATCACCAGTGCCTGGCTGCCGTGCACGAACCGCGTCGGACCGAAGACCCCAGGTGGGAGGGCGGTCCGGGTCGCCGGGTCGATGTTATGCGCCAGAGCGATCTGCCGTCCGGGGGCCAGAAGAATGGCCCCCCACATGTCGCCGGCGATGCAGCAGTCGGCCACCGCCACCCCGATCGACATCCCATCGGTGGTGACCAGGTAGAAGAAGCGGTCGCTGGCGCTGGCAAATGAAAGCCTGATGGTCTGCTCGAAAGCAGCAGGGGAGACGCGGCTGGCCGGCTCAGCCTGATTTCCGCTCGTGGCCGCAGCGGCCGGCGGCACCAGCATGAGCAGCAGGCCGAAGAGCACGAACCAGCCCGGCAGAGAGCGTGGGATTATACTCATTATTCTCGTTTCTCCTGAGAGAACTGTGGACGTCCCTCGGGGGCTATCGCCCCTGGTCAGCCGATGGGGTGATGCTCTGCCCTCCTTTCACGACCTGACCAGGCGTCTTCGGGATTGTAGCAGACCATCGGGTAGGTGAAAGTGTCGTAGTTCACAGAGCCCGCTGAGAGCCGGCGCGCTGTCGGGACTGTTCCCGACCGGGTGTCGGGAAAGCCCGGACAACACAAACCGGTTCCTCCCGGACAGACAGGCGGTGTCGAGAGGCCGTATGATCGTCGTGGGTCAGCGCCGATCCAGGGCCCGCCCGCGAGGCGGGCGGAGTGCAGTTTCTTTATTGTCGATGGGGCTTGTCGCCGGCGGGCCGGGTGTGTATAATACCGGCTGAGACTCGCCATCGTCCAGGCACGGGCCTCCAGCGTCGGAGGCCGGTGGGTCGGGTGGTGGTGCCTGGTCGGTGGGTGGTTGTGCGCAGTGACGATGGGGTCCACTGGACGGTCTGCCCAGTGGGCTTTTTCTTTTCGGTGCCTGGCCGCGGGACGGCCCGTCAAACTCCAGGGTGAGGGTGCAGCCGACCGATGGGAGCCGACATGTTGCCAACCACCAGATCGCTCTACGATCCGGCGTTTGAGCACGATGCCTGCGGGGTCGGTTTCGTCGCTGATATCCTGGGGCGCCCCAGCCATCTGATCCTGGCGCGCGCCCTGGAGGCGGTGGTGAACCTCACGCACCGTGGGGCGGTCGCGGCCGACGCGCGGACCGGCGACGGTGCTGGCGTGCTGACCCAGATCCCCCGTCCGCTCTTCGCCCGCGAGCTGGAGCGGCTGGGCTATGCCACGACGGTCCTGGACGATCTGGGGGTGGGGATGATCTTCCTGCCCCAGGATCCGGGGGCCCAGGAGCGCTGCCGCGAGATCGTTCAGGCCGAGGTCCAGCGAGCCGGCCTGATCTTTCTGGGCTGGCGGCCGGTGCCGGTCGATCCGTCGGTGCTGGGCGAGCGGGCGCGGGCCACGCTGCCCGATATCCAGCAGGCCCTGGTCGCCCGACCGCGCGGCCTGAGCGATGAAGCCTACGAGCGCCGACTGTACCTGGTCCGCAAGCGGATCGAGCGGGCGGTGGCGGCCGTGGGCATCCGCGACTGCTACATCCCCTCGTTCTCGCACCGGACCATCGTCTATAAGGGGCTGTTCGTCGCCCCCCAGCTGCGGGGCTTCTACCGCGACCTGGCTGACCCGGCCTTCACCACCGCTCTGGCCGTCTTCCATCAGCGCTACAGCACCAACACCTTCCCGAACTGGTTCCTGGCTCAGCCGTTCCGGCTGCTGGCCCACAACGGCGAGATCAATACCCTCCAGGGCAACCGCAACTGGATGCGGGCCCGCGAGGCGGCCCTGGCCTCGCCGGTCTGGGGCGAGGCCATCGCGGACCTCACGCCCATTGTCTGGGAGGAAGGGTCCGATTCGGCCAGCCTGGATAACGTCCTCGAACTGCTGCGTCTCTCCGGGCGCGACCTGCTCCACGCGATGATGATGCTGGTGCCCGAGGCCTGGGAGCGCATGCCCGATATGGACCCGGAGTGGCGGGCTTTCTACGAGTACCACGCCTGCCTGATGGAGCCGTGGGACGGTCCGGCGGCCCTGGCCTTCAGCGATGGCGTGGTCGTCGGCGCCTGCCTGGACCGCAACGGCCTGCGGCCCTCGCGCTATAAGGTCACCGACGACGGGCTGGTGGTGGTGGCCTCGGAGGTGGGAGTCTTCGACCTGGACGATGCCCACGTGGTCGAGAAGGGCCGACTCGGCCCGGGCCAGATGATCGCGGTGGACACCGCCCGGCGGGTGCTCCTCAAGAACGAGCAGATCAAGCAGATGATCAGCCGCCGGCGCCCCTACGGCCAGTGGGTCCAGCGTCACCTCTTCCGGCTGAGCAGCGTTGTCGGCGGGCCGAATGGCCATCTCCACCCGGATACGCTGCCGCTCTGGCAGCGCCAGCAGGCCTTCGGCTTCACCAACGAGGAACTGCAGCTGGTCGTCAAGACTATGGGCTACGAGGGCAAGGACCCGGTCTGGTCGATGGGCGATGACGCGCCGATCGCGGTCCTCTCCCGTAAGCCCCGGCTGGTCTACCACTTCCTGAAGCAGCGCTTCGCCCAGGTCACCAACCCGCCGATCGATCCACTCCGGGAAGAGATCGTGATGGCGCTCGATGTCTACATCGGCGCCCGGCGGAGCCTGCTGGAGGAGACCGCAGAACACGCCAAACTCGTTCACCTGCCCAGCCCGGTCCTGCGCGACGACGAACTCGAGGCGCTCAAGCACCTGCCCGACCCGGCCTTCCAGGCGGCGGTGCTGCCGGCGGTCTTCGACCGGGCCCTCGGGCCCGAGGGCCTGAAGGCTGGTCTGCAGGCGCTCTGTCAGGCCGCCGAGGCGGCGGTCGATGCGGGGAAGACCATCCTTATTCTGACCGACCGGCCGATCGGGCCGGAGACGGTGGCCATCCCGATGCTGCTGGCGGTCGGGGCGGTGCACCACCATCTCATCCGCGTCGGCAAGCGCATGCGGGCCGATATCGTGGTCGAGACCGGCCAGGCCTGGGAGGTCCATCACTTCGCCACACTCATCGGCTATGGCGCCAGCGCCATCAACCCCTATCTGGCCTACCAGACCGTCGCCGACCTGGTGCTCAACCAGGGGGTGGACGGGCTCCCGCTGGAGAGGGCGCTGGAGAATTACCGCCACGCGGTCGAGGCCGGGCTGCTCAAGATCATGTCGAAAATGGGCATCTCGACCCTAACCTCCTACCGCGGGGCTCAGATCTTCGAGGCCATCGGCCTCGGCCCGGAGGTCATCGAGACCTGCTTTGTCGGCACGCCCTCGCGGGTCGGGGGCATTGGTCTGCGGGAGTTTGGCGAAGACGCCCTGGCTCGCCACCGGCTGGCCTTCGGCCCGGATCCCGAGTCGAAACTGCCCGACTACGGTTTCTACCGCTACCGCCGCGATGGCGAGTACCACGGCTACAATCCGCGGATCGTCCGGCAGCTGCAGAAGGCCGCCCGCAGCGGCAGTTACGAGGAGTACAAACTCTTCGCCCAGATGGTCTACGAGCGCGAGCCGGCCCTCTTCCGCGACCTCCTGCGCTTCCGGCGGGTCCGCGACCCCATCCCGCTCGACGAGGTCGAGCCGATGGAGAAGATCCGCCAGCGCTTCGTCACCCAGGCGATGTCGCTGGGGGCGCTCAGCCCGGAGGCCCACGAGACGATCTCCATCGCCATGAACCGTATCGGCTGCCGCTCGAACACCGGCGAGGGCGGTGAGGATCCCGAGTGGTACAAGCCGCGCCCGAACGGTGATTCGGCCAACAACAAGATCAAGCAGGTGGCCTCGGGCCGCTTCGGGGTAACACCGGAGTACCTGGCCCACGCCGAGGAGATCGAGATCAAAATGGCCCAGGGCTCCAAGCCCGGCGAGGGCGGGCAGCTGCCGGGCCATAAGGTGACCGAACTCATCGCCCGGCTGCGCCACGCGGTGCCGGGGATTCAGCTCATCTCGCCACCGCCGCACCACGATATCTACAGCATCGAGGACCTGGCCCAGCTCATCTACGACCTCAAGCAGGTCAACCCCCGGGCCAGGGTCGGCGTGAAACTGGTGAGCGAGTCCGGCGTTGGCACCATCGCCGCCGGCGTGGCCAAGGCCTACGCCGACTATGTTCTTATCTCCGGTGACTCGGGGGGGACCGGTGCCTCGCCGCTGAGTTCGATCAAGAACGCCGGCTGCCCCTGGGAACTGGGGCTGGCCGAGACCCAGCAGGTGCTGGTCCTCAACGACCTGCGCGGCCGACTGCGAGTCCGGACCGACGGCGGGCTCAAGACCGGCCGGGATGTGGTCTATGCGGCGCTGCTGGGGGCGGAGGAGTTCGGCTTCGGCACGGCGGCGCTGGTCTCCATCGGCTGCGACATGGCCCGTCAGTGCCACCTGAACACCTGTCCGACCGGGATCGCCACCCAGCGACCCGACCTGCGGGCCCGCTACGAGGGCACGCCGGAGATGCTCATCAACTATCTCACCTTCGTGGCGATGGAGGTCCGGGAGATTCTGGCCGACCTGGGCTTCCGCAGCCTGGATGAGATCATCGGCCGGACGGACCTCCTGGAGCCGGTGGAGGCGCCGCCGGGCAGCCGGGCGGCCACCCTGGACCTGCGGCCGCTCCTGGCCGATGTCGACCCCTCCGGTACCCGCCCGCGCCGCTGTGTGCAGGCGCGCAACGACCGGCCGGAGTCGGAAGAAGAGGCCCTCAACCCGCGCATCCTGGCCGACGCCCGGCCAGCGCTGGAGAACGGCACGCCGGTTCGCCTGCGCTACCAGATCCGGAACTGCCACCGGACGGTCGGGGCCACCCTGGCTGGCGAGATCGCCCGTCGCTACGGTCTCACGGGCCTGCCCGATGGCACGATTGAAATCGAGTTCGAGGGCTCGGCCGGGCAGAGCTTCGGCGCCTTCACCATTCGGGGAATGCGTCTCATCCTGACCGGCGAGGCCAACGATTACGTCGGCAAGGGGATGGCTGGCGGTGAGATCATCATCAAGCCGCCGAAGACCGCCCGCTTCGCCAGCCATGAGAACGTGATCGTGGGCAACACGGTCCTCTACGGGGCGACCGGTGGAGCGCTGTTCGTGGCCGGCCGGGCCGGCGAGCGGTTCTGTGTGCGCAACAGCGGTGCCCTGGCGGTCGTCGAAGGGACCGGTGATCACTGCTGCGAGTACATGACCGCCGGGATGACGGTGGTCCTGGGCGAGACCGGGCGGAACTTCGGCGCCGGGATGTCCAACGGCGTCGCCTACGTGCTCGACGAGAAAGGCGTCTTCCCGCGCCGCTACAATCCGGAGATGATCTCTATCGAGCGCCTGAGCGATCCCGAGGATATCGCCCTTCTCAAGAGTGTCATCCAGCGGCACTGGGAGCTGACCGGGAGCGAGCGGGCCCGGACCATCCTGGAGAACTGGGCCCACTACGAGCCGCTCTTCTGGAAGGTGGTGCCGCACCCGCCGGTGACCACCCAGCAGTCGGGCACGGTGATGGTCGTGAGCCACGGCCGCAGCGGCCAGCCGCGCCACTGAACCGCTGGGAACCGAACGATCACGCCCGCGCCTTTCGCCAGGCGCGGGCGTTTTGCCATAAGCCGGAGATGTCGGTTGGCCGACGAGGCGTCGTGGACCGGTCGGGGCGCGCCGGCTCAGCGCCACCAGGAGGAGCGCCAGCCGCTCTCCCGGTAAAGGCTGGTGGACGACCAGCGACTCTCGGCGCCCCAGGTGCTCCAGGACCAGCGGTCGGTCAGGCTCTGACGGCTGCGGCTCTCGCTTCCACTCCAGCCGAAGCTGCCCCAGGTGTTCCAGCCGGTGGTTTCGGGATAGCGCCGGGTCCCGTACCGCCCGGTGTAGGGGTTGTAGTTGCCCCAGTAACTGTAGTTATCGTAGACCGTGTCGTTGGGCCGTGTCCGGTAGTGCGGGGCGACGTAGGTGCCGTCGCGGCGAACGTACCCCTGCACGTAGAGGTCATCCCCCCACCAGGCGCTGGCGGTGGCGGTCAGTCCGATGGTCAGCCCGGTCAGAAGAACCAGCCCCAGGAAAAGACGCCGCATCACTACCTCCTCGCGCATAGCGGTATCGCCGCTCCCCCTGCACGGGCTGCAGGGGACGGATCTCACTGATCACTTCCCCGATCGTCGCCCCAGTGCGACGGGCATCGACGGGGAATGGAGCGGCGTCAGAACATCCCGGCCCGAGCGCTGAGCGCCGCCTGATAGACCGCCCGGTACTCCTGGGCGATGTGATCCCAGGTCCAGCGCTCCAGGACCAGCCGGCGGGCGGTGGCGCCCAGTTGCCGCCGCCGGTCGGGGTCGGCCAGGACCTCCACCAGCGCCCGGGCCAGGGCCGGAGCCTCGCCCTCCGGCACCAGCCGGCCGTTCTCACCATCGTGGACGACGAGCGGGAGCCCGCTCACCCGGCTGGCCACCACCGGCAGCCCGCAGGCCAGTGCTTCCAGAACCACCGTCGGCAGCCCGTCGACGTTGCCAGCCGCATCGTGGACGCTGGGCATGGCCAGGACGTCGGCGGCCTGGAGATAGCGCGGCACCTCTGGCCAGGGCACGGCCCCTCGAAGGAGCAGGCGGTCGTCCACACCGAGACGGGCGGCCAGCCGGACCAGCGCCGACCGCTCCGGGCCCTCGCCCAGGATCAGCAACCTGACGGTGGGCAGAGTGGCGGCCACCAGCGGCAGGGCCGCCACCAGGTGGTGAAAGCCCTTCTTGGGCACCAGCCGGCCGATGGCGATGACGAAGAGAGCCGTGGGCTCCAGACCCAGCGCCGCGCGGAGACGGGCCCGTTCGTCCGGCGAGACCGGGTGGAAGCGCTCGGGGTCGACGCCGTGGGGGATGACCGTCAGGCGCTCCTTCGGGGCCCCGAGGCGGCGGGCCCGATCGGCCAGTTCGGGGCTGCAGGCGATGACTGTCCGGGCCTGTCGGCAGCACCAGCCAGCCAGGGCCCGAAAGAGCGGGTTCCAGCCGGCGACAAAGACGTCTGAGCCGTGCAGGCTGATGACCAGCGGCCGGCCGGTGATCCGGGCGGCCAGAGCCGCCGCCGGACCGTTGGGGAGGACCCAGTGGGCGTGGATGAGATCGAGCGGTTGGGAGCGGTGGAGCCGGAGCAGGGCCCGCAGGGCGGCGGTCAGGTAGAGTGGAATCAGCACATAGGCGCGGGGGTCGAGCTGCTGGTCGCGGTGGAGCGCCCGGGCGTGGCCCATGATCGCCCAGGCCGGAAAGGGGGCGTAGGCGAAGCGGTCACAGCGCACCGGTCCGGGCAGCGGCCGGGCCGCCGGATCGGCGGGGGCGACGACGCTGACGGTCAGCCCCTGCCTGGCCAGGGCCTCGGCCAGCGAGCGGACGAACGGTGCGGCAGTATCGGCCGCGTGCCGTGGGTAGGAAGAGGTCAGCATCGCCAGGTGCACGGCAGAGGTCAGTCCACGAAGCGATACTTGAGGAGGGTGAGGACGGCCGGCAGGCCGTCGAGCCAGCTGATCTTCTTGCCGGCCTCGGCATCACGGGCGGCGTAGGAGATAGGCACCTCGAGGATGCGGTAGCCACGACGCAGGAGTTTGGCGGTGATCTCGGGCTCGACGTCGAAGCGGCGAGCCTGCAAATTGAGCTGGCGCAGGACCTGGGTCGGCATGAGTTTGTAGCAGGTCTCCATATCGGTGAGGCTGGTGCCGTAGAGCAGGTTGGTCAGGAGGGTGAGGAAGCGGTTGCCCAGCCACTGGCTGAAGCGCATTCGTCGGGGGCGCCCCAGGAAGCGCGAGCCGTAGACCACCTGGGCGCGTCCCTGCTGGACCGGGGCCAGGAGACGCGGGTAGTCGGCGGGGTCGTACTCGAGATCGGCGTCCTGAATGATGACCCAGTCGCCGGTGACGTAAGCCAGGGCTGTCTGGATGGCGGCGCCTTTCCCCCGGTTGACCGGGTGGTAGACGACGTGCAGGCCGGGCCAGGCCAGTGTCCGGAGCAGGTCGCGGGTGCCGTCGGTCGAGCAGTCGTCGACGACCACGATCTCGGAGACGACCGGCACCTGGCGGACGCGTTCCAGAACGGTCAGGACGGTTTCAGATTCGTTATAGACCGGGACGATGACCGAAAGGCGCACGACTCTCCCCTGCGCGCTCCGGGCCGGATTATACCCACTCTGGCCCGCGAAGGGAAGGGTCAGGCTCTCTGTCTCTCCATACTCAAGAGGCCAGCGGGAGGTCGTTAGGGACCTGATGCGCCCTTGCCGTCGCCTGGTGGTTCGTGTATATATGCCCTGCGTGCAGGCGGGGGCTGACCGACCATGACGACCGCTCTTCAGCGTATCACCGTCGCTCGCCCGGCCGGGCTGCGGGATCTGCCGGGGCAGGTTCGGCAGTTGCTGGCCTGGCGTGGGCTGCTGCTGGCGCTGGTGGCGCGCGACCTCAAGGCCCGCTATAAGCACTCGGTCATTGGCTTCTTCTGGTCGTTGCTCAATCCTCTTCTGATGATGACGATCTTCACCATCGTCTTCCAGGTCCTCTGGGCCAACAACACCATCCCCCTCTACCCGCTCTTCGTGCTGACCGGGCTCCTGCCCTGGAACTGGTGCGCCGGGGCGATCACGGCCGGTGTCGGCAGCATCGTCCACAACGGCCATCTGATTACCAAGGTGGCCTTCCCTCGCGAGGTGCTGCCGCTGGCTGTGGTGATCGCCCACGGCGTGAACTTTCTCCTGGCTCTGATCCCGCTTTTCGCTCTGCTGGTCCTTTTCGGCGCCCCGTTCACCCCGGCGCTGCTTCTGCTGCCGGGCGTGGTGCTGGTGCAGGGGCTCTTTCTGGGGGGGCTGGTGCTCTTTCTGGCTGCGCTCAACGTTTTCTTCCGGGATACAGCGGTTATCGTCGAGGTGCTGTTGCTCGGCTGGTTCTTTCTGACGCCGGTCTTCTACCGGGTTGAAGATCTGACCCGGACGGCGGCCCGGGTGCTCTACATCGTCAATCCCATGGCCTCGCTCCTGGCCTGCTACCGACAGATCTTCCTGCACGGGGTTGTCCCGGCGCCCGATTTTCTGGCCCGCACTGCGGTCGAGTGCGGGCTGATCTTTCTGGGGGGCTATCTCTTTTTCCTGCGGCTGGCTCCCCGTTTCGCCGAGGAGGTCTGATGCCGGTCGTCGTCTGCGAGCGGGTCAGCAAGCGCTTCTGGCTGGCCCACGACCGTCCGCGCTCGTTCCAGGAGCTGGTCATCGGCTTCTGGCGACGGTCGCGGGGTGGGGAGGACCTCTGGGCCCTGCGGGAGGTCACCTTCAGCGTCGAGGCTGGTGAGGTTTTCGGGGTGATCGGCGCCAACGGCTCGGGCAAGAGCACGCTCCTCAAGATCATCGCCGGCATCCTGGCGCCGACCGCTGGCCAGGTGCTGGTGCGCGGACGGCTGGCGGCCCTCCTGGAACTGGGGGCGGGATTCCATCCCGATCTGACCGGGCGGGAGAACATCTTTCTGAACGGCGCCCTGCTCGGTTTCTCGCGCGCCGAGATCGCCCGCCGGTTCGAGGAGATCGTGGCCTTCGCCGAACTGGAGCGGTTTGTCGACACCCCGCTCAAGCACTATTCATCGGGGATGCAGGTCCGCCTGGGATTCGCCATCGCCGTGAGCAGCGATCCGGAGGTGCTGCTGGCCGACGAGGTCCTGGCGGTGGGGGACGAGCGTTTCCAGCGGAAGTGCCTGGAGCGCATCGCCCACCTGGTCCGCCAGGGCGGAGCGGTGATCCTGGTCTCACACAACCTGGATCTGGTGCGCAGCCTCTGCGGCCGGGCTCTGTGGCTGGAACGAGGGGAGGTACGGGCGCTGGGGGCGGCGGCCGAGGTGGTTGACCAGTACCAGGCGGCGGTCGGTGCCCCGTCCCTGGCCGGGCGCGGATTGGCCAGCGGTATCGGCCAGCGCTGGGGCTCTCGTGAGGTGGAGATCACGCGGGTCGACCTGGTCGACCGCTCCGGCCAGCCCCGCACGGTGTTCTGGACCGGCGAGCCGTTCGCCGTCCGGATCTGGTACCAGGCCCATCGGTCGGTCGCCCGACCGGTCTTCGGGATCGCCATCCACGCCGGCGAGGGGATGGTGCTGACCGGGCCGAACACGCGCCTGGCCAATCGGCCGATCCCGGTGGTGGAAGGGCCTGGTCTGGTGGAGTACCGGGTGGAGGCGCTCAACCTGCTGCGCGGGCTCTACTATCTGACGGTCGCCGTCTACGATGAGTACCTGATCCACGCCTACGACCATCACGACCGCCTGTACGCTTTTCGGGTCGAGCAGCCGCCCGCGATCTCCGACCGGTTTGGCTGCCTCTATTTGCCGGCCGACTGGTCCCATCATCCCGGCCGCCGGCCGGCGGAGGTCCCGGTGCCGCTGCGGGCGGAGACGTAGCCCGCCGACCTGGCGTCACGACGGGAGGGCGTCTCGCGCTGGCGGTGGTACGGCTCCCGGCGCGCGACAGTCGGTGCCGTCGGCCTGGCGTCCGGGGCGGTGGTCGTCGTGCGGATCGGAGGGGCGATGGAGGCTGGTAAGCTGTACGATGCTCACTACTTCCGCCACGGCTGTGGACGCCCCTACCAGCGCGACGCCGAGTGGCTGCAGTTCTTCGACCGCATAGCGGAGCGGATCATCCAGACCATCGCTCCGCGGACGGTCCTGGACGTGGGCTGCGCGATGGGGTTTCTGGTTGAGGCTCTGCGGCGGCGTGGCGTGGAGGCGTACGGTCTGGACATCTCCGAATACGCCATCTCGCAGGTGCACCCGGACATTCGCCCCTACTGTTGGGTGGGCTCGGCCACCGAGCCTTTGCCGCAGCGCTACGATCTCATCGTCTGCCTGGAGGTGCTCGAGCATCTGCCGCCGGCGGAGACAGAACAGGCGGTGGCCAACCTCTGTCACCATACCGACGACCTTCTTTTCTCCTCCACCCCGCTGGACTACCAGGAGCCGACTCATTTCAATGTCCAGCCCCCGGAGTACTGGACGGAGCTTTTCGCCCGCTACGGCTTCATCCGCGACGTCGCCTACGACACCACGTGGTTGACCCCCTGGGCCCGGCGTTTCCGCCGGACGCGAGAGCCGCTGTCCCGCCTGGTGGCGGCCTACGAGGCCCGTCTGTGGCGTCTGGAGGCGGAGAACTGGGCCCTGCGGTCGGCGTTGCTGCAGAATCGTGAGGCCATGGCCCGGCTGGAGGGCGAGAACCAGGCCCTGCAGACCGAGGTGGTGCAGCTCCGGGCGCAGATGCAGGCGTTGAGGCGCTCTCTGACCTGGCGGGCGACCGAGCCGATTCGCCGTGTGTGGGCGGTCGTGCGCCGGCCGGGACAGGGTCGAGGTACCGGGTAAACACTGGGGCGGTGTCTATGGTCTGGCCGACTGTCAGCATCATCATTCCCAATTACAACGGTGCGTCCTATCTGCGCGACTGCCTGGCCTCGCTGCGGGAGTTGGATTATCCCACTGAGCGGTACGAGGTGATCGTAGTCGATAACGCTTCGACCGATGATTCAATCGCGGTGACGCGGCAGGCCTTTCCCGCTGTTCAGGTGGTCGTCCTGCCGTGGAACCAGGGCTTTGCCGCTGCCGCCAACGCCGGTGCTCGGGCGGCCGGTGGCGAGGTGCTGGCGTTTCTCAACAACGATATGCGCGTCGCCCCGGACTGGTTGCGGGCGTTGGTGGCTCCTCTGCAGGCGGAAACTGAGGTCGCCTGCACGGGGGGTCTGATCCTGGACTGGGAGGGGACCCGTGTTGATTTCGCCGGCGGGGTGCTGAACTTTTACGGTCATGGCTTTCAGCCGGCCTACGGCCTGCCCCGTGCGGTGGTCGACCTGCCGAGCGAACCGGTGCCGGTCCTCTTCGCCTGCGGTGGGGCGATGGCGATTCGACGGGCGGTCTTTCAGGAGAGTGGTGGCTTCGATCCCGACTACTTCGCCTACATGGAAGATGTCGACCTGGGCTGGCGGCTCTGGGTGCTGGGCTACCGCGTGCTCTTCGTGCCGGCGGCGGTGGCCTATCATCGCGGTCACGCCACTGGCCGTCGTATCCCCTGGGCGCAGCGCCGCCTGCTCTACGAGCGTAACGCGCTGGCCACGATCATCAAAAACTACGACGAGGTCAATCTGGCGCGCGCCCTGCCGGCGGCCCTGCTGCTTATGGCCCGGCGGGCCTTGGCCCGAGGGCAGATCGACCCGCGTGACTACGCGATCACTGTTCGTGCGGAACGTCCTGATGCTTCGTCGCCGGGCCCGACCGACGCTGGGGCGACGACCGGCGAGCAGAGCGCCTCGCCGGTCGAGAGTGCGGCCGTCCAGACGGTCAGCGCCGATCTCCTCAGCCATCTGGTGGCTATGGGGCTCGTGGCCGAGGAGATCGAGCGGCTGTGGGCGAAGCGCCAGGCGATTCAGCAGCGCCGCCGTCGGCCAGACCGCGAGATCGTGCCCCTTTTCCGAGCGCCCTTTGAGACCAACGACCGCCAGCCGGCGCACCTGCGGTGTCAGATGAGCCTGCAACAGGTGTTTGGAGTGACCGCGATGTTCGCCCCCTTTGTTCGTCCCCGGGTGTTGCTGGTCGTGTGGGATGTGGTCGGTGAGACCATGGCGGGGCCGGCCATCCGCTATTGGGAGATGGCCCGTGTGCTCAGCCGGGAGGTCGCGGTGACGCTGGCCGCCCGAGCGGTGGCCGGGCAGCCGCCGGCGGAGTTTGTGCTGGTGGCCTACGGGGACCAGCCAGAGCGGCTGCGGGCCCTGGTCGAGCAGCACGAGGTGATCGTCACCCAGGGCTTTGTGCTCCATCATTTCCCCTTTGTCGGCGAGAGCGGCCGGGTGCTGGTCGTTGATCTCTACGACCCCTTTACGCTGGAGGGACTGGTCCTGCGCCGTGAGCGGCCGCGCTCTGAACGCTGGCAGGTGCACGACAGCGACCTGGAGATTCTGAACGTCCAGTTGCGGCGGGGCGATTTCTTCCTCTGCGCCAGCGAGCGCCAACGCGACTACTGGTTGGGGATGCTGGCGGCCAATGGGCGACTGAACCCTGACTGCTACGATGCCGACCCGACCTTTCGCTCGCTGATCGATGTGGTGCCCTTTGGTCTGCCGGCCGAGCCGCCCCGCTCCAGCCGGCCGGTGCTCAAGGGCGTGTATCCGGGGATCGCGCCGACCGACCGGGTGATCCTCTGGGGAGGAGGGGTCTGGGAGTGGCTCGACCCGCTCACAGCCATCCGGGCGCTGGCCCTGGTCCGGGCCGAGCATCCCGAGGTAAAGCTTTTCTTCCTGGGCACGCGCAGCCCGAATCCAGACGTTCCGGAGATGCCGATCCTGCAGGCGGCCCGAGCCCTGAGCCGGGAACTCGGTCTCCTGGAGACGGCGGTTTTCTTCAACGAAACCTGGGTGCCTTACCACGAGCGGGCCGGCTACCTCCTGGAGGCCGACATCGGTCTCAGCCTCCACCGGCCTCATCTTGAGGCCCGGTTCGCCTTCCGGACCCGTTTACTCGACTACATCTGGGCGGGCCTGCCGATCATCTGCACGCGGGGCGACGACCTGGCCGAGCAGATCGCCGCCGCCGGCGTGGGGGTCGTGGTGGACCCGGAGTGTCCAGAGCAGGTGGCTGGGGCGATTCGGGCTCTGCTGGCCGAGCCCGACGCGCGGGCGACGCGGGCCGACCGTTTCGCCCGGCTGCGGGCCGATCTCACCTGGGAGCGGGCGGTGGAGCCTCTGCGCCGGTTCTGCCTGAACCCCCGGCCGGCCCCGGACCGGGGTCGGCCGACGGCCTCCACGGCCGACCAGCGTCGCCCGGACCACGGGGAGAAGGGGCCACCCACTCCGCTCTGGCGTCTTCCCCTGAAGGCGGTGGCGACCGTGCGGGCGCAGGGGCTGGCGGGGCTGCTGACCGAGGCCGGGTCGTATCTTCTCTGGCTCGGCCAGCGGGCGCAGACGGTGCCCCCGGGGACGCCGTCGGCCTCTTCCCCTCGTCGCCAGGGCCAGGGTCGGGTATAATGAAGGAAATCAGTTCTGCCGGCGCCCGTCAGATCGGCGGGCGAAGCAGCCGGGAGGAGTCTATGGCCAAGCCCAGGACCATCGGCCAGTTGCGCGCCAGCGGCTATCAGGTCCGGCCGGTCAAGGAGGAGCTGCGCCAGAACCTGATCCGGAAGATCCAGGCCGGGGAGGACCTCTTCCCCGGCATTATCGGCTACGACGAGACGGTCATCCCCCAGATCGAGAACGCCATCCTGGCCGGCCAGGACATCATCCTGCTCGGTGAGCGCGGTCAGGCCAAGACCCGCATCGCCCGCAGCCTGGTCGCGCTCCTCGACGAGGAGGTCCCGGCCATCGCGGGCTGCGAGATCAACGACAACCCCTACGCGCCGATCTGCCAGGCCTGCCGTCAGGCGGTGCAGGCCCGTGGTGACGATGTCGAGATCGTCTGGCTGCCGCGCGACCGTCGCTACGGCGAGAAGCTGGCGACCCCCGACATCACCATCGCCGACCTTATCGGCGAGGTCGACCCTATCAAGGTGGCCGAAGGTCGCTATCTGGCCGACGAGCTGACCATCCACTATGGCCTCATCCCCCGCACCAATCGTGGCATCTTCTGCATCAACGAGCTGCCCGACCTCCAGGAGCGCATCCAGGTCGGGCTGCTTAATATTATGGAAGAGCGCGACGTCCAGATCCGCGGCTACAAGGTCCGCCTGCCGCTCGATATCTACGTGGTCGCCTCGGCCAACCCTGAGGACTACACCAACCGGGGCCGCATCATCACCCCGCTCAAGGACCGCTTCGGCTCCCAGATCCGCACCCACTATCCGCGCACCATCGAGGACGAGATCGCCATTATGGAGCAGGAGCGTACGGTCTTCCCGACCGAGGGCTACGACCTGCGGGTGCCCACTTTTATGAAAGAGATCGTGGCCGAGATCACCCATCTGGCCCGTCGCAGCCCCGATATCAGCCAGCGCTCCGGTGTCAGCGTGCGGGTCTCGATCTGCAACTATGAAAACCTGATCGCCAACGCCTTCAAGCGGGCCCTGCGCTTGCGCGAACGGGTGGTGGTGCCGCGCATCAGCGATCTGATGGCCATCACTGCCTCGACCATCGGCAAGATCGAGCTGGAGACCTTCGGCGATATCCGCGAGGAACGGATCGTCGAGAAACTGGTTCAGGGAGCGGTCCTGAACGTCTTCAACCGGTATTTCCATCTCCACCAGCTGGACGAGGTGGTGGCGGCCTTCGAAGGGGGGCTGCGGGTCGAGGTCTCCGACCAGATGCCGTCGCTGCGCTACGTCCAGCAGGCGGCCGAGATCCCGGGGCTGCGCGAGGCGGTCAGTCGCCTGGGGCTGCCCGGCGACCCGGCCAGTGTGGCCGCAGCGGTCGAGTTCGTGCTGGAAGGACTGCACCTCAACCGCAAGCTGAATAAAGACCGGGCCGACGGGAAGACCCGGTATCGGGGGTGAGCCGATGCGGTACCTCTATTCGCGCTGGGACGGCACCCAGCAGATCCCGGCCCTGGATGCCGAGAGCCTGATGGAGGCCCTGGCCGACGACCTGCTGAGCGATGGCGACGTCTGGCAGGCCCTCCAGCGTCTCCTGCAGTGGGGCTACCAGGGGCCGGACGGGCGCCGGCTGCCCGGTCTGCAGGACCTGCTGGAGCGGCTGCGTCAGGCCAAGCAGGAGCGCCTCTCCCGCTACAACCTGAACTCCATCGTCGACCAGATCCGCGAGAAACTGGACCAGATCGTGGCCACCGAGCGGCGCGGCCTGCGCCAGCGCCTGGAGGAGGCCCGCCAGGCGGCCGCAGCGGCCCGTGAGCGCGGCGAGGAGCCGCCCAACCCGGCCCTGCTCGACATGCTCGAGAAGATGGTCGCCCGCAAGGAGCAGTTCCTCGATAACCTGCCCCACGACCTGGGTGGGGCTATCCGGGCGCTGAGCGATTACGAGTTCATGGACCCGACCGCCCGCCAGCTGTTCCAGGAGCTCCTCCAGATGCTCCAGCAGCAGGTGGCCCAGTCGTACTTCCAGGGCCTCCAGCAGGCTCTCCAGGGACTCACCCCAGACGACCTGCGCCGTCTGCGAGAGATGGTCCAGGACCTCAACCAGCTGCTGCGCGAGCGCCTGCAGGGAGGGCAGCCCGACTTCGACCGCTTTATGGACAAATGGGGTCAGCTCTTCCCCGGTGTCCAGAGCCTCGATGAGCTCCTCGAACAGCTGCAGCAGCGCATGCAGCAGATGCGCGCCCTCCTCGACTCGCTCAGCCCGGAGATGCGGCGCCAGTTGCAGAGTCTCATCGACAATATCCTCCAGGACGACCGCCTGCGCTGGGATCTGGCCGCGCTGGCGGCCACCCTGGAGCAACTGATGCCCAGCCGCAGCGGCCGCCAGCGTTTCCCCTTCTCCGGCGACGAGCCGCTCACCCTGACCGAGGCCCTTGATCTGATGGGCCAGTTGCAGGAGCTGGAGCAACTGGAGCGTCAGATCCGGCGGGCGCGCGATGGCCAGGCCCTGGACCAGGTCGACGCCGCCGAGGTCGAGCGGCTGCTCGGGCCGGAGGCCCGTCAGGCGCTGGAGCAGCTCCAGCAGGTGACGCGTATCCTGGAGGAGGCCGGGTACATCGTCAAGCGCGGGGCCACCTACGAACTGACTCCCCGGGCCATCCGCAAGATCGGCCAGAAGGCCCTGACCGACATCTTCGCCCAGTTGAAGCGCGACCGCTTCGGCAAGCACGTCTCGCCCTTCCGGGGCGGCGGGGGCGACCGGACCGATGAGGTCAAGCCCTACGAGTTCGGCGACCCGTTCCTGCTGGATCTGCGCGAGACGCTGATGAACGCGGTGGTCCGCGAGGGCAAGGGGGTGCCGGTCCATCTCCAGCCAGACGACTTCGCCGTCTACCGCACCGAATACCTCACCCAGTGCGCCACCGTGCTGATGCTCGACATGAGCCGCTCGATGCTGCTGCGCGGCTGCTTCCTGGCCGCCAAGAAAGTGGCGATGGCTCTCAACAGCCTGATCCGCGGCCAGTTTCCCCAGGACACCCTCTACATCCTCGGCTTCTCCGACTACGCCCGCGAGATCAGTCCGGAGATGCTGCCCCGGATCGACTGGAGCGAGTACGTCTACGGCACCAATATGCAGCACGGCTTTATGGTGGCCCGACAACTGCTGGCCCGGCATAAGGGCGGCACGCGTCAGATCATTCTCATTACCGACGGCGAGCCCACCGCTCACCTGGAGAACGGTCGCGTCCACTTCGCCTATCCGCCTACCTACCAGACGATCCGTGAGACTCTCAAAGAAGTCATGCAGTGCACCCGTGAGGGGATCACGATCAATACGTTCATGCTTGAGCGCAGCCGCTACCTGACCGACTTCGTCAACCAGATGACCCGTATCAATAAGGGCCGGGCCTTCTTCACCAGCCCCGACCGCCTGGGCGAGTACATTCTGGTCGATTACGTGGCCAACAAGCGCAAGCGCATCGGCTAAGGCTGATGCCGCTCTCAGAGCGAGAGCGCCCGTGCCCGATGATCGCCGGGGACCTGGCGGGCCGCTCTTTAGGGCCGGTTGTCCCCAGGCAGGGTGACGGCCGGCCGCAACCGGTCCGGGATAGGGTCGCGGCTGCCCCGGAGTGCTGTCGGTCCGAACCGGCTGGCCACGACCGCTGATTACGGAGGGGTTGTCCCGGCGGCGCAGGCCAGCACCGACCCGGTTCGGCAGGTCACCTCGACCGCGTCGCTCCATCCCGTCCCCTGGCGTACCCCCAGCCGCTCCAGCAACGGCCAGCGGTAGAGCCCGATCCGCAGCCGGACCACCGGCGGGAGAGCCTCGCCGGCGGCTATCGGGTGTCGATCCACGACGATCTCGCCGGGCTCCCAGATCGAGGTGGCGTAGAGCCCCTCACCCGGCGGGCCGTCGTGCTGCCCCAGCAGCCGTCCGGCCGTGTCGGTCAGATGGACGAAGACGTGGTAGTCGGCGGTCACCGGGGCCAGCGTCTCCCAGTAGAGCGTGGCCACGAGCCCGCCGGGTGCCGGCTCGACCACCAGGCCACGCAGGCGCAGGCTCTCGGCGAAGACCCCGTCGGTGGTGACCAGCGGGGGAGAGGGCGGCAGGGCGACCGGCGGGGCCGCCACTTTGACCGGCGTGACCACCGTCGCTCCCCCCAGGCTGACGGCCCGACCGTCGGGTGCTCGGAAGGTCAGGGCCAGGTGGTAGCGGCCCGGCAGGGCGTCGGGCGGAACGCTCAGGCTGACGAGGTCGGGCACCAGGTTCGGCGCTGGCCAGCGGTCCGGCGACCAGCGGGCGGCCAGCGGCTCGGCCGTGGTCCGGCTCACCGGCTGCCCCCGGTCGTCACGCAGTTCGACCTCGATGAGCCCGCCTTGGCCACCGGGTGCCCGGACCGCCCAGAGCACCTGGAGCGGGATGACGGTGCCGGGACGGATCGGCCCGGCGGCCACCTCCCAGCCCTGGAGCGCCAGCGCCGGCGGCTGCGGCGGCGCCGGCTGGCCGCCGACGACCTGGACGGTGGTGGCCAGCCGCCAGTCCGGTCCCTCAACCTGCAGACTGAGCCGGCCCGGCGGCAGTGGCCAGGGGCTTATCAGTCCGACCACCGTCCAGCCGGCAGCCAGGCAGTCTGGCAGAGCGAGCGGCCAGTCGGCCGACCGACCATCCCCGGCCAGCAGACGAACGGTGGCGGTCTGGCGGGGGACGCGCTGGCTGGTCGTCGCCGGCCAGGCCAGGAGCCCGAGGAACCGCTCACCGGCCCGAACCTGGCCCGGCACCAGCAGGTGGGGCGGGCGGGCCGGGCCGGGCGGTGGGGGCTCCAGGTGCAGGACCACGGTCTCCCCGATGAGGGTGCGGGGTCGGAGGGCCGGGTAGAGGGGCAGCCGCTGCTGGATCGTCTGCCAGCGTTCAGGGGGGTAGGCGTCCTGGTGGAGGAGGACGGTCTCGACGCCGGTGCACTGGAGCCAGCCCAGGGCCGCCGGCGAGGGGAAGTCGCGCAGGCGACGGATCAGTTCCCAGAAGGCCGGAGGGTAGAAGCCGCTGTAGCCGGCCGGGGTGGGCCGCCAGTGGAAGATCGAGAAGTATTGGTAGCGCCCCTGGCGCTCCAGCTCGGCCGGGGTGGTGAACCAGCGGTCCTCGATGGTCGGCAGTTCGATGATCGGTGTTCGCTCGGGCTGGGTGGCCAGCCAGCGGTAGACTGGCGGGATCCGGTCGGGGGGCGGAACGGGCTGGAGTGGTTGGGGAATGGCGAGGTACTCGACCAGGACGGCCAGCGTCAGCCCCAGGGTCAGGGGCCCGCGCCAGCCGGGCCGGCAGCGTCGGGTCAGGGCCGCCAGCCCCAGAGCGGCCAGAAGTCCCAGACCCAGCATCGCCACCAGCCCGAAGCGCCCGACCACCCGGATGGCCGGGTAGCCGGGGATGAGGTCGTAGAGCAGACGGTAGGGGAGCGGCAGGAGAGGTGGTCCGTCGGGGGTCAGCCGCAGGACCGGTCCCAGCGAGAGGACCAGGCCGGTCAGGGCGATGAGCGCCGCCCCGAGCCGCCGGCGCCAGGGGCCACCCCAGCCGAGGCCGCCGACCGCCAGTCCCAGGGTCAGGAGTCCAGGGAAGAGCGTCTGCTCGGTGGGGAAGGCCGGCAGGAGCCGGCCGGCCAGACTGCCGTAGAGGAGACTGGTCGTCGGGACGACCAGATAGTTCAGGAGGATGGCCGCCCCACCCTGGGCGTCGGCCAGCGTGCGCTCCAGCCCCTGCTGGTAGAGACGAAGGTAGGGCTGGGCCACCAGCCAGAGGAGCAGCCCCACCGGTGGCATGGCCAGCGCGGCCCGCCAGAGACGGTCTGGACGGCGGCCGGCCGGGTGGGTCAGGACCAGCCAGAGGAGGAAGACGCCCAGGAGCGGGACCAGAAAGAGCCCCAGGTAGAATGAGGAGAGCATCGCCAGCGTAAAACTCAGGGCGGCCAGCCCCAGATCGCGCCCACGTCCCTCGTTCCAGAAGCGCCGGACGAAAAGCAGGGTCAGCGGCAGCCACTGGGCCATGAGCACCTGGAGGTGGGTGATCTCGCCCAGGCGGTGGAATCCGAAAGCGTAGACCGCGCCGGCCAGGAGGGCCGGCCCCGGCCAGGGGCCGGCGTGCGGGCGGTCCGGTCCCTGGGCCAGGAGGTCGGTGGCCAGAGCGTAGGCGGCCAGGGCGCTGGCCCAGAAGCTCAGGAGCAGGAGGAGGTTGTAGGTCAGGACCGGCTGACCGGTCAACCAGAGAAGGGGGGCGGCGAAGAGGGCGATTCCCAGCAGGCTCTCCGAGAAGGCCAGGCTCTCGGGCTCGGGGTAAAAGATATTGGCGGCGTAGAGGTGCCACGGGTCGCGGACGGCCTGATGGACGACCCAGGCCAGGATCCAGGTGTTGAGCAGCGGGTCCCCGTGGCTGTGAACGGCGTCGGCCAGGTGCCAGACCAGGGGAAAGGTGGCGAGGAGGCTCCAGAGCAGGTAAAGCAGAGCGGCGATCAGGTGCGGGAGCCAGTTCACGGGCGGACCTCGACCTGAATCGTGATGGGCAGGAGGATCTGGTGGGTGCGGGTGTTCTGGGGACCCTGGGCCGCCAGGCGCTGGCCGGTGGCGGCGTCGTAGAGCCCGACCAGGAGGCGGTACGGACCGGCGGGGAGATCGGCCGGCAGCAGGACCTGGTGGCGGTCGGCCAGTTCGAGTCCCACCGGCCAGTCGCCGGTCGGGTAGGCGCCGTCGGCCGGCATGGCGTCGCCCTGGGCGCGCGTTTGGCCGGCGCTGTCCACGAGGTGGACGAAGACCGTGTAGTCGCGAGGGGGCCGGGCCTCAGCCCGCCAGAAGAGGTCCACGGTCAACCGCTCGCCGGGGCGAGCGGTGGTCGGCGTCACCGTGGCTCCCAGGAGGCGCGGTCCCTCGGGATAGCGCCAGTCGAGTGGGAGGGCGATGGCGGTGCGGTCGAGCGGAGGGCCGATCGTCGGGAGCGTGCCGGCGACGATGAACTCGGCGTCGGGACCGCTCTGGTCGGTCCGGCGGAGGGGGGGGCCTCCCGGCGGGTAGAGGCCCACCACCACCCGGTAGGCCTGGGGGGAGAGGTCGGCCGGCAGGGTCAGGGTGTGGACGTCGCGGATATAGAAGGCGGTCAGCCAGCGGCTGGTCGGAATGCCGCCGGGGTGCTCGTGGTCGGACTGAGCCACGGCCCGGCCGCCTGTTCGCTCCATAATCTTGACATAACTTCGGTAGTTCTGGGTCAGCGGTCGCCGGGCCTGCCAGTAGAGGGTGATGGTGACTGTCTGGCCGGGATGGGCGACGGCGGGTGTCCGGTCGGCGCCGAGGAAGAGCACCGCGCCGGCCAGATCGACGTGGGCTGGCCAGGGCAGGCCGCGGACAGCCTCGGGGGGAGAGGTGTAGCTGAGCCAGTCGGTCCAGCGGTCGAGGGCGGTCTTGCCGAGCCCCAGCGTGGCCAGCGCCAGGAGGAGACCGAGGGTCTGGCGAGGACCGAGGCCCGGGACGGCGGCCATGGTGGGCGGAGAGATACCGGCCGCTGGCCGCCGGCGGTGCCAGAGGAGCCAGCCGAACACGGCCGGGAGGCCCAGGGCCAGGGTGGCCAGCGACCAGGCCTCGGCCAGTTGCTGGAGAGGGGTGCGAATCGGGCGGACGGTGAGGAGGTGGTCGCCGGCCGGCAGGGCGACGGCCAGGAGCCCTGCCGGCCCCCAGGGGAAGGGCTGAAGCGTCTCTCCCTCGCGGGTCACCGCCCAGGTGGGGAAGTAGAACTGGTGGAGGACCAGGGTGGCCGGCGCGGGCAGGCGCACGGCATAGCGCCAGGTCAGGGGGTCGAGGGCGGTCCAGGTCACCTGGCTGCCGGGCGGCAGGTACTCAGTCAGGACGGCGCCGGGCGGCCGGTCGTCAGGGCCGGGGCGCGCCTGCACCCAGATCGGGTAGTACTCGCCGGCGCTGGTGGTGCCGATGGCCCCGACCTCCCGTTCGAACCGGGCGAGGTCGGCTGGTCCCTGGGGCTGGTAGCTCAGAAACGGCCCCCGGGGGTAGAGGTGAGGCAGGCTGGCCCCGATGAGAAGCAGCATCAACCCCCCCAGGAGCCAGGGCCAGTGGCGACCGAGGCCCGCAGGGACGCTCAGCCCGACCATGGCCAGACCGGCCAGCAGGCTGGTGGCCAGGGCGGCTGGTCCCAGCAGGCGCCAGGGGAACTCGGTGAAGGCCAGAAGAGGAACGTGCTGCCAGACCGGCGCCGAGGGTGGCAGCATCAGAAAGACCGCCAGCCCCAGCGTTCCCCAGCCAAAGAGCACGAACGGCCGCAGGATCGGCCGGCTCAGGGCCGCTCCGGCCAGCAGGGCCAGGAGAACGTGGGCGGTCCCCAGGGTGAACGGCCATGGTGGGTTGGCGGCCCGCCGGTCGACCACCGGCGAGGGCTGGAAAAGTTCGGGCAGGCTGACGAAGTGCTCGGCGAAGTGGAAGTAGCCCTGAGTCAAAAGGTGCAGGTGGACCAGATGGCGCTCGCCCAGGGCCGGCAGCCAGAAGAAGGCGGTCAGGCTGGCGCTGAGAGCGGCGGCCAGTCCCAGAGGAAGAAGAGGGCGCCAGGTCCGCTGAGTGCCGACCACCACCAGGCCGTAGAGGGCCAGGAGCGGCAGGGTCAGCAGAGCGCTGATGTTGTGGCTGAGGACGACGGCGCTCACCGCGAGAGTCGTGGCCAGCAGGGTGGCAGGACCTGGAGCCTGAACCAGGGCGTGGGTGGCGGCGAAGGCCAGCGGGGCCAGGGCCAGGGCCAGAAACTGAGGGAGATCCCCCTGGACGTAGGCCTCGCGGAACCGGAAGGGGACGTACAGGTAGGCCAGGGCGGCCAGGAGAGCGGCCGGCGGTGGCAGGAGCCGACGGGCCCAGAGATACATCGCCGGACCGTGCAGGAAAAAGACAGCCAGCAACAGGACCTTGAGGGCGCTGTCGAAATCGAGCCCCAGCTGATGAAGCCCGACCAGGAGGTAGGTGCTCAGCGGGGCGTAGTAATTAAAGAGCGGAAAGCCGAAGCCAAAGGCGAAGTCGGGCGCCCAGCGTGGGTAGAGATGGCCGCTGGCCAGGAGGTGGGAGAGTTCCACCGCCCGGTAAAGGTGGAGAACGAGGTCGGCCATATCGGGCATGCCTGGCTGGAAGAGGGGGCCCAGGGCGAAGAGAGCGCCGGCCGTCAGCACCACCATGGCCCGGAGGTCATCACCACGAGTGGTCCAGACGGCCCGGAGCCTCCGGCTCACCGCCGGCCGTGGGCGATGGGTGGACCAGGCCATCATCGGCGGGGCTCCTTCCCCGGCGCGAAGGGGCCGAGAGCGACCCACTCCCGGCCGTCGGTCAGGCGCAGTCGTTCCAGGCCGGGGTAGGTGTAGAGGCCTGTGCGGACGGTCAGGGGACCGGCGGCGGTGCCTGGCCAGGGGATGGCGAATGGGGTGAGCAGCCGGTCGCCGGGCGCCCAGTCGGCCGGAGCGGCGAGCGGACCATCGGCCTGGGCCAGCCGCTCGCCGGTCGGGCTGACCAGATGATTGAAAACGTGGGGGACGGTGGTCTGCCCGGTCTCCTCAACCTGCCAGTAGAGGTCGAGGTGAAGGGTGTTGTCGGCCAGGCGAGCGCGGTAGCCCAGCAGGCGCAGACCGTTGGTGAAGCGCCCATCGGGCACGGTCTGTTCTCCGGCCGGAGGCGCGGCCGGCAGAACCAGCACCTGGACCGGCCCGCTGGTTGTCGCCGGCCAGGCGGCCGCCGGCTGGGGGGAGCCGTGGGCGGCCAGCCAGGCGGCGGCTGGCGCCTGGGGATCCATGACCAGGTAGACGGCCGGGCCGCTGGCCGGCAGCGGCAGGAGACGGGTGGCGTCGGCCAGGCGGCGGGGGCTGCCAGCCAGGTAGGCCTGGACGCGCCAGGTGTCGTCGCGGGCCAGGGTATAGAGGGGGGATCCCAGAGAAGCGGCCAGGTTCTGGGCAGCCTGCCGGGCCTGGAGATGGATCTGGAGCGGCACTCCGTAGAGGGGAGTGGCGCGACCGTCGGCCAGAGCGGCGAGGAAGCTGACGAAGAGCCCGAGGGCCAGGGCCGTGGCGGTTCCCAGTCCGGCCCAGGCCAGCCAGCCGAGCCGCGTGCGGCTGGCCAGCCAGGTAAGGGCCAGGGCGATGATCAGGAAGGGGGCGGGAAGGAGACTGATAGCGTAGTGCGGCTGGAACGGGAGTGGCAGGAGACTGAGAAAAAGTCCGGGCAGGAGCAACCAACCCAGCAGGAAGGCGGCGCGGGCGGTGCGGACGGTGAGCCATTCGTGGGCCAGGAGGCCGGCTCCCAGGGCCAGAAGGGCCAGGAGCAGTGCCTGAACGAGGCGCCAGGCCCAGACCAGCGGGCCGGCTGGGGAGAGAGAGGCGAGGTCGGCGTAGGGCAGCCCGGTGGCCACCAGCCAGGGACGGAGCAGGGTCAGGGGCTGGAGGGTGAGGTCTGGTGGAGTGGTCAGGGCTGGCGTGGTGGTCTGGGCCAGGGTCCAGAGGTAGGGGAGAAAACCCAGGGCGCTCAGGCCGGCGCCCAGGGTCAGCGGTGCCAGCCAGCGCCGCCGGGGTGGTTGCAGGGCCGGGCCGAGGAGGAAGAGCGGGCCCAGGGCCAGGGCGGTGGGATGCAGCTGAACGGCCAGGGCGAAGAGGCCCAGAGCCGGGAGGAGAGACCAGGGGCGGTTCTGAGCGATCGCCTGCCAGAGGAGCAGCAGGGCGCCGAGAAGGAAGACGGGCAGCGCGTCCTGGGCCCAGATCTTACGGCTGTAGACGATGGCCGTCGGACTGACCGCGTAGAGGGTGGTGGCGACCAGAGCGACGGTCGGATCGGCCAGGCGGCGGGTCAGGGTGGCGGTCAGAGCGACGGCTAGGGTGTTGAGCAGGGCGATGAAAGCGGTGGCCACCAGCGGGTGGCGGTCCAGGAGAAGCGGCAGGGCCAGCAGATAGACAAAGGCCGGAGGGTTAGGCAGGCCAACCGAGGAGGGGATGCCGGTGGTGACCAGGTTGCCGGCCAGGAGGTGAGCCGTTCGTTCCAGCGCCCAGACCTCGTCGGTTTTGAACTCGGCCCGGTCGAGGCCGAGCAGGCGGCCCAGGGCCGCCAGGGCGCAGAGGGTTACCAGGGTCAGGCGGTGGTCGGCGGTTGGGAGCCAGGTGCGGCGCACGGCCTCTCCGGCAAAACAAAGGCCGGCGGAGATCGCCGGCGGAGCGCTGTCAGTATACGCTGTGGGCTCCAGGGCGTCAAGGCGCGGTCACCGTGCCGGGGTATATCCGCAATAGAAGCCGGCTCTGGGTGAGATCAGAAGGGACGCGCTTCTGGCCGTGATCTCGTTTCCCCTATCCGCGTGTCGGGCGCGGACGGAGGAGTGTGCGTGATCTGAGGAACCAGACTGCTCCCAGCGGCAGCGACACGGCGATGGCGTTCTCACAGGGAAGACCACGGTATATGGTAGGCGCATGGTCAAGGTAAATTGGGAGAGGGTGAGCTGTGTACCCTGAGGCCGCACACCTAAACGAAAAAGCCCCGGCGCTGCGCACACAGCCCGGAGCATGGCCAGGCCGAGCGGCCCGACCTGGCGAGAGCATTCTACCCCAACCCCTCTCCCCGGTCAAGCCCCTCTGGCCCGGCTGGTCGCCTCTGTAGCAGGTCTGTAGCAGGAAAGAGCGGGGCGCCAGTCGCCTCCGGTGGCCGGCGACGCCCCGGCCCTCCCCGCATGGCCCGGTCCGTCCAGGCCTGCCTGGAGCGGGAGACGGGACTCGAACCCGCGACAACCTGCTTGGAAGGCAGGCACGCTACCGCTGCGTCACTCCCGCCTAAAGAAAAAGGGTGCCGAAGGGGAGATTTGAACTCCCACGGGCGCACGGCCCACGACGCCCTGAACGTCGCGCGTCTGCCAGTTCCGCCACTTCGGCCCGGGTGGGCGACAGAGGACTCGAACCTCTGGCCTCACGGATGTGAACCGTGCGCTCTCACCAGCTGAGCTAGTCGCCCACGCTCGCATCCTAAATTATAGGGGCCCGCCTCCACTCTGTCAACCCTCTGCGTCTGACTGACCTCTTCCGCATTACCTCGGAGGCGACCCCGGTCCACTGGAGGAGCAGCACCAGCGCGCCTGCTCTCCCGTACCCACCGATCCGGCGTCGGTGCAAAAGCCCCGACCGTTCCCTCCGGTCTGTGGGGCCGACCGCTGACGGCAGGCCCGTCCTGGCCCCGTCCGGAGCCGTCGGCCACGGGTCGGCGACTGATCGGCGGCCCGGCCGCTGCCGCCGGGACGCGTGGACGGTTTCCCGACCACGCCGGGGCTGATCCAGACCGGTGAGGATGCCCCTCCGCCGGGAGCCGGCGTGAGAAGACGTGGCGGGAGCGACCGCTTCTGCTACAATGAGACCGATGGCCCGCGAGATCGAGATCAAGTTCGCAGTAGACGACTTCGGCCCGGTCCGGGCGCGCCTCCAGACCCTGGGAGCCCGCAATGGCCACCGGGTCTTCGAGGATAACCTGGTCTTCGATGACGCCCAGGGCTCCCTCCGCGCCCGTGGCCTACTCCTCCGCCTGCGGCGGGCCGAGCGGATCACGCTCACAGTGAAGGTTCCGCAGCCCGACCCCCGCTTTAAGGTCCGCGAGGAGATCGAGGTCACCCTCGACGACTTCGACCGCGCTCGCCAGCTCCTGGAGACCCTGGGCTTCCGACCGGTCCAGCGCTATCAGAAGGTCCGCGAAACCTGGCGGTTGGGGGCCGTCACCGTCGCCCTCGACGCGCTGCCCTTCGGCCGCTTCGTCGAACTGGAAGGTCCCCCGGCCGCTCTGGAACAGGTCGTCCAGGCTCTCGGCTTCCGTCTGGAGCAGGGCCTCCGCCAGTCTTACCTCGATCTCTACGCCGCTCTCTGCCGGGCCCGGGGTCGCCCGGTCGGCGATATCGTCTTCGACCATCCGCCGACCGACCCCTGATCGCCTGGCCGACCGTGATGCGTCTTGCTCGGGCCAGGGAACCCGGGGGTGACAGCGGCGCTCGCACCGGTCGCGCTCACGGAATCCCGGCCGCGGAGAGTGCCCCAGTGGCCAGACTCTCCTCTTCGGTCGTGAAAACGGGGGCGGGAGGAGGGCCGTCCGGCCGGGCTGGTCGCCGTCGGTATCAGGCTCCCAGAGCCTGGTCGAAGAACTGGCGGATCCGCTGGCTGTAGAGGGCGCGGTCGAGGAAGTAGACGCCACAGTGGCCGGCCGGAGCCACCCAGAGGTCTTTGGGCTGGCCGGCCGCCGCGTAGAGACGGTAGGCGTGGCTGACCGGCACCGTCCGGTCGTAACGGCCGTGGATGAGCAGGATCGGCCGGGGAGCGATCTGACCGATCACAGCCTCGGGGATGACATCACGAAAGCGGAACCCCGCCCGCTGTTTGAGCAACCGGTCGGCCACCGCCAGGATCGGCCCCGGTGGAAGGTGGGTCGCCTGGCGCAGTCGCCAGGCCACCACCTCGCTCTGCCGGGCGAAGGCGCTGTCGGCCACCACCGCCCGGATGCGCGGGTCGTGGGCGGCGGTGAGGATGGCCACCGCCGCTCCCATCGAGAAGCCGATGACGCCCACCCGCCCTCCGGGCACGCGCTGAAGAGCGGTGTCGATCGCCGCGCTGAGGTCGGCCACCTCGGCGTAGCCCAGCGTGATGGGGGCCGGGGCGCTCTCGCCATGCCCACGGTGGTCGAAGAGGAGCACGTTGTAGCCGTGCCGCCAGAAGAGAGCGGCGATGCCCAGCAGATCGCTCTTCGAGCCCCGGTAGCCGTGGCAGCCGATGATGATCCGCCGGTCGTCGGGCCGGGGAAACCACCACCCGGCCAGCACCAGCCCGTCGCGGCTGCTGAAGGCCAGTGGCTCATAGGGCAGCCCGACCTCTAAAGGTGTCAGCGGCGAGAGCCCCCGCGGATCGTGGTTCGCCGGTTGGGTCAGCCGCCGGACCAGATAGTAGGCTGCTCCAACGGTGCTGGCGGCCAGACCCAGCGCCGAAACGGCCAGCCGTCGGGCCATGCGGCGCGGGCGGCGCTGCTTACCCACCCGACGCCGGCCGGGAAGCCGTACGCGCAACCCCACACCCATGCTCACCGCTCTCCAGGGCTCGTCCGACCTCTCCTCGGACGGTCAGCACTATGATACCATAGAGGCCGCACACGCGATGCCGACTCTGCCTGCAGGGAGCCACCGATGGATTTGGGACTTACCGGCAAGGTCGCTATCGTCACCGCCGCCAGCCGTGGTCTGGGCCGGGCCGTGGCCTTCGCCCTGGCCCGCGAGGGCGCCGATGTCACCATCGCCGCCCGCGACCCGGCGCGTCTGGAGACCACCGCCCAGGAGATCCGCCAGGCCACCGGCCGGACGGTCCTGGCTGTTCCAGCCGATGTCACCCGGGCCGAGGACATCGACCGCATTATCGCCCAGACGGTCGAGCGCTTCGGCCGCATCAATATCCTGGTCACCAACAGCGGCGGTCCTCCCGCCGGCACCTTCTTCGACTTCGCCGACGCCGACTGGCAACGCGCCTTCGAGCTGCTGGTCCTGAGCGCCGTTCGCCTCATTCGGGGCGTCGTCCCCTATATGCGCCAGCAGGGGGGCGGCCGGATCGTCACCATCACCGCTCTGGCGGCCAAGCAGCCGCTCGATAACCTCATCCTCTCGAACAGTCTGCGGGCCGCCGTGGTCGGGCTGATGAAGTCGCTGGCCAACGAACTGGCCCGTGATAACATCCTGCTCAACAACGTGATGCCGGGGCGGATCTACACCGAGCGGGTCCAGCAGCTCGATGCCATCCGGGCCCAGCGCGAAGGACGCAGTCTCGAGGAGGTGGCCCGGTTGGCCGAGGCCCAGATCCCGTTGGGACGGTCCGGACGGCCAGAGGAGTTCGCCAACGTGGTGGCCTTCCTCTGCTCGGAGGCGGCCAGCTACCTCACCGGGGTCTCGATCCCGGTGGACGGGGGCTGGTACCGTGGCCTCTACTGAGGCCGGCGCGCTCCTGAGCCGACCCACTCGACTGGGCTGCGCGCCCGGTGTGACCCGGCCCGGTGTTCTTATGCCGGCCACCCGCCGTGATGGGCCGGGCGGCCGCCACAGGGATCCCGCCGGGCTGGTCGCCGGCGGTGACCGTTGCGCCGAGGCGCGGCCTCGGCCGGCGTGAACTCTCCGGGCGCGAGAAGGGAAGCCATGGGCGTTGCGGAGACCATCCGTCAGGAGATCCTGACCCGCCAGGAGCGGACGCGCGATCTGGCTGCGGCCCGCCGTCTGGCCGGCCTTATCGTCATCGGCCGCTCGTTCTACGACCGCTGTGGCGACCTGGCCTATCTCACCAACCACTTCCCGCCTTTCCCGACCACCGAGTTCTCGCCGGTCGCCCGTGGACTGGGCCACGCCTGCCTGGTCCTGCCGGTGCGGGGAGCACCCACCCTTATCGCCGACGGCCGGGCGGTCCGACGCGACCTGGTGGTGGTCGACGATGTCCGGGTGACCAACGATCTGGTCGAAGGGCTGGTCCTGGTCCTGCGCGAGAAGGGACTGGAGCGCGGACCGGTCGGGCTGGTCGGGACCGATCTCCTGCCGCTGGCGATGGAGCGGGCGCTGCGCCAGGACCTCCCGGCCCTCGACCTGGTCCCGGCCGACGATCTGGTCCGTCACCAGCGGCTGCTCAAGAGTCCAACCGAGCAGGCGCTGCTGGCCCGGGCGGCCCAGGTGGCGGAGGCCGGGCTGCGGGCGGCGGTGGCGGCGGCCGTCGGCGGGGGCGTGCGGGAGTGCGATATCGCCGCCACGGGCATCGCCGCCGCTCTCCAGGCCGGGGCCGATTTTGTGCGCTATCTGCGCGTCCACTCCGGCCCCTGGTCGGGCACCAGTTCGCGCTGGCCGCCAGCCACCGACCGCCTGGTCCGCGAGCACGACATCGTCACCCTCGATATTATCGGCGCCTGCCAGGGCTACCAGTTCGATGTCCTGCGGACCACCCTCTGCGGCGAGGCGCTGGAGGAGCAGCGGCGGCTGATGGACGCCGCCCTGGCCGCCACCGAGCGAACCGTCGAGGCGGTCCGGCCGGGAGTGCGGGTGGCGGACCTGGTGGCCCTGGCCCACCGCTGCCTGGACGAGCGCGGCTACGGCGCCTACGCCTCGCCGTTCATCGGCCACGGCATCGGTCTGGAGACGGTCGAGGCGCCGCTGCTTCAACCGGGTGTGGAGATGACGCTCCAGCCGGGGATGGTGCTCTGCATCGAGCCCAGCCTCCGTATCCCCAACTGGGGAGGGTGCTGTGTCGAAGAAGAGGTGCTGGTCACCGAGGATGGCTACCGTCCTCTCACCACGTTCCCGGCCCGGTTGTGGTAGCACGGCGCGGCGCCGCCTCCGAGCGGTCGGGGCGATGCTCCCGCCGTCTCGGTGAACCAGCCTCCGGTCTGTGGCTCGCCAGAGGGCCGCGTCACTGGACCGGTCTGCCCTGGGCTTCTCTCAGCGCCGGGTGAAATAGAGGACGAGGGCGACGAAGAGGGCGATGGCTCCCAGCAGGGCCGACTCGTCCCAGCCGGTGGTCTGGGCCAGTTCGTGCAGCGGGACCCGGACGAGGCGCCAGACAAACTCGACCAGGCTGACCAGAAGGTCCCAGACGATCATCGTGCCTGCCCTCACTGTCGGCGGCCCCTCCGGAGACCGGCCTGCGCGGCCGATCTCCGAAGGCGCCACGGCGAGAGCACCGTGGCGCTCCCTTGACCATCTATTGTACCTCAGACCATCAGACGACAGTGGTGGCTGGCGCCGGTAAGTCAGCCTGGTATTTGCGGCGGCCACCCGCAGAGCCAGCAGCCCGTGGGCGAGGCTCCCGGCGAGGCCCACCGACCCGTCCGGTCCCCGCGCTCAGGGCGCGGGGGAGAGCCCGGTCTCCGTGGCCGGTCGGTGTCCGCCGTAGGCGGTGGGAGCGCTCTCAGACGCTGGAGCGGCGGCGCGGCGCGCGCTCCGGGCTGGTGCTCAGGGTCACGTAGATAACGACGGCCTCGACCAGCGCGGCGCCGACGGCCGCCGCCAGGACCGAGGGCACGTCGGGCGTGTTGTGGGCTCCCAGAATGCCGATGATAATGCCGACCAGGGTCGCCCCCACCACGCCGAGGAGCCCCTCACCAATGATGTTGTACCCCTGCTCACCGCAGGCCCGCAGGATCAGATGGGCGATCAGGCCGATCACGAACCCGGTGACAAGCCAGACCAGGACGAGCATCCGACTGCTCCCCTTTTTTCGCCGGCCAGGGTCGGCCGGCTGGAACTCCGGGCTGATTGTAGCCGCTCGGCACGCCGGCGTCAACCGGTCTGAACGGTCGCCCCGCATTCGCGGGCGATGCACTGGTCGAAAGCTGCCAGCAGCCGGGCGAAGAGAGGGCCCGGCTGGCCAGTCCCAACCGGTTGCCCGTCCACCGCGACCACCGGACTCAGTTCGGTGTTGGTGCCGGTCAGGAAGATCTCCTCGGCCTCGTAGAGCCGCTCGGCCGGAAGGGGGTCCTCCCGGACGGCCAGACCGAGGTCCTGGGCGATCTCCAGCACCACCGCGCGGGTGATTCCGGGCAGGATGTAGTTGGTCAAGGGCGGCGTCCAGAGGCGTCCCTGATGGACGATGAAGACGTTGGCGGCCGTGGCCTCCATGACAAAGCCGTCGCGGACGAAGACCGCGTCGTCGGCTCCCCGCCGCTGGGCCCGTTCCCGAGCCAGGGCGTTGGGGAGAAGCATGGTGGTCTTGAGATAACAGCGGGCCCAGCGGTCGTCGCTCACGGTCACCACCCGCAGGGCTGGCCGGGGTCGGACACGCGGCGCCGGCCGGGCGAGAGCGATGACCGTCGGCCGTTCGGTAGCCGGCAGGCCGTGCAGCCGGGGCGCCACTCCCCGCGTGACCTGGAGGTAGACCGTGGCCTCGGTCAGCCCCTGACGGGCGACCATAGTATCCATCACCTGGCGGAGCTCGTCGAGAGGTGGCAGCGGGAGATCGATCCCGGCGGCCGAACGGGCCAGGCGCTCCAGATGCTGGGCCAGGCGAAAGGCCCGGCCGTGGTAGTAGCGCACGACCTCGTAGATGCCGTCGCCGAACTGCAGTGCCCGGTCCTCGACCGGGACCATCGCCTGGTGATAGGGCACGAACTGTCCGTTGACGTAGACCAGCGGCTCGGTCATCGGTGATCCTCCCCCAGCCGGCCGTCACCAGTTCGTAAACGACCCGTCGAGACGGCGCAGATGCGGCAGTTCCCGCATCTGGAAGGGCGAGCGGCGGGCCGCCTCGCGGTCGAACTCGATCCCCAGTCCGGGGCGCTGCGGCGGCAGAAGATAGCCATCCTCCCACTCGACCTGGACCGGCACCACGTCGGTGAGCATGGTGCCGGGCCGGCGCGGCTGCTCCTGGACGCCGAAGTTGCTGCAGGCCAGATTCAGGTGCAGGCAGGCGGCCGTCGAGACCGGACCGAGGGGATTGTGAACCGCCAGTTTGATGTAATGGGTCTCGCACCAGCCGGCGATCTTCTTGGCCTCGGTGATACCGCCGACGATGCAGAGGTCGACGCGGGCGTAATCGATGAGGTCCTCTTCGATAAGCTGGCGGAACTCCCACTTGCTGGAGAACTGCTCGCCGGCGGCCAGAGGGACCTGGGTCTGCTGCCGGAGCAGACGGTAGCTCTGCGGGTTCTCGCAGCGGATCGGATCCTCGATGAAGAAGGGCCGGTACGCGGCGGCGGCCCGGCAGAACTGGATGGCGTCGGCCGGGTCGAGCCGGGTGTGGACGTCGAAGCAGATCTCGATTTCGTCCCCGATCGCCTTGCGGACCGCCTCCAGCTGCCGCAGCCCCTGGCGGATGGCCCAGGCCGGCTCCAGGATCTCCCCCTGCTGGGGCAGGCCCCAGCGGACAAACTTCCAGCCCTCTTCGACCGACTGCCGGCAGCTCTCGACCAGGCTCTCGATGTCGGGACCATGGCCCACGTTGTGAGGGTAGCAGACGACGCGGTCGCGCACCCGGCCGCCCAGAAGTTCGTAGACCGGCACGCCCAGAGCCTTGCCCTTGATGTCCCAGAGGGCGATGTCGATGGCCGAGAGGGCGCTGCTCAGGACGCGCTCGGCGGGGAAGAAGCCGCCCCGGAAGAGCACCTGCCAGAGGTGCTCGATACGGAAGGGGTCCTGGCCGAGCAGCAGCGGCTTGAAGTGCTCGAGGGCGCCCATCACCGCCAGTTCGCGGCCGGTCAGCCCGGCCTCGCCGACTCCCGAGATGCCTTCGTCGGTATCCACGACGACGAAGAGGAAGTTGCGGAAGCCTCCCCAGACGGGGAAGGCCTCGATGTTCCGGATCTTCATCGGGGCTCCTCAGGTGGAAGGTGTCCCTGGCGATTGTAGCATGGTTGGCGATGGGGGAGAAGGGCCCCCGGGGCTCCAGGGAAGCCCTGGAGCCCCGGGGGCTGAGGGGATGCCGGCGGGCGCCGTCTACGGTCGGCGCCGCAGGAAGAGGCCGGCGCTCAGAGCGGCCAGCCCGCCGCTGGTCAGGGCCAGCAGGAGCGAGGCGGTCGGTCCACCGGCCCGTGGCAGGGCGACGCGGGCGGCTACCGGCGTGGGGGTGGCCACGGCCCGGGCGACAACCGGTGTGGGGGTGGCCACGGCGGCTGCCACCACAGCCGGAGGTGTCGGGGTGGCCACGGCCGGCGCCGGCGTCGGTGTTGCGGTCGGCGCGGCCGGAGCGGGGGCCGGCGGCGCCGGCGTTGGGGTGGCGGTCGGGGTCGGCGATGGCGCGGCCGGTGCCGGCGTCGGGGTGGCGGTGGCGCCTGGCGGCGGCGTCAGGGTCGGGGTAGGCGTGGCCGTGGCCCCGGGCGGCGGGGTCGGCGTCGCCGTGGGGGTCGGCGTGGCTGTGACCACGGCCGGCGCGACCACGGTGGCGGTCGGCGTCGGGGTGAAGACCACCTGCCCGCCCGGCGTGGCCGTCGGCGTGGCGGTCGGGGTGCGGGTCGGCGTCGCGGTGGTGGTCGGCGTGCTGGTGGGAGTGGCGGTCGGCCCGACCGGCGTGCGGGTCGGTGTGAGCGTGCTGGTCGGCGTCGGCGTGGGCGCCGGGCAGGTGATCCAGAAGACCTTATCCTTGACGCCGGAGCGGCCCTCCTGGGTCACCTCGACCTTGAAGTGCCGGCGCTCGCCGGTCGGATGCGGGTCAGGGAACGGATTGTAGGTCTTGGTGAAATCGAACCCCTTGCCGTTGACCGCCGGCGTGCCGCTCCAGGTGTCGTTGATGACCACCGTCCCGGCATCGCTGTTGGGCGGCCAGGAGGTCACCTTCAGGGTGCCGCTGCTGGCATCCATGCTGAATCCCTGGACCACCAGGATGCAGACCTCGATCTGCGGTTCGTTGTTGGGGCCGGGCCGGCTGCGCTCCTCGGGACCGACTTTGATCGTTCCCTGGGAGTCGGGCGTGTGCTGCTGGGCCTGGACGGGCACCGAGAGCACGATGGCCATCGTGCCGGTGACCAGCGCCAGCAGGGCGGTGAGCGTGGCCAGGATCATTCGATACGTGCGCATGCGCCTCCTTTCGTCAATGCCCGGTGCGACCGCTCGGGCGGTCTGAGAGGGTCAAGGCAAGCGCTGGTCAGGACGCCTCTGGGAAGAGCGCGGGCCGGCGGGGTGCAGGTCAGTGGGAACGGTGAGGGCCTGGGGGATGGCGGAGGGGGTAGGGGAGTAACGCTATTGGTCACCGGCGGCCCTCGATGGCGGGGCCGCTCCCGAACCTTGGCGGAGTTCTTCCCTGGCCTCCAGCGACCAGATACACGTTGCCACCGGCTGTGCGCGCAACACCCGTGCCACTATCCGGTCGCCGGGTCAGGGATGGCCTAAGTACGGATACTTGTTTTTCTCCGTACTCGTACTCATCGCCGTCGGTGTTCAGAAGGACGTCGGCGGTGTACAATTCGGTGCCAGAGGGAGAGGCCGATGTCGCTCACCGCCGCGCTCAAGGCGTACGCCCGCTCGATTGGGCTGGATGTGGTGCGGATCGCCCGGGCCCGGCCCTGGCCTGAGGTCGAGGCGGTAGTCGTCAGTCGGGTCCGGGCTGGCCTGATGGACGGTCTCCCCTGGTTTACTGAGGAGCGGGTGCGGTTCTCCTGCAACCCCGAGAACCTGCTCCCCGGCGTGCGCTCCATCATCGCGGTGGCTCTCAACTACTACACCCCGGCCAGTCCGCCCCCAGACGACCAGCCCCGGGGCCAGATCGCCCGCTACGCCTGGGGCAGCGATTACCATACTGTGCTCAAGGAGCGGCTGGCGCTCCTCCGCGACTTTTTACTGGCTCGCGCGCCTGGCGCTCGCTGCGTCATCAGCGTGGACACCGGCCGGATCGTCGACCGGGCGGTGGCGGTCCAGGCCGGGCTGGGCTGGTACGGCAAGAACACCTGCGTCCTGGTGCCCGGCTACGGCTCCTGGGTCTTTCTGGGGGAACTGCTGACGACCGTGGACCTCGACCCCGACCCGCCGCTCCGCAAGCACTGCGGCCGCTGCACCGCCTGTCTGCGCGTCTGTCCCACTGGAGCGCTCCTCGGGCCGGGCATTATCGATAACCGCCGCTGCATCGCTTTCCTCACCATCGAGCTGCGCGGGAGCATCCCCCGCGATCTCCGGCCCCTGATCGGCACATGGGTCTTCGGCTGCGACCTCTGCCAGCTGGTCTGCCCGGTCAACCGACAGGCCCGCCCGACCGGTGATCCGCGCCTGCAGCCGGCACCCGACTTCGATCCTTTCCCGCCGCTCCTGCCGCTCCTGCGGCTCACCCCGGAGGAGTTCCGTCAGCGTTTCCGCCACTCGGCCATCAGTCGGGCCAGGCGTCAGGGCCTCCTGCGCAACGTCTGCGTGGCTCTGGGGAACCTGGGCGATCCGCGGGCGGTGCCCGCCCTGGCCACGGTCCTGGCCACCGAGCCCGATCCCGTCATCCGGGAGCACGCCGCCTGGGCCCTGGGGCGGATCGGGGGGCCGGCCGCCCGACGGGCATTGGAGACGGCGGCCGGGCGGGAGACCGACCCGACAGTGCAGCGGGAGATCGCCCTCTCGCTGGCCGATCTGGCCGCCCGTCAGGACCGGCCGGCGGTCTGCCCGGTGCGGCCGGGGATGGCCGGCGTCGGGGATTCACGCGCGGGCGAGATGGTTGCGGAGGCGCTGGGGGTTGCGTCGGGGCCCGTGGTCGGGTAGGATGACAGCGGCCCGGCAGGGCCGGAGGAGGCACGGGATGCCGCTTCTGGGCGCTCATCTTTCCACCGGCCACGGTCTGGCCACGGCCCTCGAGCGGGCGCGGGCCATGGGCGCCGACTGTCTGCAGATCTTCGTCGGCTCGCCCCAGACCTGGGCGGCGCCGTCTTTCGGCCCTGCGGCGCTCGCGGCCTGGTGGGCGACCAGGGCGCTGGTCCCCGGTCCGGTCTTCGTCCACGCTCCCTATCTGGTCAACCTGGGGTCGGATCGGGAGGAGGTTCGCCGGCGATCGGTGCGGGCGCTGGTCGAGCAGTTACACTGGGCGGAGCGCCTGGGCGGTGTCGGAGTCGTCGTCCACCCGGGTGCCGGCGACGGCGATGTGGCCGGTCGGGTCATCGCCGGGCTGCGGGCGGTTCTCGCCCAGTACCCGGGGCCGGCCCGGCTCATCCTGGAGAACGATGCTGGCCAGGGGCGGCGGATCGGGCGGCGTTTCCGCGAACTGGCCGACCTCCTTCACGCGCTGGACGACCCCCGACTGGCGCTCTGCTGGGATACCTGTCACGCCTTCGCCGTCGGCTACGACCTGCGCCGGCCGGAGGGGATCGCGGCGGTGCTTGAGGAGATCGCCGGGACAGTGGGGCTGGAGCGGTTGCTGCTCATCCACGCCAACGACTCCAAGCATCCGCTGGGAGCCAACCGCGACCGTCACGAGAACATCGGCCTGGGCCAGATCGGCGAGGAAGGATTCCGGCTGCTGCTCCAGCAGCCGCAGGTCGCTCACCTGCCGGTGATCCTGGAGGTGCCGGGCCTGGCGGGCGAGGGGCCGGACGTGGCCAATCTGGCGGCCTTGCGGTTCCTGGCCCGGGGTGGGAGCGGCCTCCGGGCCTTTTACCAGGCCTACCTGACCGCACCGGGAGCACGCGATGGCGACGATCCTGCTGCTCGTGCGCAAGGGCTGACTGAGTTGCCAGCGGGTGAGAGAGTTTCTCTCCCAGCGGGGCCTGACCTTTCAGGAACGCGACCTCTTCCGGGAGCCGCTGACTGAGGCCGAGATCCGGGCGCTGCTGGCCGGACGGTCGCCGGCCGATCTCTTCGCCTGGCGCAGCCGGCCGGCCCGTGAGCAGGGCCTGACACCGGAGCGGCTGACGCCGGAGGCGATGGTCCGGCTGATGGCCAGCGACCCCCGATTCATCCGCCGGCCGGTGGTGGTGCTGGACGGCCGGCTGGTCCCCGGGGCGACGCCCCAGACCCTGGCCCGGTTGCTGGCCGAGAGCGGGTCCTCAGAGAGCGGTCAGGCGGTCGGGTAGGTCCGCCACCGACGGCAGCACGAGGTCGGGCTGGGGGCCCAGGGCGAGGTCGGTCGGGCGGAACTTACCGGTCTGGACCAGGGCGGTCCGCAGGCCCAGGCGCTGCGCGGCCTGGATGTCGGTGCGGATATCGTCGCCGACCATGAGCGCCGCCTCTGGGGGGCAGCCGGCGCTGCGCAGCGCCTGTCGGAAGAACGCCGGCGACGGTTTGCCGATGACGGTGGCCCGGCGGCCGCTGGCGTACTCCAGCGCCCGGACGAAGGCGCCGGCGTCGAGGGCGAGCCCGGCTGGCGTCTGCCAGTAGCGGTTGCGGTGCATGGCCACAAAATGGGCTCCCCGTAGCAGGGCTCGAAAAGCGCGGTTGAGGTTCTCGTAGGTGAAATCCTCGGCGGCGTCGCCGATGACCACGCCGGTCGCTTCCTCCGCCGGCGCCAGCAGATCGGCGAACTCGGTCAGGACTTCGCCCCGGGCCAGGATATAGCAGCGGGTCAGGCCCCGCTGCCGGAGGTAGGCGGCGGTGGCCAGGGCGGCGCTGACCAGTTCGTCCGGCTCGGCCGGGATGTCCAGCGCCCGCAGCCGGGCGGCCAGGGTCTGCCGGCTGTCGCGGGTGTTGTTGGTGACAAAGCGGACGACCAGCCCGCGCTCTTTGAGAGCCCGCACCGCCGTGGCCGCGCCGGGCACGGCCTGCCCGGCCACGATCAGGACACCGTCGATGTCGAGGAAAACCGCGCGCAGACCGGACATCGAAAAGTCCCTGTGTCTGGTCTGAGAGAGAGTGTAGAGAGCGGGGACAGCCCGCGTCAAGAACGCTGCTCAAGGAAGGTACGGTGATGTCAGACGTTGAGGTGCTGGTCCAGACACTCGCAACCGACGGGGGAGTCGATCTCCACACGCACACCCGCCACTCCGATGGGGCCTGGTCGCCTGAGGACCTGGTGGCCGATGCCCAGCGGCAGGGCGTGCGGGTGCTGGCGGTGACCGACCACGATACGGTAGCCGGCGTCCGGGCCGCCCAGGCAGCCGGGGCGGCCCACGGCCTGGCGGTCATCGGCGGCGTGGAGGTCACCACGGCTCTGGGCGATCGGGTCTACCATCTCCTGTGCTACGATATCGACCCGGCCGCCCCGGTCTGGGCTGAGGTCCAGGCTCACCGACAGAGGGCCCGCGAGCGCTACTACGGCTGGTTTGTCGAGCGGCTGCGCGAACGCGGCTACGTCGTCAGCCTGGATCTGGCGCGCGACGCCCAGGGCGAGCTGCTGCCCAACCCGGTGCTGGTGGCGCTGGAGCGGGCTGGCTATGCCCCCACCCCGGCAGCGGCCCGTCAGCTCCTGGCCAGCCTCAACCTCGGGAACCCCTTCCATCTTCTGGCGATACCGGTTGAACTCCTGGGGGCCCGGCTGCGGGACCACGATGGCCTCTGCGCGGTGGCCCATCCGGCCCGGCAGGAGCCAGGGGTCTGTCACCGGCTGCGGGAGGAGGATCTGGTGGCGCTCCAGCGATCGGTGCCGCTGGTGGCGCTGGAGGCCTATCACCCCTACCATACGCCGGCCGACATTGCCACCTACACCGCTCTGGCTCAGACGTACAGACTGGCCGTGACCTGCGGCTCCGACGCCCACGGCTGGCATGTTGGTCGTCCCCCCAAGCCCTATCCGGCGCATCTCTGCCGCGCGTTCCTCGAACGGGTGCTCGATCGCTGGCGCACGGGCACGCCGGCTTCGGTGTGAAAGATTTCACAAAGTGCCGAAGGCCGTGAGCGCGCGTATTGACAGGCGGATCCCCACCTCGTGATACTCCCGTCGCACAGACCTGGGCGCGAGGCTGATGGGACCGGTCCGGAGAAAACGCCGGGCCGGGCGGGTCGTCTCCGTCAGGATCGCCGGGAGAGGGGGAACCGATGCTGGGGCCACGCCTGTGGCGGTTGGCACGTCGGGCCGGCGCGCTCCTGCTGCTCGCCGGGCTGCTGGTGGCCGCACTGGCGGTCTGGCGGCCTCAGCCGGCCGCCGTGACAGCGGCGGCCGCCGAGACGGTGGTGCACCCGCACCTGCGGATCGCCATGGTCGCAGGGGGCGCGGCTCGCAGCCGGGCCCTGCGCCGGCTGAGTCTGGACCAGCAGGAATATGTCGATACCATCATCCGGGCCAAACGCGACCTGCGCCCCGACCTCGCGGCCGTCGGAGCGCGGGTGCGGCTGAGCCGCTCACTGCCGGATGGCTCCTGGCTGCACACGGCCTGGCTGCCGGTCGGATCGCTTCCCGGTGTCGCCGGGCAGCCGGGCGTACAGCGGATCGCGCCCTCGGTCCCGCTCAGCCGGGCGCTGGACCTCTCGGTGCCGGCCATCGGCGCCCCGGCGGTCTGGGCCCAGACCGATAGTCAGGGGCGACCGCTGCGGGGGCAGGGGGCTCTGGTGGCGGTGGTGGACAGCGGGCTGGACCTGACCCACCCCGACTTCCGGCGGGCCGATGGCACCACCCGGGTGAAGTATCTCTGGGACCAGACCTGTGGCCAGCCCGGGTTTCCGACCTGCCCGCCTGGCAGTCGTCCGCCGGTGGTCATGGGCCAGTCCCGCTGGGGAGCCGAGTGGACAGAGGCCGATATCAACGCCGGGCGGGCGGTGACGACCGATGAGGACGGCCACGGCACCCACGTGGCCGGGATCGCCGCCGGCAATGGCCGGGCCGGTGGTGGCCAGTATCTCGGCGTGGCCCCGGAGAGCGACCTTCTGGTGGTGAAGTTCGACTTCACCAGCGCCGGGGCCCTGGAGGCCTGGGACTACGTCCTCGACCGGGCGGCCGCGCTGGGACGGCCGGTGGTTATCAATAACAGTTTCGGTAACCACTTCGGCCCCCACGACGGCACCGACGATCTTGAGTGGTATATCGATCTGATGTCGCGCTACCGGTCGGGTCTGGCCTTTGTCGTCTCGGCCGGGAACTCCCAGCAGGACCAGCTGCACGCCGCCGGCGCAGTGAGCCAGGGGCAGACCGTCGCCGTGGGCCTGGAGTTCACCAGCCCCGTCCCCTTCTTCGCGGTGGACCTCTGGTACCGGGGGAGCGACCGGCTGAGCGTCACGCTCGTCAGTCCCGCGGGAGCGCGCTTCGGCCCCTTCGCCTGGCGGAGCGATGGGCAGATCAGCGGGCCGGTGACCTATGGAACGCTTCAGGCGCTGGCCTACAACGGTCCGGCCAGCGCCGCGCCTGGCTTCGATATCTTTCAGCCCTTCGCCAACCCCGACAACCACGCCCTGGTCGAGGTCTTCACCGCCGATGGCCAGCCAACCATCGGCGGGCAGTGGACGCTGGAGATCGTCGGTGTCACGGTAACGGGCGGGTCGGGTCGGTGGGATGCCTGGCTGCCTTTCAACGAACGGATCAACCGGTTCACCAGTTTTGTCAGCACCGCCACGATCAGCCAGCCGGCCACGGCGCGCCAGGCGGTGGCGGTGGGGGCCTGGGTGACACGGCCGCAGGTCGGTGGCGAGGTGGCCGGCGATCTGGCGGCCTTCAGTGCATGGGGACCCACCCGCGACGGCCGTCAGAAGCCCGAGGTGGCGGCGCCCGGCGCCTGGATCGTGGCGCCCCGGTCGGCGGCCAGCCTGTTCACCCCGTGGGATACGGCCGGACGGTACACCGCTCTGCGCGGAACCAGCATGGCGGCGCCGCACGTGAGCGGCACCATCGCCCTGCTCTTGCAGCTCAACCCCGCTCTGACCGCCGACCAGGTGCTCCAGATCCTCCGCGAGTCGGCCACCGGTGATTCTTTCACCGGGACCACCCCGAACCCCGGCTGGGGCTCTGGCAAGCTGAGCGCCCAGGCCGCCATACACCTGGCGCAAACGATGCCCGCGCCCACCCCGACCGCAACCCCGCCGGCTATCGCTCCCGATTCCTTTGAGCCGGACAATGGGCCGGCGATGTCGAAGCCGCTGCCGCTGGACGGGACGCTCCAGACGCACAGCCTGACCGCCGGCGATGTCGACTGGGTCTCCTTCTGGCTGAATGCGGGGGACCGGGTCCGGCTCTTCACCGAGAGCCCGCTCTGCGACACCGTCCTGGGTCTCTACGCGCCCGACGGGACGACGCTGCTGGTCGAGAATGACGACCGGGCGCCCGATCGGGTGGACTCGCTGGTCGAATCTACCGTGTCCCAGAGCGGGCTGTACTTCGGCCGGGTGCGTCACTACCACGCCACCAGTGGCACCTGTCCCCAGTACGGCCTGGGCGGGGTGCTGGTCTCCGCAGCGCCCACGCCGACGTCAACTCCGATGCCGACGGCGACCCCGACACCGACGGTCGGCCAGCCGGACGCCTACGAACCCGACGACAGCGCCAGTGCCGCCCGGGCCCTGCCACTCGACGGCCGCCGGCAGGCCCGGACCTTCCACACGCCCGGTGATGAGGATTGGGTTTTCTTCGAGGCCCAGGCCGGCCAGACCATTGAACTGGCGGTCACCAACCCCGACTGCGACGCTCAGCTGTTCCTCTACGCGGGTGATGCCGCGACGGTTCTGGCTTTCGACGATGACAGCGGCCCGGGCTTCGCTCCGCTGCTGCGCTATGCGTTCAGCCAGACCGGCCGCTACTACGCCCGGCTTCGCCTCTTTCTCAGCGAGACTGGAGGGACGACCGTCCTCTGCGCCTATGGTCTGCTCGGCCTGCTGGTCGCCGAAGGGCAGGCCCCGACCACTCCCGTCGGTTTCGGCGAAGACCGGGTGGGGAGCGGCGAGCGCCTGACACCGGATGGGCGCCCCGACGCTGTCCTCGCAGTTCAGATCCAGCGGCCTGGCGCCCAGACCATCGTTGGGATGCGGGTCGAGCCGCTAGCCGGTGGACGCGGCTGGGACACCATTCCCGGCAACGAGCACTGGGCCATCGGGGTGAGCACCGGTCCCGACCAGCCACTCCTGAACAACCCGGATGGCAGCCTCACACTGCCGATGACCGACAGCCGTTCCCTCCGGTTGTACCTGGCGGATGATGGCACGCTCGCCGCCGGCGGCTTCTTCGACCTCGTCATCCTGTTTGCGGACGGGCAGGCGCTGCGGACGACAGTCGATCTGCCGGCCACGACCATCACCCCAACGCCGACACCGACCGTGACGCCTGTGCCGACCGCGACGCCGGTTACCAGTCCGACGCCGGTGGCCACGGCGACCCTGACGCCGACCGGGACGCCGACCGCCACGGCGACGGGGACAGCCACCCCGACACCGAC